>Ga0157375_10000009_pt1 | contig 366440 bp, 338 predicted proteins | sample M35metaG_FD_115311 | JGI IMG/M metagenome (GOLD analysis project Ga0157375, IMG submission 115311) | Miscanthus rhizosphere microbial communities from Kellogg Biological Station, Michigan, USA - M3-5 metaG | ecosystem: Host-associated > Plants > Roots > Rhizosphere > Soil | place: USA...
GCAATTGAAGTTCGACAACAAGGCGCTCACCGAGATCAAGAATCTGCACACCGTTCATCGCTCGCGCGCCGAGCGGCAGATCGCCCAGTCCATCACCAAAAACTTCGAAGGGCTCCGCGACACTTCGGTGGCCGCGATCAACAGCTGGTGGGAGGCGGCGGTCAATCACAACAACGGCTTCACTCGGGCGGAGCGGTTCTGCGAGAAGTTGCAGGCGAAGCTCGAGGGGTATCGGAACATGATGCTTGGCGAAGCGAAGGACGACCGCGCGAAACTGAAGGTGCTGGTCTTCAAGCCGGCCGAGGATCAGATTGGAGAGGCGGTCGCGGCGTTCATCAAACGGAAGGGACGCATCAAGAAGGCCTGCGAGGTTTATGGTGGCCTCGTCGATCGCGAGACCGAACTGACCGTGAATATCGCACGCCTGGAAAAAGCAGCGGAACTCTACTCGAGCCTCCACGCGCGGTTGCAATCGATTCTCGGCGCGTGCTCCCGCATCCGCGAGAATTTCAACGCCGCGCAGAAACAGTTCGGGAAGCGCTCCCTTGAGGCTACCAACCCTCGGGGCGCATCGCAACTATTCGAAGAGGCAGTCGCTTTCGATCCGGAGGCGCAGCGGCCAAAGTTGACCGGTGGGGATTTCATAAAGTGGTATTCGGACAATCACGCGACCGGCGCATTGCTGCAATGGGCGGGCGAGACGCCGAGCCAGCTTATAGCGGACGTCCAGCAGTTCGTCGAGGAGCGCTATGCGCCTCTGGCATCCTTGACGATAGACGATATTCTTCGGCGCTCGTCGCCAGAAGCTGCATCGCAGCAGCTCAGGCGTCTCGAAAATCTCGCGGTTCCGTTGTGGCGTTACGATGTGGCACGGATTCCAGTCCTCAATCAATTCAACATTAACGAGTTCTACCATTACGGCGTCGCCGACACCAATACGACCGTACTAAAAGGATCGAAGTACCGCTCAATAGTGCCAAAAGGTTCTGCGCATCCTTCAATTGTCTCGACACGAGACGAACGGCGTATTTTACTGTTCAAGGTAAAGACCGGCGTTCCGTTGTTCGCCTTAGCCGACATGAACGATATGGAGAATGCATACCTCGATCCTAACAACGTCATCTCAAACCACGTCGACCGGCGTTGGCAAAACATCCCCAATGTCATCCCGAGCGGCAGTGAGGGCGAAACGCTCAAGTGGTTTGCTCTGGCGCAGGCGCCTGGACCATTCTCGCTGATCCGACGTGAGGGAGCATCTTACTCGATGAAGTCAAGGACCGGCGGACGGTTCGACAACTATATTCCTCTCGCCGAGGGGCGAGTTCGTGCCTACGCGACATTCGAGAAGAAGGCCCAGCTGGTGCGAGAGGCAGAAGAAGTGATCAAGGCGATTGTCGCGCGCGAGGGTGTGGCCAAGGTCAGCGCGATTCTGAAAGAATATGTCGAAACACTGGCAACGCAAGTGGCCGGCGCTACGGATGTGGCGGTGCGCGACCACATCGAGAATGAAATTCTAGCGATTGAGGACTATTTGCGCTACATGGAGAATCTCTCATGACGACCATGCGCATCGTGGAGGTATGACCGGAAGGAGGCCGCGACGGCGAACGCGCGGTGGTGGAATTGAACGGCGAACTACTGAATTTCAGGACTGTTCCGTCTAGGCGAGTGACCCCCGGAGTAACGATTCGGGATCAGACCTTCGCTTTTGTCTCGGCCGCTGATCGAACGCCTAGCCCGATGTCACTGCGAGCGGTGTGCTGGAGCAGAAATGATATCGCCGGCCAGCGCGCACCTCAAGGGGTTCTCGGAGACGTTGCCAGAATAAGGCCTCCTCCGTCGCTCCGCCTGCGGCTACGCGGCTCAGCATGACAAATGAGCAGCTATCATTCGCGCCCATGCGACTTATCTTGCGCTGCTTCGTCCTTTCGCTCATCACCGCCAGCGGATTCGCGGCGGTCGATCCCTCGCTCTTCCAGGATCTGCACTGGCGACTCCTCGGCCCCTTCCGCGCGGGGCGCGTGCTGGCGGTGACCGGCGTTCCCGGGGAGGCGGAGCACTTCTACTTCGGCAGCGTGAACGGCGGGGTGTGGGAGACGAAGGACGCCGGACGCACGTGGACGCCGATCTTTGACGGACAGCCGGTCGGGTCGATCGGCGCGATCGCGGTGGCGCCGTCGAATCCGAAAGTGATCTATGTCGGCAGCGGCGAGGCGGACATGCGTTCCGACATTGCCCAGGGCAACGGGATGTACAAATCGATCGATGGCGGCAAGACCTGGTCGCACATCGGGCTGACCGATTCGCAGCAGATCGGACGGATCGTCGTGCATCCGGACAATCCGGACATTGTCTATGTCGCTGTCCTCGGACATCCGTACGGTCCGAATGCGGAACGCGGCGTCTTCCGGTCCAAGGACGGCGGGGCGACGTGGCAGCGCATCCTCTCGCGCAACAACGACAACGACACCGGCGCCATCGACATCACCTTCGAGCCCTTCACTCCGCGGGTTCTCTACGCCTCGCTCTGGCAGACCCGGCGCACGCCGTGGAGCGTCTATCCGCCGTCGAACGGTCCGGGCAGCGGTCTGTTCAAATCGGAGGATGGCGGCGATCACTGGACGGAGATCACCGGCCACGGCTTTCCCGCCAAGCCTGGACGGATCGGCATCGCCGTGGCGCGGACAAATCCGCAGCGGGTCTACGCAATCGTCGACGCGGTTGCCGACGGCGGCATGTATCGCAGCGACGACGGCGGCGCGAGCTGGATGCGTACCAGCAGCGACGCGCGCATCTGGTCGCGCGGCTGGTACTTCGGCGGCGTCACCGTCGAGCCGAAGGACGCCGACACCGTCTATTCGATCAACGTCAACGTCTATCGCTCCACCGACGGCGGCAAGAACTTCGCGCCGGTCAAGGGGGCGCCGGGCGGCGACGATTATCACCAGCTGTGGATCGATCCCGATCACCCCGAGCGCCGCATCCTCGGCGTCGATCAGGGCACCGTGGTCTCGGTCAACGGCGGCCGCACATGGTCCAGCTGGTTCAACCAGCCGACCGGCCAGTTCTACCACGTCATCACCGACAACCGTTTTCCCTACTGGGTCTACGGCGCGCAGCAGGATTCGGGCGCGGCGCGCATTCCCAGCCGCACCGACACCATCGATGGCATCACGCTGATGGAGTTCCGCGAGACCACCGCCGGCGGCGAGAGCGACAACATCGCGCCCGATCCGAAGGACCCCGAGGTCATCTACGGCAGCCGGGTGGAAAAGCTCGACACGCGCACCCACCAGACCCAGTCGGTCGATCCGACGCTGGCGTATCCCGGCAACGACCGCCGGACATGGACGCTGCCGCTGGTGTTTTCGCCGCGCGATCCGCGCGTGCTCTATTTTTCGAATCAGCGTCTTTTCCGAACGGACGACGGCGGCCAGCACTGGACGGTCATCAGTCCCGATCTGACGCGCGAGAATCCGCCCGTTCCCGCGAATCTCGATCCGATCACCGCTGCTGACAAGGCCCAGCCCGGACCGCGGCAGGGCGTCATCTACGCCATCGCGCCGTCGCGCATGATCGATCACGACCTCTGGGTTGGCACCGACGACGGCCAGATCTGGCGCACGCACGACGAAGGCGGGCATTGGGAAAACGTCACGCCGTCCGCGCTGACGCCATGGTCGAAGGTTGGCATCATCGACGCCTCGCATTTCGACGGCGAAACGGCCTACGCGGCCATCGACCGCCATCGTCTCGACGATTTCAAGCCGTATGTCTATCGCACGCACGACGGCGGCAAGTCGTGGCAGCTGGCGGCGACCGGAATCGGTGAAACGGTGAACGTCGTCCGCGAAGATCCGGTGCGTCGCGGGATGCTCTACGCCGGCACGGAGCGCGGTGTGTATGTCTCGTTCGACGACGGCGATCACTGGCAGCCGCTCCAGCTCAATCTCCCCGCAACCTCGGTGCGCGACATCGACGTGCACGGCGACGACGTCGTCATCGCCACGCACGGCCGCGCCTTCTGGGCGATCGACAACGTCACGCCGCTGCGGCAGGACGTGCCGGCAGGCGATTTTCTCTTCAGGCCGGCCGTAGCCGTGCACGAGCGGCCGGCAGGATTCACCGGCTCGCCGATGCCGAAAGACGAGCCGATGGCTCCGAATCCGCCGTTCGGCGCCTACATCGATTACGTGGTCCGCAATGCGAACGCGCTGCCGGTGACGATCGAGATCCTTGACGCGAACGATGCGCTCGTCCGCCGCTACAGCAGCGCCGACGTTCCGCCGGCGATGGATCTGAAGCGCCTCGGCACCGCGCCGGAATGGTTCACAACGCCGTCGACCGTCTCCGCCGCTCCGGGCATGCATCGCTTCGTCTGGCCGCTGCACTATCCCGCGCCGGCAGGAGTCGGTGGACGCCGCGGTGGCGGTGGTGGCGGCGCATTCGCGGACGGAATCTGGGCGCCGCCGGGCGATTACAAGGTGGTGCTGAGCGTCAATGGCCAGAAGTTCACGCAGCCGCTGTCGGTGGTTCCCGATCCGCGCGTCAAGCTCCCGGCCTCGGCGTACGGAGAGCAGTTTGCCTTCGCCCGCGAGGTCGAGAAGGAACGCGCGCTGGTTTCCGCCGCGCTGGCAGAAGCATCCACGTTCGTAAAGCGCACCGACATCTCCGACGCGTTGCGCCGCAAGGCCACCGAGGTCTCCGGCACGATCGTTGGCGACGACTTCACCGCGCCACCGGCATCGGAATCATCGCTTCGCTTTATCAATCAGCAGCTAGGCAAACTCGCCAACGCCGTCGACAGCGCCGATTCCGCGCCGACGCCGGATGCGCGCACGAGCTGGGCGAAACTGAAACCGGCGGCGGACGCCGCGCTGGCGGCATGGGCGGGCGTGAAGGGGGAGGCGCCAGCCTCGAAATAGTGGAATGCTCGCGGCCGGCGGTCCGTTCTTTCGGACGCCGGTACCCGGAAAGGTTTCATCATGAACACTTCCAGGTACATTTTCATCGCCCTGCTTTTCGTCGTCGTTTCACTTCCTCTCGCCGCCCAGATCAATGACACCTACGTCATTCCGGCCTCGGCCAACCAGGCTGGCGGCTTCGGTACGCGGTGGCTGACGCAGTTCAGCGTCTTCAATCCGCAGCTCGATTACCCGCTCACCGTCAGCGTCACCTTTCTGCCGACCGGCGGCGGTACGGGCATCGAGAAAACGTTCACCGTTCCCGCGAACGGCACGGTGCTGTCGGACAACATCCTCGACGATCTGTTCCACATTACGAATGGATCGGGAGCGCTGCTCGTAGCGACGTTCGCCGAGGACAATCCGAAAGCGCCGAATGACGTGATCTCGAGGTCGTTCCTGGTTACGACCAACACCTACAACAACGTCAAGAGCGGGACGTACGGCCAAACCATCCCGGGCGTGTGGGCGGGTCTGCAGGATTTCAATCACGACGGGATCAGCGCCATCGCCCACGGCGTCCGCAACGTCGCCCACCTCGGCTGGCGCACAAACGTCGGCGGCGTGAATCTCGGCCGCTCGAACGTCACGCTCCGGTTGAATGTGTATGACGCGTCCGGCGCGACGATTCTGAAGGGCGCCACGCTCGATCTCCCGCCGCTCGGCCATCGCCAGGCCGGCCTGCCGGTCGAGGTCGACGGCGGCTCGGTCGAGTTCTTCGTCGACGATCCGGCCAATACCGCGGTGGTCTTCCCCTACTCATCGACGATCGATGCGCTCTCCGGCGATCCGACGTATCAGGGTCCGACGCTGCTGGCCAGCGCGAAGGTGCTGTTCAAGATGGGGTCGCCGCAGCCGCAGAGCCTCGGCCGCAAGATCGATTCCGATTTCGCGCGCGGGATTCGGGCGACGGCGACGCGGATGGGGGAGGCGACGGTGGTTAATAACCGGGTGAGGTGACTTGTCATCCAGAGGCGCCGGAGGACGCCGAAGGATCTCCAGCTAGTACGCAGTGCGTTGAATCCCTTTTCGGCGTCACACGGACTTCGGCTGAAACTGCGCGGTTGAGATCCTTCGGCCGCGCTTCGCCGGCCTCTGGATGACAATCAAGCGGCCGCCCGGCCCGTCAGGATAGACTTTTGCGATCATGCCGGCGCTTCTCGAAACCAGCCTCCCTCTTCCGCTTGCCCGTCGTGGAAAAGTTCGTGATGTCTACGACCTCGGCGATTCGTTTCTGTTCGTGGCCACCGATCGCATCTCCGCGTTCGACGTCGTCCTCTCGCCGGGGATTCCGGACAAGGGGAAGATCCTGACGCAGATGTCGACGTTCTGGTTCCGCCACTTCGGCGACATCGAGAACCACCTGCTCGAAACGGAGTGGGAGAACTTTCCGGCCGAGGTGCGCGCGCATCCCGATCTGCGAGGGCGCAGTGTCATCGTGCGCAAATGCCGCGTGGTGCCGGTCGAATGCGTGGCTCGCGGGTACCTCGTTGGGTCGGGTCTCAAGGAGTACAACGAAACCGGAAAAGTCTGCGGCATCGAGCTGGAAGCGGGCCTGAAGACGGCCAGCAAACTGCGCGAGCCGATCTTCACGCCGGCGACGAAGGAAGAGTCGGGACACGACGAGAACATCTCCTTCGAGCGGATGTGCACGATCGTCGGCGACGATCTGGCCACGGAGCTGCGCGACCTGACGCTGCGCATCTACAAACGCGCCGCCGAGTACGCCGAGACGCGCGGCATCATCATCGCCGACACGAAATTCGAGTTCGGCATCGATGAACACGCCACACGCGGCAACATCGTGGTCTGGATCGACGAAGCGCTGACTCCTGACTCCTCGCGCTTCTGGCCGGCCGCGAGTTATGCCGTCGGCAAGAACCCGCCGTCGTTCGACAAACAGTTCACGCGCGACTGGCTGGAGACGACCGGCTGGGACAAAGCCTCGACACCGCCGGAGCTGCCCGAGGATGTGGTGATGAGAACGCGCGAGAAGTACATCGAGGCATTCCGGGAACTGACGGGGAGGGAGCCGGAGCTGTAGGTCAGCACCAGCACAGACAAGTGTGTCTGTGCCACATTGACCCTGCCACAGAGCAGAGACGCGCAAGCGCCAGGACCGATGTGGCACAGACACTCTTGTCTGTGCAGGGGGTCATTTCCGGTGCTCCACCTTCACCACCGTCTTGATCCCGCCGCGAACGTAGAAATCTCCCTCGACATACAGATACCGCGGCGCGAGCGCGGCGATGAGGTCGTTGGCGATCTTGTTCGTGACCGCTTCGTGAAACGTGCCCTCATCGCGATATGACCAGAGATAGAGCTTGAGCGATTTCAGCTCCACGCATTTCTGGTCGGGCACGTAGCGGATGCGGATGGTGGCGAAATCCGGCTGCGACGTCATCGGGCAGAGGCAGGTGAACTCCGGGGCCTCGAAGGCGATCTCGTAATCGCGCTCGGGGTTGTGGTTGGGGAAGGTGGATAGTTTTCGGGTGGGTGTGGTCATGGTTTCGGAGGCAAACCTACTTCTTGACTCCCTGCCCCGACACCGCCATCAGCTTCTGGTTCAGTTCCTTGATGCGTTCCTGAAGCTGGGTGATCTTGGCCTGGGCGTCGGCGCGGAGGCGCTCGTTTTCGCCGCGGAGGCGGTTCACTTCTTCGTCGTGTTGCGAGCGAGACGCCGAGGTCTGCTGCATCTGCTGGCGCAGAAACTCGATGTCGTGATGGAGGTTCCCGACCTCCTCTTCCTTCACCGCCACGCGCTGGCGCCAGTGCACTTCCTGCTCTTCGTAGAGCCGCTTGATGTCCATCAGCTCGGTGATCTGCGAGTAATCGGAATCGCTCGGAGCCATCTCTCCCCCCTGGCGGACGCGCTCTTCGATCTGCGGGAAGAGCTTGCGCACTTTGAGCGACAGGTCATCGGCGTCGCTGGAAAGTGCCATGGCGTCCTGATACGTGATTTTCTGGTTCACCAGCAGCGCGATGAGCGACTGGTTCATCGACTGCATCTTGTAAAGCCCGACCGAGCTCTCCATCTCTTCCAGGATGTCCTTGGTCTGCCCGTCTTCGATCAGCCTGGCGATGCGCGGCGAGTTCTTGAGAATCTCGACGGCGGCGGTCAGCGTCCCGTTCGTGGTCTTAATCAGCTTCAGCGAGATGATTCCGCGCAGCACCAGCGCCAGCTGCGAGCGGATCTGTTTGTGCTGATCGGCGGGAAACGTGTCGATGATGCGGTCGATGGTCTGGGCGGCGTTGTTGGTATGCAGCGTGGAGTAGACCAGGTGCCCGGTCTCGGCCGCGGTGAGCACCGTCTCCACCGTCTCGACGTCACGCATCTCGCCGACCATGATCACGTCGGGGTCCTGGCGCATGGCGTTGCGGAGCGCTTCCTTGAAGTTGGGCGTGTCGGTGCCGACTTCGCGCTGGGAGATGGCGGCCATCTTGTCGACGAAGAGGAACTCGATCGGATCCTCGATGGTGACGATGTGCAGCGGCTCGGTGTCGGTGATGTGCGAGATCATCGCCGCCAGGGTGGTGGATTTGCCGGAGCCGGTAGGGCCGGTGACGAGGACCAGGCCGTCGGGGATCTGGGTGAGGTCGCGGATGGCGTCGGGAAGATCGAGCGCCTCGATGGTCTGCAGGTTGATGGGGATGCGCCGGAAGACGCCGCCGACGGTGCCGCGCTGCATGTAGACGTTGGCGCGGAAGCGGGCCACACCCGGCACGCCATACCCGAAGTCGACCGACTGGAACGTTTCGAATTTCTCTTTCTGTCCTCGGCTGAGCAACGGCAGGAGCATTTTCTCGAGATCGGCCGGCTTCAACGGCTCGCTCTTGACCGGCACCAGCTTCCCCCGAATCCGCAACAGCGGCGGCCGCATCGGCTTCAGATGAAGATCGGAAGCCTGCTGCTTGGCCATGTAGACCAGCAGGTCGTTGAGCGTAAAGCTCGGCGCCTGGTCGGTCGCGGCCGGAGGGGATTGGACAGTCACGGCGGCAATTATATGCGGCGGATTTGCTGCTGCGTTGTCGTCCTGGGAGCGCGGGCGTCCCGCCCGCCGTGCTTGGTCTGAGTGAGCTGAGAACCACCATCGTTTGTGCCGGGTGCGTCCTCATACTCAGCGTCCTGTCGTTCAGGGTCGCGCGAAACGGCGGGCGGGACGCCCGCGGTCCCAGGGAAACCCTCGACACTATGCCGGCAGCTCGATCCCAAACTGCGGCCAACGCGCGCGAAGCGCGCCGCTCACCGCCTCATGACCGAGTCGAGGATCATCAGGAAGGCTTCCTGCTGGCGCGCTTCGGTTTTGTTGATGACGGCGATGGTCTCGCCGATGCGGAAGCGCTGGTGGAGCTCGTCGGCGGAGTGGGAGGAGGTGACCACGATGCGGCGCGCGGGGACGCCTTTGGCGCGGGCGTATTCGACGAACTTTTTCCCGTCCATGCCCGGCATCTCCAGGTCGACGATGAGCAGGTCGATGGTGTCGTCGATCTTCGGCAGGGCGTCGTAGGGATGGGCGTAGGTCTCGACGTGGGCGGTCTCGGCGTAGCGCTCGGTCATGAAGTTCGACCAGAGATCGCAGAAGGCGGGGGAGTCGTCGACGATGACGACCCGCTTCGGTTTGAGCTCGCTCATTTCTTCGCTTTTTTCTTCGTCGCGCGAATGTCGTAGCGGACGTCGCCGCCGACGATGGTGGTCACGGCGCGGCCGCGCACGGATTGACCGATGAATGCCGAGTTCGAGGCCTTCGATTGGAACGGCGCGGCGATTTTGAACTGCGCATCGAGGTCGAGCAGGGTCACATCGCCCGGCGCGCCTTGCCGCAACGTGCCGCCGGGAAGGTTGAAGATCCGCGCCGGGCCGCAGGACATGAGATCGATCAGACGATCGAGCCCGATCACGCCGGCGCGCACGAGGCGGTCGTAGCAGATGGGGAAGGCGGTCTCCAGTCCGATCACGCCGAACGGGGCGATGTCGAACTCGACGTTCTTCTCGTCGAAATGGTGCGGCGCGTGATCGGTGGCGATGGCATCGATGGTTCCGTCGGCGATGCCCGCCAGCAGAGCCTCGCGATGCGCGGCCGATCGAAGCGGCGGATTCATTTTCAGATTGGTCGAGAACGACTGCACGCTGTCGTCGCCGAGGGCGATGTGATGCGGGGTGACCTCGCAGGTCACGTGGACGCCGGCGGCGCGGGCCTGGCGCACCGAATCGACCGCGCCGGCCGTCGAGAGATGGGCGATGTGGACGTGGGCGCCGGTGACGCGGGCCAGGATCACGTCGCGGGCCACGAGCGTTTCTTCCGAGGCTGCTGGGATCCCGCCCATGCCGAGGAGCGTCGAGAAGTAGCCCTCGTGCATTACGCCGCCGTCGGAGAGGTTGGCGTCCTCCTCGTGGGCGATCACCGGGATGCCGAGCATGGTGCAGTACTCGAGGGCGCGGCGCATCAGCTGCGCGTTCCAGACCGGCTTGCCGTCGTCGCTCACGCCGACACAACCGGCGGCGCGAAGGTCGGCCAGCTCCGCCAGCGCCTCGCCGGCCAAGCCCTTGCTCACCGCGCCGATCGGATAGACGCGGCAGGCGCCGTGCCGCCGCGACTCGGCAATGATCATCTCCGTCACCGCCCGCTCGTCATTCGGCGGCAGCGTGTTGGCCATGGCGCAGACCGCGGTGTAGCCGCCGGCGACTGCGGCGCGGGTTCCGGTGGCGATGGTCTCCTTGTGTTCCTGGCCCGGCTCGCGGAGATGGGTATGCAGATCGATGAGGCCCGGAACGGCGATGAGGCCGTTGGCGTCGATGGTCTCGACGTCAGCCTTGATGCGCTTGTCCGTCCGCGCGATCAGCCCGTCCTCGATGAGGATGTCGAGTTTGGCGTCCAGCTCCTGGCTGGGGTCGATGACGCGGGCGTTTGTGATGAGCAGGTTACTCAACGTTGTGTGCTCCGCCGATCAGATACAGAACCGCCATCCGCACCGCCACGCCGTTCGTGACCTGTTCGAGGATCACCGAGCGGCGCGGATCGTCGGCGACGTCGCTGGCGATCTCTACGCCGCGGTTCATCGGACCGGGGTGCATGATGATGGCCTCGCTGTTGGCGCGTTTCAGCCGTTCCGGCGTAAGACCGAAGGTGTTGTAGTACTCGCGCAGCGACGGGAACGAGAGCTTCCCCTGCCGCTCCAGCTGGATGCGCAGCATCATGATGACGTCGGCCCCTTCGACCGCCTCATCGAGGGAGTTGACCACGCGCACGCCCATCTTTTCGATCTCGGATGGGATCAGCGTCGGGGGCGCGGCCACCGTGACATTCGCGTTCATCTTCGTCAGCAGGTGGATGTTCGAGCGGACCACCCGCGAGTGGGCGATGTCGCCGATGATCGAGATGTTGACGCCGGCCAGTCTTCCCAGCCGCTCGCGGATGGTGAAAGCGTCCAGCAGCGCTTGCGTAGGATGTTCGTGCGAGCCGTCGCCGGCGTTGATGATCGAAACGTTCGGCAGCCGGTCGGCCAGCATCTTCGGCGCGCCGGGATGCTTGGCGCGGATGACGATCATGTCCGGATGCATGGCCACCAGGTTCTCGGCCGTGTCGATCAGCGTCTCGCCTTTTTCGACCGAGGAGCCGGAGGCGGTGAAATTGAGCGTGTCGGCGGAGAGGCGCTTCTCGGCGATCTCGAACGACACCCGCGTCCGCGTCGACGCCTCCATGAACAGATTGATGACCAGCTGTCCGCGCAACGCCGGCACCTTCTTCACCGGCCGTTCGCTCACTTCCTTGAAGCCTTCGGCGGTGTCGAGGATGAGATCGATTTCTTCGGGAAGCAACGGCTCGATGCCGAGGAGGTCTTTCGATTTCAGGGCGGAGGTTGAGGTACGCATGTGCGGTTGCGGGGTTACGCGGTCTCGCAGTCTCGCAGGAGATCCTTCGCTTCGCTCAGGATGACCCTGCGGGTCACTTCTCCATGATCAAAACCTCATCCTCGCCATCCGTCTCCACCAGCTTCACCTTGATCACTTCCTCGGCGTCAGTGGGGACGGTTTTGCCGATGACGTCGGCGTGGATGGGAAGCTCGCGGTGGCCGCGATCGATGAGGACGGCCAGCATGACCGCCTTCGGACGGCCGAAGTCGATCAGGGCGTCGAGGGCGGCGCGGACGGTGCGGCCGGTGTAGAGCACGTCGTCGACCAGCACCACGATCTTGTCGTCGATCGGTTCCGGCAGCTTGGTCGGCTTCACCACCGGCTGCGGGGCGATGGTGGTGAGGTCGTCGCGATAGAGGGTGATGTCGAGGATGCCGGAGCTGACCGGATGCCCTTCCATCTCCTCGATCTCCCTGGCCATCCGTTCGGCGATGGGGACTCCGCGGCTGCGGATGCCGACGATGATGAGGTCCTGCGTGCCGCGATTTTTCTCGAGGATTTCAATGGCCATGCGCCGGATGGCGCGATTCATCCTGGGACCGTCGAGCAGCCGTTTTTTGACGTTCATACAGACCTTGTGAAGCGTGGATTTGACGTCGTTGGGAGGGGCGGCGGGAGGATAGCATGGGTGACGGTTGCCGGGGATCGGGAGTCGGGTGTGGGAGCCTGGGAAGGTCTCGAATCTCCGGCTCCCGACCCCCGGCTCGCGACTCCCGAACAGTTATTTGCGTTATGCACCAGAAACCCTAACGCATGCGGATGGAATATGGCGTAACCGCATAAAACAGGCCTGCAAGTGCCTGCTTTCACATAACTTAAGGCTCGATTTTGCGTTGACTCCGCACCTCCTTTCCATAGAATACGGCCCCACTAACGTCCACCAGGTACCGGTTTTAAGGAGTGAGCTATGGATCGAAAGTATTCAACAATCATCTTTGTCCCGCACGCGCGGGCGAAGTTCCGGAAGTTGAAGGTCTCTCATCGCCTGCTCATCTCCCTGATGTCGATCGTCACCTCGTCTCTCTGTCTGTCGACGTTCTTCTCCATCCAGTACTTCACCTCCCTCTCGCAGACCCACGAACTGAGCCAGCTCCGCCACGAGAACAAAGAGCTCCAGACCGCGAACGAGCAGTTCAGCAAGTCCGTCGAGTCTCTCCGCGGCCAGCTCCACACCGTCGAAGACCGCACCCGCAAGCTGGCCATCTACGCCGGCATCAGCAGCCTCGATGACAGCGCCCAGGGCGGCGTCGGCGGTCTCCGTCCGACCGACCTTGGCGACAACCCGTATCGCGATGACGTCGACAAGATGGCCTTCCGCTCGCACCGCATCGAGAGTGATCTCTCGGTTCTCGAACAGAAACTGGTGGCGCAGTCGCAGCTCCTGGCGTCGACGCCGTCGATCGCCCCGGTCCGCGGAATCCTGACGGACGGTTTCGGCGGCCGCTCGGATCCGTTCACCGGCGAGCGCGGGACGCACAACGCCGTCGACATCTCCTCCGCGGTCGGCCAGGCCGTCCGCGCCCCTGCCGACGGCATCGTGGTCAAGGCGGAGTGGGCCAACGGCTACGGCAACGTGATCTATCTCTCACACGGCTACGGCTACTCGACGCGCTACGGCCACCTGTCGTCGTACGCGGCCAAGCCCGGCCAGCACGTGAAACGCGGCGACATCATCGGCTACGTCGGCTCGACCGGCCGCTCCACCGGCCCGCACCTCCACTACGAGGTTCGCCTGAACAACAACCCGGTGAATCCGCTCGAGTACATCCTCAACGCGTTCTGATCGCGCTACGTCAAACGTAGGTCAGAGAAACGTAGGTCGGACTCTCAGTCCGACCGGCTGACCCGGGTCTGAAACGACAGTGACGAGGGCAATTCACGAGAGGTCGGACTGGAGAGTCCGACCTACGTGCAGACAGCGTGGCTAGAACAGCCGCCGCCCAAAGCTGCCCAGCTCGTCCGCCTCGTTGACGAAGAGCCAGCCGACGAAGTCGCCGGGCTCGAAGCGTTCGCCGGGATATTGCGTCAGGTCGAATGCTGCTGATCCGAAGCGCTCGATGTCGCCCGGCTTCGCCTTCTCGAGGCGCTCGCGCCATTTGACGAAGTTCGACAGGCGCAGGTCGACCCATCCCGAGGTTGCGTACTGATCGATCTTCCTGGCGTCGAGGTCGACCAGGGAGTGACCTCCCACCATCGGCGGGATGCTGATGCGCGGACCGCGGGTCAGCATCAGCTGGCCGTCGCGCTCGCGGAGGATCGGAGTTCCGATGCGGACGATGGTACTGGTCACGGCGGGATTCTCGGCCAGATAGCGGTCGACGAATCGCTGCATGTCGGCGGCGTCGATGTCGCGGATCTCGGCCACCTTTTCCTTCTCGGTGGCATGCCGGATCAGATACGCCTCGGCGAGCAACTTCGACAGGCGAGGCGGCCCGAGGTGGCCGACGGCGATCGATGGGACATCGCCGCGCAGGTGCGACTCGAGGCGATGCATCTGGCGGACGGCGTGATCGCGGATGACGCCGGCGCGGTAGCTCGGCTCGGTGATGGCGCCGTCGATCGCGGCCAGCATGTCGCGGCCGGTCGAAGCGCCGAGAATCTCCAGCACCACCGTGCGCGCGACCTCTTCCGGCGTCACGAACTCCATCTGCCGCGGAAAGGTGATGGCCTGGAACTCGCCGATGGAGAAGAAGCCATTCTCGCCGGTGTCGGCGCCGATCACTTCCAGCTTCACATCGCGGCCGTTGAACTTTGCGTACGGCTCTGCGTCGCGCAACTGAAGCTGCGATCCCAGCGCTTCTTCTTTCGGCTCGATGAGAAACGCCGGCGCATACGACTCCGGTTTGTCGATCCGCACCGGAATGTGGCGCTTCTCCACGCGGCGGAATCCGATCATCGCGCCCGGCTTGATCTCCTTGATGGTCACGCCCTGTTTCGTCTCCGATTCCTGCGGCGTGCGTGCGAGCAGAAAGAGCAGGCCGGTGTGCGCGAAACCGATGGCCGACTTCGCCAGCAGCGTCAGCGACGGTTTGTCTTCGCTGTGGGTGTAGGGGATGTTGAGGCCCATCCCGCCGGTGCCGGTGGTGCCGACCTTCACGTACGTTTCGACGTTCGTATTCTTCAGCGTCTCGCTGAGCAGCAGGATGTGCCGGGCGATCTGCGGGATGCCTTGCGCGATGAGGAGTTTCTTGACGGTAGCGAAGAGCGGATCGAGATCGTTTCGATCGACGGCACCCTCACGCGCTTCCAGCCCGTCGATGAGCTCCTTGGTCTTGATGGCCAGCTCGAACTCGTCCTGGTAGCTGATCGCGGTGGCCGTGTTGATCGAATCGATCACGATCTCCGGCTGGTACTTCGCCACGAGCTTGTACAGCGCCGAGGTCTGGTAGCTGATCTCGCGCCGGAAGACGGCGTCGAAGAGCAGGTCGAACTGTTCGCGATTCTCGACAATCGTTTCGCGATTCGCGTTCTTCAGCTCCTCGGGGACGAAGACGTTGCCGAATTCGCCTGCCAGCTCGATTTGCGCATCGATCTGACCCCGAAGAAAGACGAGCGCCTCGTCGACTTCCTTCTCGCTCACCGCGGCGATGACGATGCGCTCCGGGTTCAGCTCCCGGGCCACTTCGCGCGCCACCTGCGCGCCGACCATGCCGCCTCCGCCGAGGATCAGAACGGTCTTCGCGCTGCGTCGGGTCAAACGCGCTCCTCCTCCCCTTGGGGGAGATCCCAGCGCTCGGTGATGCGCTCGTGGGTCAGCCATTTCTCGCAGTCGAGCGCGGCCATGCAGCCGGTGCCGGCCGCGGTGACGGCCTGGCGATAGACGTGATCGACGGCGTCGCCGCAGGCAAAGACGCCCTGAATGTTCGTGGCCGTGGAGTGCGGATGGTGCAGGCAGATGTAGCCGCGCTCATCGAGCTCGAGCTGCCCGGCGTACGCCTGCGTGTTGGGCGTGTGGCCGATGGCGACGAAGAGGCCCTGCGTGGCGAAGTCGGTGACGGCGTTCGTCTTCAGGTTGCGCAGCTTGAGCGAGGTGACGCCGCCCTCTTTCGTGCCGATCACTTCGTCGACGGTGGAATCGAGAATGAACTCGATCTTCGGATTGCCGCGCGCGCGGTCCTGCATGATCTTCGACGCGCGCAGTTCCTCGCGGCGATGAACGACGGTGACTTTGCTGGCGAACTTGGTGAGGAAGGTAGCCTCCTCCATCGCCGAGTCGCCGCCGCCGACGACGACGATCTCCTTGTTCTTGAAAAAGAATCCGTCGCAGGTGGCGCAATACGAGACGCCGAAACCCTGCAGCGCCTTCTCGCTCGGCAATCCGATCTGCATCGCCGAGGCGCCGGCGGCGACGATCAGCGCCTCGCATTCGTAGGTATGCGAGTCGGTGGTGATCACGAACGGATGTCCGGTGAGCTGTACGCTTTCGACCTGCTCCATCTTGAAGATGGCGCCGAAGCGTTCCGCCTGCTGCCGCATCAAGTCCATCAGCTTCGGCCCCAGAATCCCCTCGGGGAACCCGGGATAGTTTTCGACGTCGGTAGTGATGGTGAGCTGCCCGCCCGGCTGCAGCCCTTCGAGGACGAGCGGAGCAAGGTTCGCGCGGGAGAGATAGATCGCCGCCGTGCACCCGGCCGGGCCGGATCCGATGACGATTACTTTGTAGTCTTTGATTCGTTCCATGGGGTGCGCATTCTATCGTTTCTGTCATCCAGAGCCCGGCGAAGCACGGCGCGAAGGATCTCAATCCAGGCAGCTCTGGCTGAAACCTCTTGATGACGTTCCGCGGCTCCGGCTGGATCCGCGCGGTTGAGATCCTTCGGCCGCGCTTCGCCGGCCTCTGGATGACAAAGCGCTAAAACAATTTCGACTGTGGCGGCTTCACCCCGCCGCGCAGCGCGTCGATCAGCGCCTGGCCGAGCAGCGCCTTCTGCCAGTTGCGCATCACCGGGACGCCATCGAGATCGGAGGGCTCCTGCGGCTGGGCCTGGGCCACGGTGATCAGGATGTGGCGCGGGGCCAGCACCGAGGCGTCGACCTTCAGGTCCTTGGCGATCTTGTCTCGCGCTTTCTTCATCCGGTCGATGCGCGCTTCGAGCTCGCGGTCGCGGAGCCAGGTTTTCGATTCGCTCTTCTCCGGCAGCTGGTCCTCGGGGATGGCCAGTGCCTCCTCGACCATGCGGGCGATGTCGCGTCCGTAGCGGCCGCGGTGATAGCCGGAGACGCCTTTGATGACGCCGAATTCCTGCAGCGTCACCGGCTTGACCTTGGCCACTTCGAAGATCAGATCGTTGCTGAAGATCTTGAACGGCGGGCGGTCAGCCTCGCGCGCCAGGCCGTCGCGATAGTCGTAGAGCGCGCGGACGACGGCCAGCGAACGGCGATCGAGCGCGCCGAGGCCTTTCAACCGTCGGAACGGCTCCTCGTCGGAATCCTTTTCGTTGAAACGGATCTGCTCCAGGCGGCCGAACTCCTCGACCGCCCATTCCCATCGTCCCAGCGCGGTCAGCTCGTCACGAAGGCGCGCGGCCAGATCGATGAGATGGCGCGTGTCGGTCGACGCGTACGCGAGCATGTCCGGCGGAAGCGGGCGCATGGCCCAGTCGGCACGCTGGTGCTTCTTGTCGACCTTGTAGCCGAAGTGGCGATCGAGCAGCGCGGCCAGTCCGAAGGCCTCGTATCCGAGCAGCTGCGAGCAGACCATGGTGTCGATCAGGTTGGCGATGGTGAATCCGAAATCGCGATTGAGGATGCGCAGGTCGTAGTCGGCGCCGTGCAGGATCTTGGTGATGTCGCGATTGGCCAGAATCTCGCCGAACTTCGCGATGTCGATCTTGCACAACGGATCGATGATCAGGTCCTCGCCCGGAAACGACATCTGAATCAGGCACACCTTGTCGAAGTACGAATGCAGCGAATCGGCCTCGGTGTCGAGCGCGATGACCGGCTGCGCGGCCACGCGGGCCATGGCGGCATCGAAGTCCTTCTGGTTGTCGATGAAGATCACAGCACCAGCTCCCTCAGCCCGATCGACACCAGTTTCTGATTGAACGCCAAGCGGTCGAACTGCTCGGAAGCGGCCAGGATGCGGACGTCGTCGCGGTCGTCGGACATGCTGAGCAGGAGCGCGGTGTCTTCGGCGGACGGAACGCGAATCTCCCGATCGTAGAGACTGGCCGTGCGGGCGGTGGCAAACATCCGCGCGTAGAGGGCGTTGCTGGCGACGAGGATGTGTACGCGAACGTCATCGTCATCGATCCAATTCAACGGAATGAGGTCGAGCTCCTCGGTCTGATCGATCTCCTCACGATCGACGCGAAAGCCGTGGTTACTGGCCATCATCGCAACCTGATTCTTCTGTTGCGGTTGCATCAAACCGAGGACGTCGATCGAGCCGCTGTCGACGAGGCCGCCCAGCCACGCCGCGCGGGCCACGCTGCCGACGAACATCGATTCGATCCGCAGCTTCGAGAGGAGCTCCGCGACCGCTTCGATGGCTCGTGTGAATCGCGGCGTCGCGCGGAGGGAGTGCATGAGTGCCGGATTATATGGGGGTGTAGCTGTTAGCTCTTAGCTGTTAGCTTTTAGGAACGCTGACCCTGACAGCCGACAGCTAAGAGCCAAATACCCGAGGTACCATCCCTCCAGTGCTCGAACGCCTCCGCGACCTCGTCTCCCACCACTGGGGTTATGACTCCTTCCGGCCTCTGCAACAGGAAGCGATGCTGGCGGCCGTCGAGGGGCGCGATTCGCTGGTGGTGATGCCGACCGGCGGCGGCAAGTCGCTTTGCTACCAGGCGCCGGCGCTGCTGAGCGAGCACGTGACCGTCGTGGTCTCGCCGCTCATCTCATTGATGAAGGACCAGGTCGACGGGCTTCGCGAGTGCGGCGTGGCGGCGGCGCAGCTCAACAGCTCGCAGCGCAGCGACCAGCAGCGCGCCATCGAGCGCGACGTGCTCGATGGCAAGATCAAGCTGCTCTTCGCATCGCCTGAGCGGCTGGCGGTGGCCAGCTTTCGCGATCTGCTGCAGCGCGCGAACGTGCGCACGTTCGCCATCGACGAGGCGCACTGTATCAGCCATTGGGGCCACGACTTCCGGCCGGAGTACCGGCAGCTTCGCGATCTGCGCAAGACCTTTCCGCAGGCCTCGGTGCACGCCTACACCGCCACGGCCACGCCGCGCGTGCGCAACGACATCGCCGAGCAGCTTTCGCTTCGCGATCCGCTGATGCTCGTCGGCGATTTCGACCGGCCCAACCTCACCTATCGCGTTCTGCCGCGCACGGACGAGTGGAAGCAGGTCGTCGACGTCGTCGAGCGGCACAAGGGCGAGGCGGGCATCATCTACTGCATCCGCCGGCGCGACGTCGATTCGCTGTCGGAGAAATTGCGGCGCAAGGGGATCGATGCCGTCGCCTACCACGCGGGACTCACGCCCGAGGATCGCCGCGCGGCGCAGGACAGATTCGCGTCGGAGAAGTGTGACCTCGTCGTGGCCACCGTCGCCTTCGGAATGGGCATCGATCGGTCGAACGTGCGTTTCGTGTTGCACACCGGGATGCCGAAGTCGATCGAGCACTACCAGCAGGAGAGCGGACGCGCCGGCCGCGACGGACTGGAGGCGGAGTGCGTGCTGCTCTACTCGGCGGCCGACGCCATCGTCTGGCGCACGATGCTCGAGCGCGGCGGTGAAGGAGTCGAGCCCGATCCGGCTTGGGTCGAGTCGGCCATGCGCCACGTGCGCGATCTCGATCGTTACTGCTCCGCGGCCGCCTGCCGGCACAGCGCGTTGGTCGAGTATTTCGGCCAGCAGTACACCGCCGAAAACTGCCACGCCTGCGACATTTGCCTCGGCGAAACGGAGAGCGTGCCCGACGCAATCGTGATCGCGCAGAAGATCCTCTCGTGCGTCTACCGTGTGCGCGAATCGTTCGGCGTCGGACATGTTGTCAGCGTGCTTCGTGGCGAGGACACGGAGAAGATTCGCGATCGCGGCCATAGCAAACTGTCGACCTTCGGTTTGCTGAAGTCGTCGACGAAGCACGAGCTGCGCGAGTGGATCTATCAACTGATCGCCCAGGACTTCCTTCGCCAGACGGACGACGAGTACCCGATCCTCCGCCTTGGCGCGCGCGCCCGCGACGCCATGCGCGGCGCGGCCGAGGTCAAGCTGCGGCAGCCGGTAGCGCAGAAGCGGGATCGAGGTGCGTCGCGTTCGTCGTCCGGCTCCGCGCCGCTCGATCCGCTGCAGCCGCACGATCGCGAGCTGTTCGAGCGGCTGCGCAAATGGCGCCGCTCCGAGGCCGAGCATCGCGGCGTGCCGCCCTACGTCGTCTTCAGCGACAAGACGCTACGCGATCTGGCGCGCGTGCGGCCGACCACTCTGTACGAGCTGCGCGGCATCTACGGCATCGGCGACGCCAAGATGGAAGCGTACGGCGCCGCGCTGATCACAGAGATCCGCGAACACTGCGCGACCGCGACATCGTGACCAGCAGCCACACCGCGAACGCGCACGACGCCACGCCGGCAATGAGCCCGCCCATGCGCAGCAGGAAGGCGAAGAAGTGGTCCGCCGGCAACATGTGCATCGCGCCGAGCAGGTAGCCCCAGTCGTGCTCCAGATCCTCGGATGACGCAAACCCGACCAGCGGCAAGTCCTTCGACCGCGCATCGCCGACGTACACCGACAATTCGTACAAGCTGTACGAAAGCCAGAACCCGCCGACCGACATCCCGAAGTAGTCCGGCTGCCGCGCGAAGTAGACGACGCAGATGATGGGGATGGCGATCTGAAACACGCTCCCCATGATCGAAGTGATGAAGTGCGGCGCCCAGGCAAACACGAGATGCCCCATCTCGTGAAAGCCGAGGGTGATGCCGTAGAAGATCGTCCAGCGAGTCGGATCGCGAAACTTGAGGATGAAGATGTAGACGAGAAAGAGCAGCAGGATCGCGCGCGGAATCCACATCCTGCCGCGGCACCAGTCGCGTGCGTCGTCGAGAAAGGTGTCGAGCGCGGTGGGGGCGCTCGGCGTCGGTGCGGATTCGATGTGGCCCATTGGCCTGCTCGATCAGCGCCCGACGGCTCGCGTCCCGCGCAGCAATCCGGACACGCTCAGATCCTCGTCGAGCTCCGGCCAGTTGATGTACTCACCGTCTCCGATGATGCGACAGTCTGCGCGTTCGTCCGCCGAAGCGTGCAGGAGGCGGGGAAACCAAGCCAGCGGCACACTTACCGTGCGGCCATCGGCAAGGTGCGCGATCAATTCGTCGTCCGTGACGTCGATCTCGACCGCGCGGGGATTAGTCTCGACGGCGAAGGAAGTCATTCCAAGCCTCCATGATAGCCGAGTGGTTGTCGCGCACGATGCGTTCCATTCTGGACAGTTCGTGCGCCGCAAAGCGAGCGGACTTCGACAACGAGATCGGTGAGAGCCAGAACTTGGCGACCATTCCGTCACGCTCAACGTGAATGTGAGCCGGTTCATCAAGATCATTGCTCGTGAAAAATAGCCGGTACGGCCCGATTCTTCTGAAGTTCAAAGGCAGCTCCGTCTCACCGCACTACAAATACTCCAGCACCCGCGCCACGTGCTCCCACTCCGTCGCCCCATTGCCGATGGCGACGCGGATTCCGTAGCGGCCGCGCAGGCGCGTGTGGGAGACGAAGAGCCGGCCGCTGGCGTTCATCCGCTCGAGGGCTTCGATGCTGGCGCGCTCGGATGCGGCTTCATCGATTACGCCGTTCGCGGAACGGACGATCTTGCGGAAGACCACAACGCTCAGGTTCTGCGGCGCGATCAGCTCGACGTCGTCGCGTTTCTGCAGTTCAGCGGCGAGACGCGCGGCGTCGGCGACGTGCTGCCGGATCACGTTCTGAAGACGCTCGATGCCGTAGTGCTCGAAGAGGTACCAGAGCTTGAGGGCGCGGAAGCGGTGGCCGAGCTGGAGGCCGTAGTCCATGAAGTTCACTTCGGCGGTGTCGGTGGTCTTCAGATACTCGGGGACGAGCGAGAAGGTCGCGCGCAGCACGTCGGGCTTGCGGGTGTAGAGCACGCTGCAGTCGATCGGCGTGAAGAGCCACTTGTGCGGATTGATGACGATCGAGTCAGCCGCCTCGATGCCGTCCCACAGAAAGCGAAACTCCGGACAGATGGTGGCCGGGCCGGCGTAGGCGGCATCGACGTGCAGCCAGACATTCTCGCGTTTGGCGATTGCGGCGATGCGTTTGACCGGATCGATGGCGGCGGATGACGTCGTGCCGACGGTTGCGGAGATGGCGCAGGGAACGTGTCCCGCCGCGCGGTCGCGCGCGATCGCCTCTTCCAGCGCATCGACGCTCATGGCGAAGTTGTCATCGCCGGCGATTTTGACCACGCCGTCGATGCCGAATCCGAGGGCCAGGGCGCCTTTCTCGATCGACGAGTGTGCGTGCTCGGAACAGTAAACGCGCAGCGGCGGCGCCGCCGAAAACCCGCGCGTGCGGATCTCCGGCGCGGCATATTCGCGCGCCGTCGCCAGCGCCAGGAACGAGTTGATCGAGGCGGTGTCGTTGATGATGCCGAAGAGATCGCCCGGAAGACCGAGCGCTTCGCGGAGCCAGCGCAGCGTCACCGTCTCCAGCTCCGTCAGCGACGGCGAGGTGCGCCAGATCATGCCGTTGAGGTTCAGCGCGGCGGTGAGCAGCTCCGCCAGGATGCCGGCCTGCGAGCCGGTGATCGAAAAGTAGGCGAAGAAGGCGGGGTGATTCCAGTGCGTAACGCCCGGGATGATCTTCGAATCGACCTCGGCCAGCAGCGCGTCGTACGGCCGGCCGCCGATGCTCGGCGACGAGGCGAATTGCTTCTCGATGTCGCCGGGCTGCACGCGGGAGAGGACGTCGTACTGATCGACGTTGTCGAGGTAGTCGCCGATCCAGTCGATCAGTTTGTGGCCGGCGGCACGGAATTCATCACTGGTCGGGTCTAGCTTCGGCATGCGGGGCATCTTCTCCGCGCCGCAGCGAATTCGCAAGCATCAGAAAAACGGCGAAGGTGATCGGAACGGCGATCTGCGCGGTGAGCCGCGACCACGACGTCCCGATATGCCAGCGAAGGTCGTGCGGCGTGGTGAGATAGGCCGCGACGTAGAAGACCAGTTGGATGGCGGTGGTGAGGAGGACGAAGGCCTCGCGACGGCGCGCGGCGGCGGGGGCGATCAGAATCCCGGCCAGGATGGCCACCCAGAACCACGGCTCGTAAAGCCGCGCCGCGAGATAGCGGAGGATCTGGAGTATGAACGGCAGCCGCGCCATCACCCGCGCGGCCGCGGAGCCGCCGGCGATGTCGGTGGAGAGCACGTGCGTGGCGCGGAGCAGGAGCCACGGCGCGGCCAGCGCGTAGGCGGGCCAGAGTTTCAGTAGTCGCGCGGTTGCCCGAGACCACGAGACCGCGATCACCGCGATCGTCACCGCCACCAGCAACGCCATCCCCTCGTTCTTGCAGTTCGCGGCGAAGCCGAGCATCAGCGCGCCGTTGCGCCAGTCGGCGGCATCGTCGTCGTGCATTGCCGCGCGGAGGAAGAGCATACCGGCGCCGCCGAAGGCGATGAGCGCGCCTTCTCCCAGACCGATGTAGCGGCTGACCGAGGTCGCCGCCAGCGCCAGCGTGAGCAGCGAGGCAAAGAAGGGCGTGGTCTCGCGCGCCGCCAGCCCGCGGGCGATGAGCAACAGCGCGATTCCCCAGACGACGAAGAGCAGGCCGAGCCAGCGATCATCCCAGCCGCCGGCGAGAGCGACGAAGTCGAAGTTCAGCGGCACCAGCAGCGGATAGTCGGGATGGATGAAGGCGTTCCAGTGACTCTCCAGAAAACGCCAGTCGATGCCGCCGATCTCGAGAAAGGCCTTCGCTTTCAGTCCCCAGATGGCCCAGAAGTCCCACTCCCACAACGGCACGAGCGTGGCGTAGAGGGCGTAGCCGGTGAGGGTGATGACGGTGAGGAGGTCGGGGAGGTGGGGTTTTACCGGTTGTCGGTGCTCGGTTGCCGGTTGTCGTCTGGCGATGAGGACAGCGGCACAGAAGATCGCCAGCGCAGCGGCGGTCACGCTGAGCAACGTCCAGCGGATGTGGACGACCGACAGCGTCAGCAGCACCAGGAACATGGCTCCGCTGCCGTAAAGGAATGAGGTTCCGATGAGCAGCGGTCCGCGGCTGTTCCGGTCGTTGCTGAGGGAAATCGGGATGCCGAAGACGGTGAGGGTGAGGATGGCGATGAGCGCGGAGGTCATCGTGCAGTCCTCGGCACAGACAGGAGTGTCTGTGCCACATTGCTTTTCGCCTGTGGCAGGGCCGCTCCTAAATTCACGGGCCAATGTGGCACAGACACTCTTGTCTGTGCTCCTGTCATCGCCGCGGCCTCAGCAACGCACCGCGCTCACCTTGCCACACCACATCTGCCGGCAGCCGCAGCGTCACGCCAAAGGCGGCGACGTACTTCGCGGCGCGCAGATTCTGGGGAAGCCGGCCGTTCTCCGGCGTCACCAGCGGCAGCACCTCGCGGCCGGTCAGGTAGTAACTGGCGCGATAGAACGCATACGAGTAGCCGTCATCCCATCCCATGGCCGGGACGATGATGGCGATGGTGTCACCCGGCTGCGTGTGCGCGCGGACGTCCTGGAGAAAGCGCGGATATTGCGGCCATTGCCGGTCATAGAAGCCGTCGAGCGCCTGTGCCAGCGGCTTGCGATCGGTGAACGGCAGCCACAGCAGGCGCGCGTCGACACACAACACCACGATGGTGGCCAGGCAAAGGATGGTGAGCGCGCGGCGCGGAGTCACGGCCGCGATTGTCGCACTAGCTTGCGCCGCGGCCGGAGAGAACCGCCGGAATCGTCCGCAGCAGGATCTTCAGATCGAGCGACGGCGACCAGTTGTCGATGTACTGCAGATCGAGCTGCATCCAGCGATCGAAGTCGACGTTGTTCCTGCCGCTGACCTGCCAGAGGCACGTCAGTCCCGGTTTCATCGACAGCCGGCGGCGATGCCAGCGGTGATAGGCGGCCACTTCCTCCGGGATCGGCGGGCGCGGCCCGACCAGGCTCATGTCGCCCTTCAGCACGTTCCAGAGCTGCGGCAGCTCATCGAGCGAGAACTTCCGCAGCACCCGGCCGACGGCGGTGATGCGCGGATCGTCCTTCGCCTTGAACACCGGGCCGGACATTTCGTTCAAATGCGTTACCTCGCCGCGCCGCTCGTGCGCATCCTCGAACATCGTCCGGAACTTGAAGAGCGTGAAGATGCGGCCGTTGAGTCCCATCCGCTTCTGCTTGAAGAGGACCGATCCCGGCGAGGAGAATTTGATCGCCAGCGCTGCGATGCCGATGGCGGGCAGGGCCAGCATCAGAAGCAGCATCGAGACCGCCACGTCAAGCAGGCGCTTGAGCGCCAGCTGCGATTCGTTCGACGGCGTGGTGGTGAAGGTGAGGTAGGGAATCCCCTCCAGCTCCTCCAGCTCCACCCGAGCCACGCGGTTGGGGAAGAAGTTCATGGCCACGCGGGTACGGATGCCGAGCTCCTCGCACATCAGGAAGATCTGTTTCATCTCGTCGAGCTTCTTGCGCGTGACGGCAAAGACGATCTCGTCGATCGGCTCGGCGAACTGGCCCCCTTCGAGGAGCCGGCGAAGATCGGGAACGCTGCCGAAGACCCGGAAGCGCGCCCAGCCGTTCGACAGGCGATGCCCGTCGGAAACAAATCCGAGGATCTTGTAGCCCCAGTACTTGTGCCCTTCGATCGTGCGGGCCACTTCGATGGCCCGGCGGCCGGTGCCGACGATCAGCAGCGTCCGGTAGTTGAGTCCCTTGGCGCGGACGTAGCGGGCCACGGTGCGCACCACTACTTTTTCCAGCACCAGAAACAGCGTGGCCAGGACGCCGAAGAGGACGAACCAGGCGCGCGAGAGTTGCCGCAACGGGAGAAGGTAGGCCAGGGTGGCCAGGATGGCGTTGCCGACGACGACGACGCGGATGGCCGTGAGCGCTTCCCGCAGGAGCGGGACCGTTCGATGGCTATGGTAGCTGTGATAGCTGAAGAGGAGGACCGACCAGAGGATGAGGACGACCGGGTAGAGCTTGACGTACTCACGCAGCGGGAACAGCCCTGTCGGAAACTGCCCGGGCGCGATCCTCGGCAGCACGAGGTCGCGGATGAAGAAGGCGGCAAAGAAAGCAGCCGTTGTGAGCGCAAGGTCGGCTACGTAGACGACCCTCGCGATCATTCGCGCTTTTTCTTTAAGCATTCAACCCCTAACCGGCGAAACGACTCTCGAAACGATTTGCTTCGAATGTACTACGGAAATCAATGAACCAGCGTCTAGCCGGCGGCGTTTCAGCGGGCGATCGCGGCAAAAAGCTGCTCGTACGCATCCGTTACTGCCGTCCAGCCATACCGTTCCGCGGCGCGTGCCCGGGCGGCAAGCCTCATCCGCTCACGGATCGACGGCGAGGCCAGGGATTCCAAAAGTGTGCCCGAGAGTGTCTCCGCTGGACGCAGCCGGAAGTAACCGACGGCGTCGCCTCCCACTTCCCGATTCTCCGGCGTGTCGTGCGCCAGCACGCATCCCCCCGAGGCCATGGCCTCGATCATGGCCGGATGCGTGCCGCCGACTTCCGTGGCCTGGAGATAGATGAGCGCATTGCGCTGCAGGGTCCGGTAATCGCGGCCGTAGAGAGCGCCAGGAAAGAGGATGCGATCGGATGCGTGGCGTTGGAGAGCAGCGTCGAGATCGCGGTCGTAGGAGGCGGCGCCGAGCATGACTAGCTTCGGAGCGGCGGCGAGTTTCTTGTAGGCCTCAACGACTTCCACCGGATTGTTCTCCGGCTCGAAGCGGCTGACATAAAGAATGTAGTTGCCGGCCTCGACGCCGAGGCGTTGAAGAACGTCGCTGTCCTCCTCGGCGGGAAACTCCGCGCCGTAGGGGATCATCACCGGCTCGATGCCGTAGCGCTGGCGGTAGTAGCCGGCGATCACGTCGGCGTCGGCGACGACGCGGTTGGCGAACAGGGCCGAGAACGATTCGCCGATGGCGTAGACCGCCTTGCCGGCCACGTTCCACTTGCGGCGATGGCGCTCGATGCCGTCGACATTGATCGCCACCGGAATCCGCGCCGCGCGCAGCAGCGGGAGGACGAAGGCATTCGCCGCGTTGCAGAGCAACACGACGTCGAAATCACGCCGCAAGGCATCGAGCGCAGACAGCAGTGTGTGGCTGACAGTCTCGAAGTATTTGTGGCGAAGGGCGGGGAGGACGATTCGTTGGACTTCCTGGGAGGCGCCCGCGCTCCCAGGCCGGCAATACACCGCCACCTCATGCCCCCGCGCCGCCAGCCTCTTCGACAGCTCCTCGGCAAAGGTCTCGAAGCCGCCGTAGCGCGCGGGGATGCCGCGCGTGCCGGCGATGGCGATCTTCACCGAAACCATCCGGCGAGCTGGCGGTCGGAGATTCGGCGGCGGCTCTGAATGGCGCGTCGTTTTTCCATGATCCGGCGCCGATTCTTCCACAGCCACGAAAGCGCCGGAAGCGAGCTGCGCTCGATCGTCAGCGTAGCCGCGATGGCGATGAGATCGCGCGTCAGCTCGAACGGCGCGTTGCGCAGCGCCAGGTAGAGGCCTTCATTCTTCAGCCGCAGCAGAAACCGGTTCTTGACTCCGTGCATGTTGATGACCGCGGAGAGGCTTCGCCGTTTCTCCGGCGTCACCGTGCGGACGTGATGGGCGACCGCGTCGGGCACATGGACCGCTTTCCAGCCGAACAGCTGCCCGCGCCAGGCAACGTCGGCATCTTCGCGAAAGGTGAAAAAGTCCTCGTCGAGAAACTCGCCGCCGATGGTGACGTCGTTGACGAATTTCATCGAGTACATCGCCGCGGCGCCGGAGACGCCGAAGATTTCCCTTCTGTCATCCAGAGGCCGGCGGAGCACGGCCGAAGGATCTCCAGCGGCAGCGCCTGTGGCAGGAGCGGCGTAGTGCAGATCCTTCGGCCGCGCTTCGCCGGCCTCTGGATGACAGTTTTGCTCGATATCGAAATGCCTTCCCGATCTCGTCATCCGGATGCCTTTGCTGTCGATCAAGCCGGTGTCCGCCTGCAACAGCGTTCCGGTGGCCATGCCGAAGTTGTCCGTCAACGCCGCGGCTAACTTCGCCAGGTAATCGGATTCCAGGAACGCATCCGGATTGAGCAGGAACACGAACTGTCCGCGAGCCATCCGCACGCCCTGGTTCACGGCCGCGCTGAAGCCGCGGTTTGCATCATTGATGATTTGTTTCACATCGGCACCGCATTCGCGAACGAGGGCTGCCGAATCATCGGCCGAGCCGTTGTCGATGTGAATCAGCTCGATTTCGGGATACGTCTGCGCGGCCAATGCGGCGAGGCAGCGGCGGAGAAAGGGCGCGCTGTTCCAGGTGACGAGGATGACGGAGACGAGTCCGTTCGTCAGGCGCCGCTCCATCGCGTGAAGGCCTTTCGGGCCACGGCGGCGTAGGCGCGTGCGGCCTGCCAGCGCCCGAGGTGACGGTGGGCGATGCCGAGGAGCGCGAGGGGCATGCGCAAAAACATCCCCAGCACGATTGCCCAGCGCAGCGCCTCGGCCTGGCCGGGCGTGAGCCACTTGCGCGCGTAGAGCCACATGTTGCGATACCAGAGGGCGATGAACTCGGCGAAGGGAACGTGCTCGAGCGACGCGCCGCCGAAATGGCGCGCCCGCGCCGCCGGGACCACGAAGATGGTGTGCCCGGCCGCGGCCAGGCGGCGGCAGTAGTCGACGTCCTCGAACCACGCCGGCGCGAATCGTTCATCGAACGCTCCAACTTCGGCAAACACCTCCCGGCGAAGGAGCAGCGCCGCGGCGGCCGGCTGTTCGACCGGCTGCGGATGCGTCAGCTCCAGCTCGCGGTAGCGGTAACGCGCCGTCATCCGGTTGGCTGGGAAGAGCTTATCGATGCCGAAGACTTCGCTGACCAGCGTTGCCAGGGTCGGCAGGCGGCGCAATTGAAACTCACGCTGCGAATCGCCCGCTTCGTCCGACAGCAGCGGCGCCGCCGCGGCCACGACCGGATTGGCGTCGAGAAACTCGACCAGCGTCTCCAGCGCGCCCGGCGCCAGCTCGCAATCGGGATTGAGCAGGAAAAAGTACCGGCCGCCGGCGCGGGTGACCACGCGATTGACACCGGCTGCGAAGCCGTCGTTGGCCGCGCCGCGGATGACCTCCACCTTGTCCCCGACCGCGGCCAGCGTGGCGTCGGAGGAGGCGTTGTCGTAAACGATGACTTCGTAGGCCAGGCTGCCGCAGGCGGCGGCGATCGAGTGAAGACAGCGTTCGATCCAGCGCTCGCTGTTCCAGGTCACGATGGCGATGGAGAGATCGAGGGGATGCGTGGCCAGGCCGCGCAGGATTCGCGGCTCGTCGTGATTCAGCGTTCTGGTTGCCTCTGCCATTGGGTTACTGCCTCGATCAGCGGCCGCGTGACCACGTCCCACGCGAACCGCGGCTGGATGCGGATCAGGTTAGATACGCACGCCGCATGAAAACCGTCGTCACCAATCAGCCGGGCGATTGCGTCCGCGACGGCTGCCGGGTCGGACGGCGGTACGACCACTCCCAACTTCTCCGCGGCGACCAGCTCCGCGGCGAACCCCTGCTCTGTTGTGATGACGGGAACTGCTGCTGCGATGGCATCGAACAGCCGCGTGCGAATGGAGTACGCGGCCTCCGCCGTCGGACGATGGAGCATGATAGCGGCTTTGCTCCGCCGCAGCCATGAGAGGCGATCGCCATACGGCATCCACGATTCGTTGGCTTCTACGAATGGCGTGCCACCGGCGATGAGATCGTCGAGCCGGTCTTCCCGCCGCCGGTCGAGGGAGTGCCGGTTCGGCCGCGAACGCCCGAGGAAAACGAGACGGCAGGGGATGCCGCGGCGGTTGGCGGCGACGACCGCTTCGACGGCAGTGCCCGGATCGAGCCACTCCCACGTCCCGCCGCCCCACAGGATGATGTCCTCCCGCTCCTCGGGCGCGCCAACGCCAACGTCTTCGATCCCGAACGGAATCTCGAGCATCGGTTCCCGCGCGTTCGCGTACAGCTCGCGCTGTTTTGCCGTGGCCACGATGAGCAGGTCGCCGTCGGAAACCGCCCGCCGGACGCGCAGAGTTTCCGCGCCGAGGTGGACGCGTTGGCGCATCGAAGGTCGCTTACCGTACATCTCGCGCAGCTCGAGCAGCACCGGATCGAAGAGGTCGTAGACGATGCGCTGGCTCCGCCGAAGCCGCCGGAAACCGCGCGCCGGCTGTCCAATCAGCACATCTGCCGATTTCATCGCCGCCACCGCCTCGGCGCTGCCACGCGCGGCGACGCGAAAGGCCGGCTTGCCGGGCAGCGAACCTTCGCGCTTGCAGATCAACGTCGTGGAGAAGTGCTTGGCCAGCTCGCCGGCGAAATGCCAGGCTCGGATCCCCGGCCCGGCCATCCGTTCGCCGACGACGTCCGGCGTATGCACCACGACCCCAAACATGGGCGCGCACTTTACCGCGTGAAGGGGAGCGACGGCGCTACCCTTCACGCGTCCAGGAAGCATCCGCCAAGAGTCCCTGCAGAATGCCGCGGATCGACGTTCGTCCGCGCAGCGCGAGCTTGAGGTCTTCGAGCAGCAGCGCCCCGATCCGTCCGACGCCGCGATGCTTTCGCGCGACGAGGTAACGGTTGCGGGTGCGCAGCCGCAGCGCGTCGCCGCCGAGGACGGATGCCGATTGCGATCCGCGATGGGTGGCTTTGACGACAGGGAGGACGGCGGTGCGCCAACCCGATTCGTGCAGACGTGCGTTGAGGTCGACGTCTTCGTAGTAGGCGAAAAGGGTGTCGTCGAAGATGGTGTCGCCGAGCGCTTCGCGGCGATAGAGCGCAGCCGTGGCCGACACGCCCCACGCCTCCCTGGGAGCGCGGGCGTCCCGCCCGCCGTGCTTGGCAGGATCGTTCCAGGAGATCTGCCGAAAGGTCCCATCACTGATATCGATGCCGGCGCCGTCGATGGTTTGTTCGTCTCGACGAAGGATTGTCTGCACGGCAGCCAGTTTCGGATCGGCATCGAGCGCGGCGGTGACGATGGCCAGCCAGTCGCGATCGAGCACGACATCATTGTTGATGAGGGCGATGTAGTCGCCGGTGGCATGGCGATAGGCGGCGTTGTTGCCGCCGGCGAAGCCGAGGTTGGTTTCGCTGCGGAAGACGTGGAGGCCGTGGCGGAAGGCGATGCGCCCAGCCACCGGCACGCGGGAGCCGTTGTCGAAGACGATCACTTCGCGCGGCGGCATCGTCTGCGAGGCGATGGAGTCGAGACAGGCCAGCAGCATCGCGCCGCCGTCGATGTCGAGCACGATCACGGAGACGTCAGTCATGCTGCATCCAGTCGAGGTTCGCCGTGCCGTCGAGGCAGCGAAGGGTCCAGCGGCCTGTCATCGGGATGTCGATGCGGGCGTAGCCGTAGGTCGCCGGTGTGGGCGGCAGAACGAATGCGCGCCTGGCGATTTCGATCGTCGCCCCGGTTTTCGATTGATAGCGCAGCGTGGAGGAGCCCTTGTTCACGAAGAACGAGAGCGTATTGCCGGGATGCACGATCCAGCCGCCCTGGTAGAGGAAGCGCGAGATCGTCCACTCCTCCGGGAACAGCTCGCCGCCGTTGTGGATGACGTGTGCGTCCTCGAAGTCGACGCGATCGGCGGGTTGGAGTCCGAAGGCGAAGCCGGCGAGGAGAAGGAGCGCGAAGAGGAGGGGGAGGGGCAACCCTGTCATCCTTCGACCGTCCTCGACCCCTCCGGGGTGTCGGCGGCTCAGGATGACAGTGCTTTTTGAGATGACACTGCTTATCGCGAGGACCGCGATAACCAGCACCAACCCCACACTCCCAACTGTCGCCGCGACATTCGGCCGGATGAAGCTCGGCATCAATCGCGAGAAGTCGCTGTGCCAGCGCGTGCTCAGCGTCTCGCCGATGAAGTTCTCGCCGGTGGCGATGTGAAAGAGCCGCCACGGAAACGCGGCTCCGTGGATGACCAGCATCATCGTCCAGGCGGTGATGACGGCGCGGGCGCTGCCGATGCGTTCCCACATCACCGCCGCGCCCAGCGCCAGGATCGGCATCAGCACCACGATGTAGCGGAGCGGCGGCGACCAACCGCCGTGCCACTCCGATCTCGGGATCAGATAGAGGATGTAGAGCAGCGACGCACTCATGCCGAGGCGGAAACCGGCGGGCAGGGTGCGCCAGCGGGGGAGAGCGAGGATGGCCAGCGCGTAGAGCGGCGCCTGGAAGAGCAGGCCGGCGGCGCCGTCGAGCACGAGGCCGAAGAGGCCGAGCCAGTAGAAGATCGGGCCGCTCGGCAGCAGCTCCTGCAGCCGGTGCGTGTTCATGGCGTGGCCGGAGATCAGAAACGCCAGCAGGAGTGGAATGGCCACCAGCGCCGCGGCGATGAGGGCCTGCTTCTTCGTGCGCAGCACGCGGGTGAGCAGTACGACAGCCAGCAGCCCGAAGCGGATCTTGAGCAGCACCAGCGCCAGCGTGGCTGCGATCCAGCGCGGCGGTCTGCGCTGGCGGACACCGCGAACGGCCTCGAGAAAGAAAAACGCGCCTGGCACTTCGGGCCAGATGCGCGTCGCATAAAAAACGATCGGCGGGCCGAAGGCGATCAGCGGAAAGAGTGTGCGCGTCGTAGCGTCGGCGATCCCTTCGTCTTCCAGAAACCGGATCGTCGAGCGCATCAGCAGCGCACCGAAGAGGGCGATGACGGCGATGGCGCCGGGAACGCCGCCGAGCGCGTAGCCGGGCATCATCAGAATCGGCAGGAAGGGCTCATGACGCGAATACTGCTCGCCGTGCGGCCCGCTGCGATCGCCCAACTGCGGCACGAGATCGTCCCGGCCGATGCCGGAGTGCGCCAGGTCGCGGTACTGGTTCGCCAGATCGAGATCGTGATCGTGCACCAGCGACTCGGTCATCAACAGGTAGTACGGCTCGTCGCCATCGATCGGCGTGCGCAGTTGCAGCGGGATCATGACGGCGTAGCCGATCGCCGCGATCAGGAAGGCGCGATTGGCGCTCCAGCGAACGTCGTCGCCGAGGGCGATGAAGGCGAGGGGGATGGCCAGGAGGATCGTGCCGGCGGCGACGAACGTCAGATAGAGATCGACGTCGACGCGCAGCACGCGGCCGAACGCGGCCAGGCCGGCGAAAACCAGCATTGCCGCCAGCTCGCATTCGAAACAGCGTCGCAGCGATCGTCCGCGCAACCCGATCAGCGGAATGGCCAGCGCGGCGATGATGAGGAGGATCAGTTTCATCTTGCCGGAAACTCGACCGCATCGATCTGCAGATGCGCATCCCTCGGGAGGTTCGGCGCGGCGACGACGCGCAGTGTGGCGATGTCGGCCGCGCAGGCCAGCGCCGTCCGGCCGGAGCCGTAGACCCAGGCGTCCGGGCCGTAGCCGCGAACCTCGGCCGGCGACGACTTCGGAAAGGGATTGCGCGCGCCGAGGAATTGCTCGCGGCGCAGGAAACCGAAGTCGGCCACGTCGCCGATGAGGATCTCGCGTTTGCTCAGCCGCCCGCGGACGTCGGTCGCTTCGATCGTGCCGACGACGCGCCCCGGCTTGAGCCGCGCCATCTGCCCGCCGCTGGCGGTGATGACGACATGGCGCACATGCGGCGGCACGCCGAGCGGCAGCGACTCGGAAGCCGCCAGCGCGGATGCCACCGGACGCGAGTAACCGTCAACCGGCTCGTAATGCAGCACCACCGGCAGCGCGCGGGCGATGATCCCACTCCACGGCCAGAGCGCGAAGACGACCAGCGCCGCGGCGTAGGTCAGCGGTCTGATTCGTTCGAGCAGCGGAACCAGAAAGACGATCGCGGCAGCGATGTAGATCGTGGCGAGGGAGTAGCGGGCGAAGAAGGCGGCGACGAGGAGAGCTGCGGCGATGACGGGCGGCGGGAGTTTTCTCGTCACGAATGCGAGGAGCGCAACCGCGAGGGGGAAGAAGGCCATCTTTCCCGGCGTGATGGGAGTGACGACGGCAACAAACAGCACGCAGAGGAGCGCTGGCGTCCCGCCGGATGGCTCGGCGGCATCCTGCCGCCGGGGGATTGCGAAAAGGAGGGCGATGCTGCCCGCGAGCACGATCAGCTCCTTGATGACGTGAACTTCGTGCAGCGGAATCCAGCGCAGAAAAATGATCCCTACGATCGTCAGGATCGTGCCGGACCAGCGGGCGGGACGCCCGCGCTCCCAAGCAGCGGCTGCCCACGCCAGCGCCACGATCACTCCGTACGCCAGCAACCGCGTGCGCTCATCCGTCAGCGTCATCCTCGTCACGATCAGCAGCGGAACGGCGCATTGCACGATCGCGCACCAGCGCGTTCCGCGGGCGACCCAGGCGCAGAGCAGAACGAGCGCGATGACGATCGGGAGGGATGAGTCGATCGGCGTGGTCAGCACATCACGTTCTCGGCCGGATTGCGGACCCAATCCGCGTCGAAGCCTTCGATCGTTTCGGGTGTCATGCTGGCGCGGTAGACCACGCGGGCATCGCCGCGAAGCTGCACGTCGCGCGGAACGCCGCCATCGAGCAGGAACGAAACCTCGAGCGTGATTCCGCTGCGCGTCAGCACCTTCACCGGCGACTTGGTCTTTCCGAAGAGCGCGCTGGTCACCGACGACGCCACCACGCCCGAGCCGCAGGAGAGCGTCTCCGCTTCAACGCCGCGCTCGTACGTCCGTACCTCGATGTTGTGCGGATCGCGCACCACCACGAAGTTGATGTTCGCGCCGGCCGGCTGGAGATCGGGATGCGATCGAAGGGCGCGGCCGAGGGGGACGATGTCCTGCGACCAGAGCTCGTCGCGCAGGAAGATCACGTAATGCGGGACGCCGACCATGATCGAGCTGCCCCGAATCACCGAATCGGCCAAGGGCAGCGGCCGGTCCGCCACGAACGAATGCGGCGGCTGGAGCGACAGCGTCACATGCCCGCCGTCGCTGACCTCGGCGCCGATCACGCCCGCGCCGGTCTCGATGGTCATCTTCTTCGGCGCGATCACGTTGACGAAGGCGAAGCGCGCCGCGCAGCGGGTGCCGTTCGCGCAGAAGTCGGCCAGCGATCCGTCGGCGTTCAGATAGCGCATCTTGAACGTCGCCCGCCCCGTGTTCTCGATCAGGATCACGCCGTCGGCGCCGACGGAAAGGGGCGGCGTGCAGATGCGCCGGGTCAGGGCCGCGGCGTCGTCGATCCGGCCGGAGCGGTTGTCAATGACCACGAAGTCGTTGCCGCCTCCGGCCATCTTGAAGAATGTCAGCGGATCTTGTTTAGATGCCTGGTTTTGCATCGGTTTCTCGCGTGCGTGAGCGGCCGGAAGTTTTCGCGCCGGGCGCTGGTTCCGACCGGCGGCCTATTCTCGCATGTAACGGTGCGCCCTCCCGATTCGTCTAGCTGTTCAGGACGGGCGGCGCGCCCGCGAGGGCCTTCTTCATCGGCACCGTCCGACATCTCACAATCATCGGAGACTCCGTGAAACGACTTCGCCTCAGCCGCGTTACCTCGGTGGTCCTCATTGCCGCGCTCACCGCCGGCCCTCTCGTCGCGCAGCAGAAGCCTGCGCCGAAAGCCGGCCAGCAGCCGACCACCGACATGCAGCCGCTCACCGAGCACATCGACGTCCGCGTCATCGGCGTCGACGTCGTGGTCACCGACAAGAAGGGGAACGCCGTCAGGGGCCTGACCAAAGACGACTTCCAGATCTTCGAGAACGGTGTCGAGAAGCCGATCTCCAACTTCTCCGAGATCGAGGGGAAGGCCGTGGCGCAGTCCGTCGTCGTACCGGCCGAGGGCGCGCCCGCGCCACCGCCGGTGCCGAAGGAAGAGGTCAACGAACAACTGCGGCGCCGCATCATTTTCTACATCGACAACCTCTCCATGGCCCCGTTCAACCGCAACCGGGTCTTCAAGCAGATGAAAGAGTTCTGCAAGGACGTCATGCGCCCCGGCGACGAGGGCATGGTGGCCACCTACAACCGCAGCCTGAAGGTGCGGGTGCCGTTCACGCGCGACATCGTTCAGATCCAGCAGACCTTTGACGCCATCGCCGGCGAATCGGCGCAGGGCATCGCCAACCGCAGTGAAGCCAAGGACGTGATGTCGCGAATCAATGACGCGACGTCGTACGACGAGGCGCTGGCCAGTGCCCGCTCTTACGCTTCCTCGGTCGAGCACGATCTGCGGCAGAGCACGGAATCGATCAACGGCCTGCTCACCACGCTGGCCGGCGTCGAAGGGAAGAAGATCCTGGTGCTGACGACGGAAGGATTCCAGATCCAGCCAGGCCGCGAAATCTTCACCATGATCGACGAAGTGGCCCGCCAGAAGAACTGGCAGTCGAGCGCGATGCTCGAAGCGATGGGTTACAACGGCGGCGCGCTCATCGAATCGATCGCCAGGACCGCGAACGCCAACGGCATCACGCTCTACGCCATCCACGCCGGCGGTCTGGCGGCGGGCAGCGAAGGGACCACGGCCGACAATCAGCAGCCGATCTCGTACAACGTCACCTCGGCGGCGCTCTCGAACACCACGGAGTCGCTGCAGATGCTGGCCGAGCTCACCGGCGGCCTGGCCACCACCCGCACCAACAATTTCGCCGGCGCATTCAAGGACATCGTGCGCGATCTCGATTCCTACTACTCGCTCGGCTACCGCGCCGGCACGGAGCGCGTCGATCGCCAGCGGGCGCTGGAAGTGCGCGTGAAGAACAAGGCGCTGCGCGTCCGCAACCGCCAGACCTTCGTCGAGAAGTCGACGTTCCAGGAGATGAGCGACCGCGTCATCGCCAACCTGCTCTACAAAACCAAGGCGAACGACCTCGGCGTGCGGGTCAAGGTCAACCAGCCGATCCCGGCCGACGATCTCTTCAAGGTTCCGGTCGAGGTACAGATCCCGCTCGACAACCTCACCCTGCTGCAGCAGGGCGAGGCGCACATGGGAGGCTTCTCCATCTACGTCGTCGTCGGCAACAAGGACGGAGACATGTCCGAAGTCGCCCGCAAATCGCACCAGATCATGATTCCGGTGGCCGATTTTCCGAAGGCCAAGGGCAAGTACTACACGTACACCCTCGACCTGATGTGCGAGCGAGGCCTGAACAAGATCTCCATCGGCGTGGTCGACGACGTCACCAACGTCACCGGCTTCGACCGCCAGCAGGTGATCGCGCAGGATCTGCGGTAGCAACCTGTCTCGACATCACGGGGTTTTAACGCAGAAACCGTAGTTTGAGATCCTTCGCGCGACGCTCAGGATGACAAATCGTTTCAGTCCGACTCCCACGCCGCGGAGCGGATCTCATCGACCTTGCCGCCGACGAAGGTGATGGTGGTGTCCATCTTGCGGACGTAGTCGGTGATGTAGCTCCACTCTTCGATGGAGATGCCGTCGAAGCGTACGTGGGCGTTGCGGCGCTCCGGCGGTTTGCCCATGACCTTTTGCACCTCGGCAAGCGTTTGGCCGATGCGCAGCTTGTCGACGTTCTGCTGATTGCGCAGCGCTTGTTCGAAGGCGTAGCGCGGAACGGAAACGGTGCAGGCCGGGATCGTGAGCAGGAGAAACAGCACGGCGATGGTGCGGGTCAGACGCAAGGTCGGGCTCCTGGAAACGGAAATCCCCGCCGGATCGCGACGGGGATTTCCTGCGAGATGGATCTGGATTTCGTTCAGAACCAGCCGTTGCCGGCGGGATTCACCAGCGCGCGATAGATGCTGGCGTTGATGGCGTCGCTCAGCTTCGTCCCTTCCAGACCGCCGCGCGCGACGACATAGCGCATCGGCAGGTCGGTGGGATGGAACTCCGAGTGATACGAGAGCCAGTTGCGATCCGAGGCCACGGATGCTTCCGTCTCCGGATCGAGCATCACCAGGTAGACGGCGTTCTCATCGACGTGCTGGATGCGGCCTGATTCGATCGACGACGACAGCAGGCGCTGCACATCGAGATCGGTCAGATCCTGCCCGGTGCCGCTGATCTGCTGCGCGTTGACCCGCAGGCCGAAGGTGCGCACGCCGTACTTGTCGAGATCGCGGAAGCCCGAGCTGGCGCTGATCTGCCGCACCGCCTGGATGACCGGCTGGCGATGCGCGGCGTCCCAATGATCGCCGACGAAAACCACGTTGATGGACGGATCCTCGACCACCGCGCCGCCGTGGAAAAGCGCATCGCCGAGGTAATCGCCGCCGCGGTAAACACGGATGCGGCCGCCGTCTTCATCGCGGATGACGTCCGCCGGGTAGTGCACATCGTCGGCTGGATCGTGCGCATCGCCGGTCGTCGGCAGAGATTGCACGCCGGGTGCGAGCGCCGCCGCGCCGAAAGTGATGTCGAGCACGGAGTGGATCTCGATCCCGTTCGGCGCAACGCCGGTCTGGCCGTGCAGGAAGTCCCAGAAACCGACGCCGCGCACGGTCACAGGCGTCGACGTGGTCTTGAAGCTGGTCGTGGCCGTGAACCGCGCGTCGAACTGCCTGCGGGCGTTGGCCACGCCGGGACCGAACGGGCTGCCGGCGCCGACGCAGTTCGGAGCCGGGATCTCCACGATCATCGTCCGCCCGGCGCCGTCCTGGATGACCAGGTGATAGTCGGAGTCGCCTTCGCGGGCGTACTTCGTGAGCGTGCCACTGAGACGATATTGCGTCGTCTCCCGCGGCGAGATCCGGCTGTTGGCCGGCAGCGTGGCCGGATGCGCGGACTGCAGCATGTTGTAGATCGTGGTCGAGACGTAGGAGCCGAGGTTGATGGCAGAAGCTCCGGAATCGGTGCCGGTCTTGATCGACCAGCGCTCGACGCCGCACTGCGCATGGAGAGAGAGTGCCGTAAGCAGGATCACCGGGGCGGACAGGATTCGAATGATGCGCATCGAATGTCTCCTTGGTGCTGTGTGACTGCGGCGGAAATTGGTGGGTGCTCGTACTTTGGGGGATGAAGGGCGATGCGTCAAGAGAGTTCTGTGCTGTAAGTTCTCGCCCCGTCACTGTGCCTTCAACAACTCCGACGCCCGCGACTGACGCGGATCGACCGCCAGTGCCCGGCGCAAGTCAGCGATCGCTTCAGTCTTTCGTCCGAGAGCAGTCAGCGTCTCCGCGCGCATGATCCACGCGGCGACGAAGTTGGGACGCAGCTCGATCGCCTTCGTCAGCGGCGCAAGAGCCTCGGCGTTCTGACCCGCGCGATGCAGAATCGCGCCGAGGTTGAATTGGTACTCCGGGATCTCGGGATCGGCTTCCATGGCCGCGCGCAGGTCGGCCAGCCCATCGGCCGTCGATCCGACACCGACTTCCGCGGTGCCGCGCCAGTCGCGAATCCGGGGATCGCGGAGCGCCGCATCGCCGGCGGATGCGATCAGATCGAGGGCGATCTGGAAATGCCGCTGCTGCAATTGCGCGGCGATGAGATCGAGCCGGGGGACGATCGACGGCGTTGCGTCAAGATGCTTGCCGAGGTAACCCGTGGCCGCCTCATTCCGCGGCATGGCCCGAAGCACGGTGACCGCGCGATAGACCTGGCCGAGCGCTCCTTCGGGCACCTCCGCGCGATCGAGAAACTCCACGTCATCGATGCGCGACTCATGCTCGGCCAGCGGCGCCAGAAGATCGCCCGGCGGCGGGCGGCGCTGGATGTTGTGATCGGTCATCACCACGTGGACCACGTCCTGCGTGCGCCGCGCCGGCATGTGGCAGCGCACGCAATCATTCGAGTCCGTGTGGCGCTTGTGGCAGCCGAGGCAGACGGAGACGACGTTGGCGAGGCGGGGATCGTTTGCCAGCGGCTGATGCGGATCGTGGCAGGAAGTGCAGGTGATCCCGCCCTTGAGGTAGCAGAGACTCTGGCGAAGGCGATACGCGTGATGATTGATCTCGAAGCGTTGCGTGCGCGGGCGGCCCGGTTCATCGATGTCGACGTGCAGCAGGTAATCGCTCAGCGGCTCGCCCGGACGGAACGAGTAATCGCCGCGATCGAATCGCCGCGAGCCGATCAGCGCCACGGCCGGCTGGAGATGACATTGAAAACAGACCGCATCGCGCAACGCCGGAGATAACCGCGCCGGATTGACGATGGCCGAACGCACCGCGGCGTTGCTCTCGCCGCTCATGGCGATGAGCACGTGATCGCCGCCAGGACCGTGACATCGCTGGCATCCGGTGCCTTCCGGGAGCGCCGTCGGATAGCGCTGCGGTGCCCAATGGGCGTCGCTTCCCGCCGGAACGTCAGGATAAGCGTTGTGGCAGAAGAGACACTCGCGGCGAACCGGCCGCGTGATCCCGTCGTTGTCGGCGCGGTCGTACCCCGGCGCCATCCTCCAGGCCTTCTCCTGCGTGTACCAGGCGATCGGCAGCTGAAACATCTCGCCGCTCGGCGTGCGATAAAGATAGACGCGCGAGCGGTGGCCCGATCCGACGATCCAGTCGACCTGCTGTTCGATCGAGTTGATGCGCTGCCCCCGCTCGTCGAGCTGATACCGCCGGAAGGTCAGCTTCCCATCCTTCCACGACATCTCGTAGTGGCTCTTCGACGGCTGATGAACGAAGTGCGCGTTCCTGAAGTCTTCGATCAGCACCTCGGCGCGCGGCTTCCGCATCGACTGCGCCATGCCGGCGGCTTGATACGAGGCGTATTTCGCCTGGTGGCATGTGGCGCAGGCGGTGTCGGGCACGTAGTCGGCCGCGTAAATCGCGGGCGCGATGAACGTGACGAACGCGAGGAGTCCTGAAAGCCGCAAGAAGTGATGATACGGTCACATGCGCGCGTGACGAACATCACCCGTGGCCGGACCGCGGAAGCGGAAAACAGCAGGTGCATGTCCGTGCCGCTACCAAGTGCCGTCCCACGAGTGATCATCCGGCCGCTGGCGTTGCCGGTCGAGCATGGCGGATGGGGCTTCGTCATCGAGCCGGCGGTTCTGGCGTTGCTCGTGGTGCCGTCGTGGCCGGGACTGGCAATCGGCGTCGCGGTGATCGCGGCGTTCCTGGCGCGCCATCCGTTGCGGCTGGCGGCCGGCGACTGGATGCACCGGCGCCGCTATCCGCGCACGATCGTCTGTGAACGGCTGGCCCTCGGCTACGGCGCTGCGGCGATCGTGGCGATGACGATTGCCGTCGCCGTCACGGACGCGCGGATTCTGATTCCGTTCGCCATCGCGGCGCCGCTCGGACTGGCGCAATTCGCATTCGACGTTCGCAATCGTGGACACGCCGCCGCGCCCGAAATCGCCGGTGCCATCGCCGCGGGCGCAACCGCCGCCGCCATCGCCCTCGCCAGCGGCCGATCGCCGGCGCTGGCCGCGACGCTCTGGCTTCTGACAATCCTGCGATCGGTTCCTGCCATCCTCTTCGTGCGCGCGGCGCTGGCGAAGGGACGCCGTTCGATCGCCATCGCCGTTCATGTCGCTGCCGTCGTCATCGCGATTGCGCTCTGGTATCAGCGTCTCGCGCCCGCGGCAGCGATCGTGGCGCTGTCCCTCCTCCTCGGGCGTTCCCTGATCCGCGCAGGGCACGAACCGCCGCGCCGCATCGGTATGCGCGAGATTGCCTTTGGTGCGGTGACGGTGATCCTGATCGGCACCGCGATGTGAGGCCTGATCGCGTCGTCGTTTCGGCGAGCGTTGCAGCGACCGCCTTCGCGGCCGCAAAATCGATGCGCATCACGTTCCCCGGGCGAGCCCGGGGCCAGGATTGGGCAGCGCGCCTTCGCGCGCCAAGCTTGCGCGTCTCCATGCGTGCCAGCGCCGAGCAGACGTCAACGGCCAGATGCCTTCACGCCCAAACCGGCGCGTCTCCATGCGTGCCAGCGCCAAGCAGACCGTCGATAGCCAGACGCCCGCGAGCGCGCGAAGGCGCGCTCCAAAATCCTAGCCCCGGGCCGGCCCGAAGGGCCGCCCGGGGAACAGGTGCGTCGCCGAGGTTCGCGGCCGCGAAGGCGGCCGCTATAAGAATCGCGCCGACCATCGATCACGCCGTGCCACCGCGCTCGTGCATTCATCCCACCTGTCATTACCTAAGTCCTGACACGACAGCGACTTGCCCTACAATGACGGCCTCCCAGCGCAACGAGGGTGATGCCGATGAATTTTGATTGGGCGACCATCAACTATCCGGATGGCCGTGTGTCGAAGGTGGAGCCTTCGGAGTTTTACGGAATCCCTCTCGGGGAGCGCATCGAGCTGCTCACGAAAGGGCGGATCCGGTTCGAAAAAGACAACAAACCGATCTCGCCGCTGGAAGCGATCCGGAAAAAATGAGAGCCCGCTCCGTCATCATCACCGCATCGATCGTCATCGCCGGCGCGATCTGGGTGGGAACCGTCGGCGCGGCCGTGCGCGCCATCCGCCGTTTCGAGGCCACACCCGGCCGCGCCGCCGACGGGCCGAAGAGCTGGCCGTCGGACAGCACGCTCCGCCGCGAGCCCGACGCGCCGACGCTGGTCATGCTCATCCATCCGCAATGCTCGTGCACGCGCGCCAGCCTGTCGGAGCTGGAGGCGGTCATCGAGAAGTCGCCGCGCACGTTGCGCACCTACGTGGTGGTCTATCGTCCCCATCAGGCAAAACCGGGATGGGAAAAGACGGACATCTACGAAGCGGCCACGCGCCTGCGCGGCACGCATGTCGTCATCGATGACGATGGGCGGGAAGCGAAACGCTTCGGCACGTTCACCTCGGGGCAGACATTCCTCTACGACGCCGGCGGCCACCTTCGCTTCGAAGGCGGCATCACCATGCTGCGCGGACACGCGGGACTGAATAGCGGCCGCGCCGATGTCATCCACCTCGCCAACGGAAAGGCTGCCAAAGAAACGCACCCCGTCTTCGGATGTTCGATCGTCAGCAGAGGAGAAAAACGATGAGCGATTCAATCGCCGCCCGCGCCGCCGAGTTGCATCAGGAGCAGACAAACGCTCGCCGCGCCAAAGTGGACCGGATGTTCGCCGTCCTGCTGATCGTGCAATGGATCGCCGCCATCATCGGGGCGATGGTCGTCTCGCCGTACGCGTGGGAAGGGAAGGAGCGCGTGCTGCACATGCACGTGTGGGTGGCCATTCTCGGCGGCGCCGGCATCACCATCCTGCCGGTCCTGCTGGCCTTCCTCCGCCCCGGCACGAGACTAACGCGTCACGTCATCGCCGCCTCGCAGATGCTCTCATCGGCTCTTTTGATTCATCTCACCGGCGGCCGCATCGAGACCCACTTCCACGTCTTCGGCTCGCTGGCCTTCCTGGCCTTCTATCTCGACTGGCAGGTGATCATAACGGCCACGGTCGTCGTCGCTGCCGATCATTTCCTGCGCGGCATCTACTGGCCGGAATCAGTCTACGGCGTGAGCAATCCCGAATGGTGGCGCTTCCTCGAGCACGCCGGCTGGGTGGCCTTCGAGGATGTCTTCCTGATCTGGTCGTGCATCTTCGGGCAGCGGGAGATGGCCGCGGCGGCCGCGCGCCAGGCCTCCATCGAACATCTCTCGGAGCAGGAGCAGCTCAAGAGCGCCGCGCTGGAGATGGCGTTGGCCGAGATGAGCGCGACCGCGTAATCGCGATCACTCCCGTCGGATGTTGTGAGCGGGCTCACGCGGCGAAGGCCCGTGTTCGCGTACGATGTTCGCCAACCTCGGTCGTTCCCGTCCCCAACGTTCGCAAACTTGTCCGCCCCGCAGGCCCAAGACAGGAGTCAAAAGAATGAAGTCGTCGTTCAGCCGCTGTCTGTTTGTCGTCGCGACACTGCTCGCCGGAAGCGCCCAAGCCACCACCTTCACCGTCATCAACACGCTCGACTCCGGCGCCGGATCGCTGCGCCAAGCCATCATCGACGCAAATACCCAGCCCGGTATCGACACGATCTCCTTCGCCATCCCCGCTGTCGGACTGCAGACGATCTCCCCCGCCACCAACCTGCCGAACATCACCGAAGCGGTGATCATCGACGGCTACTCGCAGGCGGGATCGAGTGCGAACAGCCTCGCGCTCGGCGACAACGCCGTGCTCACGATCGAGCTCAACGGAAGCAACGTCTCCAACGGAACGGGCCTCAACTTCACCGCCGGCGTCAATGGCGGCGAAGTCAAAGGCCTGCTGCTGACGAAGTGGAACAACGCCATCACCCTCGACGGCGCCAAGAACATGTCCCTCGACGGCAACTTCTTCGGCACCAACGCCGCCGGCACCTCGGCGACGGCGTCGACGAAGAACACCAACGGCTTCTTCATTCTCAACAGCGCCACCGGCAACACCGTCGGCGGCGCCACGAACGCCGCGCGCAACCTCATTTCCGGCAGCACCTCGTCCGGCATCAGCCTTGGCAATGGCGGCACGTCCAACAACGTCGTCCAGAACAACTACATCGGCACCAACGCCGCGGGTACCGGAGCGATCCCGAACCTCGTCGGGATCGAATTCAACAGCCCGGTGAATGACACCATCCGCGGCAATGTGATCTCGGGAAACACAGGGTCGAGCTTTTCGGCGGGCATCATCATCGAAAACTTCGCCAGCCTCATCTCCGTGGTCGGCAACAAGATCGGCACGACCGCGGACGGTCTTTCAGCCCTGCCGAACACCAACGGCGTGATGTTGTCCGACGGCTTCTCCGGCGGCGCGAACGCAAACGTGATCGGTACGCTGGCCGAGCCGAACATCATCGCCTTCAACACCAAGTCCGGCGTGGTGCTGCGGGCGGGTCTCTCGAAGGTCTCGCGCCAGAATGCGATCAAGTACAACTCCATCTTCAGCAACGGCGCGCTCGGCATCGACCTCGGCGACGACGGCATCACGCCCAACGACTCCGGCGACGGCGACGTCGGCCTGTTCAACGACCTGCAGAACTTTCCGGTGATCACCACGGCGCAGTTCGGCGCCGGCACCGTCACGATCGCCGGCACGCTCAACAGCCTTCCCTCCAGCAACTACGTCGTGCAGTTCTTTCAGAACGCCGCCTGCGATCCTTCCGGAGCGGGCGAAGGACAGACCTTCCTCGGTGAGTTGATCGTCACCACCGACGCTGCCGGAGTGGGGACGTTCAACGCCACCTTCCCCGGCGTCGCCGGCGGCTTCGCCACGGCCACTGCCACCGACTCACTGGGGAGCACTTCCGAGTTTTCCGCCTGCGCCGCCATCACCACGCCGGCCACGCCATCGATCAGCATCAGTGACCCGCAGGTGACCGAAGGAAACGCCGGCACGGTCACGATGACCTTCAACGTCTTCCTCTCCGCCGCCTCGGCGCTGCCGGTCACCGTCAATGCCGCCACCGCCAACGGAACGGCCAATGCGGGATCGGATTACACCACCGCCAGCAACACCGTGACCTTCAACCCGGGCGAGACCACCAAGCCCTTCAACGTGACCATCTCCGGCGACGTCACGCCGGAAGCCGACGAAACGGTTCTGGTCAATCTCACCGCTCCGACCAACGCCACCGTCGGCGACAACCAGGGCGTCGGCACGATCAAAAACGACGACGCCCTCTCCGCGCTCACCATCAACGACGTCACCCTCAGCGAAGGCAACTCCGGCACGACCAGCTTCGACTTCACAGTCACCCTCACGCCGGCCTCCGCCTTCCCGGTGACCGTGAATTGGGCCACCGCCGACGGCTCCGCCATCGCCGGCTCCGACTACCAGCCGGCCAGCGGCAGCCTCACCTTCGCACCGGGACAGACCAGCAAGACCGTCAGCGTCCTGGTCACCGGAGACGTCACCACCGAGACCAACGAGTTTTTCTTCGTCAACCTCTTCAACCCGGGCAACGCCTCGATCAGCGATGCGCAGGGCCAGGGGACGATCAACAACGACGACGCCAATCCCACGATCACCATCAACGATCCGAGCGTGGTGGAAGGCAACAGCGGCTCGACGAACATGGTCTTCACGATCACGATGTCGAACCCGTCATCGTCCACCATCTCCGTCCCCTTCACGCTCGCCGACGGCTCGGCCAACGTCGGCTCCGACTACCAGACCAACGGCGGCTCCTTCACCGTCATCCCCGGCGCGATTACGGCGCAGCTTTCGATCGGCATCAATGGCGACGTCAGCGTCGAGCCTGACGAGATCTTCTTCGTCAACCTCGGCGTCACCACTGGCGCCACCGTCATCGACAGCCAGGGCGTCGGCACGATCATCAACGACGACGGCCTGGCCTCGCCGGGCATCTCCATCAACGACGTCACCGTCACAGAAGGCAACTCCGGCACCACCAATGCGAACTTCACCGTTTCGCTCAGTGCCAGCTCGGCGTCGACCGTCACCGTCAACTTCGTCACGGCGGACAGCTCCGCCACCACCGCAAACAACGACTACGTTGCCAAAACGGGCACCGTCACCTTCACGCCCGGCCAGACGGTGCAGACCGTGACGATTCTGGTGAATGGCGACACCACCTTCGAGCCGAACGAAAGGTTCGTTGTGAATCTGAACACGCCGGGCAACGGGACGATCATCAAACCGCAGGGAATCGGAACGATCAACAATGACGACGTCGTCGGCAGCGCCGATCTCGTCCTCACCAAGACCGGCGCGACCACCGCATCGACCAACGCCAACGTGGTCTACACGATCACCGTGACCAACAACGGTCCCACCGGCGCCACGAACGTGGCCGTGACGGACACGCTCCCGGCCGGCACGACCTTCGTCTCGTCGACGACAACGCAAGGCTCCTGCAGCGGCACGACGACCGTCACCTGCGCTCTCGGCACGCTGACGACCGGCGGAAGCGCGACGATCACGCTGACCATCAAGATGCCCAGCGCCCCGGCCACGGTCGCCAACACCGCTTCGGTGACCGCATCCGAGAATGACCCGAACCCGGCCAACAACACCAGCACCGCGACCACCGCCGTCAGCTCCGCCATCGCCCCGATTCCGGTGCTTTCGACGTGGATGTTGCTGATGCTTGCGGCGATGCTGACCGCGTTGGCGCTGATGCGTCGCGGATAAAGGCAGAGAGCGAAGGTAGGTCGGACTCTCATCCGACCTACCTTCATCCTGGGTCGTTTGCTCTCCGCACCCGGCACACCTTGCGCAATACAGCTCATGCGCAAGGAGACACGCATGGGAACGACCAGAACAGTGGCAAAAGCGCGCAAGATCCAGCGCCGGATCGACGCGTCGGAACGGGGCAAGTCGAAGAAAAAATCAGACAAGGCGGTGCAGACCGGATCGCGGAAGCATCATGAGAACCCGCTGCCGCAACAGCATCAGGCCAAGCCCGGCATCGAGGCCAAGCTCAAGCCGCGGCCGCAGTTCCGCAATCCCGACTATCGCGGCAGCGGCAAGCTGGAGGGGAAAGTCGCGCTCGTCACCGGCGGCGATTCCGGTATCGGACGCGCCGTCGCCGTCCACTTCGCACGCGAAGGTGCCGACGTCGCCATCGTCTATCTCGACGTCGAGCAGATTGATGCCGAGGAGACGAAGCAGGTCATCGAGAAGGATGAGGGGCGGCGCTGCCTGCTCATTCCAGGCGACGTCAAAGACCCCGCGTTCTGCGAGCAAGCCGTCGAGCAGACGGTCGAGGAGCTTGGCGGGCTGGACATCCTCGTCAACAACGCCGCCTTTCAGGAGCACGCCGAATCGCTCGAGGACATCACCGATGAGCATCTCGATCTGACCTTCAAGACCAACATCTACGGCTACTTCCACATGGCCCGCGCGGCGCTGCCGCACCTCGGCGAGGGAAGTTCGATCATCAACACCGGCTCGGAGACCGGCATCTTCGGCCAGCCCGGACTTCTGGACTACTCATCGACCAAAGGCGCCATTCACGCCTTCACCAAGTCGCTGGCGACGAACCTCGCGCCGCGCGGCATCCGGGTGAACGCCGTCGCGCCGGGGCCGGTCTGGACGCCGCTCAATCCCGCCGACAAAAAGGCTTCAAAGGTGCCCGACTTCGGACACGGCACATCGCTCAAGCGCCCCGCGCAGCCGGAGGAGATCGCGCCGGCGTATGTCTTCCTGGCCGCGCCGGTCTGCGCCAGCTACATCACCGGCATCGTGCTGCCGGTGACGGGCGGCGTGATCGGAGCGTCCGAGCCGTGACACTTTGACCGAAACCGAAGCGAGATCGTCCGGAACCCTCCAGACTGCGGCTGCAACAGCGAGGAGGGTTTCGTGACCATCACCTGCTTCATCCGCTATCAGATCGATCCGTTTCAGCGCCAGGCGTTCCGCGAGTACGCGGAGAACTGGGGACGCATCATCCCGCGATGCGGAGGCCATCTCGCCGGCTACTTCCTGCCGCACGAGGGGACGAACGACATCGCCTGGGGCTTGATCGCCTTCGACAGCCTGGCGTCGTACGAGATGTATCGGAATCGCCTGCGATCCGATCCCGAATCGCGAGAGAATTTCGCCATGGCACAGACGAAGCGATTCATCCTTCGCGAGGAGCGGACGTTCTGCGAAGTCGTCGACGGCACGTTCGGCATCCCGGCGGGAGCGACATCATGACCACGCAGGCCGAAAAAGGAGCAGCGTTTCGCGACCTTCATCATCGTGACGGCGCGTTCATCATCCCCAATCCGTTCGATCCCGGCACCGCCCGCCTTCTGGCGCACCTCGGCTTCGAGGCTCTGGCGACGACGAGCGCCGGCTACGCGTTCTCGATCGGCAAGCGCGACAACACGGTCGGCCGCGAGCAGATGATGCTGCACGTCAAAGCGATCGTCAACGCCACGCCGCTTCCGGTCAGTGCCGATCTCGAGAATGGCTTTGGCGACGATCCGGAGACGGTGGCCGAGACCATCCGCCTTGCCGCCGCCGCCGGCCTGGCGGGCTGTTCGATCGAAGATTCGACGTCGCGCGCGGACGATCCGATCTACGAGCACGCCCACGCCGTCGAACGGATGCGCGCCGCCGCGGAGGTGGCGCATGCGCTGCCGTTTCCTTTCACGCTGACGGGACGCGCGGAAAACTATCTCGTCGGCAGGCCGGATCTAGCGGACACCATCCGCCGCCTGCAGTCGTATCAGGAAGCCGGCGCCGACGTTCTCTACGCGCCGGGCCTTCGCACCCGCGACGACATCGCCGCCGTGGTCCGTTCCGTCGACCGGCCGGTGAACGTCGTCATGGGATTGCAGGGCGTCCAGCTCACTCTCGCCGACCTCTCATCCCTCGGCGTAAAACGCATCAGCATCGGCAGCGCCCTCTCCCGCGCCGCCCTCGGCGCCTTCCTCCGCGCGGCGAAGGAGATGAAGGAGAAGGGCACGTTCACCTTCGCCGAGGAGGCGGTGAGTTATCGGGATCTCAGCGATATGTTTTAGGTTTGCAGCCGCCGTAGGCGGCAAAAGATCGTAGCCCCCGTCTTCAGACGGGGATCCACAGGCTATCCCCAAATTGGAAGCCCGCTTAAGCGGGCGACAGAAACACCCTCCGGAACGCGGAAAACGATCTGTCGCCCGCTTAAGCGGGCTCGAAAATTCTGGGACTCTCGTGATCCCCCGTCTGAAGACGGGGGCTAAGATCTAAAGCCGCCTACGGCGGCTTGTTTCGCGCAGCGCGCTCGCTACCTCGGCGGTCTCACCAGCTTCTCGAACAAGCTCTCCAGCACCCCTTCCAGATCCTCACTCACTCCCGAATGCACGGGTGACGTCTGGATGATCGTGCTGCGCGGGGCCACCAGCCAGTGGAAGCGGGCGCGTTGGGCGAGGGCGCCGATCGGGCCCGCTTCGGGGCCGCCGGCGCAGACTTTGGGGATCGTATCGAGATAGCTGTCGATCAGCGGGATGTCGATATCCGGCGCCAGCGCGTTCAGGCGTTTGTGATCGCAGCCGATGCGGGCGTCGAGGAAGGCAGCGGTCGAGGAGAAAAGGATCACGCCGGCGTTGAGGAACTCGCCGCGGTCGACGCGCGGGACGACGCGCACGATGGCGTAGTCAAACGGATAGCGCTTGCGCATCAGCGGCATCCTCCATCCAGTGTCGCGGCGATTCGAGGCGGTGAAGCAGGTAGTCACGATAGGCGGCGCGATGAGCGTCGACGCCGGCGAACAGCGGCTCGTCGCCGAGCCAGCCGTCCGGGATCTCGTTGAGAATCCGGTCGATGACCTCGAGGGTCAGCATGCCGGCCAGCTCCGCGTCGATCGTGCGGATCTCCGATGCCCAGCGCAGCAGCACGTGCTGCTTGATCTGCGGAAACGGCTTGCGGCTGCGCTTGAGAACGTCATCGCTCCAGTTGTGATGAAAGATCAGCGTCGCTCCGTGATCGATCATCCAGAGATTGCGGTGCCAGACCAGCAGGTTCGTGTTCTTCGGCGTGCGATCGACGTTCGTCGCCAGCGCGTCGAACCAGACGATCGACGAGGCCAGCCGCGATTTGCCCTGCATCTGTCCGCCGATGAGCGGATCGAAACTGATCGAGCCGGGGAGGTAATCGAGTCCGATATTCAGCCCTTCGCTCTTGCCCAGCAGCTCCTGGATCTCCGCGTCCGGCTCGGTCTTGGCCATGCGGCCGTCGAGCTGGACGAAAACGATCTCCGGCACCGGCAGGCCGATCGCGCGTGCCAGCTCACCGGCGACGAGCTCGGCCACCAGCGCCCGCACGCCCTGGCCCGCACCGCGGAACTTCACCACATACGTGCCGTCGTCATCCCCGTTGACGATCGCCGGCAGTGAGCCGCCCTCGCGCAGGGGGGTGACGTACTCGGTGGCGGTCACGGTTCGGATCATCGGCGCAGATCATGCACTAACTCCTCGGTCTTGGTCGCAAAGTACACAGGAAAAGGGACATTTTGACATCAATGGCGGATCGGCAGGATGCAGTTGAGGGAGCGTTGCCGGTGACGCATCCGGAAGAGCAGCTCCGGCAGAACGCGGAGATTTTCCAGCTCCTCGTCTCCGCGGTTCGCGACTACGCGATTTTCATGCTCGATCCCCAGGGGAACGTGGCGACGTGGAACATCGGCGCGCAGCGGATCAAAGGCTATACGCCGTCGGAGATCATCGGCCGCCATTTCTCCACCTTCTACTCGCAGGAAGACATCGACAACGGCAAGCCGGCGCGTGAGCTCGCCATCGCGCGCGAAAAGGGGAGTGTCGAAGACGAAGGATGGCGCCTGCGCAAAGACGGAAGCCGCTTCTGGGCAAACGTGGTCATCACCGCCGTTTACGACGAAAGCGGCGAGCTGCGCGGCTTCGGCAAGGTGACGCGCGACATCACCGATCGCAAGCAGGCTGAAGAAACGCAGCGCGCGCTGCTCGAGCAGCGCGAGGCACGATTGCAGGCGGAGGAAGAACGCCGTCACGCCGAGGCCTCGTATCGCGCGGCGCAGGAAGCCAATCGCTCCAAGGACGAGTTCCTGATGACGCTGTCCCACGAGCTGCGCACGCCGATGACCTCGATTCTCGGCTGGTCCAAGATGCTGCCGTCGCTCAATCCGGGCGATCCGCTGTTTCAGGAAGCCATCGCCTCCATCGCCAGCGGTGCGCAACTGCAGGCCAGGCTCATCGACGACATCCTCGACGTTTCGCGAATCGTTTCCGGCAAGTTGCGCCTCACCCCGGAGACGATCGACGTCGTTCGTGCGATCAAGGAGTCGGTGGATGCCATCAGTCCGACCGCCTCGGCGAAACAGATCAATATCACCATGTCCTTCGCCCCGAACCTCGGGCAAATGGTTGCCGATCCCACCCGGCTGCGGCAGGTGATCTGGAATCTTCTTTCGAACGCGGTGAAGTTCACTCCGAAACACGGCCAGGTGCAGGTGTTGGCGCGGCGCACCTCGTCGCACATTCAGATTTCCGTCGCCGACAACGGCGAGGGAATCGATCTCGGTTTTCTTCCGCACATTTTCGAGCCGTTCCGTCAGGCGGAATCGCCTCGCACGCGCGTCCACGGCGGCCTCGGCCTCGGGCTCTCCATCGTTCGCTACATCACCGAAGCGCATGGCGGAACGGTGGCCGCGGAGAGTGAAGGACCCGGCAAGGGGACGACCTTCACCGTGACGCTGCCGGTACGGGCCGTGAGCACGCCGGAGGGGGCGGTCAGGTCGTCGTTCGGCGACACCTTTCTTCATCGCGACCGGTTGCGAGACGTCGAGATCGTCCTGGTCGAGGATGAAGAGGAATCGCGCAAGATGCTCACGGCCGTTCTCCGCGCCGCCGGCGCGAACGTTCTGGCCTTCGATTCGTCGACCGCGGCTCTCGATGCGATCGACCGGCACATGCCCGATCTCGTGATCACGGACATCGCCATGCCGGTGCTGGACGGCTACGCGTTCACACGTGCGCTGCGGAAACGCAACGCGAGCCTCAAGGTCATCGCGCTGTCGGCATTCTCGCCGGACGCGCACGAACGGCGGACCTTCGAAGCCTACCTCCTGAAACCGATCGATCCGTTCCAGCTGGTCGATGAGGTTGCGCGCGTGGCGATGCCGGCCGCGTGACGAAGCACAGACAGGAGTGTCTGTGTGGCTTCTTATCGCGAACCAAGAGTCTCGACCACCGTTCGCGCGATCTCCAGCTCCTCATTCGTCGGAATCACCCAGACCTCGACCTTACCGGAGCTGATGCGGCGCTCATCCTTCGACGCGGCATTGTTCGCCGTTTCATCGAGCGACACTCCGAGAAACCGGAGGCGATTGCAGATCCGGCTGCGCATCGATGCCGAATGCTCGCCGATGCCGGCGGTGAAGGCGATGGCGTCCACACCATCGAGCGCCGCGCAGTATCCGGCGATGTACTTGGCGGCGCGGTAGGCAAACAGATCGAGTGCCAGCTCGGCTCTGGCATCGCCCGCGGCGGCGGCGCGCTCGAGCTCGCGGACGTCGCCGCTGGTCTCCGACACGCCGCGAAGGCCGCAGCGATGGTTGAGCAGATCGTCGAGCGCGGCTTCGCTGGCTCCCTTGCGCAATAGATAGAGGATGGCGCCGGAATCGAGATCGCCGCCGCGCGTCCCCATCACCAGCCCCTCCATCGGCGTGAAGCCCATGCTGGTGTCGATGCTGCAGCCGTCGCGGATGGCACAGACGCTGGCGCCATTGCCGAGGTGCGCGACGATGTGCCTGGTGCTGGGATTGAGGGAGCGGAGGCGCTTCGAAACGTACGAATACGAGATACCGTGAAACCCGTAGCGGCGCACGCCGAGCTCGGGCGGCACCGCGTAGGTGAACGCCACCGGCGGCAGTGTCCGATGAAACACCGTATCGAAAACGGCCACGATCGGGACGCCGCTCAACCTGCCGCGCACCTCTTCGATCACATCGACCGCGATCGGATTGTGCAGCGGCGCCAGCTCCGCAAGATCGCGGATCCCGGCAAGGACGCGTTCATCGATGATCGCCGGACTCTGGAACCGCGATCCACCATGCACGACGCGAACGCCGACGGCCTCGATCGCAGAAGGTGCGGAGCCGAGTATCTCGCCGAGGCGTAGCGCCGGCGGCCGCGCCGGCTGGACCGCCGCCGGCTCGGCGGCGTCAAAGAAGCCGTACTTCAGCGAGGAACTGCCCGGGTTGAGGACGAGGAGGTTCATGACGGGAAATGTTGAATGTTGAATGAAAAGCGGCCTACGACTCTGAGCGGTGTCATCTTTTCAACATTCAACATTCAACACTGAACATTCAACATTCCGCTTTTCAGAGATTCCACTTCCAATCCCGAACCTCCGGCATGTCGTCCCCATGCTCGCAAACGTACTGCCGGTGCGACACCAGCTTGTCCCGCATGTCCTGCTTCACGTGCGCGCAACGCGAGGAGAGGCCCGGCACGCGGTCGATCACATCGATCACCAGGTGGAAGCGGTCGAGATCGTTCAGCACGGTCATGTCGAACGGCGTAGTCGTCGTCCCTTCTTCTTTGTATCCGCGGACGTGCAGGTTCTCGTGATTCGCGCGCCGGTAGGTCAGCCGGTGAATCAGCCACGGATAGCCGTGGTAGGCGAAGATCACCGGCTTGCTGGTCGTGAACAACGAATCGAAATCGCGATCCGACAATCCATGCGGATGCTCGCTCGGCGGTTGCAGCGTCATCAGATCGACGACGTTGATCACACGGATCTTCAGCTCCGGAACGCGCTCGCGCAGGATCGAGACGGCGGCCAGCGTCTCCAGCGTCGGCACGTCGCCGGCGCAGGCCATCACCACATCGGGCTCGGAATTGCCGTCGTTGCTGGCCCAGTCCCACATCCCGATTCCGGCGGTGCAGTGTTTCACCGCCGCGTCCATGTCCAGGTACTGCAGCGCCGGCTGCTTGCCGGCGATGATCACGTTCACGTAGTTGCGGCTGCGCAGGCAGTGGTCGGTCACCGACAGCAGCGTGTTGGCGTCCGGCGGCAGGTAGACGCGCACGACCTCGGCCTTCTTGTTGGCGACGTGATCGATGAAGCCGGGATCCTGGTGGCTGAAACCGTTGTGGTCCTGCCGCCAGACGTGCGACGTCAGCAGGTAATTGAGCGAGGCGATCGGACGCCGCCACGGAATGTGCCGCGTGGTCTTCAGCCACTTCGCGTGCTGATTGAACATCGAGTCGACGATGTGGATGAAGGCTTCGTAGCAGGAGAAGAAGCCGTGCCGGCCGGTCAGCAGGTAGCCTTCCAGCCACCCCTGGCACATATGCTCGGAGAGCACCTCCATCACCCGCCCCTCGGCGGCGATGTGCTCGTCGGTCGGAAGAATCGTTCCGGTGAAGACGCGGTCGGTGGCTTCGAAGATCGCGCCGAGGCGGTTCGAGACCGTCTCGTCAGGGCCGACGACGCGAAAGTTCTCCGGATTGCTTTTGATGATGTCGCGCAGGAATCCGCCGGCGATCTTGGTCGCCTCGGCCATCTCGGTTCCAGGTTTCTTCACCTCGATGGCGTAGTCGCGATAATCGGGCATGCGCAGCGACCGAAGCAGTAGCCCGCCATTCGCGTGCGGATTCGCCCCCATGCGCCGCTCGCCCTTCGGCGCCAGCTCCGCCAGCTCGGCGCGGAACGTTCCCTTCTCGTCGAAGAGCTCCTCCGGCTTGTAGCTGGCCATCCATTGGCTGAGCAGCGTCACATGCTCCGGCTTCTTGGCCAGGTCAGCGAACGGCACCTGGTGCGATCGCCACGAGTTTTCTGTCGGCTGGCCGTCGACGGTCTTCGGTCCGGTCCATCCCTTCGGCGATCGCAGGACGATCATCGGCCACGTCGGACGCGCCGGGGAGTTGGACGACTTGATCGCGGCAATCTCGTCGAAGACGGTATCCAGCGTCGCCGCCATCAGCTGGTGCATGGTCTCCGGATCGTCGCCTTCGACGAAATGCGGCTTGTAGCCATAGCCGGCCATCAGCTCGCGCAGCTCCTCGTTGCCGATGCGCGCCAGCACGGTGGGATTGGCGATCTTGTAGCCGTTCAGGTGCAGGATCGGCAGCACCACACCGTCGGTGACGGGATTGAGGAACTTGTTCGAGTGCCAGCTCGCCGCAAGCGGACCGGTCTCCGCTTCGCCGTCGCCGATGACGCACGCGGCGATCAGATCGGGATTGTCGAAGACCGCGCCGTACGCGTGGACGAGCGAGTATCCGAGCTCGCCTCCTTCGTGAATCGATCCCGGAGTTTCCGGCGCCACGTGGCTGGGAATCCCGCCCGGAAACGAGAATTGTTTGAACAGCTTCTGCATCCCCTCGGCATCGGCCGAAATGTGCGGGTAGAACTCGCTGTACGTCCCTTCGAGATACGTGTTGGCCACCAGCCCCGGCCCGCCATGCCCCGGCCCGGCGATGTAGATCATGTTCACGTCGCGCGCCTTGATGACCCGATTGAGGTGAACGTAGATGAAGTTGAGGCCCGGCGTGGTCCCCCAATGGCCGAGGAGCCGCGGTTTGGTGTGGGCGAGCGTGAGGGGATTGCGGAGGAGGGGATTGTCGAGGAGATAAATCTGGCCGACGGAGAGGTAGTTGGCCGCGCGCCAGTAGGCGTTCATCCGGCGGAGAAGGTCGGGGGAGAGAGGCTGATTGTTGTCCACCTCGGGAGTCTATGCCAGCGTAGCGCCAGCGGCCCGCTGGCTGTACCGCCGCCGGCCCGGCGGCGAGTCAAACAAAACCGCCAGCGAGCCGCTGGCGGTCCAGCCGTCGAGCCGACGGCGCTACGCTTCGTTCCTATGCCTTCCACTTGATGGTGCAACCGAACGCCCGCGTGCTCTGGTTCGCCACCGCCTTGCCCGCGAGTAGATCATCGAGCGCGTTCGCCAGCCCGGTCGTGCGGCGCTCTTCCGGCTTGGCGCTGTCGTCGACATAACCGCGATAGCGGAGCACGCCCGTTCCGTCGATCACGTACACGTGCGGCGTCACGCGCGCGCCGTAGGCGTGAGCGATGGCGCTGTCGCCATCCTTCAGGTACGGGAACGAATAGCCGCGCTCCGTCGCGCGCGCTTTCATCTCCGCCAGCGACTCGATCGAATTCTGCGATTCGTCGTTCGGGTCGATGGCGTAAAACACCACGCCCTTGGCCTGGTACTGCCTGGCCAGCTCCAGGATGCGCGGCTCGAACGCCTTCGCGTACGGGCACTGGTTGCAGGTGAAGACGACGACGGACACCTTGCCGTCGCCCGGCTTGAAGGCGACGGTCTTGCCGTCGACGGCATTCACCAGCGAAAACTTCGGCGCCGTGGCGCCGATCGACAACTCATCGGCGTTCATGCAGGCAGCCGCGGAGATCAGCAGCAGGATCGGGACAAGCAGTTTCTTCATGGAAGCCTCCTTAAGATCGTTCGCAACTCGGAAATGGTACTGGCGCTCTTGATCGCCCCCTGCTGCCGCCACACTTCGCGGCCGGCGGCGTCGAAGGCGATGGTCACGGGAATCTCGCCCTGGAAACGGTAATAGCTGGAGAGATCGTCGGCGTTGCCTTTGTAGTAAACATTCACGTAACGGATCTTCTGGCGGTCGAGAAAGCCGATCACGCTTTCCCGCTTCGCGCCGGGGATCATGTCGTCCATCGACACGCCCGCGAACGCCACCTCGGCGCCGAAGGCCGCACTGATTGCGCGCAGCTCCGGCATCTCCGCCACGCACGGCACGCACCACGTCGCCCAGATGTTGACGATGCGGAGCCTGGCCGTGCGTGGGAAGACGTCTTTGATCTTCGCGGGATCTTTGACGTCGACCAGCACGGCCGCGGAGGCCGTGCCGGTCAGCAGGAGCAGCGCGATTGCGATCAGTGTTTTCATTTGGCCGGACGGTGGAACGTGAGCGGGGCGGAGAACTTTCCCTGCGTCCAGGTGCCTGCCAATTCTGTTCCCTCGGCGTTGAACGTCCCGACGTACGAGCCGCCGACGTTTCTTACCTCGAGCGTCAGGCTGGCGTCTTTGTTCGTGATCTTCGTGATGTTGATTTCCACACCTTCGCTAGTGATCACGCTGCCGGTGGACGTGCCGTCGGGATGATTGGCCATCTTCAGGCCGATCTGATGCGGGGTGCCGTTCGCGTCGATCGTGCCGGTCCAGGAACCTTCCAGACGCTTGGCGATGGCCGGACTCGGCAGAAGCGCTGCCACCTTCGGCTCGCCGGTCCGCGTGAGACTGAAGCCGACCGATGCGCCGTGTGCGGTGATGAAGTCGCCCGCCATCGACTTCCCATCGGGAGCGAGCGTCCCCTTGAACGTGCCGCCGCCGTTGGTCGCTTTGATCTCGAAGCTGACCGAGGTCCCCTCGGCCGAAACATTCGACAGTGGGAAGCCGCTCTCATTCTGTTCGGGCGTGCCGAACGTGCCGGTGAGCTTGCCGTCTTTCATCGCCAGGTCGATTTCGATTTTCACGTCCTTGCCGGGTGCCTGGATCGCCCCCTCCCAATGGCCGGATTGCGCACGCAGGGAGGGAACGAGCAGAACGAATGCAGTGAGTAACGAGAAACGGATGGAACGGTGCATGACGTCTCCTTTGTCAGAAATCGCGCCGCGTGATGTTCGTCGCGGCGGCGTATTGCAGCGCCATGGAGAGAGCCGCGCTGGCCAGCAATCCCGCCCACGGCAACGCGCCGGTGCGGAAGTAGCTCTCCCCATGCATCACATGAAAAATGCCGAATGAAATCTGCGAGATCTGCTCGACGATCGACAGCACGATGGCGACCGCCAGCGCGATCAGCAGCGGACGCCATATGTCGCTGAACATCGTCGAGAGCAATGCCGCAAGGCTGAAGAAAACCGAGCCGGCGATGAAAAGGCAAACGCCGTAAATCGAGGCGCTTCCAATCCCGAAATGCTGGCCGATCGCGGGAGAGAACAGCGGGATGAGAATCGACGGCACGAAGGCGAGCACGAACAACTCGATCAGCCCCATCGTCGAACGAACGCCGAGGAGGCGGTTGCGCGAGACAGGCATCGAGAGCGTGAAAAGCGTTCCGCCGCCGGTCGAGTGCGAGAGAAATCCGCCCGTTCCGATCAGCACCGCGAAGAGCGTCCACGTCTGCGGCAGGTTCTGGCGGAACCAGTTCGACCAGACGTAGCCCTGGAAACTGCGCGACAGCTCCACCGCCTCGCGGATCCGGCGCCCGATCTCGCCGCTGAGATTGACCGGCAGATGCTCCGCCATCGGCAGGAGTTTCATCACCTGCGGATAGGTGAAGACGGTGGAGAGCGCGGAACAGATCAGCAGCACCAGACCGATCAGAAAACGCCACCGGGTTTCGAGCCACGATTTGTACCAGAGCATTTCAATCCTCCGCGGCCACGGTTTCGAGAAAAATCTCTTTCAGCGTGACGGGGATGACGTCCACCGACACCGGATGCAGCGCGGTCGCTTCCTCGACGATCGCCTCTGCGCCGCCGCTCGCCATCACCGTGAGCATCCGCCCCTTCCGCTGCACGCGCACGACGCCCGGCGCGCGGAACTGCGCTTGCGGCGCCTCGCCGTCGAAGACCATCTGGATGCGCTGATACCGCTCGCGCAGATCGTCGAGCGCGCCGGTCACCGCGGTCTTGCCGCGATCGATGATCGCAACGTGATCCGCGATCTGATCGACTTCGGCGATCTGATGCGACGAGAAGAAGACCGTCATCTCCTCGCTGGCCACGTGTGCCACCAGCGCCTGCAGCACCTCCTCGGCCATTGCCGGATCGAGCCCCGAGGTCGGCTCGTCGAGGATCAGAAGCTCGGCGCCGCGGCATAGCGCCAGCAGCAACGCCAGCTTCGTGCGCGTGCCGCGCGAGAGCGCTTTGACTCTGCGATCGGCCGGCAGCTCGAACTTGCGGAGATAGCGCTGCTCCAGATCGGCGCGCCACTTCGGAAAAAATGGCGCGGTGAAACGGATCATCTCCGCGACGGTCATGAAGTCGTAGAGATCCTTCTCCTCGCTGACGAATCCCGTGCGACGCCGGACCTCCGTGCTGCCGGCCGGAAGGCCGAACACGCGCGCCTGTCCGCTGGTCGGATGGGACATGCCGAGGAGGACTTTGATCGTGGTGGTCTTGCCGGCACCGTTACGTCCGAGAAATCCGTAGATGGAGCCCGGCGGGACGCTGAGGTCGAGACCGCGCAGCGCTTCGACGCCGTCGTAAACCTTGTGCAGATCCTTCGTTTCGATGATCGAGTCAGACACGATGACCTCCCAGCTCCGCTTCGAACAGGCGGCGGATCTCCTCGTCGGTCAGCCCGCGGGCGCGAAGGCGCTTCACGGTGGCGGCGATCGCCGGCTGGGCATCGCGAACGGCATCGGCCAGTTTCTTCGGCCGCGCCTGCGCGGAGACGAACGCGCCGGCGCCGTGGCGCAACTCGATCACGCCTTCGTGCTCGAGCTCCCGGTAGGCCTTGGCAACGGTATTGGGATTCATCACGAGCTCCTCCGCCAGCGGCCGGATGCCGGGCAACTGTTCCCCCGGCCGCAGCGCGCCGGTCTCGATGGCGTGCTTCACCTGCTCCATCAGCTGGAGATAGATGGGGACGCCGAGTGATGGATTGGGTCGAAACAGCATTGGTTCTCCATGTGGGCAACTGTACTACAGAACTATCACAGTACTAGTGTGGGTCCGGTCCGGCGGATTGTCAATACCTGTCATCCAGAGCGACGCGAGGAACGCCCGGCCCGGATGACACGGCTCATTCGTTTGAGTTGGGGTAACGAGGGAGGGCGGTCAGGGGCCGTTTCCTGCTACCACCCGCCCGCCGCCGGCCCCGTGAATTAGACGGCCTCGCGAGGCCGAGCCGGGGATTCCTCGCGTCGCTCGGAATGACAGCCGCCGCTCGCAACACCCCTGTGCACTTCATGCCATCCCCGTGCAACTCGCGAAAACCTCGCAAGCGACTGCGTCCGCGGGCCGTTGTAGAGCGCATCGAAGGAGTAAGGATCATGATGAAACGCAAATCGATCATCGCAGTCATCCTCATCGCCGTACTCGGCGGCATCGGCGCGTTCGTCTATCGCGACGCGTTCGCCAAACAGGCGGCGGCGTTCCGGTTCGTTACCGTCGAGCGCGGCAATCTGCAGCAGTCGGTCTCCGCCACCGGCACGCTCGGCGCGGTGACGACCGTCAGCGTCGGCACGCAGGTCTCGGGGCAGGTGGCCGAACTGCTGGCCGACTACAACGATCACGTCAAGAAAGGCCAGCTGCTGGCGCGCATCGATCCGACGCTGGCCCAGCAGGCGGTCGTCGACGCACAGGCGAATCTCGACAAGGTCCGTGCGCAGCTCCTCCAGGGGCAGCGCGACTTCAACCGCAACCGCGAGCTGACCAGCGAAGGATTGCTGGCCAAGAGCGCCTTCGAGCAGAGCCAGTCATCGCTCCAGGTGGCTCAGGCCGATGTGAAGCAGGCGCAGGTCGCGCTCGACCGGGCCCGGCAGAACCTCGCCTACACCAACATCTATGCCCCGATCGACGGCGTCGTCGTCGACCGCAATGTGCAGCAGGGCCAGACCGTCGCCGCCAGCCTCTCCGCGCCGCAGCTCTTCCTCATCGCCAACGATCTGGCGCACATGCAGATCCTGGCGCAGGTCGGGGAAAGCGACATCGCCCAGGTCAAGGAAGGGCAGCCGGTTTCGTTCACCGTGCAGGCGCTGCCGAATCAGAAGTTCAAGGGAACGGTCCAGCAGGTGCGCCTGCAGTCGACCACGGCGGACAACGTGGTGAACTACACCGTCGTCATCGCTGTCGACAATGCGGAGAACAAGCTGCTTCCGGGCATGACGGCGCGCGTCGATCTGCAGACGCAGTCGGCCACGAACGTGCTCAAGGTCTCGAATGCGGCGCTCCGCTTCAAGCCGACCGATGAGCAGCTGGCGTCCCTCGGCGTGAAGAAAGCGGCGGCACCGGCGAAGACGACAACGGCAGCGACGTCGACGATGTCTACGGCCGATCGTGCAGCGCGCAGAGCAGCGCGCGGTGGCGCAGGCGGCGGACAGCGGCCGGCCATCGCCACGCTCTACTACGTCGATCAGAACGGCGATCTCGCCTCGGCCACGGTGGCCACGGGCGTGAGCGACGGAACATCGACCGAGATCAAGACGCGCGGCAACTCCGTGATCAAGGAAGGGACGAAGGTCGTGGCCGGCATCGCATCGCCAACGGCCGCAGTCGCCGCCACGGCAACCGCCGGCTCGTCCGCCAGCCCGTTCACCCAGAGCGGCGGGCAGCAGCGTGGTGGAAACCGGGGAGGCATCTGATGAGCGACATCGTCATCGAAACACGGCAGGTCACCAAGACCTACGAGAGCGGGTCGAATTCCGTGCATGCGTTGCGCGGAATCGACCTGACCGTCCTCCGCGGGGAGTTCATCGCCGTGATGGGCACCTCGGGGTCGGGCAAGTCGACGCTGATGAACGTGCTCGGCTGCCTCGACACGCCGACCTCGGGCTCATATCTGCTCGACGGCGTTCACGTGGAGACGCTGAACAAGAACGAGCTCGCGGCCATCCGCAATCAGAAGATCGGCTTCGTCTTTCAGGGCTTCAATCTGCTGGCGCGCACAAGCGCCGTCGACAACGTGCAGCTGCCGTTGCTCTACGACCGCAGCGGCAAGAAGCGCGACACGCACGTGCTGGCCATCAAGGCGCTGGAGAGCGTCGGCCTCGGCGAGCGCGTCGATCACGAGCCGAGTGAATTGTCCGGCGGACAGCAGCAGCGCGTGGCCATCGCCCGCGCGCTGGTCACCGAGCCGGCCATCATTCTGGCCGACGAGCCGACCGGCAATCTCGACTCGCACACCTCGGTCGAAGTGATGGCGCTCTTTCAATCGCTGAACGATCAGGGCATCACCATCGTTCTGGTCACGCACGAACCGGACATCGCCGTCTACGCGAAGCGCATCGTCGAATTCCGCGACGGCAACGTCCGGCGCGACGAGATCGTCAAGGACCGCCGCAACGCGGCCGCCGATCTCGAAGAAGAAGAGAGGAGTGCAGCATGAAGATCCAGACGCTCGTGAAGCTCGCCCTTCAAGCCATCAAGAGAAACAAGATGCGGGCAACGTTGACCATGCTCGGCATCATCATCGGCGTGGCCGCGGTCATCGTGATGGTGGCCATCGGCTCCGGTGCGCGCGCCCGCATCCGCTCGCAGATCAACAACCTCGGCACGAACATGATCGTGATCACGCCCGGTTCGGCCAACACCGCCGGCGTGAGCCAGGGCGCGCAGGCCTTTCCGACGCTCTCGCTCGACGACGTAACGAAGATTCGCGCCGAGGGACAATACGTGACCGCGGTGTCGCCGGTGGTGGTGAGCCGGTCGCAGGTCGTCGCCCAGGCAGGCAACTGGCGGACGATGATCAACGGCGTCGACACCGACTACCAGACCATCCGCGACTGGCAGACGGACGACGGCGCCTTCTTCGGCGCCGACGACGTGCGCGGTCAGCGCGCCGTCGCCGTCATCGGTCATACCGTGGCGCAGAAACTCTTCGGCGACACCGAGCCGGTGGGGCAGGACATCCAGATCGCCAAGGCGCCGTTCAAGATCGTCGGCGTTCTGACGGCCAAGGGCCAGACCGCCTCCGGCAGCGATTCCGACGACGTGATCTTCGTGCCCTACACGACTGCAGCCACGCGCCTCAACGGCAAGAACCGCATCCCGCAGATCGTGGCTTCGGCCGGCTCCGAGCAGGACATCCCCGCGGCGCAGGACGAGATCCGCGGCCTCGTGCGCGAATCGCATCGTTTGTCCAGTGGCGACGAAGACGATTTCACCGTCCGCAATCAGACCGACCTCGCGCAAGCTGCCGAGAGCTCGACGCGGGTGATGACCCTGCTGCTCGCCGCCATCGCTTCGATCTCGCTCCTCGTCGGCGGCATCGGCATCATGAACATCATGCTGGTGTCGGTCACCGAACGGACCCGCGAGATCGGCATCCGCCTGGCCATCGGCGCCCGCGGCTCCGACGTCCTCACGCAGTTCCTGGTCGAGAGCATCGTCATGGGCATCCTCGGCGGCGCGATCGGACTGGCTGCGGGAGTTACCGGCGCCAAAGTCCTCGGTCATTTCACGGGATGGGAGACCGTGATCTCGCCCATCGTGATGCTGATCGCCATCGGCTTCTCCGGCGCCGTGGGCGTCTTCTTCGGCTATTACCCGGCGAGGAAGGCTGCGGCGTTGAATCCGATTCAGGCCTTGCGGTATGAGTGAGCGCGGTCTGGGAGTGTGGGACTCAGCCGCCCGCACTCCCGATTGGTTGCTTCGGTTACCTCAACAACTCAAATAGAGCCACACCGGCACCGTCACCGGAGCGGCGCCACCGGTGCCGGTGATGCTGATCGATCCCTGATACGTGCCCGAGGGGAGGACCAGCGTTTCGTGGACGGAGATCGTGATTACGGTGAGATTCGTGCCCGGTGTTCCGGCGGATGCCGATGCTTGTAGCCATGTCTTCTCGTTGCCGAGATCATCCTTGGCCGTTCCGGTGGCGGTGATGCTGAGGGTTACGCCGGGGCCGGCGGATGCGAGCATCGTCTGCGACGCCGCGCCGTCGACGTGTGTGGCAGTGAAGATGACCACGGTCGGGCAGGCCACGATCGTGCCGGAGAACGCGCCGGTGGAGTTGCTGCCGGTAAGCGATCCGTTCAGCGTCGGCGCGCCGGCGTCGCGCGCGGTGAGTGACGTGACCGTGGACGGACTGTTCGAAAGACCGAAGTTCTCCCACACCGTGGCCACGATCGACGAATGATCGAACACGCCGCTCGACGGAGCGATCGTCGAACCGGCTTCGATCAGCGGAGACACGATGATCGCCGGTACGCGGCAGCCGTAAAGCGTGAAGCCGAAACCGATCGCCGCGGTGTCGCCCGACGTAATCACCAGACCGCTGCTGATCCCGGCCGGAGGAATGGTCATCGGCGGCGTGCCGATGTTCACGGTACCCGGCGGAGTCGCCGCCGGCGGTGCGACGTGATCGAAGACGCCGCCATGTTCGTCGTACGTGATGATCAACAGCGTGGAGTCCCAGTAGCTGCTCGACTGCAGAAGGTTGTAGACCTGCATCAGCAGCAGTTCACCGCCGGCAGCGTCGATCGGTGGATCGCTCGGATCGGTGTGCGGACTGATGCCGTAGTCGCCGGGACCGGGATGATTCGAGTTCGGCGGCAGAGGATTCGGCGCATGGGTCCGGCTGTATCGCGGCTCGATGAAGGAAAAGGCCGGTAGCGTCGCGCCGTTCACGCCGGTCACGTCATCGACGAACGTGCTCGGTACGGTTTTCAGTTGACCCGGTGTGGCGCTTCCCCAGTCGCTGCCGTCGAACGTCGAGACGTTTACGTTCGACTCGCTCTGCGCCTTGCCGGCGATGTACGGAATGGTGAGAACGGCGATCGAGTAGTCGTGAAAGTAGACCTTCCAGTTCGTCTGGCCGTTGCCGAGGACCAGATCGAGCTGACTGCAGATCGTCGGCAGTTCGAGCACGTTGGAATCGGGGATCAGCCCGCTCAGGTGAAAGGGGTAGTCCTTGTCGTTGACCGCGCTGTAGGGCGAATCGCCGGTGATGATCGCCGGCGCCGCGCAGAAGGCGAAGAGGCGGTTGACGAACGTTTGCGAGGGCACGGAGGCGTGCCACTGATCGCAGACGGCGAAGTTGTTGGCCAGGAACGCCGTGACCGGAAGCTGCTCCGGGGTGAGGTAGTTCATCACATCGCCAACGTTGTTTTGCGCGTTCGCGGAGCCGGCGCCGAGGATGCTGTTGTAGTTCTCGGTAAAGCCCTGCATCAGCGGTGACGGCGGTGGAGGTGGAGCGGGCGGGTAGGTGTCATACGGCGCGGTCGTCGGAACGGCATCGCCGATGTTCTCGCCGAGGATCTGCTCGGCCATGTCGCAGAAGTATTCGCCCGGATCGAGCATGGGAATCATCGTCCCGGAGTAAGCCTGCCCTGAACCGCCGATGGTCTGCGAGGAGAGGTTCTGGGCAGGGATCGGCGTGCTCGCATCGTAGGGATTGGGATTGGAGTTGGTGCCGGGAAACCCTTCCTGCGTCCATCCGAGGACGTTGTCAAACGAACGGTTCTCCAGCATCACCACGACGATGTGTTCGATGGTTGGCATATCTGAGGAGGGTTGCGATGGCGCTGGTTCCCTACCCTCTGAGTGGAAAGACATCGTGTCCGCGCTCGGCCGCAGAGGCGAGGAGGAGCTCGCTTACGGCACGAGCGCGGGGACGGAGAGCGTCACGTTGATCGCAGCGGCGACGACGCGTGGCATCGCCTGAAATCTGCGGTTGGAGCGTTGCGGGTAATAAAAATCGACCAACCACAGAGGCACAGAGGACACAGAGAAATCTCTGCGATCTCTGTGTCTCCGTGGTTAATCATTTTTAGCGGGCGTCAATCGCCTGTAGCACGCGTAGAAACCCGCGATTGACGTGTGCTCCCAATGCGACCAGGCCCAGCACGATGATGGAGTAGCTCATCACGGTCCCAAGCAATAGAAGCACGTGTGTCCGATTGTGGAGATCGGCCAACAGGAGAAATGCAACCAGGAAAACTCCCTCCAGTGCGACGGCGCCGAAGAACGCCAGGCGGTAATTTCTCTCCGCGCGATCGATTCGTTGCATGACGGTGGCTCTCACGCTATCCAGGTTGTCCATAAAGCTCCTCCGTTATTTTCCGAAGACGTTCAGTTTTGCTGCGATCAATAGGGCGATCACGATTGCTTCGACGATTGCATAGATGACGACGATGTTTCTGAATAGGCGTTCGTCGCGAGTCATTCTGATTTCCTGTATGTGCGCCGCAATTGCTCGAGGCCGTAGGCCAGCCGGGATTTCACAGTGCCGAGGGGGAGATCGAGAGCGAGGGCGACCTCGTCGAGGGGGAGTTGGGCAAAGTAGTGCAGCTGGATGACGGCACGGCTTGCGGGTGAAAGCGCGGTCACGGTTTCGCGCAGCTCATCCACCTCGGCTCCTGAGAGTGCCGGTGCCTCGGCCGGCAACCTGCTCTCATCGACATCATCGAGAGAAATGTCCGGCCGCTGTGCACGAAGCGCGCGGAAGGCTTCCCGCGAGGCGATGCGAAAGGACCAGGCCCGGAAGTATGCCGGCTCGGACAGCCAGCGCAGTTTGCGGGCGATTCGGAGAAACGTCTCCTGCAGAACATCCTCCGCGTTTGCCGCGGAGCCCACTACGCCGGCGATGTATCGGTAGAGCGGCTCCTGATTCTGTCGAAGCAGCTCATCGAGTGCTTCACGGTCGCCTTGTTGGGCGCGAAGAACCAGAGTCAGGTTGCTCGTAGCCATGGTTGCTCAGTCCTGAAGACCGGCCGGCGAGCATTTTGGTTCGAATCAGGGCTGGAAGTGGATTTGCCGCCGCGACGTCAGACCGACGCCGCGGCGGCACTTGAATGCTCAGGGCTTCGTCAATTCCACGCCGGTGGCGACGAACGAGACCTCGTCGGCGGTGCCGTCCGCGTTCCGCTTCAGCGTTGCGCCCTCAGCGGTCAGATGATCGGCTTCGGCCTTGCTCAGAGTCTTCACCTCGGTCACGCCCTCGGCCCGCGCCTTCATCCCCTTGGCGCTGAGCGGGATGAAAAACTTCTCATCCTTGAAGGTGACGCGGACGGTCTTCTGCCCCGCGGCCGGTGCAAGCTCCATCCAGCAGCCCTGGGCGGTGCAGGACTTCTCGATGACGCCCTCGACCACCACGGCGTCCTTCGTGTACGCCTTCGGCGATTCGAGGACCGCGGTCAGAGCGACTGGTTTCGATGAAGAGACCGGCGCGCCGCGCTTGATGGCGTCGGCGGCAAAGGTCGTGGTGGCAACGAGCAAGGTCAGGGCGGCGATAGTTGTCTTTTTCATTCTTCCTCCAATGCGGCGCACAGGATAACTGGCCGTTCGCGCGCCACGTCCGCCTGTGTGCGATGCGTTTCCGTTCCGTTTCCCGGCGTTACTATTTCGCGTTGCCTCATGGAACCCCACCTCGTCACCGATCCAGCGCGCTCCAGACCTCTCTTGAAAGCCGCGCTCTTTCTGTTGCTTTCCGCCGCAGCGGTGGTCGTCTACCTGTTCCTTCTGAGCGTCTTTCGCGGCACGCTGGGCGCGTTCAGCGGCGCCGTCCCGGCGATGGTGCTTGCGGTCGCAGCGCTCATTCTCAACTGGCGGTTTTTCTCTGCCGAGGGACGATCGCTGGCAGAGATCGGATTCGACCGGCCGGCACTCAGGATTGAGCAGGCGTTGATCGGCTTCGTGGCTGGCGGTCTGCTGGTCGGGATCTGGGCGCTCGTGTTGATGGCGGTGATCCCTGTTTCATGGCGGATCGCAGCGACCTTTTCTGTCGGAGCCGTGGCCGGGCCGATCACGTTCGCGATTTTCAACAACGCTGGCGAGGAGCTTGTCTATCGCGGGTATCTGTTTCTCCTGTTGTCGCGGTCGTACGGCCGGGTCGTCGCGGTAATCGCAACGTGCAGTCTCTTCACGCTGCTTCATATCCAGGGAGGCGTGCCGTGGCTGAGCGCTGTGGCCGGGGTATTCACCTCGGCGCTCGTATTTTCCGCTCTGCTGGTGCGTTGGCGGAGTGTTCCGCTCGTGCTCGGATTTCATGTGGCCACGAATGTCCTGCAGGAGCTTCTTGGTCTCCGCGCGAGCGCGATGAACCTGTTCGTTCCGATCTCCCGGGCTACGGTCAGCGAAGCAGAGTCGTGCGAAATTCTTGGCGCGACTGCGATCATCAATACGGCGATTGCGCTGGCGATCTTCGCGTCCCCGCGAAGGCCTAGGCCAGAAGCTCCAGCACCCGCTCCGCACGTTCGAAGAGCAGACCGTGCCCCGTCCCCTCGATGATTTCCAGCGTTGCGCCGGGGATCAGATCGGCGATGGCGCGTGAATGCCCGGGTGGAAAGACGCGATCGTCCGCGCCGCCGATGACGAGGGTCGGCGCGGTGATGTCGCCGAGGAATGGGGTGAAATCGAGATCTTCCAAGAGAGCGAGGATGGCGGCGGAGCCGGCGAAGAACTCGCGCGGCAACGCAGCCACCTGCTGCATGCGCGCTTCCAGGAAACCGGCGGGCTGGCGAGCCAGCCATTGCTCGCTCCACGTCTGCGCGAAAATCCGGCGGACCATCTCCGCGCCGCCTTCCCCTCCCGCCGCTGCGCTCTCCGCAAGTTCGCGTCCCTCGGCGGCTTCGCGTCGCATCCTCTCGTCGGTGCGCTCGGTGGCGGTGATCACCGTGAGCTGGCTGACGCGATCGCGATGCCGCGCCGCGGCGACCATGGAAACCAGCGCGCCGAACGAAACGCCAACCCAATGCGCAGTTTCGATTCCGAGGGAGTCCATCAGATCGACGACATCGCGTGCGTGCTCATCGAACGACGTGGGATGCGGACCACTGCTGCGCAACTGCCCGCGAAAATCGCAGCGGATAACGCGGCGGCGTTGGGAGAGAGCGGGGATGAACGGATCCCAGGCGGTGATGGACATCAACCCGCCGTTGAGCAGGATTAGAGGTGGGCCGTCGCCGTCGATGCGGTGGGTGAGGGTCAAGGTGCGCATTCTCTTCGATCCGCAGGCGATCCTGTCATCAGCTTTATGACAGAGCGTTCGTTTACCCTTACCCCGTGCAAGACGATCTCGATCGCGTTAATGCGCTGCACATCTGGGATTTCACGGCGTTCCTTCGCGACGATGGGACGCTGCTGATTCGTGGGAGCAATGACTTCACCTACTACCACTACCTGGAGATGGAGTTTTCCGGAGTGACCATCTGCGATCTCCCTGAGGAGTTTTCGCATGCGGAGTTTCGCCTCGGATCGCCGGAGGTCGATGACGACGGCGTGGAGCGCTCGAACGTCTTCATTACCGCGGAGTCGATGCTCGTGATCAGATCGAATGACTACGAGATTCGCGCCGCAGGCCTGACCGTTCAGTTGGGCTACGTCTATTACTACGATCGCAAAGACGGAGGCTGATATGACGCGTCCGTTTTCCGGCGGGCGGCGACCGGTTCCGGCCGCCGCCGCGTGAAGGTGGGGATCAGGCTTTGGCGAACTTGCGGACGGTCTGGCGGAAGTCGTCGGCTTTCTCGATGATCTGATCGACTTTGTCGATGACCTGATTGGTGACGCCGGAGACCTTCTTCTGCATCTTCTTTCCGGTGATCGGCGCGTAGAGCAGGCCGAGGGCAGCGCCGGTAACGAGGCCGCCGAGGAAGGTGAAGAAGTAACTCTTGAAGTTGCTCTTTCTTTCGAACATTGTTGGGTTCCTTTCGCCGAAATCATGTGGCCGCCGTGGCGGCGTGGCTAGTCCAGCGGTCACGCAAGGAGTGTGCCGCGTATCACGCGTCGGAATGTTGGCGTCGCCGGCGCGGGTTTTCGGCGCGATGCTGAGCTCTCAAGCGCGGATCGACGACTCCTCTCCCACCGAGTTGATGCAGCTCGACGCCGATCACCCCGGCTTTCACGATGCGGTCTACCGGCGGCGGCGCAACGAGATCGCCCGCGCCGCTCTCGACTATCGCCAAGGGCCGGTGCCGGAGATCGCCTACACCGAGCAGGAGCACGACGTCTGGGCCGAAGTCTGGCGGCATCTCGATCCGTTGCACGATCGGTACGCCTGCCGCGCGTATCGAAATGCGGGCGATCGGATCGCGTTGTCGCGCGAACGGATTCCGCAGCTCACCGAGGTGAATGCCACCATCCATCCTCTGCTCGGATTTTCGATGGTGCCGGTGGCCGGGCTCGTCGCGGCGAAAGCGTTTCTCTCGCAACTCGGACGCGACGTCTTTCTCTCGACGCAGTACATGCGCCATCACAGCGTGCCGCTCTACACGCCGGAGCCGGACGTCGTTCACGAGTTGATCGGGCACGCGGCGACCTTCGCCGATCCGGCGTTCGTCGCGCTCAACCGCGCCTTCGGCGAGGCGGCGCTACGCGCGCAGGACGACCCGGAAACGATCGAGCGCATCGGCCGGCTGTATTGGTACACGCTCGAATTCGGCGTCGTCCGCGAAGCGGGTGCGCTGCGCGTGTACGGCGCCGGCCTTCTTTCATCGTTCGGCGAGCTTGGTCGTTTCGAGCGCGAAGAAGAGCTGAACGAGTGGAGCGTGGATGAGATCGCGTCCACGCCGTACGACCCGACGAAGTATCAGGAAAAGTTGTTCGTCGCCCCCGGCTTCGATGCCATGGCAAATGATGTTCTACGATGGCTGGAGCGGGTGGGGTAGTCCACAGAGCACAGACAGGAGTGTCTGTGCCACATTGACCCTGCCCACTGGGTGGAGACGCGCAAGAACCAAGACCGATGTGGCACAGACACTCTTGTCTGTGCGGTCTCAAACCAACGCCGATTTTCGTCCCGCCATATCCGCGACCAGCGCAATCAGGTCTTCCGGTTCGACCGGTTTCTTCAGGTACTCATCGAAGCCCTCGGCGAGGGCGATCTCGCGTTCGGAGGGGCGGCCGTAGGCGGTCAGGGCTACCGCGGGAGTGTGGGATTTCTCGTCGGGGAGGGATCGGATTCTCCGGATGAGCGAGTAGCCGTCCTGCTCCGGCATGGCGATGTCGCAGAGGAGCACATCGAAGGATTGGCGCGCCGAAAGGGTCAGTCCTTCTTTCGCGCTCGCTGCGGTCGTGACGATCGCACCGTACTGTTCGAGGATGGCGGCGATGGTGCGGCGCGAGTCCGGCTCGTCATCGATGACCAGCAGGCCAAGGCCGGCGATCGACGGGGTCGTATCGGACGACGTTTTTGCCCGCCGTTCCCGTCCGCCGGCAGGAAAGACTTCGATCGGCGTCGATACCTGAACGGGGATGGTCACGGTGAAGGTCGCGCCGAGTCCCTTTCCCTCGCTGGCGACGGCGATGGTTCCTCCGTGAAGCTCCACCAGCTGCTTGGCGATCGAAAGACCGATGCCCATGCCGCCGTGGTGGCGCATGGTGCCCCCTTCCTGCTGCGCGAAACGGTCGAAGGCATACGGCAGAAACTCGGGGCGAATCCCCACGCCCGAGTCCTGCACTTCCACGACGATGTTCGAATCGCTGGAGAAGAGGCGTACATCGACACGTCCGCCGGCCGGGGTGAACTTCACGGCATTGGAGAGCAGGTTCCAGAACACCTGATTGAGCCGCGCCGGATCGCCGCCGAGGGAGGGGATGCCTGGCTGAAAATCCATCCGAAGCCGCAGCTCTTTCGCTTCGGCGGCGGGAACGAAGGCGGTCAGCGCCGCGCGCAGCACGCTCTCCATATCCACCGGCTCCACGGTCAGCCGCAACTTGCCGGTGATCATGCGCGAGACGTCAAGGACGTCATCGATGAGCTGTGCCTGCGCCTGGGCGCTGCGGTGGATCGTGGCCAGCCCTTCCTTTCGGGTGCGCTCATCGAGAGTGCCTGCGGCCAGCAACGCCGTCCATCCGAGGATCGACGTCATCGGTGTGCGCAACTCGTGCGAGAGGGTGGCCAGAAACTCGTCCTTGGCGCGGTTGAGCGAATCGGCCTCTTTGTAGAGATCGGTGAGTTCCCCCTCCGTGCTCTTCTGGTCGTCGATGTCGGTGTTGGAACTGATCCACATGGTGATGTTGCCGCCGGCATCATGCATGGCGCAGGCGCGGCTGAGATGCCAGCGGTAGACGCCGTCGGCGCGCTGGAAACGATGCTGGGTTTCAAACGCTTCTCCGCTTTCCAGAGAATGACGCCAGCGGCGCGACGTCTCTTTCACATCGTCCGGATGAATGAACTTTGTCCATCGCCAGTCCTTGATCTCATCCATGGTCAGACCGGTGAATGTGCTCCATTGCGCGTTGAAGTAGTCGACGTGCCCATTCGGCGTCGCCGTGAAAACCATCAGCGGCATCGACTCGGCGAGAAAACGAAAACGATTCGTACCTTCCTGCGCCGCATGCTCGGCCGTCTTACGCTCGGTGATGTCGCGAATGTTGCACTGGATGATGTTCTGGCCGTCGACGTCGTAGGAGTTGCTGACGAACTCCACTTCCGCGCGCCGGCCGTCCTTCGTTTCGAGTGGTAGATCCTCGTAGCGGATATAGCCGTCGCGCTGTAATCGATCGAAAGCCGCTTTGCTCTCCTCGATGTCGTGAAAGAGTCCGATCTGCCAGAGCTCCTTGCCGATCAGTTCCTCGAGCGAGTAGCCGAGCAGGTTGATCACGAAGGGATTGGCGTCGATGATCTTCCCGCTGTCCGCATCGACGATCAGGATGGCATCCTGCGCCGTCTCGAAGAGCCGGCGATAGCGGACCTCGGATACGCGGAGAGCTTGCGTGATCTGTGCGCGCTCCGTGATGTCGCGGATGTTGCACTGAATCACCTTGTCGCCGTCAACATCGTACGAGTTGCTGACAAACTCCACATCCACGCACTTGCCGCCTTTGGTCTGGAGCGGCAGATCGTCGTAGCGAATGTAGCCTTCGCGGTGCAGTTTCTCGAACGCCACCTTGCTGGCTGCGATGTCCGGGAACAGGCCGATTTCCCAAAGCTCCTTTCCCATCAGCTCGTCGAGCGGGTAGCCGAGCAGAGCAATGACGAACGGATTGGCATCCATGATCCTGCCGTCGTTTCCGTTGAGGATGAGGATGGCATCCTGGGCCGTCTCGAAGAGACGCCGATAACGCACCTCGGAGGCTGCCAGGCCGGGAGTCGTCTCTCTATTTTTGACCATGGCTATTCTTGATTTCCGCGCGAGGTTTTGACCGCCCTGAAGGGGCGATGCTATTCACAACCGCTCCGGAAATCTGTTCAATACGGGACGCAGCGGATTCGTGGAATTGAACCCGCCGCGGTGCTGTAAAGTTGATGCGTGAGCCCCGTACAAAAGACGAAAACTGCAGGCACCCGGCAGGCGTTCGACCCCGAAGCCTTCCTCGAACGAGTGGGCGTGGGCCGGACTCTGATCGAGCTGAAGAAGAACCAGGTTCTCTTTTCCCAGGGTGACCCGGCGGACGCGGTCTTCTACATTCAGAAAGGCAGTCTGAAACTCACCGTGGTTTCGCAGCGCGGCAAGGAAGCGACCGTGGCGCTGCTTCAAGCCGGTCACTTTGTCGGAGAGTCGTGCGTGGCGGCGGCGGAGCGCGTGCGCATGGTGACCGCCACCGGGCTGACGCGCTGCTCGTTGATGCGAATCGAGCGGGAAGAGATGGTGCGCGTGCTGCACGAGGAGCACGCCTTTGCCGACGTTTTCGTCTCCTTCCTCCTTGCGCGCAACGTCCGCATCCAGGAGGACCTGGTCGATCAGCTTTTCAACTCCAGCGAAAAGCGATTGGCGCGCATCCTGTTGCTGCTCGCCAACTTCGGCAAGGAAGGGAAGCCGGAGAGCGTGATCCCAAAGATCAGCCAGGAAGTTCTCGCCGAGATGATCGGCACGACGCGCTCGCGGGTGAACTTCTTCATGAACCGTTTTCGAAAGATGGGATTTATCGAATACAACGGCACACTGGAAGTGCACAGCTCGCTGTTGAACGTGATCCTCCACGATTAGCCGTCACGCCAACCTGTCTCCTTTTGCACAGTTTGCGGATCGGCGGATCGATATCGTCTGCGCTGGCAATCGACCGATCGATCGATTCCCGATCGAATCCTGCCGCAGCCCGCGAAAGAGACCCCCAATGAAACGAACCTACTTCTGTCTTCTGGCGATCATCGGATTGACCGCTTCACCATCATTCGCACAGATCTCGCTCGGCACGGCGCAGAACTTCGGTGTTCTCGGCGGCTCGGCGGTCACCAACACCGGCGCGTCGACGGTCAACGGAAACGTCGGCGTCAGCCCCGGCAGCTCCGTCAGCGGCTTTCCTCCCGGCACCGTCGTCGGTGGAGCGATCCACAGCAACGATGCCGTGGCCATGCAGGCGCAGAACGATCTCACCACTGCGTTCAACAACATCGCCGGCACGCCGTGCACGGTCGATCTCACCGGTCAGAATCTCGGAGGCCTGACGCTGACTCCGGGCGTCTATTGCTTCACAACCTCCGCGCAACTTACCGGCGCCCTCACTCTCGACGCCCTCGGCAATGCGAACGCGCTGTTTCTGTTCAAGACCGGCAGCACGCTCACGACGTCCACCGGCTCGTCGGTCGCCGTCATCAACAACGGCGGCAGCAGTTGCAACAAAGTCTTCTGGCAGGTCGGCAGCTCGGCGACGCTCGGCACCGGCTCCTCATTCGTCGGCGACATCCTCGCCCTCACCAGCATCACGCTCACCACCGGCTCGAACACGAACGGCAGAACGCTGGCGCGCAATGGCGCGGTGACGCTCGATACCAACAACGTCAACACCTGCGGCGTCTCGGTCTGTCCGATCATCACCGTGAATCCGGCGACGTTGCCGAACGGCAGTGTCGGCACCGGCTACAGTCAAACCGTCTCCGCTTCGGGCGGGAACCCGCCAGTTACGTTCTCCGTATCGAGCGGCGCGCTGCCCACCGGTCTGCTCCTCAACAGCGCCACGGGTGCGATCACCGGAACGCCGGCCGCGCCGGGGACGTTCACTTTCACGATCACCGCGACCGACGCGAACGGCTGCACCGGAAGCCGCCTTTACGTGATTACCATCGCCAGCCCCGGCTGCCCGGCCATCGTCCTGAGCCCCGCCACCCTGCCGCCCGGTATGGCCCAGACTCCATACGCACAGACGATCACCGCCTCGGGGGGGACCGCGCCGTATACGTTTTCGATCGCCGCCGGGGCGCTGCCTGCCGGCCTCACTCTCAACCCGGCCACGGGACTCATCAGCGGTACGCCTCTCGTGTCGGGCCTGTTCAATGTCACGATCCGCGTGACCGACTCGGCCGGCTGTCAGGGGGGCCGCGCGTACGCGTTGGCCATCCTCCCGGCGCTTCTGGCGGCGGGAGGTCCGACGCTGAACTTCGCCGGACTGATGATTCTCACGGTGCTTCTTGCCGCCGCGGGACTATTCGTCATGAACAGGCTGTCGATCTGAGATCGTGAGCTCCCGACGCACGGTCAAGACATCGAGACCACTCCGGCCTCGCATCTTTTTTGTGGCGAAGTTCTGCCTCGCGATGATCGGTCTCTACGTCGTGGTGGCGCTGAACCAGGTCAATGATCGCGTCATCGTTCCGTTCACCGAGGTCGTCGCGCATGGTGCGGCGACGCTGTTGCGCGGCGTTGAGAGTGGCGTTGGCGTGACGGGAACGGTGATGCGATCGCCGCGATTTGCGCTCGACGTCCGCAATGGCTGCAACGGCGTCGAGGCGGCGATTCTGCTGGCGGCGGCGATTCTGGCCTTTCCGGCCACATTGCGCTCACGATTGCTCGGGCTTACGGTTGCCTGCGTGGCCATCGAACTGCTGAACCTCGTGCGATTGAGCACACTTTTCTGGCTGGGCGAGCACTACCGGCAGATCTTCGATTTCGTGCACATCGCGGTGTGGCAGTCCCTCATCATTCTTGCGGCGATCTCGATCTTCATCTTGTGGAGCTGGAAGTTTGCCGAAAAACCTCTGGCCGAATCTCGCTAAAGGCGCGGCCGGTTTCATTCTCGGCCTCGCTTTCTGGTGGGCGCTCTCCGCTCCCTATGCGCGCGTGCTGGCCTTCGTGAGCGAACCGTTGATCCGCGCCGCGGAACGTCCGCCGGTGACCCGGCTCATCGCCGCCGGAACGGAGCTGACCATCGATCGCGATGACTTTCCGCGAGCATCGCCGCGGCCTGGTCTGATGCTCATGGACATCACCGCCAATGTCATTCTGCTGGCCACACTTTTCTCCGTCACCCAAAAGCCGCTGAGCGACCGAAACGTTCCACGCGTTCTGCTGGCCATGCTGGCGTTGGTCCTCGTGCACGTCGCCGCCGTCGTCGTGAACGTTCAGTCGATTTACGCCCTCCGCCTCGGCCCGTGGAGCGCGGTGCACTACGGTCCGGTGGCGCGAAACTTCTGGGGTGCAGCAGCGCACTTCTACACCGTCGTCGGCGTGTTCGGCGCCCCGTTCGCATTGTGGTGGCTGCTTCGGCCATCGCGCTGATTTTTTTGAACCACAGAGACGCAGAGGACGCAGAGAGGATCTCTGTTGTTGTGTTTAATCTTCCTTGAGGATCATTCGGCGAATCCCTTTCCATAGTAGCGGGACGTTGAAGTTGATTAGCAGGCCGAGATTCCAGCGACCGAGTTTCATGTAGGTCAGCAATTGCGCGGTATGAATCGGCTCGAGCGCAACGACCGCTTTGACCTCGACTACGACCGAGGAGGCAACGAGCAGATCGAGCCGGTACGAACAATCCACCTTCACTCCCTTGTACTCGACAGGAAGTCGAAGCTGCCGGACGAAGGACATGTATCGCAGGCTGAGTTCCCTGCAGAGACATTCCTCGTATGCCGATTCCAACAGTCCCGGCCCGAGCGCCCGATGCACCTCAATCGCCGCCCCGATCACCTCTCCGGTTACCTCTGCGCCCGCTGCGTCTCTGTGGTTCATTGCTTTTTCGCCCACAGATTCCCTCGGCCCGACCCAGCCACCGAGGGAATCCACACCACGTAGCCAAATCAGGGCTCCGAACCGCTCTCAACTGAGCTTCGGCTACTACTCGTGGAGTTTCCCGCTAAGATCTTCCGCCGGAGGAAACGATGAGGAATTCATTGATCACTGCGGCCGCGTTCCTGCTGGCCGCCGTTCCCGTTTGCGCTCAGGAAGCCACCATGACGCACGCCGAACATCAGGCGGCCGCGCCGCCCGCGAGCGTGTCGCAGGATTGGGCGAAGAAGAGAGTCGACCAATCGCCGCGTCATCACGAATGGGTGAACCTCAAGTCAGGCAATCGCACCGTCAGCGCCTTCGTCGTCTATCCCGAGGTGAAGGGGAAGGCGTCGTCCGTCGTCGTCATCCATGAAATCTTCGGGATGAGCGATTGGGTGCAGATGGAGGCTGACGAAGTTGCCGAAGCCGGCTACATCGCCATCGCCCCAGATCTCCTTTCCGGCATGGGTCCGAACGGCGGCGGAACCAGCTCGCTGCCCGACGGCACCGCGATCGGCAAAGCCATTCGCGATCTCCCGCCCGACCAGATCACCGCGGACCTCAATGCTGCCGCTGATTACGTCGCCAAACTTCCGGCTGCGAACGGAAAAGTTGCCGTGGCCGGATTCTGCTGGGGAGGCACGCAATCGTTCCGCTTCGCCACCAACCGCCCGACGTTGTCCGCCGCGTTCGTCTTCTATGGAACCGGACCGGAGACGGCCGACGCGATCGCGAAGATCAAGGCGCCCGTCTATGGCTTCTACGCCGGCAACGATGCGCGCGTCGGCGCCACCGTTCCGAAGACCGAGGAGATGATGAAGGCCGCCGGCAAAACGTATGAGCCGGTTTCCTACGAAGGCGCCGGTCACGGTTTCATGCGCGCCGGCGATGCTCCGCCCCCGCCCGCCGATGCCGACCAGAAAATCAAAGACACCTACGGCGCCAACAGGCGCGCGCGCGATGCGGCGTGGACGCGCTGGAAGACGTTGCTGAAGAAGATGTAGCTACATGTGCATGCCGTGCGCGTTTGCGGTGAGGTTGCGCAAGCGGACGAAAAGATAGAAGGAGTGTGGGCTGCCGTAGTCGTGTTTGATCGCGGCGGGTATCCGGTAGCCGGTGACGTTCGCTCCGAGCGCGCCGGCGATGGAGTTGGTGCGTAGGACATCGCGCGAGTAGCCGAGCGTCAGCGCATCGATGCGGAAACTGGCGTTTGGGATGCTGGCAAGAGAAGGAACGCCTCGATCGGCGAACAATTCATCCTTATCGACAATCTCCGCGCGTCCGGTGACGTAGTTCCGTTCGCCGAACTGCAGCACCGATTCGGCGAGCCACGAGCTCGTGGCTCGTCCGATGCTCTTTTTGTTGTGGCCGAAGATGAGGCTCGTATTCAACGTCCCGGCGCTGTACGAAACCGACGCCGTCGTCCGCTGAATATCGCCCGGTTCCGTGGCCTCGGGATGTTTCAGATGTCCCGTCGAAATCTGTCCGGACCAGTTGGAAGTGGGATCGAACGTCACGCGCGCCGACCACGAATCGATCGCGCCCGTGTCGATGTCCCAGCGATTCTCGTCCGGCTCCTGGCCGTGAAAGCCGCTGAACGCGTAGCCGAACATGCCGCTCTGCGCGCCGATGGTGATCACGCTTCCGGCGATATGCGTCGAATCCTGCACGTGATGGCCGAGCGTCGCCTGCGGGATTTCGGATGCCGAGGCGCGATGCGGATAGGCGACCGGACCGAGCGCGGGATCGCCGAACGGCGCGACGTAGATGTAGCCGATGGTGCTCTTCGTGATCGGGTGCGCGTATTCGGCGGCGAGCTCCATGAAGAAATCGTGCGGATGCTGCGCATCGATGATTGGCTGGCCGCCGGCCGTTTCTCCCGTCTGAAACAATTCGGGATAGTTGCCGTGTGCCGTGACCGGCTCGAGGCTGAGCATGGAGCGCAGCATCAGTTGTCCGCCGCCGAGGGGCCGGCTGGCCATCCCCATGATCCAGTTCGTGGAGAACAGCTTGTCGTCTCCGCGCGGTCCGGACTGCGATACCTGACTCACGAACGCCAGGCCGTGAAGCATGAGCATCCAGTCGTCGTGATCGGTCATGAGCATGTGCTCCGGCACGGCGGCCGGATTCATGCTGGTTCCTGATGCCTGTCGCATCAGAAAGTCGCTGGTGGCGTTGCTGGTCATCTGCATGCCGGGCATGTCGTGACCTTCCATCTGCGCGGCAGCACTTGTGGCAATCAGGAATGCGCCCGCGATGCAGGCGAGATAGTTTCGGTACATGGGGTTCCTCACAAACTCGGATTTCTTCGAAGAGGTCAACGAGAACGCGAGGATCAAATGAGGAGAACGGCGATCGACTCCGGAGGTCGCTTTGGCGCTCGTGAACTGAGGGGCTGATGCGCCAAGTGCTCCATGGCCAGCAGCGACGGCGCAATCATCATTGATTTGATGACGGCCGGACGTTCGCGAACCGCCGACCGCTGCGTGAGCGCGACCGGTGTCGCCGTCGTCATCGAGCCGGTTGCGGTGTCGCAGCACGATCGATGTGTATCGATCGCCGCCGCGTGTGCGCAACATGGCTTTGTGGCGCAGGAAGCGAGGCTGGCCATGGCCGGGAAGACGCCGGTGATCGCGACGATGGCGATGGCGGCGAAGAACGTTCGCATCACGAAGGCGAACCTCCGCGCATCGTTCGCCATTCCGAAGTTTATGGCCGCGATTGACATCCGGACGCGAACACATACACTCTGCTGCGCCGCCTACGCGTGGCGGCTTGCCGGCCTAATCCTCGGCGCCGAGGAACGGGGGAACCAAATGAGTGACGGCTTGCCACCGTCCGGGGTGAATCCAGCCAGAAGCTGGTAGGGCTTCCAGTCCGAATCCGACAGCTAACCTCGTAGGCAGCCGGAAGGCAGGCCTCAAACGCCGCGAAGAGATTCGCGGCGTTTGTCATTTGTGGCGGTGGTCAGTGGTTCGCGACACCCGATCACACCCCGCGCGATCGAAAGCCAACATTCCGGATGTCTCAAAGTTTCGTTTTGAATTCACACAAAGTTTGCTAAGCTGCGGAAACTTTCATCAGCGATGCGTTTCCCGGATTCGAAAAACGGTACGGTTGCGAACGTCTGGTTGAATCCAGAGGGCTTTCGACCACCGTCCGATATAGCGTAATCCATTGATTTCATGAGGATTGTCAGATTACTGGCACACGGCCGGTGATCTGCACAGGGCAGGAGTTCGAGTTCGACAGGGTCACCAACGAACAGGGATACAACGAAAGGAGCCAATATGAAACGTTACACACCCCTAAGGTTTCGCGCGGTCACGATTGCCGCGATGGTGCTGGTTGCCTTACTTGCCGTAAGTGCATCAGCGCAGGTTCAGTCAGGCAACATCTTCGGCAAAGTCCAGGCGAAGGATGGTTCGGCGCTGCCGGGCGTTACGGTCACTCTGACCGGCGCCGGAACGCAGAGCACCGTTTCTGACGCCACGGGCAGCTTCCGCTTCCTCAGCCTCTCTCCGGGGACCTATGGTCTCAAGGCGGAGCTGGCCGGATTCGGAACGTCGACGCGTCAGGGCATCAGCGTCAACCTCGGCCGGAACGCCGACGTGACGATGACTCTGAACCCGTCCGCGGCCGAGTCGATCGTCGTTACGGCGGAAGCGCCGCTGCTCGACGTTCGCAAGACCGGTTCGGGAGCGGATGTCTCCAAGGTCGAGCTCGAGAACGTGCCGACCGCCCGCGATCCGTGGGTCATCCTGCAGCAGACCCCGGGCGTTCTGGTTGACCGCAACAACGTCGGCGGCAACGAGTCGGGTCAGCAGTCGGTTTACGTGTCGAAGGGTTCGTTGCAGAACCAGGCGACATGGAACGTCGACGGCGTGAACATCACCGACTTCGCGGCGACCGGTTCGTCGCCGAGTTACTTCGACTTCGACGCGTTCGAAGAAATGCAGATCACGACCAGCGGTACTGATCCGCGCATCCAGACTCCGGGCGCGCAGCTCAACATGGTCACCAAGCGCGGCACCAACGACTTCAAGGGTTCGGCCCGCGCCTTCCACACCAGCAGCAGCTACCAGGCCGATCCGAAGATCCCGTCGGAAGCCAAAGGCTATCTCTCCACGATCAACCAGATCGACAAGATCGATGACAACGGCGCCGAAATCGGCGGTCCGGTCATCAAGGACAAGCTGTGGTTCTGGGGAGCCTACGGCAAGCAGAAGATCAACATCATCACCCCGACCATCGTCTTCGGTTCGCGGTTCCACGACACGACTGAGCTGAAGAACGAAAACATCAAGATCAACGCGCAGCCGATCGCCTCGAACAGCCTGACCCTCGTCGACCAGTACGGCGCGAAGATCAAGCTCGGCCGCAGCGTCGGCACCACCCGTCTTCCTGAGACCGCATGGAATCAGAACGACTACTACGACGGCGGCGTCGGCAGCCTCCGGAGCCCGACGCTCTGGAAGATTGAAGACACGCAGCTGATCGGATCCAACCTCTACCTGACCGGCCTCTATTCAGAGGTTCAGGGCGGCTTCCAGCTCATCGCCGACAACGGCAAGGGCTGCCAGTCGTTCGATTGCGGCATCTCGGGTCTTCCTTCGTACTACGACGAAAAGGCCGGCACCTGGACCCGCAGCTACGTCAGCCAGATTTCCAACCGTCCCCAGAAGCAGTACCGCGCCGACGGCTCGGCATTCGTCAACACCGGCGCGTACAGCCATGAGCTGAAGTTCGGCTTTGGTTATCGCGAAGCCACCGTTGCCACGCAGACCGGCTGGCCTGGTGCGCAGTGGACGGACAACTATGCAATCGCCGGCGTTCATCTCGGACCTGGCGGCAGGGACACCGGTGAAGTTCACTTCATGCGTGGACCGATCTCCCCGTACGGTGAGAAGACCAACGACTTCTACGTCGGCGACACGCTGCTGCTCGGCAATCTGACCGTGCAGGCAGCCCTTCGTTATGACATCCAGAAGGCGTTCGTCGGCGCCGGCATCGCGCCGGCCAACCCGAACGTTCCCACCATTCTCCCGACTCTGAACTTCCCCGCGGTCTCTGGTCTGAAGTGGACCAACCTCTCCCCCCGCATCGGACTGACCTACGCGCTCGGCGCTGACCGCCGCACGCTCGTTCGCGGTGCGTACAGCCGCTACGTCAACCAGATCAACGCCGGCATCGTCACGCCGACGTCGGCTGGTGCGTACTCGCAGGCCATCTACTACTTCAACGATGTCAATGGAAACAATCAGGCCGATCCTGGCGAAGTCGACTTCGCCGCCGGATCGCTGAATGTCCTCCCGCCGACCACGGTCGCCGCATCCCGTACCCGCTGGGCCAGCAATCTGAAGGCTCCGCACACCGATGAAGTCACTCTCGGCCTCGAGCGCGAGCTGATGAGCGTCTTCAGCGTCGGCATCAACGGCACCTATCGCAAACTGACCGACTTCGTCGGCACGGTCGGCGAGCACACCCAGGGCGCGGGCGACTACTACAACTCGTCCGACTACGTCCTGGCCACGAACCCGATCAGCGCCACACTCCCGAACGGGCAGACGGTCACCGTTCCGTACTACGTGCTCAAGGCCGGCGTCAACGCTCCGACCTTCAGCGTCATCCGCAACACTCCCGACTACTACCAGAACTACAAGGGCCTCGAGCTGACGGCCACCAAGCGCCTGGCGAATCGCTGGATGCTCCGTGGAAACCTGACGTTCCAGGACTGGACGCAGCATGTCGGTTCCGGCGCCATCGTCGATCCGTCGCGTCTGCGCGGCGGCACCGGCTGCACCACCTGCAACGGCTCCGAAGTTCTCGTGGTCAGCAACGGCAGCGGCAGCAAGGGCAACGTCTACATCAACTCGAAGTGGGCGTCGAGCCTCACCGGTACCTACCAGATCCCGGTCATCGAGACCGTGTTCGGCTTCAACCTGAACTCACGCCAGGGCTATGCGCTGCCGTACGTCGCGCTCGTCCGGACGCCTGCAGCGAAGGGTGAAGGCACCAAGGCCGTTCTTCTCGAGTCCGATACCGATGCGTTCCGCGCTTCGACCGTGACCGAGCTCGACCTTCGCCTGGCGAAGGACTTCCGCTTCAACCGTGTTGGCCTGACGCTGTCGCTCGACGGCTTCAATATGCTCAACGCCAACACGATCCTGCAGCGTAACCTCGCCTCCATCTGTAGCGCCTCCTCGGCTACGGTTGGCGGATGCCGGACGCCGCAAGATCTGACGGCGACGAGCAATCGTGTGGCGGAAGTTCTCTCGCCGCGCGTGTTCCGTCTCGGCGCGCGTCTCTCGTTCTAGTCTTTTCTCAGCAGTAACCAGAAACCCGCTGGGGGCAACCCCAGCGGGTTTTTTTTGAAGCTGCCGAATCGAGAGCCGGCGATCTAGACGGACTCTCCTCCACGCTACACTTCGTTGGAACAGCTTTGTGCCGGCATGCGTTCTGAGCCCGGCGGAGGTTTCATGCGCAAGTTCACTCTCTTGGTTGCATTCGTTCTCGCGGTCGTCAGCGCCGGCGTGGTTTCGGCCCAGGTCCGCGGCAAAGGCCGGCTTCAGGGTTTCATCACCGACAAAGCGACGGGCAAGCCGGTCGAGGGCGCCGTGGTGACGGTTTCTCTCGGATCGGGAAGCACGCTTCCGGTCATTACCAAGTCCGATTCGAAGGGGCATTGGTCGGCGCTCGGATTGACCACCGGTCAATGGAACATCGACATCGTCGCCCCTGGCTACCAGACCGCCCGCGGTTCCGCGAGCGTGAGTGAGATGACCCCGTCGCCGGCGCTGCAGACGGCCATCGTCCCCGAGGCCAAGCAGGAAGCGGCTGTGGCAGCGACGGTTGCGCCGACGCCGCTCGTGCCGAAGGAAGCCGTCGATGCCATCAACGAGGGCCAGAGTCTTCTGAAGGTCCACGCCGGAGAACCGGTTACCGGCGCCGATGGGACATCGCATCCGGCAACGGCCGACGAAGCCCGGGACGCGGCGAAGAAGGCCGTGGCCGATTTCGAAAAGGCCCTCCCGATGGTGCCGGTCGACAAGCCGGAAGCCAAACAGATTCACGATCAGCTCCAGCAGGTCATGGCCCAGGCGTACTTCCGCGCCGGCGATCTGCCGAAGGCGATCGGCATGCTCGAGACCATCACCGCCGCCGATCCCGCGAATACCGCGTCGGCCGCGCTGCTGGCCAACCTCTATCTGCAGAATGGCCAGCTCGATGCCGGGAAAGCGCTTCTGGAGAAGCTGCCGCCCGATACCATCAAGGATCCGACCGTGTACATCAACGTGGGCATTCTCTTTCTCAACAAGAAGAGCCCGGCCGATGCGGCAACGTACTTTACGAAGGCCATCGCCATGGATCCGAAATCGGGCGACGGTTACTACTACCGCGCACTGTCGTATGCGCAGCTGAAAAAGACGGCGGAGGCGCGCTCGGATTTTGAGCAGGTCCTGGCGCTCTCTCCCGATACGCCCGAAGCGAAGGACGCGAAAGCGATGCTCGCGGCGTTGCCTGCCAAGTGAAACAGGCCGGCAACGCTGCCATCCGATCGGCGTTTCCTACGAATATGTTCTCGACACGGCCACGCCGGTTCGCCTTCGTTTTCTGCGTCGCCATCCTGGTCGTCTCGCTGATCGCGTCGTGCGGAGGGCGATCGGCCGGCTCACCGTCGGCGAAGACGCCGGTGATCCTGATCTCGATCGATACGCTGCGGTCGGATCACCTGCCGTCATACGGCTACAAGGGCGTGGCCACGCCCAACATCGATGCGCTGCGCGCCGACTCTATCCTCTACGAGCACGCCTACAGCCACGTGCCGATGACGCTGCCGTCGCACATCACCATCCTGACCGGCATGCTTCCCGCCGACAGCGGAATTCGCGACAACATGGGCAACCGTCTCCCCACGTCGGTGCCGACGCTCGCGGAGCTGTTGAAGAAGAACGGATACGCCACCGGCGCCGCGGTCTCCGCGTTCGTGCTGCGGCGTGAAACGGGTGTTTCCCGCGGATTCGACTATTTCGACGATTCCACCAAGACCCTGACCAGCGGCGAAGCCCTCGGGCGCATTCAGCGCGCCGGCGGCGACACGCTGCAGGCGGCGCGCAAATGGCTCGACAGCCAGGGGGCGCAGCCGTTCTTCCTCTTTCTGCACCTCTACGATCCGCACACGCCCTACGAGCCGCCGGAGCCGTTCTTCAGCAAGTACCCGAATCACTACGACGGCGAGATCGCCTACTCCGATTCCGTCGTCGGCGACCTCATCGCCGACCTCAAGTCGAAAGGGCTCTACGACAAATCGCTCATCATCCTGCTCTCCGATCACGGCGAAGGACTCAACGAGCACGGCGAGGAAGAGCACGGGATGTTCCTCTACCGCAACGTGCTCCAGGTTCCGCTGATTGTGAAGCTGCCGAAGTCGCGGCGCGGCGGGACGTCGGTGTCCGTGCCCGTGCAGCTGGTCGATGTCTTCCCCACGATTCTCGACCGCACGGCGACGCCGATGCCGCAAACAGGTCATCGGCCGGGACAGTCGCTGCTGTCGTTTCTCGACGGCGGCGCCACGCGGCCGGTCTACTCCGAGACGCTCTACCCGCGCATTCACTTCGGCTGGAGCGACATGCACTCGCTGATCGACGGCGACAGTCACTTCATCCGCGCGCCGCAGCCCGAGCTCTTCAACATGGCCGCCGATCCGGACGAGAAGAAAAACCTCGTCGGCGACGACCGTCGCACGTACACCAGGATGCGCGCCGCCATCGAGCCCTTCGTCAAGGAGCCGGTGGGACCGCTCGGCTACGACGCCGAAGAGGTGGCCAAGCTGGCCGCGCTCGGCTACGTCGGCTCGACGGTGCAGACGCAAAGCGGCCAGGTTCTTCCCGATCCCAAGACCACGCTCGAGGCGTACCACAACATCCGCGTCGCCTACACCCACTACGAAAACAACAACCAGCCGGAGGCGCTGCGCCTGACGAACGAGCTTCTGGCCAGCAATGCCCAGATCGTCGACCTCTGGGATCTGAAATCGAAGATCCAGTGGAAGATGGGGCTGAAGCGCGAGTCGCTGGAGACGGCCAAGGAAGGCCTCCGCCGGAATCCGGGCGCCATCGCGCTGGTGTTCGACGTCGCCAACCTCTCCATGTCCGCCGGCGATCTCGACGCCGCGCAGAAGCACGCCGAGCTGGCGGTGAAGATCGAGCCGGGTCAGGCGCACGAGATCCTGGCCCGCATCTGGGTCGAGCGCCACAACCCCGAGCGTGCGGAGCAGGAAGCGAAGCTGGCGCTGCAGACGGTCAACGATCCCACCGTCGAGTACATGCTCCTCGCCGGCGTGGAAATGGATCGCGCCAACTATCCGAAAGCGATCGAGTATCTCGACAAGGCCGCCGAGCGCGTGCGGCTGAGGAATCCTCCGCGCCTGCTGAACCTTCACCTGACGCGCGGCGACGCGCTGGCACGGATGAATCGCAACGACGAGGCCGAGCGCGAGTTCCGCGCCGAGATCAACGACTTCCCGGCCGACCCGCGCGCCTATTCATCGCTGGTCATGCTGCTGGCTACGGAACACCGCCTCGACGACGCCACGGGTGTCGTCTACGCCGCCATCAAGGCCTCGCCGGTGCCGCACACGTTCGTCGTCATCGCCGAGACGCTGAAAGCGATCGGCGACGATCGCGGCGCCATGTACTGGGCAGCGCAGGGAATCCAGCAGTTTCCTCAGGACGACGAACTACGCCGTTTGCCGAAGCGCCTGGCCGACGCCACGCCGCTGCTCAAGTCACGCCTGAACTAACGTGGCGAAGAAACGGAAATCGGGCGGACCAAATCCAGCGCCTCCGGTGCGCGCACCCGAAATCCCGGCGGCGCCGGCACGGACGAAGAGCCGCCGTTCGCTCATCATTCTCGCGATCGCCGCGATCGTGATCCTCTCCGCCGCTGCGTTCCTGCTGTTCCGCGCGAAGCGCACCGCTCCCGCGCGCGACATCATCCTGATCACGATCGACACCACGCGCGCCGACGCCCTCGGCTACGCAGGCAACACCAACATCAAGACGCCCTTCATCGACGGCCTGGCCGATCGCGGCGTCATCTTCACCAACGCGCACGCGCACAACGTCATCACCCTGCCGTCGCACGTCAACATCCTGACCGGTCTCTACGCCTACCAGCACGGCGTGCACGACAACGCCGGATTCGCGCTCGATCCGAAGACGCTCACCGTCGCCAGCAGGCTTCGGCAGGCCGGCTACACCACCGGCGCGTTCGTCGGCGCGTTTCCGCTCGACGCGCGCTTTGGCTTGAATCAGGGCTTCGACACCTACGACGACAACTACGGCAAGGGCCAGGCCTCGGTCGATTTCGTCGAGCAGGAGCGCCGCGCCACCGCCGTTCTCGATTCCGCCGTTCGCTGGTGGAAGGAGAAGGAGGGACAGAAGCGATTCCTGTGGGTCCACCTCTACGATCCGCACGCGCCCTATCTGCCGCCGGAGCCGTTTCTCACGGAGTACCGCCACAACGAATACCTCGGCGAGATCGCCTACGTCGACGACGCGCTTTCCAAGGCCATCGGTCCGATTCTGGCCGCCAGCCCTGATGCGCTGGTCGTTCTCACCTCCGATCACGGCGAGTCGCTCGGCGAGCACGGCGAAAAAACGCACGGTCTCTTCGCCTATGAATCGACGCTCAAGATTCCGTTGATCGTGGCCCGGACTGGAATCGATCATCGCGTGGAGCCGGCCTACGTCCGGCACGTCGACATCGCACCGACGATCCTCGGTGCCGCGGCCATTGATGTACCGAAAGAGCTTCCCGGCCAGTCGCTTCTCGGCAAGGTCACCGCCCGCGACAGCTACTTCGAGGCGCTCTCCGCGTCGCTGAATCGCGGGTGGGCGCCGCTGACGGGGATCATCCGCGACGGGATGAAGTACATTGATCTGCCGCTGGCGGAGCTCTACGACCTGCCCCGCGATCCGCACGAGACCACGAACCTGGTCAACGACCGGCGCCGCGACGTCGAACAATCGCGCCAACTGCTCGATCGGATCAAGACCGAATCGGCCGCCGCGCCGCGCTCGGTTTCTGCCGAGGAGATCGCGAGGTTGCGGAGTCTAGGGTATGTGGCGGGAACGGCGTCGTCGCGGTCGAACTACACCGCCGCTGACGATCCGAAATCGCTGGTCGGCATCGACGACAAGATGCACGCCTCGATCGATGCCTTCGAGCGGCACAACCCCGCGCGCGGCCTGCAACTCGCGCGCGAGTTCGTTGCCGAGCGGCCGACGATGATCGCCGGCCGCGAGATTCTCGCCTTCATGCTCCGGCAGAACGACCTCGTCGGAGACGCGATCGAAGAGTTGAAACACATCGTCAGCGATCCCACCTCGGCTGTCGACGATCGCGTGCAACTCGCCCTCCTTTACTGCGAGACCGGCAAGCCGGCGGCGGCGGTTGATCTGCTGGCGCCGCTGAACACCACGAAGAATCCCGATGTGCTCAACGCCTACGGCGTGGCGCTCTCGGATCTGGGACGCGGCCCGCAGGCGCGCGAGCAGTTCGAGCGCGTCCTGGCCATCGACGCCAACAACGCGCCCGCGCTGCAGAACCTGGGTATCCTCTCTCTGCGGCAGGACAATGTGCCCGCGGCCTTCAACTATCTCAATCACGCGCTCGAGCTGAACCCGCGGCTGCCGCTGGCGCTGAACACGCTCGGCGTGGCCTACGCGCGAACGAATGACATCAGCCGCGCCGTCGACGCCTGGAACCGCGCCATCGAGATCGATCCGCGGCAGTACGATGCGCTGCTGAACGTCGGGATCGTCCTCGCGAAATCGGGAAACGCCGCCGATGCTCGTGACGCGTTGACGCGCTTCGTGACCACCGCGCCGAAGTCGCGCTACGCCGCCGACATCGCCAACGCGCAGCGGATGCTGGCGCAACTGCACTGATGGCAGCCGGTATACTTTTCGCGCCTCACCGATCGCATGACTGACCTTGCCGCCTTCGAAGAGAGAATCTCCTACCCGTTTCGCGATCGGGAGATTCTCGTCCGCGCTCTGACCCACAAGTCGTATTCGCACGAGGCGAAGAACGGCTCGCCGCGCGACAACGAGACCTTCGAATTCCTCGGCGATTCCGTGCTCGGCTTCGTCATCGGCGATCTGCTCTTCCGCCGTTTCCCCGAGCTCGATGAAGGGGCGCTGTCGAAGATGAAGGCCTTCCTCGTCAGCGCCACCAGCCTGGCCGAAAAGGCGCGTTCGTACGGCATGGGCGAGGTCCTCTTTCTCGGCGTCGGCGAGGAGAAATCGGGCGGCCGGAAGAAGGATTCGCTGCTGGCCAATCTCTTCGAAGCGATGCTGGCCGCGGTCTATCTCGACGGCGGAATCGACCCGGTGCGGCAACTCATCGAGCGGACGTTCAACTCCGATCTCGAGGCCATCGACGAACAGAACCTTCTTTTTCAGGATTACAAAACGGCGCTGCAGGAGCTGGCGCAGGGGAGCGGGATGCCGCTGCCGGAATACAGCGTGGTCGGCGAGGTGGGGCCCGATCACGACAAGCGCTTCATCGTCGAGGTGAAGGTCGGCAATCTGGCCACGCGCGGCGAAGGGTCGTCGAAAAAAGAGGCGCAGCAGCAGGCGGCCAAGCATGCATTGCGCGAATCGCTACCTGGCGCGTAGGGTCATCGCCGCGGCGCTGATCCTGGTGATCGGCCTGACCGCGCATCCGCAGACGGCGCGCGACGCCGACCTCACCCGGATCCGTTCCGACATCGCCCGCCTTCGCAAACGGCTTGACGATGTTCGCGCCGAGACGCGCACCGCCGAGCACGATCTGGAGGAGGCCGGCCTCGAGCTAGGCATCCGCACGAACGAGTTGCAGCTGGCCATCGACATGCAGTCGCAGCTCGAACAGCAGCATCGCGACCTCGAGTCGCAGATCGGTGCGATCACTTCCGACATCGCCCGCGAGAAAGCCTTTCTCCGCAAGCGGTTGGCCGTTCTCTACCGGCTCGGCGGATTGAGCTACCTTCGGTTGCTGCTCTCGATCGACGACCGCCGCGATCCGGTGCAGGCAGTCTCGATGCTCAGCTTCCTGGTCTCGCGCGATTCACGCTCGGTCTCGCGCTTCCAGGCCGCTGGCGAGCAATTGCGGTTGCGCAACGCCGAGCTCGCCGAACGCCGGCAGAAACTGGCCGGTGTGCGACTCATCGTCGAGCGCCGCCGGCAGGAGATGGCCTCCGCGCGGGCGAAAAAAGAGAGGATGCTGGCGTCGCTCACCAGCGAAGCCAGCCAGTCCGAACAGAAGCTGGCCGAGCTCGAGGAGAAAGCGAAACGGCTCGAGCATCTTCTCGATGTGCTGGCTCGTCAGAAGGGAACGGCCGCAGCGGCCATCGACATCCGCAGCGTGCAGGGCGCGCTGGCGTGGCCGGTCCAAGGGAAGATCATCGAACATTTCGGAAAGCAACGGAATGCAAAATTCTCGACGGTGACCTTCAGCAACGGCTTGAAAATCTCCGCTGCGCCCGGAGTCGAGGTACGCTCTGTTTTCGCGGGAACAGTTCTTTTTTCGCAGTGGTTCAAGGGATACGGCAATCTGGTGATACTCGATCACGGCAACCGCGTTTTCTCACTCTATGGCAACCTCAAATCGCCGGCCGTCGCCGTCGGCGACCGCGTCAACGCTGGACAGGCGATTGCAGGTGTCGGCGAATCAGAGGGAGCGCAGTCCGGCTACCTCTACTTCGAGATCCGGCAGGACAACAAGCCTGAAGACCCGCAGAAATGGCTGCGGTAGCAAGCACAACGAGCGAGTACAACGGGTAAACGCATGACCAAAAAGAAAATCGTCTTCCTCTCCGTTTCGGTGGCGCTTCTCATCTCCCTGCTCGGCGGCGCGCTGTTCGGACAGGCCACGCAGAAGAACAACGTCTATCGCTACCTCAGCATCTTCACCGAGGTCTTCGATCTGGTGAAAAACAACTACGTGGAGCAGGTGCCGCCCGATCAGCTGCTCGACGGAGCCTTCTCCGGCGTCACCGACGCCATCGACGAATTCAGCTACTACGTGCCGCCGGCGCAGATGGCGGCGTACAAAAACTTCAGCGACGTCGAAGACAACGGCGTCGGTCTCATCGTCACCAAGCGCTTCGGATACGCCTACGTCATCGCCTCCGTTCCCGGCTCGCCCGCGGCAAAGTCGGGCATCGAGCGCGGCGACTTCATCGAGAAGATCGACGGACAGCCGACCCAGAAAATGGCTGTCTGGCAGGTTCGCAATCTCCTCCGCGCGGCCAAGCCGGTGCAGCTGTCGGTTCTCCGCGGCGGCCAGACCAAGCGCGATGAGTTCACCCTGAAACAGGACACCTTTCATCCGCTGGCCATCTCCACCCAGCAGTACGGCGGCGTTTCCTACGTCAAGATCCCGTACTTCGAGAAAGGGACGGCCGCGCAGCTGGCCTCCTCGCTCGAGAATGTTCGCAAGGCCGGCAGCCGCAAGCTGATCATCGACCTTCGCGGAAATGCCGGTGGCGACGTCGAGGAAGCGATCACCTCGGCCGACGAATTGCTGACCAGCGGCCTGATCACCGCGCTCGAAGGCCGCAAGGTCGATCCGAAGAAATGGCAGGCTGACCGGAACACGGCCTACGACGGCGACCTCGAAGTCCTCACCGACGGCTCGACTGCGTCGGGTGCCGAGATCTTCGCCGCCGCCATTCACGGCAACCAGCGCGGCAAAGTCGTCGGCGTGACCACCTACGGCAAATCGATCGTGCAGAAATTCGTCCCCCTTCCCAGCGGCGGCGGCGTCTACATGACCGTAGCCCACTACACGACGCCGGACATGAAGGCCATCAAGGCCGGCGGCATCCGCCCGGACGTCATCGTCGATCTCACCGCCCTCGCGCTTCGTGATTCGGATTCTTCGACGAAGGGCGCGCCTGCGACGCCGAAGCCGAAGGACGATCTGATCCTCCAGAAGGCACTGCAGCTCTTCAGCGAGCCCGCGGCGAAGAAAGCGGCGTAAAGCGCACCGCTACGCTGACGGCGGCGATGCCTGCGGGATGCTCCTCACGAGCTCCCGCGCGTGCTGCTCGCTCTGCGTCGCATCGAGCGGAAGCTCCACGGTGAATCGCGCTCCTCGGCCGTTGCCTTCGCTTTCGACGCTGGCACTGCCGCCGTGCAGCTCGGCGAGGTGGCGCACGATGGCCAGCCCGAGGCCCAGGCCGCTGTGCGCGCGGGCCGTGCCGCTGTCCGCCTGGCGGAAACGCTCGAACACATGCGGCAGGAACGCCGGGTCGATTCCGGGACCGTCGTCACTCACCACGATCCGGGCCGCGTGCTCGCTGTGCGCGAGCTGCACCGCGATGTGACCGCCCCGCGGAACGAACTTGATCGCGTTCGAGAGAAGGTTCCAGACCACCTGCTGCAGCCGGTTGACGTCGCCCTGCACCACCGGCGTGGAGTCGAGGCTGACGTCGATGTCGATCTGTTTGGCAGTCGCCGCCGGCCGCAGGGTCTCGATGATGTTCGTGATCACAGCGCGAAGATCGACCGGCGCCACTTCCAGCCGGAACTTGCCGCTGATGATGCTGGAAACGTCGAGGATGTCTTCGATCAGCCGCGCCTGCGCCTTGGTCGAGCGGTCGATCGAATCCATGGCCAGCTGCATGGTCTCGTCGTCGAGCGACCCGAGGGTGAGCATGCGCACCCAGCCGAGCGTCGCCGTCATCGGCGTGCGCAGCTCGTGGGAGACCGTGGCCAGGAACTCGTCCTTGGCCCGATTTGCTTCGATCGCGGCCGTGTGCAGCTGCGCGTTCTCCAGTGCCAGCGCCACGCGGCGCGCGAAAAGCTGCGCCAGTTCGAGATCCGCTGTGTCGTAGCGATTCTTCCGGCTCGAGCTGACCGTCACCGCGCCGATCGTGCCGGCGCGCGCGATCAGCGGCACCACCATGTACGACTGCGTGCCGAGGCGGCGGATCACATCGCGGTAAACCTCGTTGCTCCCGCGCTTCGCCAGCTCCTCCGGCGGCAACTCGTTCACGATCTCCGGCTCGCTGATGCGGATCACGGCAGGCGGTCCGTAAGGCAGATCGAACTGCGGGCTGTAACTCTTCAACTGGCGCGCGGTATCCCGCAGTGACGGGTCGATGTGCCTCACCGCCGCGCGGCGGATGGTGGCGCCTTCGACGACGTCGATCACGCACAGTTCTCCGAGAATCGGCAGCGCGGCCTCGGCGCTGATTTCGAGTGTGGTGTTGGCGTCGAGCGACGAGGTCACCAGTTCGCTGACGCGCGCGAGGAATCGCAGCGAATCCTCGGCGCGCCGGCGCGCGGTCATGTCCAGCGTCACCCCGCGCATTCCCACCGGCTTGCCTGCGTCGTCCTTCACCACCATCGAATGCGATTCGACCCAGATGGCGCGGCCGTCCTTCGTCATCCAGCGGAAGGAGTTGGTCCGGAAGTCGCCGGCGGCGAAATGTTCGCGGGCATGACTCGCCGCCGCGTCGCGATCGTCGGGATGGACGATGGTGAGCCAGAAGTTCGGCGTCGACAGCCACTCCTCGACCGAATAGCCGAGCATCCGCGTGACGTGCTCGCTGACGTAATCGATCCGCTGCGATCCCGTCTCCGGGTCTCCCTGCGCTTCCCACACCACACCGGGAACGCTGGAGACGATGTCCGCCAGCCGGCGCCGCTCCGCCTCGATGCGATTCGCCATCTCCTGGAGATCGCGCCCGCGCTCATCGCGCAATCGCGCCGCCTCCGCGCGATGGGCGGCGATGATCCACGAAAGCAGGATCATGAAGGTATCGATGACCGTGAGCTGCACGACGTTGGTCGATGAGAACCGGTTCGCGTAGGCCGGAAGATTGAAGAGGTACTCAACCGCCGCCGAGGAGAGGGCGATCGAAAGGAGGGCCGGGCCGAAGCCGCCGTAAGTGGCGCTGATGACGATCGCGCCGATCAGGACCAGATAGCGTCCGCCGCTCAGGAATGGCGCCAGCCAGATCTGGAGAGCGATGGCGATCGCCGTCACCGCGATGGCGATGAGATAGCGCGTGGCCAGTGAGTTGTAGGCGGAAGCTGTGACGGTGCGTTTCACGGCGTTCTTGCGTTTTGCTGAGCCCGGCGGTGCCGTTTGTATTTCTGATAGTACTCGCGCGCGGCATCTTGCTGGCAACGCAAACGAGGCATGAACAGCCTCGGCTGCGGCAAACTGCGCGGAAACCCGGCGCGATGGGCCAGCATCGCCGCCGCCGGCGCGGACCGGCGATCATGATCATCGAAGCCGCACGTTAGAAACGCGGCAGCAGTTCGGTGAGCGCCTTCGCCAGTTTCTCGTAGTTCTCGATGGTGTTGTAGAGCTGCGCCGAGATCCGGAGGACTCGTTTGGGCTGTTGCGGCCAGGGGTGGATCGGAACCTCGATGGCGTGCTCGAAGAAAAGCGCATCCTGCAGCGGCTCGCCGTAGAGCGATGGGACGAACGGTTTGCCGTCGGGCAGCGGCATGGCCGCCATCGAGCCGAGCATCTCGTCGGGCGCGGGCTTGCCAATGCCGAGGGCGGCGCAGAGGACGTCGCGCGCGCGCAACGCCAGCTCATGATTCCGGCGCATCACTTCCGGCCAGCCGCCGGCGATCCCGTTCATGAATCGCAGCGCCGTCGGAACGCTCAGGCATGCCGTCGGATCCCAGGTGCCCGGCCAGTCGAACTCGAGGTGGAAGCGGCTGCGATCGGTGCGGGTGGCATTGGCACCGTGACTGATCACCACCGGCCGGATGCCGCGCCGCCGGTTGGCGCGGACGTAGAGAAACGCGGCGCCCTTCGGCGCGCAGACCCACTTGTGCAGATTGCCGGTGTAGTACGCGGCGCCGAGCGCCTCGAGATTCAGCGGGAACATGCCGGGCGCGTGGGCACCGTCGACCAGCGTGTCAATGCCGCGCTGCTTGAGTGCCTCGATCAGCCGCGCGATCGGAAAAATCAAGCCGGTCTGGCTGGTGACGTGATCGACGAGAAAGAGGCGGGTGCGCTCGGTGACGCGCTCCATGACCCGGTCGAAGACCTCATCCGGCGACGCGATCGGGAACGGCACATCAACCGTCACCACTTTCGCGCCCACCAGTCCGGCGACGTAATCGAGGGCGTTGCGGGAGGCGTTGTACTCGTGCGAGCTGACCAGGAGCTCGTCGTGCAGATCGAGATCGAGCGAACGAAGCACGGCATTGACGCCGGCGGTGGCGTTGGGGACGAAGGCGATCGAATCCGTATCCGCTCCGACGAACTCCGCCAGCACGGCCCGCGCCTCGTCGAGCAGCGGCTCGAGCTCGCGAACCATGAAGCGAACCGGCTCGCTCTCCAGCTGCGCGCGCAACTCGCTCTGCTTTTCCAGAACCACCTTCGGCGCCGCACCGAAGGAACCGTGGTTCAGGTACGTGATGGCGGGATCGAGGAGCCAGTGCTCTTTCATCGGGGCAGGGAGCTTATCAGGCGGGCAATTCCTTCCTCGAAGACGGTGCTCTCGGTCAGCAGCGAGACCACGACGCGCCCTTCATTCTCGAAATCGAAAAAGTATCCGGGATGGACGATGACGCCGTGCCCTTCGATCAACCGCAGCGCCAGCGCTTCATCGGACTCGATGCGCGGCACGCGGATGATGGCCGACCACCCGCCCTCGACCGGTAGGACGCGCGCGGCCGGGTAATTCGCCAGCGTTGCCTGAAGGCTGGCCAGATTCTGCGAGGTCCGCGTCCGGATGGCTTCGCGGATGCGCGGCGCGATGGCCAGCAGCTCCGGGAGCGCCACCTGCACCGGCGTGGCCACGGAGAGGAAGTTGTCGGCGATCAGCTCCAGCGCATCGATCGCGGCGGCTTTGCCGGGACCGCTGACGCGAATCCATCCGAGTTTGTAATGAGGCAGGCCCGCCGATTTCGAAAGGCCGCCGAGGGTGAAGGTGAGCACATCGTCGCGAACGAAGGAAGGCGCGCGGTTGCCGAACGCGAAGGGATGGAAGACTTCGTCCGAGACCACTGGCAAGCCAAATTGCGCGATCGCATCCTGTTCCGTGGCGGTGAGGTACGAGCCGGTGGGGTTGTTGGGGTTGACCACGAGTACGGCCCGCGTGCGATCGGTCATCTGCGCCCGCAGTCGCTCTGGATCGATCTCCCATCGCTGATGAAACTCCAGTGCGAAGTAGTGCAACGCGATCAACTCCAGCGCGGCCAGATGTTCGAGCAGCGGATACGAGGGCCGCGCCGTCAACACCGCATCGCCCGGATCGCAGAGCAGCTTGAAAAGAAACGAGTAGGCCTCACTCGTCGACGCGGTGATGACGACGTCGGCCGCGTCGCAACCGAGCTCGCGCGCCACCGCCTCGCGGGCGGAGGCAATCCCGAGCGGCTGCGGGTCATACGCCGCGCGCGCGACCCGGCTCATGACCTCGGCCAGTTCGTCGAGCGGATAGACGAGCCCCGCCTTCGTCGGATTCGCATTCGTCAGATCGAGCAGCATGCCCCGATACGCCTGCCGCGCCAGCGTGAGGCGATTGACGGGAGCGTTCCAGTGCGCGCGGTTGGAGAACATTTGCGGTCGCGAGGTTACGCGGTCTCGCGGTCTCGCGCTGCGGACATTACCAACACCGCGCGACTGCGCAACTCCGAAACCGCGCAACCGCTACTCGACGCGTCCCCGACTCAGCGTCACCGTCTGTTCCGCGATTCGCGCCAGCTCCTCGCGGTCGTGCGTCACGTAGATCATCGGCACGGAGAAATGGCTGCGCAGCTGGTCGAGGTAGCCGCTGATGCGCGATTGCAGCGGCCGGTCGATGCCGGCCAGCGGCTCGTCGAGGAGCAAGAGGCGCGGCGCGGCCATGAGGGCGCGGGCCAGTGCGACCCGTTTCTGTTCGCCGCCGGAGAGGCTGGTCACCCGTCGCGGCAGCAGCGTGTTGATCTCCAGCAGCTCCAGAACCTCGGATTGCAGAGCCGCCTTCGTGCCGTAGCGGATGTTCTGCTCGACACTGAGATGCGGAAAGAGCGCGTTGTCCTGCGGGACATAGCCGATATGGCGATGCCGCGGCGGAACGTGGATATGGCGGGCCACGTCGTCGACCGGCTCGTCGTCGAAGGCGATCGTGCCGGCGATCGGACGGCGCAAACCGGCGATCAGATCGAGCAGCGACGTCTTTCCCGCGCCGGACGGACCGACGATTCCGACCACCGGCGCGCTCAGCGCGAGAGTTACCTCGATCTCGAACTCGGCCAGCGGAAGCCGCACGTCGTGAAGGGTGATCTTCATGCCCGCCGCCGTGGTCGAAGGAGGGTCTCGCTGATCCAGAGCGCGGCGAAGGCGATGATGGCCGAGACGCCAACCATGCGATAGGCCGACGAGTCGTGCCCGAGTTGCACGCGCTCGTAGATCGTCAGCGCGATCGTCCGCGTGCGTCCGGGGATGTCGCCGGCCACGAGAATCGTGGCGCCGAATTCGCCGACGGCGCGGGCAAAGGCCAGCACCACCCCGCCCGCCACGCCGCGGCGCGCCAGCGGAAGAGTGATCGTGAAAAACACGCGAAGCGGGGAGGCGCCGAGGGTCGCGGCGATCTGTTCGAGGCGGGGATTGACCTCCTCGAATGCCGTGCGCGCGGCCCGCAGCAGCAGCGGAATGGACATCACCATCATCGCCAGTACCACCGCCTTCCAGGTGAAGACGACGTCGATACCGAAGCGATCGAGAAGTTTTCCCAGGGCACGGCGCCGGCCAAACGTCTGCAAAAGAAGCAGCCCGGTGGCGACCGGCGGCATGACGATCGGAAGCGTGACCAGTGTCTCGATCAGCGATTTTCCCGGCCAGTTGCGCCGCGCCAGCAGCCAGGCCAGCAGAAGGCCGGGCGGCAGAATCAGCAGCGTGCTCGTGGCGGCCATCCGCAGGGTGAAGGCCGCAATCCCCCACTCCTCGGCGGTCATTTGACGATGAATCCGTACTTGCGAAAGACCTCTCGGGCGGGCGGAGACAGCAGGAAATCGATGAACTTCTGCGCGACCGCCTTCTGCTTCGAATCGGCGACGATGGCCACCGGATAGGAAATCTTCGGTCCTTCGCTGACAGGCACTTCGAAGGCGATGCGCACGGCGTGGGAGATCAGCGCGTCGGTGCGGTAGACGATCCCGGTCTGCACGTTGCCCGATTCGACCGCGGCAAGCGCCGCACGCACGTTTTCGGTGGGGATGACCTTGTCCTTGATCCGGTCCCACACGTGTTGCGCGCGCAGGTACTCCTTCGCGTAGATGCCCGCGGGAACGCTCTGCGGCTCGGCGACGGCGATGGTGGAGATGGCGCTGCCGGCGAGATCGGCGGTCGCTTTGATCTTCAGGTTGCTGTCGCCCGGCACGATGATCACCAGCGTGTTGGAGAGGATGCTGCGGCGCGACGCGTTGACGATGTATCCGCGCTGCTGGAGCTGATCCATCTTCAGCTCATCGGCCGAGAAGAACACATCCGACGGCGCGCCCTCGGCGATCTGCCGGGCCAGCATGCTCGACGCGCCGAAGTCGAAGAGGAGCGTGTCATGCGTCTCGCGCTCGTAGATGCGGGCGATGTCGTGCAGCGCATCGGTCAGGCTCGACGCGGCCGAGACGCGGAGGTTGGCCGCCATCGCCGTCTGCGTGACGAGAACGAAACCGCAAAGGAGCAGGACGCGCAGCGGGGCCATGGACCGGAGAGCAAAACACGCCGCGATATATCTGGTCAAGTATATCGATGGGCTCAGCGAAGCATCTTTCGCAGCGACGTCCACGATGCTTTCGTGGCGGCCAGGCTTTCGCGTTCGATCCGGCGGTAGAGCGTCAGCGCTTCGCGGCCGGCAGCTGTCAGTGCCGCGCGTCCGCCGTCGGCGCCGCCGCGGGTGGTGATGATAAGCGGCTCGCGAAACGCCTCGTTCATGACGCGGACGAGCTTCCAGGCGCGCATGTACGACATCTCCATCGCCGCGGCGGCGTCGCGCAGCGTTCCGGTGCGAGCGATTGCTTCGAGCAGGTCGGCCTTTCCCGGCCCGAGGATGATCGTGCCGTCGGCCACGACGCGAAGGCGCGGGAGGAGTTTCGGGGGCATGGGAAGGATGAAAGCACAGACAGGAGTGTCTGCGCCACATCGACGTTCGCTTTACGACCGGCAGCTCGTTCTTGCCTCGGCCATCGCCTTTTCCAGATCGCCGCGCGCATCCGGGTGCGATCGCGGTACGGCATCGATCGCCGCGCGAAACGTCGTCAGCGCTTCGTTGCAGGAGCCTTTCGCCGCCAGCACGCGGGCCAGCGTATCCAGCACGATGTAGGGATCGGGTCCGTTCTGGGCCACGGCCTTGCGGGCCAGCGACTCCGCCTCGTCGTAGCGTTTCGATTCGTAGAGGAGCCAGGCCAGATTGTTGAGGGCATCGCGCGAGGTGGCATCGATCGCCAGCGCCTTGCGGAAAGCCTCCTCCGCCGCGGCGCGATTGCCGAGGTGCGTTTCGGCGTTGCCGAGGTTCGTCCAGGCGAGGAGAGAGTTGGGATGGTGGACGAGGAGGTCTCGGTACGCATGCGCCGCCTCCGCGAACTTGCCGGCATCTTCGAGCGCCACGGCGGCACGGAGAGCGCCAGTGTCGTTGCCCGGATGGATCAGGATGGCCGCATGCGCGCCGCCGGACCATGCCTTCTCCAGCCGGTCGAAGCTCGTCCAGCGTCCTTTGCCGTCGCCGAACTGCGTGCGAATGAGGCCGGCCTGCGGATCGATTCCGTCGGCGACGATGTAGTGGAAAAAGTCGTAGTGCTTCCCGATCGAGTTGACCACCTGCAGCATCAGGATCACCGGCCGCCCCTGCATCAGCTCCTGCTCCACGATCGCCGGGGTGCCGGTGACGAGTTGCGCCTCGAAGCCGGCCTTGCGCGCGGCCAGCAGCATGTCGATGGTCATCACGCCGCCGCGGGTCTTCGGCAGCGCGGCATCCCACGACTGCATGGTGGTGGCGTCGCCGTAGTGCTGCAGAACGGTCGAAAGCGAACCGGCGCCGCAGGACTCGATGCCCCAGTGCTGTTCCGGGACGTTGGGAATGACGGTGGCGGTGGTGGAGTGATGCTGGGTTCGCGGGGTGATGGTGATGCAGGAGGTGAGGAGGAGGAGAAGTGCAAATGTTGAATGTTGAATGGACCGGCGCAACAGCCCCTGACGTGGCGGAGCGGAGCTGCATTCAACATTCAACATTGAACATTCAACATTCAACATTCGGCTTCTCCTTACGAAAAACGCGGGCGAGCCTGACAACGGCTCGCCCGGTTCGTACAGCGGTCTTGAGTGATTACCCGAGTGCAATCACGAGGATCAGCGCGGCCAGCGCACCGATGCCGATCCAGATCCACTCCTGGCGGGTAAAGCCGGCGGCCTGCACCTGGTCGATGTTCTGGGCCAGCTGATGAAGGTCCTGCGGCGAGAGCTGAGCCAGGCGCTGATCAACCTGCTCCTTGGTGAAGCCGCGGTCCGTCAGAACCTTGGCCACCTGATCGTTCGCGGCGACATCGCGCACCAGCGCCAGATCGGCGGCGCGCTGGTCGATGCTCTGATCGGCCGCGGTCTTCGACGGAACCTGACCGGCGAACGCGGGAATGGCCGCAAGAGCGAGGACGAGGACGAATGCTGCAAAGAGTGACAAACGCTTGGACACGACGAGTACCTCCTTGTTGTGTGAGGTGTTTCCCACCCCACCGTTTCTGTTAACCCCGGCGGTCATGGCCCAACGACCACTGCGACCGGTATCCGACGGCGGACGGAGCAAGACGGGTGCCGGATATTGTGCGCCGCTCACGGCGCGTGATCGGCTGTCGGTTATCTGTTGTCACGAAAGCGCTACCCGCTCCGGCCAACCGGCAACCGCCGGTGCTACGATCCCGCCGATGATCCGTTTCGAAGACATCCTGGACAAGGTCGAAAGTTACAAACCCGACTTTGACGAGGAATTGCTCGACCGGGCCTTCGTTTTTTCGGCCCGCGAACATCGGGGCCAGGTGCGCAGCTCGGGCGAGCCCTACCTGGTCCATCCCCTCAACGTGGCCTACATCCTGGCCGAGATGCGGCTCGATGAAACCTCCATCGCCGTCGGACTCCTTCACGACGTCCTCGAAGACACGCTGACCACGAAGGAAACGCTGCAGGAGATCTTCGGCGACGACGTCGCCGAGCTGGTCGATGGCGTCACCAAGATCTCCCGCTACGCTTACGTCTCGCGCGAAGAACAGCAGGCAGAGACCTTCCGGAAGATGCTCCTGGCGATGGTCAGCGACCTGCGCGTGGTCCTGGTCAAGCTGGCCGACCGGCTCCACAACATGCGCACGCTCCAGTTCCTCCCCGAGGAGCGAAGGCTGGCGATTGCGAAAGAGACGATGGAGATCTACGCGCCGATCGCCAACCGGCTGGGCATGGGGCGCATCAAGAGCGAGCTCGAAGACCTCTCCTTCCGGCACATGCATCCGCGCGAGTTCGAAGAGCTGCAGCGTGCCGTCAACGAGAAGCTGGCCGTGTCCGGCGAGATCGTCGAGCGCATCAAGGGGACGCTGACGGCCAAGCTGCAGGAGAACGACATCAACGGCGACGTCTTCGGCCGGGTCAAGTCGATGTTCTCGATCTGGACCAAGCTCCGCCGCCAGGAGATCGACGTCGGGCAGGTCTACGACTATCTGGCCTTCCGCATCGTCACCGCCAACCTCAAAGACACCTACGCCACCCTCGGCATCATCCATCAGATGTGGCGCCCGGTCCCTGGCCGGATCAAGGACTACATCGCCATGCCCAAGCCCAACTTCTACCAGTCGCTGCACACGACGGTGGTCGCGGACAAGGGCCAGCCGTTCGAGGTGCAGATCCGGACGCGGGAGATGGATCTGATCGCCGAGCAGGGCATCGCCGCGCATTGGAAATACAAGGAAGGCCGCGTCGGCGCGCAGCCCGACGACACCAACTTCCTCTGGCTGCGGCAGCTGGTGGAGTGGCAGCACGAGATCACCGATCCGCGCGACTTCATGCACTCGCTGAAGATCGATCTCTATCCCGACGAGGTCTACACGTTTACTCCGAAGGGAGACGTCTTCGCCTTTCCCCGCGGCGCCACGCCGCTCGATTTCGCCTATCGCATCCATACCGACGTCGGCCATCACTGCGTCGGCGCGCGCATCAACGGCAAGCTGATGCCGCTCAAGACCACGCTGCGGAACGGCGACATCATCGAAGTGCTGACCGGGCCGAACCAGTCGCCCTCCCGCGAGTGGATCAACCTCGTGGTCACCTCGCGGGCGCGCCACAAGATCCGGCACTGGCTCAACACCGAGCAGAAGCATCGCTCGATCGAAGTCGGCCGCAAGCTGGTGGAGAGGGAAGCGCGGCGCTACCGGGTGCAGTGGCGCAAGCTGGTCGCCGAGAACGCGCTCGATGCCGTGCTGGCCGAGTACAGCCTGCCGAAGCTCGACGAGCTCTACGCCGACGTCGGCTACGGCAAGATCTCGGCGCGATCCATCGTTGAGCGATTCGCCAAGGAGGATCAGCCGGCGGTCGACGAGGGCGTCATCACCCGCGCCGTCCGCAAGATTTTTCCCTTCACCGGCACCTCGCCGGCCATCAAAGTCCGCGGCTACGACGATCTGATGACTTACCTGGCCGGCTGCTGCAAGCCGCTGCCGGGCGAGCCGATCATCGGCTACATCTCGCGCGGCAAAGGCGTTGGCGTGCACAGCGCGAACTGTCCCAACGTGCGCAACCTGATGTTCAACGCCGACCGCCAGATCGCCGTCGAATGGGCCGACCAGCGCCACGCGCAGTTCCAGGTCGAGCTGGAGATCGTGATGGAGGACCGGCAGGGCATCCTGGCGCGCGTGGTCTCGACCGTGGCCAACATGAAGACCAACATCCGCCAGATGGACAGCCGCACCAACGACGGCAAGGCCACCGCCGAGCTGACCCTGGAGATCGCCGATCTCAAGCACCTCGAGCGCGTCATCCGCGCCATCGGCGACATCGAAGGCGTCATCCACGTCGAGCGCAAGTTCAACGTGCGGCACGCCACGGCGTGAGGCTGTAGCCTGTCGGGATGAATTCCAAAATCCTCATGACCATCTCCGCCATCGTGCTGGCGGTTCCCGGACTCGGTGCGCTCTTCGCGCCGCAGGAGTTTCTGACCTACCTCGGCGCGCCGCCATCCGGCTATCTTCCGGCGCTCGTGCAGCTGTTCGCCGCTGCGCTTCTCGGCTTGGCGATGATCAACTGGGCGGTAAAAGGGAGCAAAGTCGGCGGTATCTACAACCGGCCCATCGCCGTCGGCAACCTGATGCACTTCACGGTGGGCGCCTTCACGATGGTGCACGTTTCGATGCGTGGTCACGTGCAGCCGGTGATCATCGCCATCACCGTCATCTACGCGCTCCTGGCGATTGCATTCGGAGCGGTGGTCTTCCGCGGCTAGCCAGGCATGCCCCGATTCGAGCGATACGTCGCCATCGGCGACAGCACGGTGGAAGGGCTCGACGATCCCGATGGCCACGGCGGTTATCGCGGCTGGGCGAACCGTCTTGCGGAGAAGCTCGCGGCCGCGCAGGGGAGTGTGCTCTACGCCAATCTCGCCATTCGCGGGCGAACGACGGGGCAGATTCGACGCGAGCAGCTCGATGCGGCCCTGGGCATGCGGCCGGACCTCGTCGCCCTCGTCTCCGGAACGAACGATCTGCTGCGGCCGCATTTCGATGCGGACGCGCTTCGCGAGGATGTCGAAACGATGCAGAGCGCGCTTACCGGCATCGGCGCGAGTGTCATCACCTTCACCCTGCCCGACCTTGGCGACGTGATGCCGCTCGCGCGCATGGTGCGCGGAAGACTGCTGCGGATGAACCAGATCATCCGCGATGCCGGCGCGAAGACGGGCACGATCGTCTGCGATTTCGCCGCATATCCGGTGGCGGCCGATCCGCGTCTCTGGTCGGACGATCGCCTGCACGCCAATACCGCCGGCCACGCCCGGATCGCCGAGGCGCTGGCCGAGCACCTCGGCTTGGAGGGAGCAGATCGATCGTGGTCCGAGCCGCTGCCGGACGCGCCTCCTCCGCATTGGGGAGACCGGCTTCGCGCCGAAGCCGCCTGGACGCGCCGCCACCTGCTGCCGTGGCTCTGGCGGCATGCACAAGGGCGCTCGTCGGGCGACGGCATCACGCCCAAGTTTCCGCGGCTGACGTTGATCCGGCACTACACTCCTGAAGCATGAAGCCGGCGGTCGCTCTCTTCGTCACCCTCGTGGCGCTCGCCGCGATCGTCGGGACATTCCTCGTGATTGGCGCTTACCCGCAGGATCCGGGCTATCACAACTTCGCGGACAAGCGCGCGTTCTTTGGCGTTCCGAATTTCTGGAATGTCGTCTCCAACCTTCCGTTCCTCGTCGTTGGATTGATGTCGTGGACGCGCAAGCGCGTTTTCGCACTCGGCCTCATCATCACAGCCTTCGGTTCCGGCCTCTATCACTGGAATCCGAACAACTCGACGCTCATCTGGGATCGCGTCGGCATCGTCATCGGTGCAGTTTTTCCCCGGGCTGCTCATCATCGTGCTGCCGCTGGTGTTCCGGCCGATGAACAAAGCGCATGGCCTACTGGCTCTCGTGCTCCTCTTCTATGCGATCGCCAAACTTTGTGAAACGTACGACGCCGCGATCTATCACCAGTTGCATTTTGTGAGCGGCCACACGCTGAAGCACATCGCCTCGGCCGCATCGACAGCGGCCGTCTGGCTCTGGTTGGTAAAACGCCAGCCGAGGTAGGGATTCGCGCGACCAGCAACTCTCCTCCTGCCAGAGGGAGAAACAAATGCGCCGTCATCCGAAGAGCGATTCTCATTTCGTCATTTACTCCGAGGCCTTTCTCGACGTCATCGGCCCCGATCCTGGTTACGAGACCATTCCGAACGTCAACGCGCACGAAGGGCCGGTGTACGTCCGGGATGAGAACGCCGTTTACTTCACCACCGTGCCGGTGACGACGAACATCCCTTCGTTCGGTGACCGGAACGTGGCCATCAAGCGGCTCGACGTCGCGTCGGGCAACGTCAGCACGTTTGTCGCCGAGGCCAATATGGCCAACGGTATGACGCTCGATCGCAAGGGGCGGCTTCTGATCTGCGAACAGGGATCGCTGGAGACCGCCGCGCGGATCTCGCGCATGAGCCTGAAGACGAAGAAGACCGAGACCGTGGTCGATCACTGGTTCGGCCTTCCATTCAATTCGCCGAACGACATCGTCGAAAAGAGCGACGGCACGATCTGGTTCACCGATCCGGCGTACGGTGTGCTTCAGGGTTTCCGGCCACCGCAGCTCGTGGGCGATTATGTCTATCGCTACGACCCGGCCGACGATTCGGTCACGGTGGTGGTCGATTCGTTCAAGAAGCCGAACGGCCTCTGTTTTTCGCCCGACGAATCGATCCTCTACGTGAACGACTCCGGCGCCATCGAAGGGCCCAACACGTACTACGTCAACCTCCCGCACCACATCCGCGCCTTCGACGTCGCCGACGACAGCCATCTGGTCAACGAGCGCCTCTTCGCCGTCGTCTCGCCGGTGATCCCGGACGGACTGAAAGTCGACAGCCAGGGCCGCGTCTACAGCTCGTCAGGCACCGGCGTTCAGGTCTTCGACACCACCGGCAAGATCCTGGGCGAGATTCTCGCGGGCGGCGTGGCCAACTTCTGCTTCGGCGGCAAGGACAACAACATGCTGTTCATGATGTGCGACACCGCGATCAACATCGCCACCATCGCCGCGACAGGGGGTTGAGTTATTTGCGTCTGACGCAAAGATTCTGACAACGTGATGCAGCTCACGCCCGCGGCGAGCCCGGCCGCTACATGTTGAGCCCTCGTAACGTGCACATTCTTCGAATCGGCCGCTACCGCGTCCTCAATCACCTCGGCGGGGGAGGTTCGTCCGACGTCTACATGGCCGAGGACACGCTGCTCCGGCGCAAGGTGGCGCTGAAGGTTCTGCGCGTTCGCGATGCCGATGGTACGCAGTCGCGGCACTTCGACCGCGAGGCGCGAACGGCGTCACTGCTCAACCATCCGAACGTCGTCACCATCTACGACGTCGGCCGCGAAGCGGACGTGCAGTACATCGCCACGGAGCTCGTCGACGGCGAGACCTTGCGCGAGCGCCTCGATCGTGGCCCGTTGACGATCATGGAAGCGATCGACATCGCCTCGGCCGCCGCGGGTGCGCTCGCGGCCGCGCACGAAGCGTGGTTGGTGCATCGCGACATCAAGCCCGAAAACATCGCCATCCGAAAAGACGGACTGGTGAAGGTGCTGGATTTCGGCGTTTCCGTGCTCCGCGGCGACGGCGATGCCACCGATCCGATCCGCCGCCCCGGCGCGCTCGTCGGCACGCTGCACTACCTCTCGCCCGAACAGGTGCGCGGCGAGCCCATCATCGACAATCGATCCGACATCTACAGCCTCGGCGTGGTGCTCTACGAGATGCTGTGCGGCCACGTTCCCTTCCGCGGCGAGCAGGTGATGGACACGCTGGCCCAGATCGTCGAGCGCGAGCCCGATCCTCTGCCGGGACTGGTCCACTGGAAACTGCGGGACGTGGTCATGGCCGCGCTGCGCAAGAATCTCTACGACCGGCCGCAGACGATGGCCGAGATCGTCACGACCCTGAACGACATCCGCCTGGAGCTCCAGATCCGGGAGCGCTCCCGAACCGCCTAGGCGGTCAGGACCCGGCGAGCCGTCGCAGCGCCGACAGCAGATCGGCAATCTCGTATGGCTTCTGCAGGATCTCCACGGCGTTCCCTTTCAGTTCTGCCGCGGGTCCTGAATCGGTGCCATAGCCGGTGGAAAAGAGGACCGGAAGGTCCGGCCATCGCCGGCGCACACTGCGAAAGACCTCCACGCCGCTGATGTCCGGCAGCGTGACGTCGAGAATCACGGCGTCGGGCTCGAAGGTCTTGATGGCGTCGACCACCGCGAGGCCTTGCCCGAGCGTCTGGACGGTGAAGCCTTCCATTTCGAGAAGTGAGGTCACGCCGGCCGCCACCAGATCATCGTCCTCGACGAAAAGGAGGCGGCGGGGGCGCCTCTCGGCGTTCGGACGTTTGGCGCTGGCCATGGTAGTTCTACGCGAAAGCGGCCTCTGGGTTAGCGCGCCACTGGTCGGCTGCTGGACATTGGGGCAATTATTAAGGCAATTAACGGAGTTGTCCAGAGCTATCGCCGCATCCGGCTTCCCGGATGACGTGGAGAGAACGGTCTGGAAGGGAAGGTGCCGCGCGTGGAGCTACCGCGCGGCTTTGGCGATCTTGCCGGTGCGGATGCAGCGGGTGCAGACGTTCATCCGCTTCACCGCCGCGCCGACCATGACCCGGACGCGCTGCAGGTTCGGCAACCAGCGCCGGCTCGAAACATTGTGGGCGTGGCTGACCCGGTTTCCGAACACGGGGGCCTTGCCGCAGACTTCACACATCTTTGCCATCGATAGACTCCTCAAATAACGCGAAAGGGGTGGGATTGTAACGGCGGAGCGGTTTTGGCGCAAACGGAGGGGCCAAAACAGCGTCAACCGGGCGTAATCGTCTGATAAATCTAAAAGCTGTAGAGTTGACACTCACCTTTAAACGTTGTAATTTCGACCAACTTTCCACATCTGGAGCCAGCGAGAAGTGAGCGTGTGAGATGGACGGGGTGAGCGGTGGTCTTCTCAAAGAGCAAAAATGTAGTCGGTCTCGATATCGGCTCCTCAGCCGTAAAGTTAGTTGAGCTGAAGGAGAAGAAGGGCGGCACGTTCCAGCTTGTGAAGCTAGGGATCGAGCACCTTTCTCCTGAGGCCATCGTCGACGGATCGATCATGGACTCGTCGCTGGTCGTGGAGACGATCTCGCGGCTCAACAGCGGCAAAAACGTCAAGAATTCCAACTACGCTACCTCCCTTTCCGGCCACTCCGTGATCATCAAGAAGATCACCCTCCCGGCCATGTCGCCGGAGGAGCTGGCCGAGTCGATTCAGTGGGAAGCGGAGCAGTACATCCCCTTCGACATCAACGACGTAAACCTCGACTACGTCCCTCTGAACACTCCTGGCTCCGGCGACAACATCGACGTCATTCTCGTGGCCGTGAAGAAGGAAAAGATCAACGACTACACCTCGGTGATCAGCCAGGCCGGCAAGGTGCCCGTTCTGGTGGACGTCGACGCCTTCGCTCTCCAGAACGCCTACGAGATGAACTACTCCATCGACGAGGGTAAGGTTCTGGCGCTGGTGAACGTGGGCGCCTCGGTGACCAACGTCAACGTCCTTTCCGGGCCGGTCTCGCTCTTCTGGCGCGACATCACCTTCGGCGGCAACCAGTACACCGACGCCATCCAGCGCGAGCTCAGTCTCTCGTTCGAGCAGGCCGAGGAGCTGAAGAAAGGCCACCAGACCGGCGATTACAGCATCCAGCAGGTCATCCCCATCCTCAACTCCGTCAGCGAAGATTTCGCCGGGGAGCTGCGGAAGACGCTCGATTTCTTCACTGCCACCTCGGGAGCCGATCGTGTCGACGAGATCGTTCTCGCGGGCGGTGGGTCGGGCGTCCTGAATCTCGACGCCATCCTTCGCGACAAGTTCGGTATCCCCGTCGCGATCATGGATCCCTTCCAGAAGATCACGGTCGACGAGAAAGAATTCAACCCCGAGGAGCTGGCCGAAATCGGGCCGAGCATGGCCATCGCCGTCGGCCTGGCCATCCGGAAGCTGGGGGATGCTTGATTAAGATCAACTTAGTGCGGGAAGGGCGTGCGGTCCGGGGAACCGGAGCGGTTACCGGCATGGCTGCGGCCGCCGCCGGCCCGACCAATCTCAATAATGTTTTCCTGGCCGGCGGTCTGATCTTCGGAATCGTGGTTGCCGGCGGCTGGTGGTTCCTCGAGAATCGGAAGCTTGCCGACCGGCAGGAAGCCGTGGCCCGGAATCAGGAAGAGGCCAAGCGGCTCGAGCAGATCATCAAGGAAGTCGCTGACTACCAGAAGCAGAAGGAAAGCCTGCAGCAGCGGATCGACCTGATCAACCAGCTCAAGCAGAACCAGAAAGGGCCGGTCCGGTTGATGGATCGCATCAGCCAGGATCTGCCGGATCTGGTCTGGCTCGACAAGATGACCGTCAACGGCGGGCTGGTGACGATCGACGGCCGGGGCTTGAACCCGAACGCCATCGCCAATTTCGTCGAGGCCATCAAGAACGATCCGATGTTCGAAGAACCGGACCTGGGGAACGTCACCGAGATCTCGGCGGCGCCGCTGGTCTACAGCTACACGATGAACTTCCACTTCAGCTATGTGCCGAAGGGTGAAGCAGGAGCGGGCGGTACGGCGGCCACAGGGACCGCGACCGGCACCGCGCCGGCGACGGGGACGACGGGAACGTCGCCTACGTCGACGGCAACGAAGCGGTAGGAGGGGTGATGGCGGGGCTTTCGCTCGAAGGAAAACCTTGGTACGTCGGCCTGATCGTCGGGCTGGTACTGGCCAGCCTCATCATCGGGGTCGTCTACTACATGTTCATCACCAAGATGGACGACGACATCCGCTCTGCCGATGCCCAGCTCAAGGATCTCGATACCAAGATCGAACAGGGCCGTTCTGCGCAGCGGAAGCTGCCCCAGTTCCGGGAAGAAGTGAACCGTCTCAAAGTCGAGCTGAAGAAGCTGCGCAGCATCCTGCCGTCGACGCGCAACACCGAGGAGATCATCAAGAAGATCAAAGCCCTTGTCGATGCCGGCAACTTCGTCCTGCGGAAGCTGACCTTCCCGAAGCTCGCCGCGGCGCAGGGGAGCGATCCCTACGCGGAGTGGCCGATCTCGGTCTCGGTCGATGGCAAGTACCACAACCTGGCGACGCTCTTTAACCACCTGAGCAACTTCACGCGCATCGTCAACGTCGAGCAGATCTCGATCGGTGCGCTGTCGGTGCAGACGGACCGGACGATCACCGCGGACTTCGTGGCCAAGACGTTCGTCTATGTCGAGCCGAAGGAGCCGGAACCGCCGGCGAAGGGCGGCGCCAAGAAATGAGAGTGAGCCGATTCGCGCTGTCTCTTCTGATCGTCGTGGCGGCGATGGCGACGCTGTTCGCGCAGTCGCCCGGCAAGACGACCACCGCCGCTCGCTCGACGTCCACCTCGGCTTCGGCAACGACCGCGACCACGGCGACGCAGAATCCTGAACAGGCCATGCAGCAGAGCCTTCAAGAGATTCTGGAAGAGCCGAGCGCTCCCGACGCCTATCACTACGATCCGCAGGGACGGCGCGATCCGTTCCAGTCGCTGATCGGTCCCGCGCCGAAGCTCGCGCCGGGCCAGCGCCCGCCCGGACCTCCCGGCTTCCTGATCGACGAGATCAAGCTGCAGGGTGTGGTGAAGACGCGGCAGCAGGGACTCGTGGCCATGGTCAACGGTCCCGACAACAAAGGTTATCTGATGAAGATCGGGGATAAGGTCCTTGACGGTGAGGTCATCCGGATCACCCCCAACTCGATCGTTTTCCGGCAGGAGGTCAACGACCCCACCCGGATCGAGCGATTCCGTGAAGTGGTGAAGGAACTCTCTTCCGAATCTCAGAAGAAGTAGTGCTGGGAAGTGCAGGCCATGTGTGTGGAGGGCTGTGAGATGGTGAACCTGAGAAGTATGACAAGAGCCAAGCTGATCCTGTTGATCGCAGGCATGCTGGTGGCGGGCGTCTCCAGCGCGCACGCGTCGATCTGGAAGCGGAACGCCTCGGCGAAGGCTCCTGCGGAAACCTCCGCTTCGGTCGCTGCCGCGGGTATGTCGCTCACCGCCGTCGACATCGAGCTCTCTCCATCCCCGCGTCTGGTCCTGCGCACCACGGCCAGCCCGGTCTATACCTCCTACAGCCCGATGCCCGAGCTCTTCGTGATCGATCTGACGGGAGCCTCGAAAGCCTCGTCGCTTGCGATTCCGAGCAACCTGCCGCCGTCCGTTTCTTCCGTGTCTGTCGAAGACGTGACCGAGATGGGCTCGCGCCTGACGCGCGTGAGCGTGCACCTGACCCAGTCCGCGACGATCGAAGCATCGGCCGAGGGGAACAACGTCGTCATCAGCCTGCCGGCCGTGGCCGCACCCGCGGTCGCGGAAGTGGCTCCGCCACCGGCGCCGGTCGTCCCGCAACGCATCGAGCCGGTACCCGCCGCCGAGGTGAAAGCCGAACCGCAGCCGGAACCGGTGAAGAGCGAGCCGATTGCCGAAGTCAGCAAACCTGCCCCGGAACCGGCCGTGATCACCGAATCGCTGCCGCCCGCGAACAAGGCCAAAACGCTGAAGAAGATCGAGACCAGCGGCACCGGCGCGGCGATGGAAGTGCGCCTGGCCACGGATGGTGACGTCTCCTACAACGCCTTCAAGCTAGAGAAGCCGTCGCGTGTGGTCATCGACCTCAGCGGCGTGAACGACAAGCTGGCCAAGAACATCATCAACGTCTCCGATCCGGTGGTGAAGAAGATCCGGGTCTCGCAGTTCAAGAGCGCCCCGGACGCGGTGACCCGCGTCGTTCTCGACGTCGATGAGAAGACCGGCTATCAGGTGACCAAGGCCGGCGACGCGCTCCGCATCACCTTCAGCGGAGCTCCCGCGGCGGTTGCGGCGGCTCCGGTACCACCACCGCCCGCGCCAGCGCCGAAACAGGAGCCGCCGAGGGTTGCGGCCACGCCGGTTGCGCCTCCGCTGACGACCGGAACGACGCAGACGAAGACGGCCGCCGCCACCGACATCCCGGCCCAGATACCGACCATTGCTCCGACGATTGCTCCGGCCGTCGCCGAAAACACCACCTGGAAGATGCCGGAGCGCAAACCGGCCAAAGCGGTGATCAACGCGCCGCAGACGCAGACGCCTCCCGCCTCCAAGAAACGCGGCAAGACGACCACCAGCACCACGAACTCCGCATCCGCTCCCGCGCTCGATCCCGCGCCGGAGAACGTCTTTTCGGATCCGCAGCCGGCCAGCAGCGGGCCGACCGGTACGGTGTTGTCGGCCACCCAGACCGGTCCCGGAGGCCGGACACTCAGCAGCGGTGAGAAGGTCTACACCGGCGAGCCGATCTCGCTGAATCTCAAGGACGCCGATATCAAGGACGTCCTCCGCACCTTCGCGCAGCTCACGGGATTGAACATGGCCATCGACCCGGCCGTCAGCGGCTCGGTCACCGTCGATTTCGTCGACGTGCCGTGGGATCAGGCGCTGGAGATCATCCTGCACCAGAACTCGCTGGCGTACGTGCTCGAGGGGAACGTCATGCGCGTCGGAACGGCGCAGCGTCTCTCCGACGAGTCGGAAGCGAATCGCCGGCTGAACGACCAGGAACGGCTGAACGTGCCTCTGAGCACGGTCGGTTTCAAGCTGTCATACGCCCGCGCGCAGGACGTCTCCGTTCTTCTCAAGGAGATGGCGTCGCCCCGCGCCCGCATCATCGTCGACGCGCGCACGAATCAGCTCATCATCAGCGAGATCCCGACGTACCTGCAGACGATGAGAAACCTGATCGAGTCGGTCGATGTGCCGACGCGCCAGGTGATCATCGAAGCGCGCATCGTCGAGACCACGAAACTGTTCATTCAGCAGTACGGGTTCAATTGGGGCTTCCGGGGAACGATGAATCCGTCCGCCGGCACCGGGACGGGCCTGGTCTTCCCCAATCGCATCGACACCGTGGGCGGTCCCTTCGACTTCGGGGCAGGCAACCCGGTGGTCTCCTTCTCGCTGCAGAACGTTCTGGGCACCTTCACGCTGGATCTGGCGCTGCTGGCTGCCGAGACCGAGGGTATCGCCCGGGTCATCTCCGCGCCGCGCGTGATGACGCAGGACAATACCCAGGCCGAGATCACGAGCGGTTTCCAGATCCCGTACCAGACGCGCATCAACTTTACTACCACGGTGCAATACGTCGACGCCACGCTGCGGCTCTCTGTCACTCCGCAGATCACCGAGGCGGGCACCGTGATCATGGATATTCAGGTTCAGAAGAACGAGCCGGCGACCGGTCTCAACATCGAAGGCGGCTCGGGTACGCCGCTGTCGACACGGCGCGCGCAGACGAAGTTGATGGTGCGCGACGGCGGCACGTCCGTCATTGCCGGTATCTACCAGGTCAAGGAAAACAACTCGCAGGGACGGCTTCCGTTCGTTCATCAGATTCCGATCATCGGAGCGTTGTTCCGCCAGCGGAATTACAACTCCGAACATGACGAGTTGTTGATCTTCATCACGCCCCGCATCGTCAGGGCGTCGTAAACAGTCGAACGTCGTTTGCAGCGGATGATCCGGGAGAGTTGGAGGGGTGGTATGAAGCTGAAGAGAATCGCAATGATCGTCGCGATTGCGCTGCCGAGCGTGGCGATCCTGTCGTGCAACTCGGTTGCAAAAGAGTCGGGGGCGGTGGAGTTGATCGTGGCGGGAACGCAGACGCTCAATCAGATCGACCTGCAGGGAGGAGCCAGCGGCTGCGCCACGCAGCTGGGCACGGTCACCCTGCGAATCCTGCCGCTGCAGCCTCAGGGCGATCCCACGCATCCGGTGCGCACCGACTTGCTCGACGTCAAGCTCGATCGTTACCAGGTCACCTATCTGCGAACCGACGGCGGCAAGCTCGTTCCGCCCAGCTTCGTGCGCTCGACCTCGCAGGTGATCACGCTGACCGGCGGGAATCAGAGCCTCAGCGATTTCATCGCCTTCGAGACCAACGCCTTCAACCAGGCGCCCTTCGTGGCCCTGCAGCCGCAGAACGGCGGCAAGGATCCGGAGACAGGACTCGGCTTCGTGAAGCTGGACATCATTCTCACGGTCTACGGCCAGACAGTGGCCGGCGATCGCGTTCAAGGCTCGGCCACTTTTCCAATTAACTTCTGCTACAACTGCGGCGGCTGTTTCTAGGCTCCCGCGCCGGCCGCCGCGCCGGATCTGTGTGGGTGTGACGAGGAGTTGACGGGGGTAGACATGAAGCACACAAAACAGCGATTCATCTTCTTGACGCTCATGGCGTTATTGGCCCTTTTCGCGGGATGTAAGGGAGAATCGCCCACCGCACCGCCTCCGATCACCGGAACGAACGGCGGAAGCGGAAGCGGTTCGGGCACGCCGCCGCCCACGGGCGCGAGCGTCACCCTGACCGCGACGAACCTGGCGCCGTTCACGTCCTCCACGTCGACGATCACGGCGACCGTGACGCAGAACAACGCTCCCGTACCGAACGGTACGGCCGTCGAATTCGTCACGCCGACGCTCAACGCGAACTTCACCGACACGGCCGACAATCCGACGACGATCATCAGGACCACCACCAACGGCGTGGCCAGGGCTACCGTGACCTCATCGGTGGCCGGACCGGTCGTCGTCACCGCCACGGTCAACAACGTGACCAAGAGCGTGACTGTGAATTTCCAGGATCCGGTCGTCCCGGTCGTTCCGCCTTCGAATGCGCCGACCATCAGCGCCGTCACGCCGGCCAGCGGTCTGCCGACCGGCAACCAGTCGGTGGTCATCACCGGCACGAACTTCCGTACGCCGGTGCGCGTCCTTTTCGATCCGGGCAACGGTTCGCCGGCCAAAGAGGCTTTCGCGACGAACGTCACGCCGACGTCGATCACCGTCATCACTCCAGCGTTTGACCTCGGCGTCAGCCAGCAGATCGTGGCCAACGTCACCGTCATCGTCGAAGCAGGTTCTGCGACCGAACAGCGCGTCACCAAGACCGGTGCCTTCACCTACACTGCGCCGGTGCTGACGCCGGTCGTCCGCTCTCTCAGCCCGACCTCCGGACCGATCGATGGCGGAACGCGCGTCACCATCACCGGCGATGCCTTTGAAGCGCCGTTGCAGGTCTTCTTCGGCTCCGCGCTGGCCCAGATACTCAGCGTGTCGTTCCACAGCATCGATGTGATGTCGCCGACCGCGCGCGATACCAATCCGAACGGCTCCGGAGTCGTGACCGGACCGGTCGACGTCAAGGTGCTCAACGTCAACTCCGGAAAATCGGTCGTTGCACCCTTGGCGTTCCGTTACGTGAACAAGGCCCAGATCACGGCCATCACTCCGGACCAGGGTCCGTTCACCGGCGGGACGCGCTTCACGATCGACGGCAGCGGCTTTAACGACCCGGTCACCGTCTATCTCGATGGCATCGCCGCCTCGGTCATCAAGGTGAGCGCGACGCAGATCACCGGCATTTCCAACGGAATCGCGCTCAACTCCTGCGCGGATGCCACCGGCCCGGTCGTCGTGACCAATGTCGACAACGGCGATACGGCCACCGCTCCGGTGAACTGGATCTACCGAGTCTTCAAGCCGGTCATCGTCGCCGTCACCCCGAGCTCGGTTGCGCTGGGCGGCAACGCCTCGGTCCGAGTCGCCAACGCCGTCGGCTTCCCGCGAATCACCGTCGGTCAGGTCGGCGCCAGCATTACGTCGCAGACGGACAACGGCGACGGCACGACGACGTTCGTGATCCAGGTGCCCACCTCGCTGCCGCTTGCAACGCAGAGTTGCGGCACCGGAGCGACCGCGCAAATCGGAACCGCGTTCGATGTGACCTACACCAGCCTCGGGACCGGATGCACCGATACCCTGAAGAATGGTCTCTTCGTCACTCCGAACTCGCTGCCGACGCTGACGCTGAGCCCGACCAGCTTCGGGCCGTTCAGCGCCACCATCGTGCCGCCCACTCCGCCGGCGGTTACTCCGACCGTTACGAACCCGCCGCCGCAGACGGTGACGATCTTCAACACGGGCGGAGCGCCGCTCACCATCAACAGCGTCACGACCTCGGGTGCCGGTTGCGGCAACGGCGTCGGACAGATTTCGGTGATCACGCCGTCCACGCCTCAAACGCTCAGCACCTGCGACAGCACGACGATCACCGCTTCCTACAAGGGAACGCCTGCACCGTCGAATGCGCAATGCACGGTGACGATCAACTCGAACGACACGGCTCACAGTCCCAAGATTCTGCAGCTCAGCGGCTCGTCGCAGTAACCGCAAAAGGACTCCCAAATCGCCGAACCGCCCCTCCGTGGGGCGGTTCGTTTCTGCGGCCGAGGTTGCGCCGCCACAGCTTGTTAAGCAGAATTCGAAGTTCAGCAGATGGCTCAACCCGGCATCAACGCAAAAATCGAGGAGCTGCAATTCCGGATCAAGACTGATCCGAGGAGCAGGCTTTTCTTTCCGCTCGCCGAGGAACTGCGCCGCAACGGCAAGCTCCCCGAAGCCGAGCAGGTTCTCCGCACGGGCCTGGGCATTCATACGACGTATCTCTCCGCCTGGGTGAGTCTCGGCCGCGTTCTGCGCGAGCAGCAGAAGAACGGGGAGGCGGTCGACGCGCTGAATACGGCGCTGCAGGTCGATCCGGGCAACGTCGTTGCCGCCCGTCTGCTGGCCGATGCGTACTTCGACCTCGGCGAAAAAGTCGAAGCGATCAAGAAGTACAAGCTCGTCCACGCCCTGATGCCGGCGGACGAGGAGCTCGAAGCGAAGATCGAACAGATCGATCGCGAGCTTCAGGCCTCCGCTCCCGCGCCATTCGCGCCGGAGCCGGTCGAAGAAGTGCAGGAGTCGCCGTTCGCCGAGCCGGAAGCCCTTGCCGAGCCCCTTGCCGAACCCGAGGTCGAGCCCGAGCCTGAGCCGGCGTTCTCCGCGACCGCCGATGTGCCGTTCGCCGTCCCCGACTCCCCCTTCGACGAGACCGCGCCGATCACGCACGCCACCGAATCGCCATTCGACACCGGCGATGAGATCCCGATGGCCGCGACACATGCGGAGAGTCCGTTCGAGGAGCCGTCCGGTTACACCGCTGCCGCCCTCGAAGTGGAGCAGCCCGAAGGGATGCACATCGAGGAAGCGCCGCTCGTCGCCGAGCTCCCCTCGGTGTGGCTGGATGAACCGCCGCCCAGCGAGCCCGCCGCCGATGTGTTCGCCCCCGCCGAGCCCGAAGCCGCCGCGCAGGACGACGACCTCACCGCCACGACGACGATGGCCGATCTCTACGTCCGGCAGGGCCTGATCGACGAGGCCCGCAAGATCTACGAGCACCTCCTCCAGCGCGATCCGTATGACGACGATGTCCGCGCCAAGCTCGATGCGCTGGACCGTCAGATCGCCGAGTCAGCCGAAGCAACCCAGCAACTCAGCAACCCAGAAACCGAATCAGAAGAAGCAGCTTGGCAGCCAGCTCCGGCAGCCCAGGAACCTCCTCCCCAACCCGGTGATCCCGCCAAGCTTCACCGTCACGCGCAGGCGGCCGTGCTCGAGCAGTGGCTGAAGAAAGTGTCCCGACGGGAGCCGGCCGGTGCCTAACAACTTTCGCAAGGTTCTCGAATCGCTGCGCGACCGGATCGAGGGAACGCTGGCCGTCACGCTCATCGCCCTCGACGGCATCGCCATCGAGACCATCAACGACGCGGCGGTGCCGCTGGATGTCCTCGGCGCCGAGTTCGGCGGCTTCGTCAAGTCGGTACGGCTCTCCAGCACCGACCTCAATACGGGCGACGTTTTGCAGCTCTCGCTCGTCACCGAGAAGTACATTACCTTGCTCTCGGCGGTCACGCCGGAGTACTTTCTCCTGCTCGTGATGCAGCCGGACGGTAATTACGGACGCGCACGGCACGAGCTGGCGAAAGCGAAGTACGCTCTTCGCGACGAGCTGGTCTGAGGGAAGGCAATTGAATTTCAAAGAGATTCTCGAACTGATCGACAAAGTTGCAGACCGCGGCATCGCCGGCGTTGAGATCGAACAGGCCGGCCTGAAGGTCAAGATCGACGGCAAGTCGACCGAACCGCCGCAGGTCATCCACTCCTACGCCGGCGCGCAACCCGCCGCGCCCGCCGCCCCGGCGCCGCCTCCGGCTCCTGCGCCGCCAACCGCGGCCGAGAAAGCGGCGACGGCGAAAGCCGAGGAAGACGCCGCCGAGGCTGGGCTGCACATCATCACCTCGCCGATCGTCGGCACCTTCTATCGCTCCGCCAATCCCGAGTCCGAACCGTTCGTCAACGTCGGCGATCGCATCAGCAAAGGCCAGGTCCTCTGCATCATCGAAGCGATGAAGCTGATGAACGAGATCGAGTCGGACGTCGATGGCGTCGTCACCAGAATCTATCCGCAGAACGGGCAGCCGGTTGAATACGGCGAGAAGCTTTTCGCCGTGAAGCTGTCTTCGTAGCCATGCCTACAATCACGAAAGTCCTGATCGCCAACCGCGGCGAGATCGCGCTGCGCGTCATTCTGGCGTGCAAGGAGATGGGCCTGAAGACGGTCGCCGTCCACTCCGAGGCCGATCGCGACGCCTTGCACGTCCGCTATGCCGACGACGACGTCTGCATCGGTCCGGCGGCGTCGCGGCAGAGTTACCTCAACATCTCCTCGATCATCGCTGCCGCCGAAATCACCGGCGCCGACGCCATCCATCCCGGCTACGGCTTCCTGGCCGAGAACGCCCACTTCGCCGAGATCGCCGGCGAGTGCGGCCTGACCTTCATCGGTCCGACGCCGGAATCGATCCGCCTGATGGGCAACAAGGCCGTTGCCCGCGACACCGCCAAGAAGGCCGGCGTGCCGATCCTTCCCGGCAGCGACGGGCCGGTGCGCACGTTCGAAGAGGCGCGCGAGATCGCCCAGACCATCGGGTTCCCCGTGATCCTGAAAGCCTCCGCCGGTGGTGGAGGCCGCGGGATGCGCATCTGCGGCGATGAAACGCAGCTGCAGAGCGCGTTCGATACGGCCCGCAACGAGGCCGAGCGCGCCTTCGGTTCGGCGGATGTCTACATCGAGAAGTACCTCGAGCATCCGCGCCACATCGAGATTCAGGTTTTCGGCGACACGCAGGGCCGCGTGGTCCACCTCGGCGAACGCGAGTGCTCGATCCAGCGCCGCCACCAGAAGCTGATCGAAGAGTCGCCCTCGCCGGTGTTGACCAAAGAGCTCCGCCAGGCCATGGGCGATGCCGCGATCAAGTTGTGCAAGTCGGTCGACTACGTGAACGCCGGCACGATCGAGTTCCTCTTTCAGGACGGCGAGTTTTACTTCATGGAGATGAATACCCGCATCCAGGTCGAGCACCCGGTCACCGAGGAGGTGACGGGAATCGATCTGGTCAAGGAGCAGATTCGCGTGGCCTCAGGGCTGCCGCTATCGGTGCCGATGGGCGACTTCTTTCTGCGCGGGCATGCCATGGAGTTCCGCATCAACGCCGAGGATCCGGTGACTTTCGCGCCGAACCCGGGAAAGATTCGCGAGTTTCACCTGCCGGGCGGGCCGGGCGTGCGCGTCGACACTGCCGCGTACCGCGACTACGTCATCCCGCCGCACTACGACTCGCTCATCGCCAAGCTGGTCATCCGCGGAAAGGATCGCGCCGAGGTTCTCGCCCGAGCTCGCCGCGCGCTGGAGCAGTTCATCATCGAGGGCGTGAAGACCTCCATCCCGCTCGACCGCGCCATCATCAACAACGAGCGCTTCATCCGCGGCGACTTCTCGACGCGCTTCATGGAAGAGTTCGAATGGGGAAAGCAGTCGATTAGTTGACGAGTGGATTCGTAGATTAGTGGATTCGGAGATTAGAAAAGCGATGTCGTCTTTCTGATCTACTGATTCCCTAATCCACGAATCGACTAATCTACTAATCCACTAACCAATGAAAATCTACCTCGTCGGCTTCATGGGCGCCGGCAAGACCACCGTCGGGCGCGAGCTCGCGGCGCGGATCAGCGCCCCTTTTTTCGATCTCGATGAGTTGATCGAGTCGGCGGAGAAGGCTTCCATCAAGGAAGTCTTCGCCCAGCACGGCGAGCCGTACTTTCGCAAGCGCGAGCGCGATGTGCTCCGCTCGACGCGCCACCTCGAAAGCGCCGTCGTGGCCACCGGCGGCGGGACGTTTACCTTCGACGAGAACATTCAACTGATCCAATCGGAAGGCCTTTCCGTATATCTTTCAGCGCCGTACTCGCTGCTTCGCAGTCGCATCGGAGAGAAAGCTACAGAACGCCCGCTTTTCCGCGACGACATCGCCGCGCACGAACTCTACGCCAGCCGCATCCGCTACTACCGAATGTCCGACATCACCATCGAAGTCCGCGAGGAGGAGACGACGAACGAAATCGTCGAGCGCCTTCTCCTGGAGCTGCCGAAAGGCTTTCTCGACCCGGCCAACCGCGCGCCGTGGAGAGGAGCGCGTACGTGAGAGCGCTCGTCGTCAGCGATTTGCATTCGAACGCGGAGGCGCTGCGCGTGGTGATGAACCGCGTCCGCCGCAAGAAGTTCGATCAGGTCATCTGCCTCGGCGATTTCGTCGGCTACGGCGCGCAACCGAACCAGGTTCTCGACACTATGCGTACGATGCGCGCGCCGAAGCTTTACATCCGCGGCAATCACGATCGCGTCGCCGCCGGCCTCGATCATGCCGAGGGTTTCAATAACGCAGCGAAGGCCGCCGCGCTCTGGACGCGCGATCACCTCTCCGCGCGCAATCGACATTTCCTGGAGAAGCTCCCCCTCGGGCCGCTGGAGCGCGAGGGCGTTCTGATCTGCCACGGCGCGCCGCACAACGAAGACGAGTACGTCTTTCACGAAGGCCACGCCCGCGAGATCTTCGAATCCAGCACCGCCCCGATCATCCTCTACGGCCACACGCATCTGCCGGTGATCTTTTCCATCGACCGCCAGCATCGCGTCCACGGTGTGGCCGTGCGCGGCGACGTCGTCGTCCGTCTCGATACCGAGCATCGCTACCTGATCAATCCCGGCTCCGTCGGCCAGCCCCGCGACCGCAATCCCGCATCGTCCTTCGTAATCTTCGATTCGAAGAAGCTGACCGTGCAGTTCTTCCGCGTGGCCTACGACGTCGGAAAAACGCAGGCCTCGATTCTCAAAGCCGGCCTGCCGGAGATCCTCGCGCAGCGCCTGCAATACGGGACGTGAATCTGGCAGCGGACAACGCCTTCCCGCGTTCGCTTGGGAGGCTGCTCACCCGCGCTGAGTGCGCGAAGGCGCACCAAGCAATCCTAGCCCCGCGCTCTGCGTGGGGTACCGGGATCACAAATTTGCGGCCGCGAAGGCGGTCGCCCCAACGCGGGAATGAATGTGCCGTTTTTGGCGACCGCCTTCGCGGCCGCAACAAAATCGCCACCGATGTCCCCCTGGCTGAGCCAGGGGCTTGGATTGTTCGACGCGCCTTCGCGCGTCCGCCGTTCTTCGTCATTTGGCCCCGACGAGAATCATTCGTTCCGAATCATCGCGAAACGGCCTCTCGTCGAAATCGCCCCAGATGCTTTCAATCCTGATTCCGGCATCGGGAAGAAGTTCAACTTCCTGCCGCGACCATGAACGCAGGCGAGCGGTGACCTCGGCGTTCTCATACCGATAGCGTGCACGCCAAACGAAAGGAACGCCGGTAGGAGTCCACGATTCGGCAGCAGTCTGCACCGGTTTGTGACGATATAGACCTTCGATGACGACGCGCCCGCCCGGCGCCAGATGATCAGCGATGAGACGCGATACCTTCGCACGATCGTCATCCGAAAGCAGATGCGCCATCGGATCGTCAGCGAGCACGATCAGATCGAACGTTGAAGCGAGTTCGAATTGACGGAGATCCGCGGCCACGAACTGCGCGCGCGGCGCTTTACGACGCGCACGAAGAAGCATCTCCACGAGCAGATCGGCGCCGGTCACCTGCCCATGCCTGCTCAGCACCTCGGTGACACGACCCGTTCCGCATCCAAGCTCCAGAATCCGTCTCGCGCCCCAGCGCGCGGCCATCGAATCCCAGAACGGAAGATCGCCGCGATCGGCCAGCGAGTCGTCGTAGTACGGGAGGATGGCGTCGTAATAGCGCCGGATCTCGTCAACATCGGTCATCGGGTTCGTTTGATGCAAACCTCATGGCCCGTTTGATTTTCATCACCGGAACGCCGCCGACCGTGGCCGAGGGGAGCGGAACGTGGGTCGGGATCTCGGTGCTCCGCGATGCCATCGTCGCGCTGGGGCATCAAGTCACGATCCTTGCCCCATCGCCCGGTGCCGGAGAGTCGACGCTCTCGCGGATTCTGTTCAACCTGCGGCTTCGAAAAGATCTGCGAACGATGCGTGCCGACGCCGTGATCGGCTTCGATCTCGATGGTGTCTTCGCGTCACGCCGCCACATCGCCGCGATCAAAGGCGTCCTCGCGGACGAAGCGCGACACGAGCACGGCGCCAGCCGCATCGCCTTGGCGATCCAGGCCCGCCTCGAGCGGTGGCATGTGCAGCGCGCCGATCGCGTGATCACCACCAGCGCGTACTCGGCCGGCCGCATCGCGAAATTCTATGGAGCGATGCCGGACAAAATCGTCATCGTCCCCGAGCTGATCGATCTCGATGCCTGGCAAATTGCGTTGTCCGAGGCGCCGGTCGACGAAGGCCCGCCGCGGATTCTCTGCGTCGCCCATCTCTACCCGCGCAAAGGCGTCGACACACTGCTGCGCGCCTTCGCCCGGCTGACGACGGAGGCGATCCTCCGCATCGTCGGGGCCGGCCCCGAGGGCGAACGGCTCGAACATCTCGCCCACGATCTGAACATCGCCAATCGCGTCCATTTCCTCCGCCACCTCCCCTTCGCCGCCCTCGCCGCCGAGTACCGAAACGCCGCCGTCTTCGCCCTCCCGACGGAGCAGGAAGGCTTCGGCATCGTCTTCCTCGAAGCGATGGCCTCGTCGCTGCCAATCATCGCCACGCGAGTGGCTGCGGTACCGGAAGTTGTCGCCGATGGAGTCACCGGATTGCTCATCGATCCCGGCGATGAAGCGGCACTCGCACACACGTTGGAGAGGCTCCTTCGAGACCAGGACCTTCAAAAACAGCTCGGAAGCGCCGGACGCGCTCGCGTCGGCCAGTTCGCGGCGCCGGTGGTAGCTCGGCAGTTCCTGGCGGCGGTTGACCTACCAGCGGGACGTGCTGTCCTCGCATGAGGAGAGCCGACGACGCTGGGCGAATGACCGCCATATCTAAACCACTGAAAACAAGCGTGGAATACTCTGCCGTACCGTGGCATGCCCCACGCACTTCGGCGGCTAGCCCGAGAGGTAATCACAATGCGCAAGCTCATCATTCTTCTTCTCGCAACCATCGCTGTCGCGCTGCCGTCGCTTGCGCGCGACCGCAGCCACTCCTACATCACCTACGACGACGGCGACACCACCATCCGGCAGTCCGAGGATGGGCGGGACGTCGACTCGCGCGTCAACATGCCGGTCTTTCCGGGCGATCAGATCACCACCGGCCGCCGCGGCCGTGTCGAGGTTCACATGGCTGACGGCAACGTCATCGCCCTCGACCGCTCCACCTCCGTGGTGTTCACCTCGATCCTCGATTCGTACGACGGCGATTCCGATCAGACCGTCGTCGAGCTCAAATACGGCCACGTGGCCATCCAGCGCGACGACGAAACGCGCCAGCTGCTCCGGCTCGATACCGCCAACGCCAGCTACGCCGCCAGCGACATCGCCATCTACGCCGTCGAAGCCGATTCCAAGAATCACGACCGGGTGACCGTGTACGACGGCACCATGGAAGTGCGCACGCCGGCGCGCACGACGCGCCTTCGCGAAGGGGAAGAGGCGCATGTCGATGACGAAGGGATGTACGACCTCGTCGCCGCCCGCAACTCGGCCGACGAGTTCGAGCGCTGGTTCGTTCAGAGAGCCGGGAAGCACAGCTCGGCCACTGGTCGCTATCTCGATCGTTCGCTTGCCTACTCCGAGGCCGACCTCGGGTTGAACGGATCATGGTTCTTTGCCGCCGACTTCGGTGGCTGGTGCTGGCGTCCGAACGTCACCGCCGGCTGGCGTCCTTACTACAACGGTTACTGGCGCCACAGCCCGAGCGGCGTGCTGGTGTGGGTCTCGTACGATCCGTGGGGTTGGGTGCCTTACCACTACGGCCGTTGGGCGTACGAGAACAGGTACGGGTGGGTATGGCTGCCCGGCGCCGCCTACGCGCCGGCGTGGGTTTACTGGATGTACGGCCCGAGCTACATCGGCTGGGCGCCGATGGGCTGGTACGACTGCTATCGCCCCTACTACGACTGGGCCTACCGGCCCTACCAGCGCGCCGGCTTCGGCTACGGCGGCGGGTGGACGGGACGGGTCAATCCCGGCGCGGTCGACCTCCGTCCGTGGACGTTCGTCGTCCCGAATCAGCTGATGAATCGTCACGTCGACCAGGCTTCGCTGGCGGCCGACGCGATCCGCGACCGGCTGCGCCGCGATGGCGACGTAGGCCTGGTCAGCAGCGGTCCTGCGCGCTTCAACCGAAACGAAATCAAAGATCCGAGCGCTGCGGTTGGCGGCATCTTCCGTCGCGGCATCGGTAGTGGTACCGGCAAAGAGGGTTCCGGGTCCGCGGCGGATATGACTCCGTTTTTCCGCCGCGACCCGGAGCTTTCCAGCGCCGTCCGCGAGCGCGTGGTCCGCGCGCAGCCCGTTCTCGCGGGTGGCGGCGTGATCGTCACGCCTCCCGTCCGCACCGGTGCGCCCTCGGGCGTGCCGACTCCGGGAACGACGGGAACTCTCGAAGGCCGCGTGAATCGTGGCGCCGACGGGACCGTTCCGCGCACCGAGTCGCCGATCATCGGACGTGATGGCCGTTCCGCGCAGCCCGGCAACGAACCGGCGTCGGGTGGCCTGCGCCGCGGCGATGCGCCGGCGACCGTGGTCGTTCCGAACCCGAACGGCACGCCGACCGATTGGCGCCGCGGCCGCGCGGTCGATGGCGGTCTGCGCCGCAACGATCCGACGCAGACTCCCGTGACGAACACTCCTGCGGTCGATACGACGCCGAAACCAGCAACCGACTGGCGCGGCCGCGCCGTCGGCCATGGCGACAGCAGTCCGTCGTCGACTCCCGCTCCGTCGACAGGATCGCGAGGCGACGTGCCGCGCCGCATCATCGACGGCACCGGCGGCGCGCACATTTCGCGCGATCACTCATCGTCCAGCGGAAGCTCGTCCAGCGGTAGCTCGTCGCCTCCGCCGCGCACGGAGCATTCCTCGCCGCCGCCGGCATCGCATCCCGATCGTTCGTCGCCGCCTCCGCCCTCGCACGACAGCGGATCGCGCGACAGCGGCTCGCACCACGAGTCACACAACGAAGGAAGAGAACCGAAGAAGAACTAGACGTCCGGTCCAGCATCTTCGGATAGCGGCGGCCCTCAAAAGGTGGCCGCCGCTAGTTTTCTTGTGCGGCTAGCCGATCCGGAGATTGATGACCCGGATCGATGTGGCACAGACACTCTTGTCTGTGCGAGAAGTCTTTCCAGGATTTAGCATCGCGGTCCAATCAGCGGAGAACTTGCTCTGGCTCATCCCGCGACTTCGGCTGGGCAGCACAGACAAGAGTGTCTGTGCCACATCGGCCTTTGCACGATCCCGATCGGCGAACTTGTAAGGAATCCTTACACGTTGCCCGCAATTGGGTTTGCGCTACGATCCCTCCCCATGCGCCGCCACTTCGCTCATCTCGCGCTCATCGCACTCTGTGCCTGCACCACGTCGCGTCCGCTCATCGACACGCGCAACGCACAGCTCGTCGATCTCTCCTGGTCGTTCGACGAGCACACGCTGTACTGGCCGACCTCGCCTTCCGCGTTCGAGCACAAGGAGCTGGCGTATGGTCCGACGCCGGGTGGGTACTTCTACTCCTCCTACTCGATCTGCACGCCGGAACATGGCGGGACGCATCTCGATGCGCCGGTTCACTTCGCCGCGAAGGGATTGACGTCCGACGCCATCCCGCTCGAACAGCTCGTCGCTCCCGTGGTCGTGATCGACGTCGCCGAGAAAGCGGCGGCGAATGCGGATTACCGGCTCACCGCGTCCGATGTGAAGGCCTGGGAAGCGCGCAATGGCGCGATCGAGGCCGGCACCATCGTGTTGCTTCGCACCGGCTGGGGCAAGCGCTGGCCCGATCGCAAGTCTTACTTCGGCGACGACACGCCGGGCGCGGTGGACAAGCTGCACTTCCCGTCATTCAGCGAGGAATCGGCGCGCTTGCTGGTGACGGAGCGCCACGTCGCCGCGATCGGCGTCGACACGGCCAGCATCGATTACGGTCCCTCCACCGATTTCATCGTTCATCGCGTCGCCCTCGGCGCGAACGTTCCGGGCCTGGAGAACGTCGCCAATCTCGAGCGCCTCCCCGCGCGCGGCGCCTGGCTGATGGCCCTGCCGATGAAGATCGCCGCCGGCTCGGGCGGGCCGGTGCGCATCGTGGCGCTCGTACCGCGCTGAATCGGAGCGGCGGTGTCCGTTCCCGATCCGATGGGTGACTGAGGCGTGACGTTCCTCCCACGGTCGAAGCCTTCGCGCAATCGGGCCGTATCGATACCAGGAGGTAATCATGTTCATCGCAATCCTGGCGCTCGTCTTTTCACTTTCACTGACTTCGGCTGGCGACGACGGACGAGGCATCGACCCGAATGGAGGCAGAGCCGCGAGCACGATCGATCATCGCTGCACCATCGACCCGAACGGCGGCTGCATCACGGCAGCGGGCGACCGAGGAGCCGGTCTCGATCCAAACGGCTAGCGGGTCGCGGTCTCGCGGCGTTCACCGCGGGACCGCACCTCGAACTAGTCGATCAGGACCTGCCTCGTGCCGGAATCAGCGACTTCAGCGCGTGCGCCACGAAGTCGTCGGTGTCTTTCTTTTTCGACAGCCGCAGATGCAGCGCTCCGATGTAGGCGGCGTAGGCCAGCAGCGCCCGCGACCTTGCCTCTGTCCGTTTCAGCCCGGCCTCGATGTACGACTCGATGAGGAATTTCAGCCGGCTATTGGAGATGCGACGGATCACGGGTGCCGCATGCGGCACGGTCGACGACGAGAGGGCGACGTACAGCCCGTGCGCCTCGCGCTGTTCCATCGCCTCCTCGAACAGCGCTGCCAGCCGCGCGCGCGGGTCAGCGATCCGGCGCAGCTCGTCGAGCGTGGTCTGATCCCGTTCCTCCCAGCGCTTCAGTGACTTGTCGATGAGCTCCTGCAGGCTGGCGAAATGCCAGTAGAAGCTGCCCTTGGTCACGTTGAGGGAGCGGGCCAGCCGCGGGATGGCCAGCGACGCCAGGCCGTCCTTGGCGATCGCGGCAAGGGCGGCGTCCTCCCAGTCCTGGATCGTGCGGTTCACCATACCGGCCGGTATTGACTCTGAGTCACGGCCGGAATTATAGTTCCATACCGATCGGTATGGAGCCGCGAATCAGATGCCGCATGGCTACGGATGAAGATCGATCCGTGATCTACCGCCTGCGCCACGAGGTCTACGCGCGCGAACTGCAACAACATCCCGAGAATGCCGATGAGCGGCTTTCCGATTCGTTGGATCGCCACAACGTCTACGTCGTGGCCGCCATCGACGGCGGCATCGCCGGATTCGTCAGCATCACGCCGCCGCGGAACGGCCTCTATTCGATCGACAAGTACCTGCGCCGTGACGAGATCCCGTTTCCGCTCGACGCACGGACGTACGAGATCCGCATCCTCACGGTGATTCCCGAACATCGTGGCAGCATCGTGGCGACGCTTCTGATGTACGGCGCTCTTCGCTGGATCGAAGCGCACGGCGGTACGCGCATCATCGCCATCGGACGGCGCGAGGTCCGCGCGATCTACGTCAAAGCCGGGCTGCAGCCGTTCGGGCCCGAGTTCCACTCCGGCGCGGTCACATTCATCCCCATGAGCGGGCCGGTCGCGGCCATTCGCGAACGAATCGATCCCGCGCTGCTGCTGCGTCTGGAGCAGGAGGCAGCGTGGGATCTGCCCGTGCCGTTTCACAAGCCGGCGGAGTGCTTTCACGGCGGCGCGTTCTTCGACGCCATCGGCGACGGTTTCGAGCACCTCGATCGCAGCTCCTCGGTGATCAACGCCGACGTGCTCGATGCCTGGTTCCCGCCGTCGCCGGACGTGATCCGCGCGTTGAGCGACTACCTCCCGTGGCTGCTGCGCACCTCGCCGCCGGTCGGCTGCGAAGGGCTGATCCGGACCATCGCCCAAATGCGCGGTGTCGATCCCGATTGCATCCTCCCCGGCGCCGGCTCGTCGAGCCTCATTTACCTTGCACTGCGCGAATGGCTCACGCCGCGCTCGCGCGTCCTCCTTCCCGACCCGACCTACGGCGAATACGCGCATGTGCTGGAGAAAGTGATCCGATGCCGCGTCGATCGTCTGGCACTCTTGCGTGAAGAAAGTTATCGCCTCGATCCGAGACGGCTGCTACGTCCCGGCTACGACCTCATCGTCCTGGTGAATCCGAACAGCCCCACCGGCGCATACGTACGGCGCGAGGCGCTCGAAGACTTTCTGCGCGATGTCCCGGCCACGACGCTGGTGTGGATCGATGAGACCTACGTCGACTACGTCGGCGCGGATCAGTCGCTGGAACAGTTCGCCGTCACACGCGAGAACGTCATCATCTGCAAGTCGATGTCGAAGGTCTACGCGCTCAGCGGCGCGCGCTGCGCCTATCTCTGCGCCGGCCCCCACCTGCTGGAGAAGCTGCGATCGATCACACCGCCGTGGGCGGTCAGCCTCACCGGTCAGGTCGCCGCCGTCGCCGCGCTGCGTGATCCCGAGTACTACGCCGAGCGGTACCGGCAAACGCATTCGCTGCGCACGCGGATGTGTGATGACCTCACGCGACTCGGACTCGACGTCATGCCGTCGACCGCGAACTTCCTTCTCTGTCATCTTCCGAAGGACGGACCGTCCGCTGCGGATGTCGTCTCCCGGTGCCGGCAGCAGCGGCTCTTCATTCGCGACACGGCGACGATGGGCTTGCCGAACGCCATCCGCATTGCCGTGAAAGACCTCGCTGCCATCAAGCGGATGACGGAAATCGTGAGCGGCGCGCTGGCGATGCAGATCGCTTGATCGCAACGGCTGAGAGCGGCGCGTAACCTGCAGAGGAACCGGATGATCAGAATCTCGATCAGAAGGAGTTCCCCATGAGAAGCACCACCAGAACGATCGCTTCCGCAGTGGGCTTGTCCGCCGCGCTGCTGCTGGTTCCGATCGCGCAGGCATACGCGCAGGACCTGACCCAGGCCGAGCAGCCGAAAAAAGAAGACAAGGACAAAAAGAAGGAAGAGAAGAAGCAAGAGCAGAAAGAGCAGAAGAAGGACGAGAAGAACCAGCAGCAACAGGGGAGGGGACGACAGAGAGCAGTGCAGCCGGCGCCGCAGCCGGTCATTCAACCGGCACCGCAGCCGGTCCCACAACCGCAACCCGCGCCGCAGCCGCAACCGCAGCGTCAACCTCGGACCCAGCCCCAGCCGCAGCCGCAGCCCGTGCCGGTTCCACAACCGCAACCCGGCCGGCAACATCGCCTGCAGCCGCAACCACAGCCCGTGCCCGTACCGGTAACGCAACCCGCGCCGGTTCCGCAATGGCAGCAGAGGCCGCAGCCGCAGCCGGTTCCTGCGCCGTCGTTCGATCAGCGGAACGCTCCTTCGCAGCGCCAGCGTGAGCAGATCGAACAGGAACGCCTGCGCAGATCGCAATACAACCAGCGCCTCCAGGCGCAGCAGGGCGTGCTCCAGCAGCGCGCACGGCTCCTCCAGCAGCAGCGGCGCAACGCGCAGTATCGCTATCAGCAGCAATATCTCGAGCGCATTCGCCAGCAGCAGCTCGCGCTGCAGCGTGCATACGACTACAACCGCGACCCGTACTTCTACACCGCGCCGAGCTTCCGTTATTCGCGCGGCGGACGCTACTACCAGGTCAATCAATACGCCGCGCAGCTCCTGCAGGACGCGGTCAACTTCGGCTACGAGCAGGGCTTTGAGGCCGGCCACGCCGATCGCGCGGACCACTGGCGCTTCGATTATCGAAACTCATACGCCTATGAGGATGCCGACTACGGCTACACCGGTCTCTATATCGACCGCGACGAATACGCCTACTACTTCCGCGAAGGATTCCGCCGCGGCTACGAGGATGGCTACTACCGTCGTTCCCGGTACGGCGTCCGCGTCAGCGGCAACCTGCGAGTCCTCGGCAGCATCCTGCGGGTGATCATCGACCTGCGCCCGCTGCGCTGATCATTTGCTGATCTGCAGCAGGTGCAACGACGCTTTTGATTGGGCGGCCGGCATGGGCCGGTCGCCTTTGATCATCAGCCAGAGCAGGGCGTTGAACCGCGCATCATCGATGCGATCCGGCGCGCTGAAGTCCATCCCCTCCGACAATCGCGCCGCGGCGGTCTTCGCCGGATTCATCTCCTCCAGGTTTGCCTCCGGCGTGATCGCGGCATATGGCGTGAGGTCGGGCTTCGTCCCGAAGACGCCGGCGAGCGAGCGGCTGAAGTAGTCGTACTTCGACAGCCGGTCGAGCCCGAGGATGTCTTCGATGGCGGCGAGGACGTCGGTGGTATTCGCGAAGCGGTGGATCGTTCCGGCGTGGTTGTACGCGGAGATCACCAGCAGCGGTCCGCGATGCGAATCGACGTGATCGGGACCGGCCTGCGAGTCGTCCTCGAGCACGAAGACGACCGTATCGCGCCAGTACGGCGACTTCGTCAGCGCCTCGATGATGCGCCCGAGGGCCAGATCGTTGTCGGCCATGTAGGCGCGCGGCGTGTGGTACTTCGGATTGCCGCCGGCGGTGTGATCGGAAGGAAGGTGAAGCACCTCCAGCGCGGGCATGTTGCCGTCCGCGGCAAAGCGGCGATGCTCCTCGATCCAGGCGTCGGCGCGTTTCTGGTCGGGGATCTCGATGTTGTACGGCGGATAGGTCGGGCTGATGTCGCTGCCGAGGTCCGCCTGCGTTTTCGGCCAGGCCTGCGGGGCCACCATCTCGCCGTAATCGCGGAACGACACGCCCGCTTTCTTCGCCATCGTCCAGAGGAAGCCGTTCTCCGGCTCGTCGGCATCCTCGCCGTCGACGCTGGCGCGGCGGTCGGAATACACCGACGGCACAGTTTTCTCGCCGTAATCGGTCACGTACGCGGCCGTCGACCAGATGTGCCCCTGCGAGCTGACCTCGGCGTTGGTGAAGAAGCGATCGAAGAGGCCGAAGCGCAGCGCCAGCGCGCGATGATTCGGCGTCGACGTCTTGTCGAAGAAGACCAGATTCGGATCGCCGTCGCCTTCCTTCAGATCGCCGAAAATCTGATCGTAAGTCCGGTTCTCTTTGATGATGTAGACCACGTGCTTGAACGGCGGGTAGTGCCGTGGCGGCCGCGCCTCGGTCCAATTGTTCGCGGCGGCAACGCGGCGCGAGTAGTCCGCCAGCGAGCTTCTGGTCGCAATGATGCGCAACGTCCCGTTGAGCTGCCCCAGGTCATAGCCGAGCTTGCGTTGGATTCCCTGACCCGGCGTCGGGCCGTCGGGATTGGCGTGACTGCCGTGCCCTTTGCCGTTCAGCACGAGCAGCTCGCCGCCGACGCGGGCCACGGCGGTCGGATACCAATCGGTCGGGATGCGGCCCGCCAGTTTGGAGGTGGCGAGGTCGAAGACGGCCACGGCGTTGTTGTCGCCTTCCCCGACGTAGAGCCTCTCGTCATCCAGCGCCAGTGCATTCGGCGTGCTTCCCTCGGATGGACCCGCCGGCGCGCGGTCGCTCAGCATGCGTATGACTTTGTGCGCGCGCGTATCGACGACGGCGATGCGATCGCTCCCCGCCAACGCCACGAAAAGGCGCGAGCCCGATTTGTTCGCCACCAGCGCGGAGGGATGACGCCCCACGCGCAGCCGGCCTTTCGCGAACAGCGTCCCATTCGCGCGCGCATGAAACATGGAGATGCTGTCGTCACCCCAGTTCGAAACGTAGACGTTGTCGTTCGCGGCCACTTCGACGGCGTACGGGTAATGATCGGTCGGCAGCCGCTCGATCTCCGAGGTCGTCAGATCGACGACGGCAATGGCGTCGCCGACGTTCTCGGCGACATAGAGATAGCGCCCGTTCTTCGACACCGCCAGGCCGGCCGGATAGCGCGAGCCGGTCTTGTCCTCTTTCTGTTTGCCGAGCACGATCTTGCGCTCCAGCGCGGCGACGCCGTCTTTCCACGAGTAGCAGACGATCGAGTCGTCATTCCCGCCGGAGACGTACAGATGCGCGCCGTCCGGCGAAAAAGCCGCGCCGTAAAACGCCGCTTCCTGCGTGAGCGTCTGCGTGACCGTGCGCGTTTTCAGGTCGACGATCTGCAGCCCCTGCTCGCGCCAGCCGCTCAGCACCACCGCCAGTTTTCCGCCGCCCGGCGCGAGCGCCATCCCCAGCGGCATGCTGCCGAGGTCGATCGCCTGGCCGGCAGGATCGAGGCGAACGCCGGTCGCCAGTGGAGAGGTGAATTGCGCGGATGCGGCGGCTGTCATGCAGAGGAGGAGAATCGAAGCCCAGGTTGTCTTCATGATCGAGGAGAGTAACGTACACGCCGAGGGGATGGACATGAGCGACGACCGCTACTCCGGTTTCGACTACAGCCGGCTGATCAAATGGGATGAGCGGCTGAAGCGCGAATGGCCGCTCTTCGAAGAGCTGCTGCGCGGCGCTCCGTCGAAGCGCATTCTCGACCTCGGCTCCGGCACCGGCGAGCACGCGCGATTCCTGGCCTCGAAGGGTTTCGATGTCACCGGCGTCGATTCGTCGCCGGCGATGTTGGAGAAGAGTCGCGCCGCCGAGGATGCGGGCGTGCGATTTCTCGCTGGCGACATGCGCGAGATCTCCTCGGTCGTCGAAGGCCAGTTCGGCGCGGCCTTCTGTGCCGGCAACGTCCTCCCGCACCTGACCGGCGAAGACGACATCGCGCGTCTCGCCACCGGCCTTCGCCGCGTCCTCCTCCCCGATGCGCCGTTCCTGCTGCAGATCATCAACTACGACCGCATCGAAGAAAAGAACGAGCGCGCGCTGCCGCTCACCTTCCTTCCTGATCCCGACGACAGTGAAGCGACCGTCATCTTCCTGCGAACGATGGAGCTCCAGCCAGACGGCCGCGTGATCTTCATGCCCACCACCCTCCGCCAGCGCAGCGACCGCGAGCCGCCGATCGAGCTGGTCACCACGCGCCGCGTCGAGATCCGCGGCTGGCGGCGATCGCAGATCGAGAGCGCCTTCCGCGCCGCCGGCTTCGCATCGATCGAAGTATTCGGCTCGTATCAGAAAGCGCCATTCGAGCCGGCGGAGTCGCGGGATCTGATTTTCATCGCGCGGTGAGGCGCGTCTTAGGCATCACAGTCTCTGCGCCCACTGCGTCTCTGTAGTTGAAAATGAATTCCGAGCCGCTGCGATCAGAACTTCACTTCCTGACTGGACGCCCGCACGTCGCAGGTCTCGCAGAGCCAGCCGTGCGATGTGAGTTTGAACGGGCCCTCATTCTCGTCGCGGAAGAGCGTGCGGGTCTCGCGGCACCAGTCGCAGCGGACGACGTGCGGGTTGCCGAAATGGGGATTGGCCAGGAGAAACGCGGCGGCGACCTCTTTCTCGCCGGCGAGCAGGTCGTCGCTGCGAAGCACTCTTCCGGCGGTGGCGCGAACGATTTGTCGGGTCATGGAATCCTCACGCTGCCGGCGCCGCGGCGGCTTCGATGGCGCGGCGCGGCGGAAGCATCATGTGCCAGCGTGCCACCACGTCGTTCGGAATCACGAACTCGAAGACCTGGCTGAAGCAGCGCAGGCGCAGGACCTTCCCGCCGTCGACCCTCGCACCGGTGGCCAGTTGGGTGTCGTATTCGATCTCGCGAACCCACTGCAGGTCGAGCGATGCCTCCATGTCGGCGTTCTCGTAGAAGAACATCGACTGGGTGACGGCGAGTGCGACCGGGAGATGCCGGTTGCCGTCGACGAATTCGCCCGGGCTGACCATGCGCGAGCCGGCCCGGCGCTTGTCGTTGAACTGCGCGATGCGATCGACGCCGAGCCGCCGATAGAGGTTCCATCCCAGAATGGCGACGACGACAAAGGCTGCAATCGACAGGTAGGTCATCATGACTTCTCTCTCCTTCGCTGATGGAGTGCGGCATGGAGCCGCACTCCGGCATTGCGTTCAGACGCGTGGCTTGGCTTCGTTGACCTTCAACGCCTGGCCGTTGACGTCGCGGCCGTCGAGCGCGGTGATGGCGGCGCGAGCCTCGTCGTCATTGCTGAAGTCGATGAAGCCGAAGCCCTTCGACTCGCCCGACTTGCGCTCGACGGCGACGTTGGCCGAGACCAGCGTGCCGTACGGGACAGCAAGATCGTTGAGCTGCGCATTGGTGACCTGCTTGGAGAGATTGCCCACATAAAGTTTCATTTGGAGCTCCTGCACTCTCCCGGACACAGTTTGCCCGCGCCGGAAGCTGGGAGGCTAAGAGGGGTGAGTCCAGAGGTTCTGACTTAGTTCAGAAGGACTGAAGAGCCGAGGAAGTCTCCCCGACGAAGGCCTACCATACGCTGTTCGGGTGAGAGAGTCACGGAGCAATTTGGGAGGGAGGAAGGGGGTTATGGGGACAACTCCAAGCAATCATGCCATGCTGCTCGCAGGCCAATAGCCTTGACCCACATCCGAGTGCGGCGAAAAATCTGAACCGCCAGTTTTCTGAGGTGGGCGGGAAGATTAGGTTTTGCGGCACTCTTAGTCAGAGTCAGAATGTTCAAGGATGAAAGATAACCCCTAGTTATCGACGATGCGGAGTAGGAATACGCTTCGGGGTTTCGAATGGGTGCTGTTAGAGACTGGCTCTAGAGGCTAACCCCTACGACGACGGTGCCGTTACGGCCAAAAACGATTTAGCGGCTCGTCACTTGGCAATAACAATCCCCTGCTTGGGATACCTCTCCGTAATCCTCACCTTCAGCGCGGCATCCGCCACGTGCCTGTAGATCTCAGTCGTCGAGATACTCCGGTGGCCGAGGAGGCGTTGGACGTGGCGGATGTCGACGCCTTCCTCCATGAGGTAGGTGGCTACTGAGTGGCGGAACACGTGGGGGTGACGCGGTCGCGGACGTCGCTGCGTTCGCCGTGGAGGCGGATCAGGTGGCGGATCATTTTGGGGGGGAAGCGACGGCGCCGCGGGAGTTGACCAGGAACGTCTCGGCGGTCGTGGCGTAGAGGTCGCGGGCAGTGCGGTAGTCGGTCAGGAGCGACTTGATCTCGTCGGGGACGAAGACGCGGCGTTCGCGGTTGCCTTTGCCGATGATTGGGAGCGGTTACGTCCGTGGGGTCGGACTTCGTTTTTCGTCGCGATACGAACAACTGAATCACCACGACTTATCGCCGCCGGATTGGGCTTGAGATGGGCGCGATCGTTTTCGACCTACGCCGTGTGTGACCTCGAGTTGAACAAAGTCAGACCCGTTAGCGTTCGCCTCGCGAAGGACGGCGGCTGTCTCGCAAATGACGCCTGTTACGGCCCGAATGACGACGTCTGCCTCGGCATTCAAATCTGCTGCCTTCGTATCAGGAACGTCCGCCGGGGGATCGAGAACTTTTACCTCCGCGTCGAAAACCTCAGCCTCGATACCGGCAACGGACGCTTTGACGGTGAAAACGGCTCCCTCGTGAATGACGAGATCTAGATACGAACGTACCGCGGCGTCATTCTCGAATCCTGCGTTTTCAATATCAAGGGAACCGTTTTGAGTCTCGAGGCGCACGTTATCCATGTCGAGGTAGATTTCGTCGTTCGCGAGGAGGCTTGCGCCGGGAGCGGGGTGCTGATCGTCAATCAGGAGGGAAGGCGGGTTGTTTGCGGGGGAGAAGCCGCCACTCGCGCCGAATGCGCACCGCGCCACTCCCTGTTGTTACAACTTTCAGGAACCGTCGGCGACCCCTTGACGCTGACTGATCCTGGTCCTACATTCACGCGTCAGGCAGAGGCGACGCTTGAGCCACGGCGTCCGATTCCCGAGCCAGAGGCGGCGGTGGTACAGGGCCGTTCTCGAATGAGGTACCAGGGTCCTTCAAGCTTGAGCCATGGCGCGATGGATCTGGCTACAAGTGGAGTTGAGCGATAGCTCCTCCAGCCTCATAAAAACATACGAACCCCCAAGGCCGCGGCCTATGGGGGCAGGCGAGCGGACGATTTGCGGCGTCTCGCTCAACGTTTGAACCGGGAACGGCGCGCGAACTGCGCACTCAGTCGGTGCGCCGTCCCCTAACCATTTGCCCTTGGGGGCAGGAAAGGAGTTTCATCATGTCCAGTGAAAATGCAGTTCAGACAAACGCCGCCGCGGCGGCACAGAATCCGGCCGCGACGCCGGAAGCGATCGTGGAGCAGCTTCGCGTGATGCGCGAGCAGATCCCCGAATTCGTGCAGTTGCCGTCGGCGGATGCGAAGTCGATCCAGCCGGTGGCCAGCGTGCATCCGGAATTTGCGCAGGCGGCGATCAACGCCATCGGCGCATCCCAGGTGGTCCTCAGCGTCGTCGGAAGGGCGCCGGAGGATCTGCAGCAGGAGGCGGAGACCGCGGCACGCTGGTCGAAAGTGGAGGACGAGCTGAAGGCAATGCTGCAGGGCGTCTCCTCGGCGAACCTGACGCGGCGTCACCGCATCGGCGAAGCGGCACTGCTGACGTATGCAGTGAGCAAGAATCTGGTGCGTTCATCGGCGCACGCCGCGCTGCTGCCGCACGTCGCGGTGATGCGGAAAGCAAACCGCTTCGGACGGAGGCACCGTCCGGTAGCGGAGCAGCCGCAGACACCGGCACCCGTGCCGGTACCCACGACCCGGGTTTGACGTAATCACGCAGTAATCACGCAGGGGGCCGGACGCGTCTGGAATGGCGCGCCCGGCCATTTGGAAGGATTCGAAAATGAGCAAACAGAAAGCCGATGTGGAAGGCATCCTCAACACGCTCGCCTCGATACGCGGGCGGATTCCGATGCTGGCCAACGTGCCGGCGAAACCACCAGTGAACGAGACGACGTCGATGGGATCGTTCGTTCCCGGAGACCAGGAGGCGATGGAAGCGTTCGAGATGGAGACGCTGGCCGAGGCGCTCGAATCGTTCGCGGATGAGCTGTCGGAGTCGATCGAGACGGCCAGGCAGAAGGCGCTGGAAAAGGCACTGGAGATTTATTACGCGGCGGAGAAGCTGGCGAAGGATCCGGAGCATGCGGATCTGATTCCGTATGTGGAGCAGATGCGGGAAATTTATCGCCGCGATTTCGGGACGGACATTCCGGCGAGGTGAGGCGACGTTGTCTGCGCTTCGCGCGTTGTCGGTTGATGCGCCGCGGCGCGTCGGGCTTCGTGCTCCTGCGCCGCGGGGCACGTTGGCCAGAAGCTACTCTTCACATCATCTCGTGCCCAAGATCCCCCTCCGTGGGTGCTTCTCCGTAATCCTCACCTTCAGCGCCGCATCGGCCACGTGGGTGTAGATCTCCGTTGTGGAGATGCTGCGGTGGCCGAGGAGGCGTTGGACGTAGCGGATGTCGACGCCCTCTTCCAGGAGGTAGGTGGCTACGGAGTGGCGGAACATGTGAGGGGTGACGCGGTCGCGGACGTCGCTGCGTTCGCCGTGGAGGCGGATCAGGCGGCGGATCATCTGGGGGGAGGCGGCGGCGCCGCGGGAGTTGACCAGGAAGGTCTCGGCAGTGGTCGCGAAGAGATCGCGGGCGGCGCGGTAGTCGCTGAGGAGCGATTTGATCTCGTCGGGGACGAAGACGCGGCGTTCGCGGTTGCCTTTGCCGACGATGGTGATCGTGCCGTCTTCCACGTCGACGGAGGCGTCGCGCAGGGAGGCCAGCTCGCTCACGCGCATGCCGGTGGCGAAGAGAAGCTCCGTGGCGATGTAGGCGGTCAGGTCGGCGAACGTCAGCGCGCCATCGTGGCGGAGGAGGCGGCGGAGGTCGGCGCGGGCGATCACTCGAGGAAGGCGTTTGGGCATGCGGATGCGGATGCGCGCGCCGCGGAACGGGTCCTCGATCCCGTGTCCGTCTTCCTCGAGCCAGTGGAAAAACGAGCGGAGCGTCGCCAGGTGGCGCTTGACCGACGACTCCTTGAGAGCGCGCACGTCGAAGAGATGACGCACGTAGTTGTGGATCACGGTGCGGTCGCACGTCGCGACCAGAGCGCTGCCGCCTAAAAACTCGGAGAAGCGGTTGAGATCGAGCTCGTAGGCCCGAGCCGTGTGCGGCGAGAGCTTCCGGATCGACTGACAGTGGCGAATGAATTCGGACGCCGCGCCTCGGAACTCCACGTGCGAGCCACCTCCAAAAATGAACCGGGAGGCGGACGTTACCCGACGCGGCGCGGTTGTGCGACCGGAGTTCTGCACATATGGCCGCGACCCCTACCCCAGCAACATCTCCAGATCCTCCACCTCCAGCTTCCGCAGCACGCTGTTGTCCTCGGAGATGATCGATTCGGCGAGCTCGCGTTTTCTGGCTTGCAGCTCGAGGATTTTTTCTTCGACGGTGTCGCGGGCGATGAGGCGGTAGGCCACCACCGGTTTCAGGCGGCCGATGCGGTGGGCGCGGTCGATGGCCTGCGCTTCGACGGCGGGGTTCCACCAGGGGTCGAGCAGGAAGATGTAGTCGGCGTTGGTGAGGTTCAGGCCGAGGCCGCCGGCTTTGAGGCTGATGAGGAAGAGCGGCGGGCCGTCGGGACGCTGGAACTGTTCGACCAGCGTCTGGCGGTCGCGCGTCTTGCCGTCGAGATAAAGGTAGGGCGTGCGCTCGCGATCGAGCGTGTTGCGCACGATGCTGAGGAACGACGTGAACTGCGAAAAGATCAATGCGCGATGACCGGAGTCGAGAACGTCGCGCAGTTCATCCATGAGCAGCTCGACTTTCGCGCTGGGTGCATCGGTCGTGGGATTGATCAGGTGCGGATCGCATGCGGCCTGGCGGAGCCGAAGCAGCGCTTCGAGGATGTGCATGCGCGCTTTGTCGATGCCACCCTTCTTGATCCGGCCGAGAAGCGCCAGGCGGTAGTGATCGCGCAGCTCGTCGTACTGCGTCTTCTGCTTTCCTTCCAGCTCGCAGTAGAGCGTCTGCTCGATTCGCTCGGGCAACTCGGGGGCCACCTGTTCTTTCGTGCGGCGGAGGAGCAGCGGGCGCAATCCGCGGGCGAGTGCTTCGCGGCGTTCCGGTGGCGTGGTTTTCGAGCCGAACGTCTTCGAGAATGATCGGCTCGAGCCGAGCAATCCGGGATTGAGAAACTCGAAGAGGCTCCACAGCTCGCCGAGGTGATTCTCGATCGGCGTACCGCTGAGGGCCAGGCGATGGCGTCCGCGCAGGAGCCGGCTCGCCTTCGCCACCTGGCTGGAGGCGTTCTTGATCGCCTGCGACTCGTCGAGGATGACGTACTCGAACTCCGTCTCCGCGAGGCGGGCGATGTCGAGCCGCATGGTCGCGTAGGTGGTCAGCACGAGGTCGACGCCGGCGAATTCGTTCCTGGCGCGCTCGCTTCCGTGATGCTCGATCACGCGCAGCTGCGGTGCGAAGCGCTTGGCCTCGGCGGCCCAATTGAAGAGCAGCGAGCGCGGCGCGACCACGAGCGACGGGCCGGGCGTTCCGCTCGCGCGCAGGCCCTCGAGCAGCGCCAGCGCCTGCACGGTCTTGCCGAGGCCCATGTCGTCGGCCAGGCAACCGCCGAGGCCCGTGGTGCGGAGAAACTCCAGCCATCCGAGGCCGGCGCGTTGATACGGACGCAACTCGGTCTGCAGCGTAGGCGGCTCCTGCCGCGGTTCCGGTTTCGCCTCGGCCACGCGCTGGCGGAGCTCGGCGAACGCATCGTCGACCGTTTGCCGTTTTCCCTGCAGCAAGGCATCGATGAGCAGCGCCTGCGACGTGCGGAAGCGCACGCCTTCACCTTCGCGCTTGCCGAGATCGAGCATCGGCGCCAGCGAGCCGGCCCAGGCGCTGGGGATCACGCCGTAGGAACCGTCCGGCAATCGCAGCAGCGAACGATTGGCGTCGGCCGCGGCGAGGAGCTCCGGCAGGCCGATGCGGACGTCGTCGAAACTGGCGTTCACATTGAGATCGAACCAGTCGATGCCGCTGGAGATCTCGACGTCGAAGTCGTCGGCCACGCGCACCTTCGCGGAATCGATCTCGATCGTCCAGCCCTCGGCGCTCAGCGTCCGCACGACGTCTTCGACTTGGCCGACGCGGACGCGGTAGCCGTCCCAGGTCGAGATCACGCCGAGTCCGCCGAGCCGTGTGCGAAAGCTGTCTTCCGCGGAGCGATTGCGGCGAATCAACTTGCGCCCGTGTGTGGCCTGCATTTCCTCGGAGCGGCTGGAGACGCGCCACTCGTCGTACTGAAACGAAAGCTCGCCGCTCAGCTCCGAGGTCCAGGCCTGGTTTTCGAGCGAGAGCAGCGGCTTGGGAGGCGCGTCGACGAGCGTCCATCCGAGCTCCTCGGGGAGGGCGATGTTGGCGATCGGCGCGCGCAGTAGAGCCTTGCGAAAACGTTCGGCGTCGGCGTGCGGGATCTCGACGGTGCGGTTCGCGCGCAATGCGAACAGCCAAGGACCGCGTCCGCCGTCATCGAAACGCGCGGCGCGGCCGTTGCCGATGAGGATCCCGGGGAAGGTCATCTCGACGCTGTCGAGCGGCAGCGACTCGCCGTCGCGCGCGATCGTGGCCATGACGCGATACTTCGCCGCCTCGGCGTCATTGACGATGGCGACGTTCAGCGTCCACGGCGGCCCATCGTCCCAACTGAGCATCCGCGGCTCGTCGCCGGCGAGTACTCCGAACTTTCCCGATCGCGCCAACCGCTCGATCCACCACGCGGCGGTGGTTGATGGGATGTTGACCACTTTCTCGACGGTGTGCGACCAGGTGTGCTGATTGAGAAGGGCCAGGCTCTCGCGGTCGAAGGGATCGAGGAGATGCAGATCGTCGAGCCGCAGCGACAGCGGCTTCCACTTGCGCCACTCGCCGTTTTTCTTGCGCGAGCGCGCCAGGATCTGAAACATCAGCCGCTGCGACGGTGTGTACGACTCGATGACGTAGACGATCTCCTCGGGAACGTTGTGTCGCGGCGGCGACGCCATCGGCGGAGGCGCGGGCCCGACGGCGTCGAGAAAGCGTTGCCACTGCGGGCGTTGCGCGCGCAGAGCCGCTTCGCGAGGAGAGAGAACCGGCGGGTCGAATTCGTCGTCGTAGCGCTCTTCGTCATCGAGCTCGACGTAGGGCCGGCCGTCGTAGTCATCATCGCTGGCAAGGAAGAGCGCGCGCTCGGGAAGCATGCGACGGGCGCTGGCGGAGCGGATGACGGCCCAGATGTGCTTGCACTCCTCGAAGTGGTCGAGAAAAAAAGGGCAGGTGCACTCGGTATTGAGCACATCGCCTTCGAGGATCAGGGTGACGGAGTAGAGCCGTTTACCCTGAACCTGCGCCTCGATCACGTCATCGCCGAGTTTCTCGATCCGCCGCACGCGCCCCTCGGCGTAGTAGGCATCGCCGCGAGACAGCGTGTTCGGAGCGACATGCCGTCGAAGCGCTTTTTCAGCAAGCACGGCGGCCCAAACGAGAGGGGATCGGTGTCGATTCCGCCTCGGACGGCCGATTGGCTGGCACAAGCCTGACAAAACCACGGAGAGAGTCCGGCCTGTGTGCCCGCGTTACACCGCTTTGAAGTCTCCGTACTCCGGCGAGAACTTGATCCCGGCATTGCTGGCAATGCGGGCGATCGCCACCAGGCCCGACTCCAGCGCCCCTTCCATGAAGCCGAACCATGGCGGCGAGGTGTGCTCGCCGGCGACGGCGATGCGGCCGGCGATCAATTCGGTGTACGCCTTCTGCGTCGTCGTCACCTCGCCGAGGGCGGGGCAGGAGTAGCCCATGCCCATGCGCTTCGGCCAGTTCTCGAACTCCGTGGCGAAGGCCTTGTACTGCGGAAGGAGCGCGGCAAGGCGCGGCGCGAAGTACGACGCTCCGCCGCCGGCATCGATCGCGCTTTGTGCCGGCCGGCCGCCGGCGAAAACGCTGACATCGAAACGCGCCGTGTCCATCTGGTTGTCGGTCCCCTCCCACATCATCCCGAGCTGGTCGGACATCCCGCTCGGCGCCACCCCCTCCGGAATCCAGAAGCGCTGCTCCACGCCGGAGAGGTATTTGACCGCCGGCCCGTGGGCGATGGCGCGATAGGGGAACGGCTTGCCATCGATGGTGATCTTCTCCATGACCACGCTCGGCACGGCCACGACGACGTAATCGAACGGACCATCCTTCGCGCCGCCTTCGAGATCGATGAAGATCCGGTCGCCGGTGCGGATGTTCGTGGCCCGTCCCTGATTGAGATCGATGCCCGATGCGAGGCGTCGCGCCAGCGCCTGATTGCCGGCCGCGCAGCGAAAGACTTCCGTTTCCTCGAAGAACGCATAGCCACCGCCGCCCGCCAGCTGCGCCAGCCCGCCGAGCCAGCTCTGCACGCCGGCGGGGATGCAGTTATCGAGCTCGAACTCGAGCAGCAGCGCCTTCTTCGTCAGCGCGCTGACGGATGACGGAACCTTCGACGAGAGCGGTTGCGCATCGAGCGCAGCCGCGCCATCCGCCGCCCACGGCATCCAGGGGTTCTTCACGATCTTCGACTCCGTTCCCCAGAGCTGGAAGACCTGATCCATCTCTTCGTGCAGCATTTCCTGCTCGGCGCCGGTGAGATGCCGCCCGTCGACGATCATCGGCATTTCCAGCCCCGCCGCCGCGTAATTTTCCTCGGACGAGAGAACGCTCAGCGCGAATCCGAAGTGCCGCGCCAGCGCCATCCACAACGGATGATTCGTCCCGATCAGCTCCGCGCCCGCCTCGAGCACGCGTCCCGGCACGAGCGTCGTCGTCGACGACACCCGCCCGCCCACCACGCCCGGCTCGATCACCGTCACCCCGAACCCGGCCCGTTTGCCAAACCACGCCGCACTCATCCCCGCGAATCCTGCGCCGAGGATGGCGATGCGAGGACTGGTCGAAGCAACGCGTTGCGGCGCGCCGACGAGGCCGACCGGCATCGCCTGGCGGAGCCGCTCGAGATGCTGTTCCGCGCGCTGGCGGCGTTCATCGCCGGAGATGCGGCGTCCGTAGCGGCGATGGAGCTTGGCAAATAGGGAACGGCCCATGAGTCCTCCTTCTTAACTCGCTTTCGGCAATGATCTTGGAAGCATCGGAAGGCGCGACGCGGCCTCGTAGAGATCGACCGCCCGTTGCGCATTGAGCCAGAACTCCGGGCTCGTCCGGAACGTCGCTCCGAGCTTCAGCGCCATCTCCGCGGTCACCGAGGTTCGTCCATTGACGATTCGATTGATGACCTTCACGTCGCATCCGATGTGATCAGCGAGCTGCTTCTGCGTCATGGCCAGAGGCTGAAGAAACTCCTCGCGCAGCAGTTCACCGGGTGTGGTCGGCATTCTTCGGTTCTTCATTGGTTCCTCAGTGATAGTCGACGACGTCAACATCTTCGGGTCCGGATTCGGTCCAGCGAAAGACGACGCGCCATTGGTCATTCACGCGGATGCTGTGAAATCCGGTCCAACGTCCCTTGAGCGCTTCGAGCCGGTTGCCCGGAGGCGAAGCGAGATCCCGTAACTCGGATGCATAGTCGAGCATGTCCAGCTTCCGGATGACAATTTTTAGAAGGTTGCTCCAGCCGACACGAGCGCTTGTGTGTCCTCTGACGAAGACTTCACTGGCTGCTTCGCTGGCAAAACTTCGAATCGCCACCGCGGTGAGCAGTATACCGCATCGAGGTATATCGCCAATCGCGTGCAGGGTCCAGCGCTCCACGAACGAAGAGCTGGACCTGATTTTGCTGGCCGCAAGCTGTGAAGGAGAACCGTCATGCCGGAGAAGGAAACGCTGCGGAGAGCCCGCAAGGACAAGCGGGAAGGGAAAGCACCGTCGACCCAGGCGGGCGAGTTCGTCCGGGAAGAGATCGATCACATTCGCGAAGGGAAGCATGGCGCTCGTTCGACCAAGCAGGCCATCGCTATCGGTCTCTCCAAGGCGCGCAGGGCGGGAGTCAAGTTGAGTGCGCCCGCGAAAGGCGAGGCTTCCGAGAGCACCCGGCGCAGCGCGAAAAAGGCGCTGGCGGCGGGGAAGCACAAGACCAAACCGTCCGCGAAGCGTTCGCGCGCGGCCGAGAAAGCGCTGCGCGGTGAAAGCCGCGCCGCCGGGTCGAAAAAAGCGCTGTCGCGCCAGGCGCACGCCGCCGCCCGGAAGCGCACGGCATCGGAACGTTCCGCCTCGGCACGCAAAGCAGCGCGTACGCGCGCCCACGAAAACGCCTGATTCGCTTTGGAGGAGTGATGACCCTTCCGCCGTGCTACACAAACCCCGAGCCTGACGAAGCGCCGAATGAGGATCAGCCGCTCGATCCAACGCGGCGCACCTTCGTCATCGGATCCGCCGTCGCCACCGCGGCCGCATTCGTCAGTCCCATGCTCGGCGCCGCGCCGCCACCGGCGACGCCACCGAAGAGCGATCCGAACGCCATGCCGGTCGTGCTCGACGTCAACGGCAAGCGCCACGAACTGCGGCTCGATCCGCGCACCACGCTGCTCGACGCCCTGCGCGAGCATCTCGATCTCACCGGCACGAAGAAGGGCTGCGATCAGGGCGCGTGCGGCGCCTGCACCGTGCTCGTCGACGGCAAGCGCATCAACTCCTGCATGACTCTCGCGGTGATGAACAGCGGCAAGGCCATCACCACGGTCGAAGGTCTGGCTACGAACGGCCATCTGCATCCGGTGCAGGCGGCCTTCATCCGCAACGATGGCTTTCAGTGCGGCTACTGCACGTCGGGGCAGATCTGTTCGGCGGTGGCGCTGCTGCGCGAAGGGCACACGCATTCCGACGACGAGATTCGCGAGTGGATGAGCGGCAACATCTGCCGCTGCGGCGCCTACCTCGGCATCGTGGCGGCGATCCGGGAGGCGGCCAATGCACGCGTTTGACTACGTCCGCGCCAAAGACCTCGGCGGCGCCGTCAGCTCCGGTTCGCGGCCGGCGGCGAAGTTCGTCGCCGGCGGCACGAACCTGATCGATCTGATGAAATCCGAGGTCGAGCGGCCGGCGCACCTGGTCGACATCAATGCGTTGCCGCTGGCGTCGATCGAGCGCGTCTCGGGCGGAATCCGCATCGGCGCCCTGGCGCGCATGACCGACGTCGCGCTCAATCCGCTGCTGAAGCAGGGATTCCCGGTCATCTCGCAGGCGCTGCTCGCCAGCGCCTCGCCGCAGTTGCGCAACATGGCGTCGATCGGCGGGAACCTGATGCAGCGGACTCGCTGCACGTACTTTCGTGAGCTGACCTTCGCGCCGTGCAACAAGCGCGAGCCCGGCAGCGGTTGCGCGGCGATGGATGGCGAGAATCGTCTGCACGCCGTTCTCGGGACGTCGTCGTCGTGCATCGCCACGCATCCGTCCGATCTCGCGGTCGCACTGGCCGCGCTCGATGCCGTGATCACGCTTCACGGCCGCGACGGCGATCGGAAAGTGCTGGCCACCGACTTTCATCTCCTGCCCGGCAACACGCCCAACATCGAGCACGCGCTTCGTCACGGCGAGGTGATCACCTCGGTGTTCGTGCCCGACGCCGCCCACGCGAAACATTCGTCATATTTGAAAGTGCGCGACCGGTCGGAATTCGAGTTCGCGCTGGCCTCGGCCGCGGTCGGACTCGACGTCGCCGGCGGAGCGATTCGCAACGCCCGCGTCGCCCTCGGCGGTGTGGGAACGAAACCGTGGCGCTCGCGCGAGGCGGAGCGCGTGCTGACCGGCAAGCCGCCCTCGGAGGAAACGTTCCGGGCGGCCGCGGAAGCGGCGCTCGAGGGCGCGACGCCGCGCGAGCAGAACCGATTCAAGATCGAGCTTGCCAAACGAACGCTGGTCCGATCGCTGGCCGATCTTGCCGGAGGTGCCGCATGATTCCGAGCATCGGCGAACCGCACGATCGTGTCGACGGCCGGCAGAAGGTGACCGGCCAGGCGCGCTACGCGGCGGAGAACAATCTTCCCAATCTCGTCTACGCCGTTCTCGTCACCAGCACCATTCCGGCGGGGAGCATCGCCTCGATCGACGCCGCCGCCGCGAAGAAAGCGACCGGCGTGATCGAAGTCATCTCGCATCTCAACGCCCCGAAGCTTCCTGACGTCGGCGGGCAGGGGCAGGATTCGAATGCCGCCGAGCATCACCACATGCCGTTCTCGGACGACTCGGTCCGCTACCTCGGCCAGGCCGTCGCTGCCGTCGTCGCCGACACCTTCGAGCACGCCACGCACGCGGCCGGGCTGGTTCGCGTCACCTATCGGCCGTCGCAGGCGAAGATCGTGATGGAGGAGTTTCGGAACGAAGCGAAGGAACGGCGAGGCAACGGCACCGCCAGCTTCTCGAAGGGCGATGCCGAGGGGGCGCTGGCGGGAGCGCCGGTCAAGGTGGATCAGGTCTATCGGATTCCGTACGAACATCACAACCAGATGGAGCCGCACGCGCTCGTGGCGGCGTGGGATGGCGACAAGCTGACCGTTCACGACTCCGCGCAGAACATCTTCAGCACGCGGCAGACGCTGGCCAAGACGTTCGGCATCTCCCCGCAGTCGGTTCGCGTCATGTCGCCATTCGTCGGCGGCGCATTCGGCAGCAAAGGCTCGGCCTGGCCGCATGTCTTCATCGCCGTGATGGCCGCGAGGATGGTTCGCCGCCCGGTCAAGATCGCGCTGACCCGCCGCCAGGCGTATTTTTCGAACGGGCATCGCCCACTGACCGAGCAGCGCGTGGCCCTCGGCGCCACGGCGGACGGCAAGCTGGTGGCGATGATCCACGAAGGCATCGGCCAGACGAACACCGTCTGCGACTACGTGGAAGGCTTCACCAATCCGACGCGGTCGATGTACTCCACGCCGAACGTGCGCGTCGGCCATCGCGTCGTCGAGCTCGATCTGCCCAGCCCGACCTACATGCGCGCGCCCGGCGAGAACCCGGGCATGTACGCGCTCGAATCGGCGATGGACGAGATCTCGTACGCGCTGAAGATCGATCCCGTTCAACTGCGCGTGCTCAATCACGCTGACACCGATCCCGCCAGCGGCAAGCCGTGGTCGAGCAAATCGATCAAGGAGTGCTACGCGCAGGGAGCGGAACGCTTCGGCTGGTCGCGGCGAAATCCGGAGCCACGCTCGATGCGCGACGGCCGCCAGCTCATCGGCATGGGGATGGCCAGCGCCACCTATCCGACGCATCGCGCGCCGGCCTCGGTGCGCGCGGTGATGCATCGCGACGGCACCGTCGACGTTTCCAGCGGCACGCACGAGATGGGAATGGGAACGGCCACGGTGATGGCGCAGCTGGCCGCGGAAACGCTCGGCGTTCCGTTCGAGACCGTGAAATTCAGCTACGGCGACACGACCCTGCCGCGCGCACCGATTTCCGCGGGCTCGCTGACGGCGGCCAGCGTCGGTTCGGCGGTGTTCTCCGCGGCGTCGCAATTGAAGAAGAAGATCGCCGACCTGGCAGTGGCCGACAGCGCGTCGCCATTGAGCGGCGCCGATCCGAACAACATCGACGGCGTAGACGGCCGGCTCGTGTTGAAGAGCGACTCGTCGCGCGGCGAGGCGTATTCGGCGATTCTGCGCCGCCACTATCTCGATACGATCGACGCCTCGGTCGACGAAAAGCCGGAGCAGAACGATCCGTATTCGGCGCGCGCGTTCGGAGCGATCTTTGCCGAGGTCAGCGTCGATCCCGACCTCGGCATCGCCCGCGTGCGGCGCATCGTGGCCGCCTTCGCCGGCGGCCGCATCCTCAACGCCAAGACCGCGCGCAGCCAGTACTACGGCGGCATCATCCAAGGCATCGGCATGGCCCTGCTCGAGGAGACGCATCTCGATCGCCGCCTCGGCGCGTTCACGAACGTGAACCTGGCCGAGAACCTGGTGCCGGTCAACGCCGACGTCCGCGCCATCGATGTGATTCTCGTCCCCGAGGAGGACCCGCATGTGAATCCGATCGGGGCGAAGGGGATTGGCGAGGTTGGGATCGTCGGCGTGGCGCCGGCCATCGCCAACGCGGTCTATCACGCCACCGGCAAGCGGGTGCGCGATCTTCCGATCACCATCGAGAAGCTTCTCTGAGCCGCAGCCGGCGGACGTCGTCTTCGCGATCGATGTCGACGGCTGCGTTCTCGAACGGAATGATCACGGCGATGTCGCGCCGCGATTCGATGACCACGCGCGCGCCGTGATCGCCGCGCAGCGACAGCAGGTGCGGCACGAGCTCCGGCGCAAAGGCCGCGGGCGCGCCGGCGATCCCGGCGTAACCGGTGGCGACGATCGGCGCGTCGACCGTGACCAGCGCGTGCAGATGCGCGACGGTCACCAGCGGCTGATCGCAGAGCGTGATGAGGATGCGGGCATCGTCGCCGGCGAGGCGGACGCCGGTGCGGATCGACGAGGCCACGCCTTCATTCGCGTCGGGGTTGAGGCGATCGGTGACGACGATGACGTCGTCGGCGACGGCGCGAGCGATCCGTTCGGCATGTTCCAGCAGCGTTTCGCCGTGAAGGAAGACGTCCTGCTTCGGCCGGCCGAGGCGCGACGACGAGCCGGCGGCGAGGACGACGGCCACTACGCGCACGTTGGCGTCTCCCGCGTTTCGTGAATGGGCACGGTGAGCTCGCGAAGCGAACGCGCGGAACGGCGCTCGAAGACCGCCTGAACCTCGGCCACGATCGAAAGAGCGATTTGCTGCGCAGTCTCGCCGCCGAGGTCGAGACCGATCGGATTGTGAAAACGGGAGTCGCGCGACGCGCCAACCGCCGCGAGCAACTCATCACCGCGCGACCTCGGGCCGAGCAATCCGATGTAGGAAACCGGCGACGGCATGAGGCGCGTCAGGATCTCGACGTCGCGCGCGAAGTTGTGCGTCATCACGATGGCGGCATCGAACATGTTCGGATCGAAGTCCTCGCGCGGACGGACAAGGTGAACGCGCCAGCCCATCGAACGCGCCAGCTGGGCGACCGGCGCGGCATCGGCACCGCCTCCAAAGATCATGATCGCCAGCGGCGGGCGGAGGATCTCGATCATCGACTCGCCGTTGGGGAGAACAGTCGTCCATTCCGCCGGCTCGCGTCCGTTCCATTGAAAACTGAGGAGTCGTGGAGGATGTGCAGCATCGAATGGCTCGATCAGCAGATCGAGCACACCGCGGCATCCCAGTCCGAGGCCGAAGACGAGGTCGTCGGAACGGGTGGAGTCGTAGGTGATCAGGCTCGGCGTCATGTCCGACAGCCAGTTGGCGACGCGTTCGGCAAGATCACGCTCGAGACAGCCGCCGCTGATCGCGCCGGTGACGACGCCGTCGTCGGCGATGACCAGACGCGCCCCGGCACGCCGGTAGGTCGATCCCTGCGTGCGGACGATGGTCACGAGCACGCCGCGGCGACCCGCGTCGATCAGGGAACGGCAAGCGGCGATGATGGTGTCGATTTCGTGCACTGGGTAAACGGCATACAGAAATGTTGCCAAGTCCAAAAGGAGCACCAGCGCTCCTGTTTCCGCCTCGCGGAACATCGTTTGCACCTTTCCCGAGGGGAGTCCGGTCATGTCGGAGGAACGATTTCGGGACCGTGTCGAGGCTGGGCAGCTGCTGGGCAACGCCGTCGCCGAGCGCGTTCGCGATCGGACGAACGTCATCGTGCTCGCTCTTCCGCGCGGCGGCGTTCCGGTCGGATTCGAAGTCGCCCGCGCCCTCGGCGCGCCGCTGGACGTCTTCATCGTCCGCAAGCTCGGCGTTCCGGGGCATGAGGAGCTGGCCATGGGCGCCATCGCCAGCGGCGGCGTGCGGGTCATGAACGACGACGTTCTGCGCCACCTGCCGATCTCCAGAAACGCCATCGAGGCCGTTTCCGCGCGCGAGCTGGTCGAGCTGGGCCGGCGCGAGAAAAGCTATCGTGGATCGAAGCCGCCGCTCGACGTTCGCGGCAAGACCGTCATCGTGGTCGACGACGGACTGGCCACCGGCTCCACTATGCGCGCCGCCGTTCGCGCGTTGCGCCAGGAGCAGGCCGGGTCGATCATCGTGGCCGTTCCGGTCGCCGCGCGCGAGATCTGCGACGATTTCTTCCGCGAAGTCGACGACATCGTCTGCCTTCGCACGCCTCATCCGTTCGAAGCGGTCGGGCTCTGGTACGACGACTTCACGCAGACGACGGATGAAGAGGTGCACGAACGGCTTGCCGCTTATGGCTGACGAAGGACTGGTTCACGTCGCCGTCGGTTCCGTAGCGCTGGACGGCAATCTTCTCGTGCCGCCCGGCGCCACCGGCATCGTTCTTTTCGCGCACGGCAGCGGCAGCAGCCGGTTCAGCTCCCGCAACCGCCACGTTGCCTCCACGCTTCGCGAAGGCCACCTCGGCACGCTGCTCATCGATCTGCTGACGCCACGCGAAGAGGCGCGCGACGACGCGACCGCCGAGCTTCGATTCGACATCGGCATGCTCGCCGATCGTCTGATCGGAACGGTGGAGTGGATTCGCGCCCAGCCTGGATTGAGCGCGATGAAAATCGGCCTCTTCGGAGCCAGCACCGGCGGCGGTGCCGCGCTCGTCGCCGCCGCCGCGAGGCCGGCGTTGATCCACGCCGTCGTCTCCCGCGGCGGCCGTCCCGATCTGGCCGGCGCAGCGTTGGCGCGCGTCGAAGCGCCGACGCTGCTGATCGTCGGCGGCAACGACGTCCCGGTCATCGCCTTGAACCGCGAGGCGTACGACCAGATGCACTGCGAGCGCCGGCTGGAGATCGTTCCTGGCGCCACGCATCTCTTCGAAGAGCCGGGGACGCTGGAGAAGGTGGCGGAACTGGCGCGGGGTTGGTTTGCGCGCTATCTGCAGTGAATCCGGCGATCACGAAACTGCCGGTGAACGCCTGGATGACCGCGTCCGCACCAGGTAGAGAACGATCGCCAGCACGATCACGACGAGCATCGGCACGCTGGCCTCGAGACCGCGCGGCCCGCCGGTGAGCCAATCAACGCCCGTATAGCGGATGTCGAGGAGATGATCCTGCAGCGGTTTCCCCATGTTTCCCGTATTTGCCGACCCGAGCACGATGAGGGCGAAGTAATCGAACGCGGCGTGGAAGCCGATGGCGAACCAGAGCGCGCCGGTACGCCAGATCGTGATGCACATGAACAGAGTAATCACGCTGACGCCGACGAAATCCGCCATATTCTCCATCGGCTTGGTGAAGTAGTGGAGCGCGCCGAACAGAATCGCATTCACGATGGCCGTCGGCCAGAAGCCGATCCCCCGCGTCATGACGTTGAAGGCATACCCGCGGAACGTCCACTCCTCGAAAAAACCGAGGATGAGCATGGCCACGAGCCAGATCAGCGCTGCGCGAACGAGGGCATCTCCATGAAGTGCGAAGCCGTGGTAGCTCGCACCGCCGAAGCCGATGACGATCAGCGCCACCAGGACGGGAATCACGGTTCCCCAGAGAAAGCCCTCGACGACATGCGGCAGCGCGTCGCGCCGCGGCGGGAGGCCGTAGTCGGTAACGCGGCGCTTCTCGATCCTGGCCGCGATCCAGGCGATCACGGTCGCCGCGAGGATGCCGAGGCCATCGCTGACGATGAAGTCGGGCGCGTTGAATCCATCACGCGGTGTCCAGAGATGACTCTTGACGATCGCATAGGCCATGCCGTTGTGCAGGACTTCGGTGACGACGATGTAGAGGACGAACGCCCCGATCGACTTCAGTGCACGCATGCCGCGATCTTACGGGATTACCCGCGCCAGGTTGCGGGATCAGGCGCGTCTCTTCACGTAGATCACCTTCTCGATCTCCGCGTGGACGACGCCGGCCGCGTCGACCAGATTGACGTGATAAGTCCGATCGACTGAATGCCCGGTCGCGGTTGCCGATCGAATCGCATCCAGCTCCGGCTCGTCGATGGTGAAGGTTGCGAATAGCGTGGCCTTTCCCGGCTTGCGGAAGCGGATCGTGGCCACCTTGTCCCAGACGATGTAGTCGTGGCCGAGGATTTTCATCAGCATGATCATGAAAACCGGGTCGGCGGCGCCGTACAGGCTGCCGCCGAAGATCGTGCCGACGACGTTGCGCGTGCGCCAGGAGAGCGGGAGGCGGATGCGCACCTCCCGGAAATCGCCGGCGATGTAGGTGACGCGCGCTCCGGTGCCGCGATAGGCCGGGATGAGATTGAACTTCCAGCGCAGGAGACGTGATCGCGACGATTCAGGCATGAGTGGCTCGCATCCAGGGTGGTTTCTGCCGGGCAATTTTCGCGAACACCGGACACGACTCGTCATGCGCGCCGGGGAGATAGCCGGTGCTCAGCAGAAACGAGCCGGTGATCTCGCCGCCGGTGAAGACGAACGTCTTCTTGAACAGCTTCACCCACTCGGCGGCGCTCCTCGGGTGATGCGCGTCCAGCCATTTCGCGAACGAGCCGTGCGATTTGCGCAACTGGATGATGCGCCGCGCGTTTTCGATCGCGGCGTTGATCTTCAGCCGGTTGCGGATGATGCCTTCGTCCTGCAGCAGGCGCTCGCGCTGTTTGTCGGTGAAGCGCGCCACGCGATCGACGTCGAAGTCGCGGAAGGCGGCGCGGAAGTTTTCCTGCTTCTTCAGGATCGTCAGCCACGACAGGCCGGCCTGATTGATCTCCAGCACCAGGCGCTCGAACAGGCGATTGTCGTCAGTGATCGGGAAGCCGTACTCCTTGTCGTGATACGGGCCGTGAAACGGGTGCCCCTGGGCGATGTCGCAGTAGCTCATCCCACCATTCTCTCTTCCACCGTCGTCGAAAACGACTGGTCGTCGACGTCGAGATAGAGCTGGCGTTCAGTGACGGTGACCGAAAGAGAGGCGCGCCGCGGAATGATCGCGGCGACCTTTTCGATGAAGCCGCGGCCGAAGGTGTAGAGAGGGATGGCCTCGCCGCCGTGAATCTTCTTTCCTGCCAGCTGTTCGAGCACGATGCGCGGATCGCGATGGGTGTAGACGGCCACGCGGCCGGCCAGCTTGCTGCCGCGGTGAAGGCGATCGGCATCGGGCGCGCCCACTTCGATCCAGGCGGTGATGCGGCCGGTCAGATCGCGCACCAGCACCGCCGGCTCATCGCCCGAGGCGACGCCCTCGGTGAGCGCAATCCCTTCGGTGTATTCGAGGCACCACGCCAGAACGCGCGTCAGCATGTACTCGGCGGTCTCCGAGGGTTGCCGGGCAATGTGGAGTTCCAGCGTCTCGTAGACGCCGCGATCGACGTCGGAGAGCTGGATGCTGAAGCGATACATCGTCGCCGTGAGCGCCATCGGTTAGGAAGTGCCCTCTTCGTCGATGTGGAACCGGTGCATGAGCCGATGGATGAACGGCGCGAGCAGGAGGCCTAGAAGGCTGATGAAGACCAGGCCGGAAAAGATGGCGTAGAACGACGCGAAGATCTTGGCCGCGTCAGTCTTCAATGCATCGACGGGACCCATCCCGCCGAGGATCATCGACGCATTCAGAAGGGAATCGACCCAGTTGAGCCCGGCCAGCCAATGATAGCCGGCCATCCCCACAAACAGCGCGAACACCGCCATCCCGATGGCCACGGCGACATGGCCGAACACGCGCCTCAGGAACTGCGCGTGCGTGAGCAGAGGCTGCTGCCGGCTCTCGTACATGGGGCGATTAGACCATCAGACGTTCCCGAACTCGGTCAATAGCGCATTTCCATCTGTGCGAAGAACTCCCGGCCGGCGATGCGGTTCACGCCGCCGACGATGGTCTCCTCCGGCCGGCGGTTCAGCAGGTTGTTGCCGAAGATCGTGGCGCGCAGGCGCGTGTTCGGGAAGTCGTAGCTCGCGCGCGCATTCACGAGCGCGTACGACGGCAGCGGTTTCGTCGCGAAACTGGTGAAGCCGGAGCGGATGAAGGCCCAGTCGCGCGGGGCGGTGTAACTGCCGCGCCAGGCCACTTCCACCGCGCCGCGCACGCCGTTGACCGGGCCGCCGTACGCGCCGAGGTTCACCTTGTCCTTCGGCGAGTAGACGAACTCGAACGGGGTGCCGCTGGAATCGACGCCGGTTCCCATTTGCGACTCCGACTGATGTGACCAGTTCACGAAGCCGGTCACGCGCTGCGCGAAATTCGAGCGCAGCTCCAGCTCGCCGCCGGTGATCCGCGCATTGGCCGGCTGGTTTTCCCATCCGAAGGTCGGCGCGGCCGGCGGCGGCAGGAAATGCTGGACGATGACGATGAAGTCGTGCACGCGGGAGCGGTAGAAATCAGCTTTCATCGAGACCGTCGGCGAGATCTGATACTCGCCGCCAAGATCCCACGTGCTGATCTCCTCGGGAGAAAGGTTCGGATTCGGCTTGAAGACCGAGAGCGGAAACGGCGGGACACCGATCTCGGTGCTGACGGTGAAGAACCAGCTCGATTGATACAACTCGCTGAAGGTCGGGAAGCGGAACGCCGTCGAGTAACCGCCGCGCACGACCAGCTTGTCGTTCGGCGTGTAGACCAGCGACAGGCGCGGCGACGTCTTGGCGTCGAACAGCTTGGTCTTGCCGTCGTAGCGGACGCCGGCCACGACGCGCAGCATGTTCTTGATGACGTCGAACTGGTCCTGCGCGTAGACGGCCACCTTGTTGTAGCCGGCCACGACGCCGGCGTCGTCCGAGAGCTCGACCTTGTGTTCGGCGCGATCGAGGCGGCGTGCTTCGATGCCCGCCAGGATCTCGTGGCCGGGAATCATGTGCAGTCCCGTGCGGAAATCGCCGATGGCCTGGTAGCCGTGATCGGCAGGCTTGGCGAACTCGGGCTCCTGCGCCGCGGCGTGGCAGCCGGCGCAATGCATGCCGAAGCGGTGCGACCAGGAGAAATCGGCCGAGTAGGTCACCGGCGCGTTCGCCGGCGCGTGGTTGTACTTCAGCGTCACCGCGTCCATCGTCTGCTTCAGCGTGTGCGCGGAGCGGATGGCCGCGGTCGGCGGCAAGCCGAGGTCGGGCGGGAGCTCCTCGGTGAATCCGCCGAGACGATCGTCGTGGCGATAACCGGAGATCTGCCAATCGCCGAGCGACGCTTTCAGGAAGATGTCCGACGCCTGAAACTTCGAGTGATCGTCCATCCAGAATTCCTCGGGGAACATCGTCCTAAGGAATCGCACCGACCCAAGGATCGAGCCGCGGCCGAATCTCTGCCCGAACTGCGCGGTCACCTCGCCCGTGGTGCGACTGCCGCCGTAAAGCTGCAGATCGCCGCCGGCCAGATCCTCGCCGGACAACGTGACCAGGTTGATGACGCCCCAGAACGCGTTCTCGCCGTAGAGCGACGATCCCGGCCCGCGCACGACCTCGATGCGCTTGATGTTCTGCACCGGGAAAAAATCGAAGGCAGGGCTGAGCGGCAGGCCGCCGGTGTCGCCGGAGTTGTAGGGCAGGCCATCGATCAGCAGGAGGATGCGATTCGAAAACGGGTTCTCGCCGAAGCCGCGGATGTCGATGGTCTGCACCATCGGATTCCAGCGCACGTTCACGCCGGCCACGAGGCGCAGGAGGTCGGGCACGGTGCGCGCGCCCGATTCCGCGATCTGCTTGGCCGTGACCACGGTGACCGCGCTCGGCGCCTTCGAGATCGGGATCTCGGTCTTCGTGGCCGCTTCGACTTTGAGCTGCTCCTCGCCGAAGAGCGTCACCTCGCCGATGGCCTTCGGCGTCGTCGTTTGCGCGCCGAGCGCGAGCGGAATCGCAATGAGGACGAGCGCGGCAGCAGCGCGAGGGGTCATGACGTCACCTCGTTTTGGTTTGCGCGAGTGTAGCAGGGGGCAACGCGTGGTAGGCGCTGGGAGCGCGGGCGTCCCGCCCGCCGTACTCGGCAAAATCCTGCTCAGCAGCGGGCGGGACGCCCGCGCTCCCAGGAGAGGCCTACTCCTCGATGGCGCGCAACAGGCTGACCAGCTTCTTGCGCATCGGTCCCATGAGCGGCAGGGAGGCGAGCTGGATCAACCGCACGATCAGCTCCAGCGTGCCGTCGACGAGCAGTTTCGTTTTGCGCTGGCCTTTCGACTGATCGAACATCCAGAAGAGGATCACCGCCATCTGGTACATCCACAGAAGCGTGGGAAGGTCGTCGTGGATGTCCTTCGGAATCTTGGTCGTCGAGCCGTCGATGGCGATGCGGAAGGTCTCAATGCTCTCCTCGCGCATGGCCTGCGTCTCCTGCCCGAACGGCGAGAGCGGATGCAGCGGATCGATGCCGATGCGGACGATGGCGATGAGCAGCCGGCGATGCTCCGCGAACTGCTCGAACGTCGTATCGATGACGGCGCGCAGCCGTTTACGGAGGTCCTTCGATTGCTCGATGGCGGGCGGCAGCAGCGTGCGCGCCTCTTCGGCGGTTCGCGCGTAAAACGCCATCACCAGCTCTTCCTTCGACCGGAAGTAGTAGTAGGCGGCGCCGGTGGCGACACCGGCGGCCGCGGCGATGTCGCGCATGGTGGTTTCGTCGAAGCCTTTGTCGCGGAAGAGCGTCAGCGCCGCGTCGACGATTCTCTCGCGGGTCTCCCCGGCTTTCGGCGTTGCGATCTCACGACGGCTCACGATCGCCTCAGTGTACTTCGGCATACGTACGTACAACGTAGGTCGGACTCTCAGTCCGACCGGCTGATCGGGGTCTGAAAATCGAAGCGACGAGGAGTATTCACAAGGGCGGCGGACTAGAGAGTCCGACCTACGTTTCCTCACCACGTTCCAGCGGTCGCCCCGATTCCCGCCGTCGATTCGGCCCGCTCCCCGCAAAGATCGCGCGCGGCCTTGGGCCAGGCCGGGTGAGCGAATTCGAATCCTCGCGCGAGCAGCCGCGCCGGAACCACGCGGCGGCTTTTCAGAATCAGCTCGGTTTCGCTGCGCAGCGCCCAGGCGCCGGCGGCGAGCATCCACGGCGCCGCCGGAAGTCCGATGCGAGCGCCGCACGCGTCGCGGATGGCGCGCATGAACTCCGCATTCGGCAGCGGCTCCGGCGCGGCCAGGTTGACGATGCCGGAGATGTCGTCGTGCGCGATCAGGAAGTCGACGGCGCGGCCGAAGTCGCGATGATGAATCCACGAAATGTACTGCTTCCCGCTGGCGGCGCGGCCTCCCAGGCCGAGGCGGACCAGGTTTCGCAGTGTGGCGAAGGGGCTGCCCGGCTGCGGAGCCATCACCATCGCCGTGCGCAGGATCACGCGCCGCGTGCGCGGCACAGCAGCGGAATTGACCGCCGCCTCCCACTGCGTGGCCACGTCGATGCTGAACCGCCACTCTTCCGGCGCGCCAGGCTCGCTGCCGCCGATGACGCCCGTGAATTCGTCGTTGTCGGCATCCGTGCGATGCGCGTAGATCGTGGCGGTGCTCATCTGCAGCCACAGCTTCGGTGGATTCGCGGCGATGGCGATGGCCTTGCGGATGACGCGCGTGGCATCGATGCGCGACCGCAGGATCTCCTGGCGATTGCGCTCGTTGTAGCGGCAGTTGACGTTGCGTCCGGCCAGGTTGATGACCACGTCCGCGCCGTTGATCTCGCAGGCCCACGTATCGAGCGAATGACCATCCCACTGAGCAACTTTCCATGGCGAGAGCTTCGGATGCCGGCTGAGGACGACCACTTCGATCCCGTTCTCATGAAACCCGCGCGCGAGCATCGACCCGAGAAATCCCGAACCGCCTGCGATGATCACCTTTTTCGGTTTCATGTTCACACCGCCTCGGGAGGCGTAACCCGCTGGCTTGCCGCTGCCGTGGCCCGCCGGCGCATGCTGGAGAAGATGCGGATGTTGATGAAGTGCATCGCGCCGAGGATCAGGAGAACGAGGCCGATCTTCGTGCTGAGATACTCGATCACCTGCGCGGCATTGTCCGGCTTGATCCCGGACCGCAAGGCCAGCGACAGGAAGCCGACGTTGATCAGATAGGAGCCGACCACGAGCAGCTGGTTGACCGAATCGGCCAGCGGCTCATTGCCGAGAAAGGTGTCGACCAGAAAGATCCGGCCGTGGCGATGGAGCGTCCGGGCCACCCAGACGGTGACGGCGATGCTGATGACGAGGTAGGAGAGATAACTTCCGACGAGATACATGGTTGCCTCCTGATTGCGATTGATTTGAACATGTTCAAATTCAATCTAAGGCTGGGAAAGAGCGGTGTCAAGGGATTTGCTGAACATGTTCAGAAAGAGGCGTCTCACGCGGAGGCGCGGAGACGCGGAGAAAAGAAAAAGGACCGCCGAAGCCGGCGGCCCTTTCGAGATGAGAATCAGGAAAACAGATCAGTCGCGCTCGAAACGATCGCGCTCCTCCGTCGGTGCCGCGGCGCCGGGGCTGCCGCCGTTGGCGGCATCCCATTTGGCGCGGGTCAGCGGCGTGATCGGTTCGAGCTTCTTCTTGGCCAGTGCGGCGTTGATTCCGGGAAGCTCCTTCGCCGCCCAGGAATCGAACGACTGAACGACGTCGGCCAGCTCCTTGCTCAGCGCGTCCGTCCGCTCGACTTCGGTCTGCGACGGGCGGCCTTCGAAGAAGTTCACGTTGCCGTAGAGGTCCGTCAGGTTCTCGCGGAGGCGTTCCTCTCCGGTGATCATGCCGCCTTCCTTCGTGGCCACGATCTTGCGGCGCAAGGTGTCGACGTCGGATGACGCCGAGTGCAGGCGCTTGGCCAGCGCATCGGTTGCCGGCAGCTTGCCGGCGCGATCGTCGAGGGCCGTGCGGACGCTGTTGATGCGGTCGACGGCGAAGGTCATCTCGCCAAGCTGTGCGTAGAGCTTGTTCGCCAGATCCCACTGCGCCTGGCGGTCGGCGGCGGTGTGCTTCGACCGCGGATCGGGCATGACTTCCAGCGGCGTGGTGTAGACGTTCTTGTCCTTGGTCATCTTGACCGTGTAGGTGCCGGGGAGAACGCGCGGGCCGGTCGACGCGGAGAACGCGGCGATGGCTGCCGACGGAACCTTCGGGGCCGGAAGACGCATCGACCAGGTCACCCGATTCAGTCCGCGCCGCTTGCTGCTCGGGATCGTGCCGATCTTCTTGCCGCTGGCATCGGTCACGTCGATCGAAAGGTCGCCGAAAATGTGGCGCGCCCGCTGGTAGTAGGTGATGACCGCGTCGCCCGGGGGATTCGGCCCTTCGAACGAGGCGTCGCCGTTGGCCCAGCCGCCCTGGCCGAGGATGCGCTGGACGACCGGCTTCGACTGCATGAAGACGATGTCCTTTGCCAGCATGTCCGGCGTCAGGGCGCGCAGCGGGGTGATGTCGTCGACGATCCAGATGCCGCGGCCGTGCGTGGCGATGACGAGATCGTGATCGCGCGGATGGATGGCCAGGTCGTCGACGGCCACGTTCGGCATGTCGCCGCCCTTGTACTGCGCCCACTGCTTGCCGCCGTCGAGCGAGACATAGAGTCCCTGCTCCGTGCCGAGGAAGAGGAGATCGCGATTGACCAGGTCTTCCTTGATCACGTGCGCGAAGCCGTGGATCACCGCGTCGGAGGCGATGACCGGAGTCCAGGTCTTGCCGAAGTCGGAGGTCTTGTAGGCGTACGGCTTCATGTCGCCGAACGTGTGCATGTCGAAGGTGGCGTAGGCCGTTCCTTCATCGAAGTGGCTGGGCTCGACCGAGGTCACCCAGGCGTTCTTCGGGAGGCCGGTGATGTTGCCGGTCACGTTCGTCCAGCTCTTGCCGGCGTCGCGCGTGACCTGCACGTTGCCGTCGTCGGTGCCGACCCAGATCACGCTGCTGTTCTTCAGCGACTCGGCGATGGCGAAGATCGTGGTGTGTGTTTCGGCCGAGGAGTTGTCGACCGTCACGCCGCCCGACTGCTCCTGCTTCTGCTTCTCGGGATCGTTCGTCGTCAGGTCGGGAGAGATGCGCTCCCACGTCTGGCCGTGATCGTTCGAGCGGAAGAGGAATTGCGCGCCGATGTAGAGCGTGCCGTTGGGGGAGACGTGGATGGGGGTGTTCCAGTTGAAGCGCAGCTTGCCTTCTTTGTACTGCGGCAGCGGCTTGATCGGCCGCGTCTCGTGCGTCTTCCGGTTCACGCGCCCGATCTCGCCGCCCTGCGCCTCGGCGTAGATGTAGTCGGGATCGCTCGGGTCGGCGAACATCCAGAATCCGTCGCCGCCGTAGAAGTTTTCCCAGCGGCTGCTGGTGATGCCGCCCGGGTAGGCCGAATCGCCGACCCACGAGCTGTTGTCCTGCAGGCCGCCGTAGACGTGGTACGGCCGGTCCATGTCCACGCTCACGTGGTAGAACTGCGAGACCGGCAGGTTGTCGGCCTTCCACCAGCGGTTGCCGCCGTCGTATGAGTACCAGAGACCGCCGTCGTCGCCGGCGATGAGGTGATCGGTGCTGGCGGGATTGATCCAGACGTCGTGCCAGTCGCCGTGACCGCCGCCGCCGATGCCGCTGAAGCTCTTGCCGCCGTCATTCGAGGCGATCAGACCGCCGCCGGCTTTGTAGACCTTGTTCGGATCTTTCGGATCGACGATGAGATTGGCGAAGTAGAACGGGCGCCAGATCATCATCTGGCTGCGGTCGCGGGCCTGCCAGGTCTTGCCGCCGTCTTCAGAACGATACAGCCCGTTTTTCGGTGGCTCGGCTTCGATGAGGGCGTAGACGATGTTGGGATTGGACGGCGCCACGGTGACGGCGATGCGTCCCCACGGCTTGGTCGGGAGGCCGGTGGCCGACTTGTCATCGAGCGACTGCCAGGTGGCGCCGCCATCAGCCGACTTGAACAGACCGCTGCCGCTTGGTGCGTTCGGACCGTCGCCGCCGGAGCGGAAGGTCCATCCCTTGCGGCGGAAGTCCCACATGCCGGCGTAGAGCGTCTTCGGGTTCGAGCGGTCGAGTGAAAGCATCGAACAGCCGGTGGAGAGGTTGGCGCCCTTGAGCACTTTGGTCCACGACTTGCCGCCGTCGGATGTCTTGTAGACGCCGCGGTCGTCGCTGTCGCTCCACAGTTTTCCGGGGACGCAGACGTAGACGGTGTTGGTGTCGCTGGGATCGATGGCGATCTTGGCCACGCGCTCAGAATTCGGCAGGCCGACGTTGGTCCAGTTGTCGCCGCCGTCGGTCGATTTGTAGACGCCGTCGCCGTAGGAGACGGAGTTGCGGGTCCAGGCCTCGCCGGTGCCGACCCAGATGGTCTTCGGATTCTTCGGATCGATGGCTACCGCGCCGACCGACTGCACCGGCTGCTTGTCGAAGACCGGTTTGAAGGTCGTGCCGCCGTTGACCGACTTCCAGATGCCGCCGCTGGCCGCACCGACATAAACGGTGAGCCGGTTGCCTTCCTGCACAGCGTCGAGCGCCGCGACCCGGCCGCTCATCGCCGCCGAGCCGATGTTGCGCGCGCCGAGGCCGGAGATGGTCTCGGAGTCGACTTTGACGGGGGTTGAGGGAACAGAGGGCGGAGGCGTGGACGATGGAGCCGGTGTTTGCGCCGCTGCAGTCACAACGGGAGCGGGAGCCGGCTTGGCCGGTGCCGCGGCCGCCGCGGAGCCGCCGCTCCCCGGTTTCGCAAACAACGAGCTCGCCATCGGCACATTCGCTTCGATCTTCGAATACGTCACCTTCTGCCGGTTCGGGTTGCCCTTCACGCCGCTCTCGATGGAGAAGGGGATGTACCAGCCGCTGACGTCCTTGTAATCGCCGAGGATGGTCTCGTAGGCGCGCTCGGCGCCGCGGATCATGCAGCGGGTCTCGATCTTAATCGGCACGTTGGAGCTGGTGTCGATGAAGTACGTGCGCACGTCGCCCGCCGGCGTGGTGACCTTGATCTTGTAGGCCTCTGATCCTTCCACCGGCTCGGTGCCGGTGTACTCGACCTTGTTGCCCTTTTGCGCGTAGTTGACCAGCGGACCGTCGAGATCGGAATCCTCGATGATCGATTTCAGCTCTTCTTCGCTGAGCGCCTCGGCGTCCTTCTTCCCTTCGAAGGGGTCGATCTTCCAGCCGGTCGTGCCGTCGTAGGCATTGATGGCTGTCATCCCCTGGATGCCGAACTCCTGGCGGACCTTGTTGGGCCGCTGGTTCTGTTCGAACACCGAGGCCTCGAATCCGCCGCCGCCGGTGAACTTGCCGGTGCGTTGCAGCGACTGGATCGCCGCGATGCGGTCCTTGCCGCCTATCGTTGAGATGTACCTGGCGATGATCTCGTCCGCGGTCTGCGCGAACCCGTTCACCGCCACCAGAAGAAGGATTCCAATTCCGAACAAACCTCGGCGCATGCAGTTCTCTCCTTTTCGAGACGACTCGTTGGCGGATGATACGCCGGGGAAGGAAAGTGGTTGCAGGACGGGGTTGCAACCTTACGCTACGGCATCCGGTACACGAACGCGTTGATGTGCATCCCGGCCCCGACCGAGGCGAAGAGCAGGATCTCGCCGGGGTGGAAGGCGTAGCCGTCGAGCTGGTCCTTCGCGATCAGGTCATACAGCGTCGGCACCGTGGCCACGGAGCTGTTGCCGAGCCAGGAGATGGTCATCGGCATCACGTCCGGCGGCGGGGTCATCTTCTCGGTCTCGTAGAGGGCGGCGATGATGGCTTCATCCATTTTGCCGTTGGCCTGGTGGATGAGAATCTTCGAGACGTCACTGAGCGGGATGCCGGCCTTGTCGAGGCAATCCTTCATCGAGCCGGCCACGGTCTGCAGGGCGTACTTGTAGAGCTTGCGGCCTTCCATCTTCAGGAAGAGCGCCTCGAGGAAGACCTCATCGTTGTAGGAGCGGCCCATCGAGAGCATGCCGGAATGGTCGAGCGTGTCCGACCGGGTGGCGTGGGCGAGGATGCCGGCCTCGCCGTCGCGCGCCTCCAGAATCGTGGCGCCGGCGCCGTCCGCGTAGATCATGCTGTCGCGGTCGTGGGGATCGGAGATGCGCGACAGCGTGTCGGCGCCGATGATCATGGCCCGCTGGACGTCGCCGGCCCGGATCATGGCGTCGGCGGTGATGACGCCCTGAATCCATCCCGGGCAGCCGAAGACCAGATCGAACGCCGGTGCCTGCGGCTTGGCGATGCGCAGCTTGGATTTGACGCGCGCCGCCAGCGAGGGGACAAGGTCCGGATGGCCGCCCTCGCGCTTCACGTCGCCGAAGTTGTGGGCGACGATGAAGAGGTCGAGCGATTCGGGGTCGATTCCGGACGACGTCAACGCCTCCTGCGCCGCGGCGAAGGCGATGTCCGAGGTGACCGTGCCGGGGCTGACGTAACGGCGTTCCTTGATGCCGGTGATCGCTTCGAACTGCTTGACGATCTCGTCGTTCGTCTTCGACATCCGCGAGCCGTCGGGGCCGCGGAAATCGTGGTTCAGAAACTCGGAGTTCGGAACCCGGACGGGTGGGATGTGGCTCCCGGTGGCGGTGATGACGGAGCGGATCATGTGAGCGGCGATTTTATCGAACGGACGCGCTCATTTCACCCAACCAATCGTGGCACTACCGCTCCAGAGCGGCGTTCCCTCGTAGGTTGAGATCTGGAATGTGCCTTTCAGGGCCCGTTGCGCGCCGCTTTGCTTCACGTCGAGATCGGCGCGTTTGTCCGCGGTCAGGTGGAGTGTCTGCGCCGAGGACACGTCAAAGATGAAATCGTCGAGCGGCATGTCGACGTGCAGCGACGTCTTCCCTTTTGGCACGGTGACGGTGAGCGGCGACGGCGCATCGTCTTTGGCGCTGATGCGCAGGTGAACCAGCTCGCCGTTCTTCGCTGCCTCGTCGACCGCGGCATCGATGCGGATCAGTCCTTTGTCGTAGGCATCCTTGATCGAGAACTCGGTTTTCACCGCCGGCCTGGCCGGTGGCGATACGAGATTCTTGTTTTCGGTGCCCGACTCGACCAGCTTCCGCTCGAACCCCGTGCTCTTTCCGTCAGCCTCCTTGATCGTGAACGTGTTCCGCACGATGCCGAAGGGAACGGCGTCGCTGAGCCAGAGATCGCCTGTCTCCACGGAGTTGCCCGGCCGTTTCATCGTGTAGCTGTAGCGATCGGTCTTCTTTCCGTCGACGACGTCGCTGCCTTTGAAGACCATTCCGCTGTAGGGGAGCATGGCGCCGGCGATGATTTTGATCGTGTCCGCATCCAGAGTCGTCAGCGCGTCCTCGGCGCTGCCCGTTTCGCCGGCGACGATATCCGGTCCGTAGTCGAGCAGATCGCGGTCGACGTTGAAGCCGCTCTTCATCGTGTAGCGGTTGAGCATGAGCGGGTACTTGCCGCCGGAGTCCATCTTCATCTCGATGCGCAGCCGGCTGTCGTCATCGGACAGCCGGGTCATCGTCACGGTCATGTCGGCGTTGGCGGGATCGGAGCTGTGGTCGATGTAACGCGCCCACGAACCGGGCTTGGTGGCGCCGAAGTAGTTCTTCTTCCATCCGGCGGCGGATGCGAGCGAGCTGACGGCGAGCGAAAGAAGCAGAACGACGAACGTGCGGCGCATGTGCGAAGTATAGGTGGCTCCGGCACGGCCATCGGCGTATCGTGAACGCATCCCCAGACGAAAACGCAGAAGGAGGATTGCATGCCCCTTTCCTTTCCGCACGTGAACTACCTCGCCATCCTGGTCAGCGCCGTGGCCATCTTCATCCTCGGCGGGCTCTGGTACTCCGTCATCTTCAAGAATGCCTGGATCCGGCTGATGGGAATCCCGGAAGAGAAGATGAAGGAAGGCTCCGGCAAGGCCATGCCGGTGCTGCTGTTCCTGTCCTTCCTCTGCGGCCTGCTGATCTCCTACGTCGAGGCGATCATCATCAATCACTTCCCGCCGATGACCTGCCCGCGCGGGATGTTCGTCGGGACGCTGCTGTGGGTCGGTTTCGCCGCGCCGACCAGCTTCGCCACCGCGATCTTCTCGATGACGCCGAAGAAGTTGTGGCTCATCAACTCCACCTACAACTGGGTGTCGTTCATGCTGGCGGGGATCATTCTGTCGGTCTGGCGGTAGGTCCCTGTCATCCAGAGGCCGGCGAAGCGCGGCCGAAGGATCTCAAACTAGTACGAAGTACGTTGAATCCCTGCGGGCCTACTCGTGCTCGGGCTGGACTGCGCGATTGAGATCCTTCGGCCGCGCTACGCCGGCCTCTGGATGACAGTTCACTGAGAGGCCAGCGTCTGCGGCTCGGTGGCAGGCTCGCGCAACGCTCGCGACAATCGCCAGAAGCGCATGCCCTGGATGAGATAGAGGATGGCGATTGCCATCAGGTACGCGGGAGCGATGACGACGACGTTGCGCCGCAGTATCACCACCAGCACGATCGTGCCGATGACGATGAACCAGTTGGCGAAGCCGATGACCGAGACCGACGATTCGCCCTGGTCGCGCCGGATCAGACCGCGCATCAGCGGCGCGTAGTGGAAGAATCCTCCGAACCCGCCCTCCCGAAAGGCGATCCGGTTCGGATCGAGCCGCCGGAAGGTGAGCGGCGTCCCTGCCGCGGTGGCCGTCCGCTTCTGCAGATACTCGATCGATACGTCCTCGAGGCTCCCCAGCCGTTCCACGCGTTTGACGAAGATCGGCAGCCCGAAGGTGAGGTAGAAGCGGTTCCACTTCATCGCCAGAATCACCTCGGCGACGATGACGGCGGCGACGATCACCAGCGGGATCATGGCCGCAATTCTAGCAACGGCCGTGACCACGGACCCGACCACTGACGACTGACAACCGAATACAATCCGCCCCGAATGTCCGTTTCCCTCTTTTTTGCGCTCTACTGTCTTGAAGCGGGACTTTTTTTCATCGTCGTGCCCTGGACGCGCGTCTGGAGCATGAACCCGATTCTGCACACCGCGCCGGCGCTGCTGCTGTTGTCCGTCAATCCGTTCGTGCGCGGCTTCATCTCCGGATTCGGTGTGGCCCACCTTCTCATCGGCGTGAAAGACCTGATGCGCATCGCCGCCGCGCGGAACGAGCAGGCCGGCTGACGTGAGCAACGGCCGCCGAAGCGTCCTCTCGTATTTTGCGCCGCTGATCTTCAGCGCCGTCTTTTTCGCGCTTCTGGTTCTGCTGAACTACTACGACAAGGCGCTGCATGGCTACGAGGCCTCGCGCCATCTTCTGTTCGGGAAGGATGACGTCCGGCTTCACTTCATCGCCTGGGTGGCGCTGATCATCTTCGTGGTGCGCGTCGTCGACGCCTTCATCTTCGACGTGGTCATCTCGCGGCGCCGCAACGTCATCGCCCCGCAGCTGCTGCGGCAGATCGTGGCGCTGATTCTCTACATGCTGCTGTTCGCCAGCGCGCTGAAGATGGTCCTCGACTACGACGTCAAGACCGCGCTGACCGGCGGCGCCGTACTCGCCGCGGTCATCGGTCTGGCGCTTCAGGACACGCTCGGCAATCTCTTCAGCGGCATCGCTCTGCACATGGAAGGGGCTTTCGACGTCGGTGACATCGTCCATTCCGGCGAACACATCGGCGTGGTGGAGAGCGTGAGCTGGCGTGCCACGCGGATGCGCGGCTTCAACAATCAGATGATCATCCTGCCAAACTCGGTGATCGCCCGCGAGCGGCTGGAGATTTTCCCGAACGCCAACCTCAATGCACGCGTGATCCAGTTCGGCGTCGACTACAACGTGCCGCCGGCGACGGTGATCGGGATCGTCAGCCAGGCGGCGGCGCACGTCGACGGCGTTGCCCGTGAGTTGCCGTGCTTTGCGCGCGTGGCCAACTTCGCCGACTCATCGGTCATCTACGAGATCAAGTACCACACCCGCGTCTACGCGCAACGCGATCGGATCGATGCCGACATCCGCAAGGCGGTCTGGTACGCGCTGCACCGCAACAAGATCGCCTTCGCCACGCCGGTGCGCGCCTTTCAGAATTACACGCCGCCCGAGGTTCGGCACGAAGTCTCGCCGGAAGATGTGCTGGCGCGGCTGGGAGAGGTCGACATTCTCTCCCCGCTGACGGAAGCCGAACGGCAGACCATCGCTGCGGCCACGCGCATCCACTTCTATTCGAAGGGCGAGACCATCCTCCGGCACGCCGCCGCCGGCGATTCGATGTTCGTCGTCCACACCGGCACCGCGTCGGTCCGCCTGCCGGACGATTCGGAACAGGGCTGGCACGAGGTGGCCCAGCTTGCCCCGGGCACCGTCTTCGGCGAGATGGCCCTTCTCACCGGGGAGACCCGCACCGCCGACGTGGTCGCCCTCACTGACGTGACCGCGCTGGAGATCGGCAAAGACTCCCTCCAGCCGATCCTTTCGGATCATCCCGACCTGGTGGAAGCGATCACGGCAAAGGTGATCCAGCGCAAAGGCCACCTCGACGCCATCCGCCTCGGCGCGCCGGAGGAAGAGCAGACGTCCATCGTGTCACGGGTGAGGGCATGGTTCGGATTGTGATCAATCGCCGATTTCGATATTGACGATGTCCCCGAGCAGAGCCCGGGGCTAGGATTGGGCAGCGCGCTTCCTGGTTGACGATCGAACGCGGGGGCTCGCCTCCCGAATCTGGATCACATGTTGCGCGCGAAGGCGCACTGCCCCAACCCTGGCCCCGGGCTCTGCCCGGGGAACGTGAATTCGCGCACGTTTTGCGGCCGCGAAGGCGGTCGCCGCAACGCGTCGCACCAAATCCGGGCCAGGATTGGGCAGGCGCGCCTTCGCGCTGGCATCGAGAGCGCGACTGGACGTAAGGTAGCTCACCCATGAAACGCCTCCTCATCGTCGAAGACAAAGAATCGCTTGCGCTGATGTTGCGGGAGACGGTGGAGTCCGAGGGGCTCGAGGCGGATCTGGCGCGGGATGGGAACGAGGCAGTGCGCAAGCTGGCCTCGGGGCAGCGCTACTTCGCGGTGCTCACCGATCTGCGCATGCCTGGCGCGGACGGCATCGCCGTGTTGCGGCAGGTGAAGGAGAGCGATCCCGATTGTCCGGTGATCGTAATGACGGCGTTCGGGACGATCGAGAATGCCGTCGAGGCCATGAAGCTCGGCGCGTTCGATTTCGTGCAGAAGCCGGTCGACGTCGATTACCTGCTGCTTCTATTGCGGCGCTGCCGCGAGAATCGCGAGCTGCGCTACGAGAACATTCTGCTCAAGGACGAGTTCCGCCAGCGCTACCGGCTGCCGGCCATCGTCGGCGAGTCGCCGCGCATCGTCGACGTCTCGAACGCCATCCAGCGCGTGGCGCCGACCGATTCGACCGTGCTGCTGCAAGGCGAGTCAGGAACCGGCAAGGAGCTTTTCGCCCGCGCCATCCACCAGCTCTCGCCGCGCCGTGACCGGCCGTTCGTGGCCATCAACTGCGCCGCCATTCCGGAGACGCTGATCGAGAACGAGCTGTTCGGACACGAGAAAGGATCGTTCACCGGCGCCACCGGACGGCAGCTCGGCAAGTTCGAGCTGGCGGACAGCGGAACGATTTTTCTCGACGAGATCGGGGAGCTTGGGATCGGCGTGCAGTCGAAAATCCTGCGCGTAATCCAGGAGCGGCGTTTCGACCGCATCGGCGGCACGTCGACGCAGGAGGCCGACGTCCGCATCATCTGCGCCACGAATCGCGACCTGGCCGGCGAGGTGAAGGAGGGCCGCTTTCGCGAGGACCTTTTCTTCCGCATCAATGTTTTCCCGGTGACCGTGCCGCCGCTTCGTGCGCGCCGTGAGGACATCGATGCGCTGAGCGATTTTTTTCTGCAGAAGTTTGCACGCGAGTTGAAAAAGCCGTCGCTGCGCATCGCCGCCGAAGCGCGCGAATCGTTGCGGGCGTACGACTGGCCGGGCAACATTCGCGAGCTGGAGAACTGCATCGAGCGCGCCGCCATCCTCTGCGACGACGCCACCATCGAGCGCCGCGATCTCCACCTCGGCGACGCTTCTACGGACGCGTTGCGCGATGCCCTCGATCTCTCCGGTACGTTGTCCGAGGCCGCCGAACGCTCCGCCCGGATCGTCGAACGGCTGAAGATTGACGACGCGCTGCAACGGACGAGCACGCGCGCGGAAGCGGCAGAGGCATTGGGCATTTCCGTTCGCACGCTCGCAGCGAAGATGAAAGAGCAGGGGATCGAGGAGACATGATCCCCACCGCCCGCGACGTCATCGATCACCTCAACGAACGCTTCGCCGCCCGCGAACTGCCGTATCGCCTCGACGAGCTTCACGTCCTGCCGTACGTCAATCCGATGTGGATGGCCAACTGGTCGGCGCCGCAGCTTGACGATGTACCGGAGCGCGACGTGATCGACGAAGAGATCGCCGAAGCAAGATGGAGATTTCCGCAGATTCTGGAGTAGTCAACTCACGTCGTTTCGAGGGGACGATCTTCCACGACCACCCGCCAGTCCAGCATCTCTTTGACCATCAGTTCGGTGATTCTGTCCGCGCCGGCGCGGAGTGGCTGGGAGTCGCCCTTGTCGTCGCGCGCAGGGCTTGATGCAAATTCTCCATTGAGTTTTTTTAGATTCTCCTTCATCGCCAGTGAACGGCGGAACAGTCGCTGCGCCTCCGCTTGTGTGCGGATCCCAGCCAGTGCGGAGACGAGCGCCGGAAGGCATGCCGCCGTCAGGATCAGCCCCTTGGCGAAACTCTCTTCGACCGGAAGGAGGAGATGCATGCCGCAGGCGATGAGTGTAATGACGAAGAGCAGGAAACTTACGTCGTGAACGTTCTCATCCAGTTTTTGATAACGCCTGGATGCATTGCTGTGATATTCGATTTGATCTTCAATCAGGTTTTTGCACCAGAAATCTTTGGTGGCCTGAAGATAGTCCGATGTAAACCGGGCATTGACGAGCCCGGCCGCCCGCTCGATCGCTTGATAATGCCAATGCATCCACGTTGCCGTCGGGTTGCCATAGGTCGCCAGATGAGCAGCCATCGACACCTGCTGGCCTCCACCGCCGAAGAGTGCCAGGCAGCGGGCCAGCCGCAGTCTTTCCGCCAACATGCGGTAGTCGATTGAACGTTCGTGCCACTGCATGTGGCGTCCCCACGTCGTGACCACGAGGATGGTTACGATAAATGTGAACTCGAGCCCCACCCAAATGCGGTGCTGTTCGTGCGGAAAGCCACCCGCCCAACCAAAGAGCGCCAGGAACACGGCGACAGCCGCCAGCAGATAGCTGACGACGAATGCGCCTCGGTACAGGTTCGCGTAATAAACAGAGAGGCCATTGGCCCATGCATAGTGACGAAAGTAGGAATCATCGACCGTGGAAGCCAGCGCCCTGGTTTTCTGATTTGTCGGGTCAGGATCCAGTATTGTGTTTCTGCATTCGCGGACCCACTGGGTTCGTGTGGCCTCTTCGAAGTTCTGCACGAAGAAGGCTGGCAGAAACAGCAGCGTCTTGACGTTTTTTCGGCTGAAAATCTCGCCGCTCACAATGCCAGAAAAGAATTGCCACCAGGGGTGAAGCAGGTTGAATTTCTTTTGTGTCTCGTCGAAGTACTGCTCCCTCTTGGTCGTCTCTTGATTGTGTTCCCATGTGCTGGTCTCTTCCTGAGGCGGCTGCAGCAGGTCGCGCACGATGAACCTTAGTTTCCAGGCGTCGGCTTTGAAATTGCCGGCACGCGTCTTGATTTGCCAATCCGGCAAGCGAGTGCTGTTCTTATCCTGCCAGGCTACCCAGACGACCGGAATCCCTCGCTGAAGAGCTTCCTCGACGACGGCTCCTGTTCCGCCTTTGCCCTGCTCACGCTCTCCATCCCAGACGGCCAGAAGAAGGTCCGATTGATTGAGAACGGCGCGGCCCACAGCTTCATAGGCCAGGGATGACGGGTTACGCTCTCCATCCAGTTCGAGTACGGCGGACGCACCCTTGAGCAATTTCCGGAAATTCGTCGGATCAGCGAAGTCTTTCTCATACTCTTCGCGTGAGAATGGCAGTGGGCATTGCAGGTCGTATTTCACGTCCGTCAGGCCATCGGCCACTTCGACGACCCATTGATCCGCTCCTTCGGCCAAAGCAGAAACAATTCGGAGTTTGCGGGGGCGCACGCGGTCGCCGCCAAGGTCGAACATATATCCGCGTGTGCGTTCGACATCCTCAATCCCATCGATGATGCACCGGAGGACATCTTCAATGGTCTTGCGCAGCTTGGGGATATCCGGCGTAGGCCGTTTCGTCTCATCCGGACGATGTCCCGTGACCCCAACACGGAGGACGAGGGGTGTCCCCGGCGGATGCGGAGATGAAGACGACGCCATGACTTGCCTCGAAGGCGATCACATTACTGCATAGGCGCTTTCTTTACATCCATTTCCCCAGCCAGCCCCACAACTCCTCGTACCAGTGCCGGCTGTTTTCGGGATTGAGGATCCAGTGGTTCTCGTCCGGCCAGACCAGGAGCTTGCTGGGGATGCGGCGGCGTTGCAGGACGGACCAATTTTCCAGCGTTTCGTTCATCGGTACGCGGAAATCGTGTTCGCCGACGGACAGCATCATCGGCGTCTGGAACGTTGCCGCGTAGCGGATCGGATTCTGTTCGCGCCAGACCTTGCCCTGTTCCCAGACCGGCCCGAGGTTCGTCAGCTCGCGGTGATAGATCCCGTCGCTCGTGCCCCATTGCGACTCGAGGTTGATCTCGCCGGCGTGGGCGATGAGGCACTTGTAGCGTGTGGTCGTCGCTTCCAGCCAGTTCGCCAGGTGGCCGCCGTAACTTGCACCGCCCGCGGCCATGCGCGTGCCGTCGATGAATGAGTAGCGCTTCACCGCCTCGTCGGCCGCCTCGTTGAGCTCTTCACCCGGTCCTTTGAGCGGATCGCCCTGAATGTCCTGTCCGAACTTCTCGCCGAAGCCGGTCGAGCCGGTGTAATTCGTCAGCAGCACCACGTATCCCGGTTTGGCCAGCAGGTGATAGTTCCAGCGCAGCGAAATCTCGTCGCGCCACATGTTCGCAGCGCCGCCGTGGATGACCACGAAGAGAGGGTACTTTTTCGACTCGTCGAATGCCGGCGGCAGCACGATCATGTTGTGGATCTTCTTGCCGCGCTTGCTGGTGAACCAGAAATGCCGCGGCGATTGCCAGTCGATCTTCGCGGCGTTTTCGACGTTGACCGTCGTCAGGTTGACGTGTCCCTTTGCCGCCGGATCGATGCGTACGACTTCGGCAGGCTCGATCGAGCTTCCCCACCGTCCGACCAGCACCGGCGCGTTCTGCGCCGACGCCAATCCGCCGTAGACGCCGCGCGGCGGATCGACGAGGAGCGAGACGTTGCCGCCGTCCGCGCCGGCCATGTAGATTTTCTCCATCCCCGCATCCTCGGCGGTGAAGTAGACGGTCTTGGAGTCTGACGCGACGGCGAACGAGCCGACGCTGCGATCGAACGGCGGCGCGGTGACGACGATGCGGTTCTGCATAGCTGGCCAGTCGAAACGGATCAGGCGATCGAGGTTGTAGGCCTTGCCGTTGTTCGCCGAGAAGCTGGCGAAGAGCGACTTGCCGTCGGGACTGAAGCGCGGGCGGACATAGCTTCCTTCGCCATGCGCCACGACCTGCGGTTCCTCGGCGGCGGTGGCGGAAATGCGATAGATGTCGGTGCCGTACTCCGCGTACGCCGAGGTGTTGCGGGCGGTGGTAGCGACGAAAACGATCGACGATCCGTCGGGCGACCAGGTGGCATCGAGATCGTCGCGCGATCCTTCCGTGGTTCTGCCGGCGAAACCCGGTTGCTTGACGAGCTGCGCCGGCGCGAGCAGATCGCGAGCCTTCGAGCCCGGCTCGAGATTCTGCACGACGATGTGCACCTGCATGTCATCGAGCCAGCGATCCCAACTGCGAATGGGAAAGGACTCGTAGGTGCGCACCTTGTACTTCAGTTCTTTGCGCTCCTTGGCGATCTTGCGATTTGCGTCATCGTCGAGAGCGCCGGGATAGACGACGCTGGTGAAGAGGATGGCCTTGCCGTCGGGGCGAAATTGCGGCGAGCGCGCGCCGGTGGAGATCGATGTCACGCGCTCAGCCTCGCCGCCGCCGGCGACGTCGAGGATGTAGATCTGCGTGGCGTCGTCCCCTTCGCGTTTCGCGGCGAAGGCGATGCGCCGGCTGTCGGGCGACCAGGCCGGATCGTTCTCCGCGGATTTCGAGAACGTGATGCGCCGCGGCGTAGCGTTCCCGCTCGCCGGCACGATCCAGAGATCGGAGACGACCTCCTTCTCGTCATACGACGGCTCGGTGACCGAATAGACCACCCATTTGCCGTCCGGGCTCGGCACCGGCGCGCCGACGCGTTTCATCATCCAGAGCGCCTCGTGCGTCGGCGGCTTTTTCGCGACCGGCTGAGCGATGAGCGGCGTGACGACGAGCGCAATGGCGGCGATGCGGACGATCGATTTCAGCATGCGGCGAAGATTACTCCACCTGGGAGCGCAGGCGTCTCGCCTGCAGTCGAGCAGATGTTGCCAAGTTCGGCGGGCGGGACGCCCGCGCTCCCAGGGATTACTTCGCGGCCAGCTTCTTCTCTTCGCTGCCGACGACCGTCTCCGCCTTCACCAGCGACGCGCTCGTTCCCGGGGCGAATTTGGCCAGGAGGTCGCTCCCCTTCGAGATCTTCGCGAAGCCGGTGCAGCCTTTGTCGAACGGCCGCAAGCTGTCGGTTTCGATCAGGATCGTCGGCTCCGAATATCCCGCTCCCGCCCTGCAATACATCACCGTTCCGCGCTCTTGCGGGGAGCCGCCTTCGAAGCGGGTCGGCTGCAGCAGCGGCAGGATCTTTGGGACCGGCATCGAGATCGACACCGAGTTCTTGTGGCCGAGGAGGCGGGTGGCGTCGAGCGCGCCACCGAGCACGAAGCGGGCGATCTGGATCACCGTCTCCGGCGCCAGGTCGCGATCGAGCGTGGCGGTGATGTTGCCGATGTTCGTGTGCAGGATCAGCGTCTTGCTGTCGAACAAGGCCGCCGACGTGTGCGCGAGCTGGTCGGAAGTCGGCACCACGATCTCGGGATCGTCCAGCCCGAGGAACGCCGACGCCATCGAATCGGCATTCGCGTCCGTCGGATTGTCGTAGGTGCTGATCAGCGAGTACTTGTGGGAGTGCTCCATCAGAATGCCATCCGCGCTCGAGTAATCGTCGACGTGGGTGAGGCCGATGCCGGTCGCCGGGTTCTCGGCCTTGGCCATGAAGACCGTCTTGCCCGTGGTCATGTCGCGGATCTCCAGCGACTTGGCGAAGGGATGGAGATGGGCGGCGGCATAGTGCAGCTTGCTGTCGAACTGCAGGTTCATGAACCAGGTGATGTCGCTGTGGTTGACCTGCTTGCCGGGCGGGACGATCCAGTGCCCGGTCATCTTGTGGCCCTGCGGGTCGACGTAGTCGGCGGAGCCGCTGCTGGCCTGCGGCGCGCGCGCCCCAACGAGGCAGCTCATGCTCGAGTGCTGCGCCTCGGTGCTGATGTTCGACGTCAGGCTCGACGTCGACGGCATCGACATCATCCCGTGCTGCAGCGCCAGCGGGTTGTCGTCGAGCAACACCATCCCCGAGGCGCCGACATTGAAGAGCGGCCGCATGAGACCGGTGACTTCGCTGGCGCGCACGAAATCGATGGTGACGCGATGGCGCACCTTGAGATTCTGCGGATGCTCGATGTTCAGATTGAGCACCTGCGTGAAGAGCAGCAGCGGTTCGTTGGACGACATCGGAAAGCCGTAGCCCTCGGGCAGTTTGGCGGTGATCATTCCCTGCGACAGCGTCATCAGGCGGGAAGCGGTCGGCCGGCGGAAGCCGAAGATGGCCTGGTGCCGGGCCGGATCGAGGTCGACATTCACGTGGCACATCAGCTCGGGCAGCTGCGGCGTCTTGCCGTCGGCGTCCACCATCTCGGTGCGGATGCCGGTGACCCAGAGCAGTTCGGCCGGAGCGGCTGGATCGCCGAGGTAGATGCGCTCCATGCTGGAGGGGCCTTCCATCGAGTGATAAATCTTGTCGATGGCGTAGATGGGCGAAATGAACTGCTTCGTTCCAGCGAGCGCGGCGGCCGCGGTGAGGATCGCGATGATGGCGATGAGGGTACGTTTCATGGCCGGAAGAGTAGCACCTGCGCGGCTCTGATGAGGATCTGGGCCAATGACGCGCCCGCCATGTCGAGGACGACGTCGTGCCACGTGCCGGTCCGCGACGGGACGAACGACTGATGGATCTCGTCGATCGATGCCAGGCACCCGGCGATCACGATCGCTCCGATTGCCCACCGCCAGCTCCACGATTTCTGTTCGCCGCGAAGCGCGCGAAAACTGAGCGCACCGAGGATGCCGTACTCGGTCAGATGCGCGCACTTGCGGACGATGAAATTCATCGTCTCCAGCGTCGACGGCGGGAACCGGCGGCCGGTGAGCCGGCGAAGAATCTGTCCCAGCACGCTGCCCGTATTCGATCCGGAGAAGAGATCGGTGGACGCGATCAGGATGACCGCGGCCCAGAGAATGGGCGGGAGCCAGTAGGTGAGGAAGCGGCGCATGTTGCGGTTGCGTGGTCTCGCGGTTTTGGGGTCTCGCGGTCGATGGTGGTTGCTCGGTTGAGTTGCAGAGTTGCAGAGTGTGAGCGCGGAGTCCACACCAAGCAACCCAGCAACCACCACCGCGAGACCTCGTAACCGCGAGCCCCCGTAACCGCAACCTATAATCCAACCAATGCCCGAAACGCGCGTTCGATTCACGGTCTACCAGCCGGGTCTCTCTCCGCAACAGCTGACGCTGCCGGCGGAGAACATCACGCTCGGTCGCGCTTCGGACTGCTCCATTCCGATCAAGGATCGATTCCTTTCCCGCCGCCACGCGGAGATTCTCAACGAGCGCGGCACCTGGTACGTGCGCGATTGCGGCAGCGTAAACGGCACCATGCTCAACGGCGTCAAGCTGGCCGAGACGGCGCTGCTCCACCCCGGCGATCGCATCACCCTCGGCGACAGCGAAGTGGTCTTTCATTCCGACGAGACCACCTCCCAGTTCATCGCCATCGACACCGACTCGCACGCCACCAACCTGGCCATCTCGGTCGATGACGACGAGAAGGAACGCAGCAATGAGAAGACGCAGATCCTCTCCACGCTGGCGCTGGAGTTTCTGGCCGACCGGCCGATGTCGGAGCTGTTCGACTTCATCCTCGACCGCGTGATCTTTCTTCTCCGACCGACGCGCGCGGCCATCGCCCTCCTCGGCGACGATCACGTCTCGTTCGCCAACGTGAAGCTGCGCTCGCAGGACGACGCCGAATCGACCGACCTGACCATCAGCCGGACGTTGCTGCGCGAAGTGGTCGACGGCCGCAAGGTGGTCTCCTACTTCGATACGGAGCAGAACGACAAGTTCGCCCGCGCGCAGTCGATCATCGCCCAGCGAATCCGTTCCGCCGTTTGCGCGCCGCTGCTGGTTTCCAACGCCGTCCTCGGCGTGCTCTACATCGACTACACCTCGGCGCGCGGCGTGGTGGCCGAAGACGACGTGCGGCTGCTGGCGCAGATCGCGCGCTTTGCCGCCGTCACGCTCGAGCGTACCCGCCTGCGCGAGGAGGCGTTCGCAAAAGCGAAGATCGATGACGAGCTGCGCACGGCCTACACGATCCAGCGCCGGCTGCTGCCCGATGTGCTGCCGGAGATCGAAGGCTACCGTTTCGCCGGCACGAACCGGCCCTGCAAAACCGTCAGCGGCGATTACTACGACGTCGTGGTCCGCCCCGATGGCAGGATCTACTTCGTCATCGCCGACGTCAGCGGCAAAGGGATCACCGCGGCATTGGTGATGTCGAGCGTGGCCACCGCCTTCGCCATCTTCACCCGCGGCGATCCGTCGCCGGCCGATCTGCTGCGCGACATCAACGCCACGCTGGCCCCGAAGACGGCGCCGTCGAAGTTCGTGACCATGGTGGCCGGCGTGCTCGATCCGGCCACCGGCGTCATCGATTTCGCAAACGCCGGCCACGTCTCGCCGCTGGTGGTGTCGAAGAACGGCGTCGAGGTGATGAGCTCGACCGATATCGTCGTCGGCATTCTCCAGGACGCGCGCTATCGCAACCAGACGCTGACGCTCGGCGTGGGCGACTCGCTGGTGCTGTTCACCGACGGCGTCACCGAGGCCGAGAACATCGCCGAGGAACAGCTGGGACTGGAGCCGATCTCGCAGATGCTGCTGTCGATGCACGGCAGCGAAGCGTCCGCCATCCTCGACCGGATCGACACGCACGTGCACGAATTCATCGGCGACGTGCCGGCCGGCGACGATGTGACGATGCTGGCAATGACACGAACGTAGGCCGGACTCTCAGTCCGACCGGCTGACCCGGGTCTGAAACCATAAGGTCGGACTGAGAGTCCGACCTGCGTTGGCCTTCAACGGCACGCGGACTGGATCGTACGAACCGGCATGGCTTCTCAGCGGGCGCGCGCTCTGCCGTTGGCTCTGGCCACCTCGATCACCTATTCGCTCTTCAGCGCGCTCATCAATCTTCTGGCACTTGCCTCCTCGGGGAGCGGACGTGTTCGCGATCTGCGGATCATGCGGCTGGCGCGTCGCGTGGCGGACCAGTTCAACTGGAACCTGCTGGCGAGCATGCCGTCGTGGGTACACACCGAGCGCGATCTGAGATCGCCGGCCGCGTGCGTGCTGCTGCTCGTTTGCGCCGCCATCGCCAGCTTCGTCATCCTCTTTCCGCTGGCGGTTCTGTTTGGGAAAATCATTCGCGGACGTGCGGCGATGTCGATGGCGTTTCTGGCCATGCCGGCACTCGGTCTGGCGGTCGGCGGATTGCTTTCACCGGCAGTGAACGCCGTCGTCTGCATTCTTCTCGGGCTGGGCACCTTCGTTTTCGCGTCGAGGAGATCTAAAAATTTTCTGAACCGGCTGGCGTCGGACGTCGCGCTGGTCGGACTCGGCATCGCCGTCTGCGCGTTGGCGTTCATTCCATTCGCCATCCGGACGCAGGACCTGCAGGGCGCGCGTCAGCACATCGCACGTCGCGGCGCGCCGAACATCATCCTCATCTCCATCGACTCGCTGCGCGCCGATCACCTTCATTCGTACGGCTACGCGCGCAACACCTCGCCGAATCTCGACGCCGTGGCGGCGCAAGGCGCGGTCTTCGAGACGGTGATCTCGCCGACCTCGTGGACGCTGCCCGCGCACATGACCCTGATGACGTCGCTCGACCCCGAGGCCCATGGCGTGATCACCAATCGCCTCCGCCTCGGGCGCGGGATCGATACGCTGCCGCAGCGATTGCAGCGCTCCGGCTATGCGACGGCAGGCTTCGTTTCGGCGACCTATCTGGACGGGCTGTACGGATTCAGCCGCGGGTTCGACGAGTACGACGACTACACGCTGCTGCGCGTGGCGGGTGCGAAATCGCGATCGGCCGTCACCTCGCAGCAGGTAGCACAACGCGCGGTCGGCTATCTGCAAAAGCGCTCGGCGGCGAAGGACCAGCGGCCGTTCTTTCTCTTCCTACACTTCTTCGATGTTCATTACGACTACAACCCGCCGGCGCCGTACGCGCGAATGTTCGATGCCGCGTATGCCGGCCGCGCTACCGGCAACGTCGACACGATCCGGCCGGGGATGCCGTCGCGCGATCTCAATCACGTCGTGGCGCTCTACGACGGCGAGATCGCCTGGGTCGATGCCAACCTCGGAAAGATCCTCAGCTCCCTTCGCGCGCTCGGCCTCGACGACAACACCATCGTGGCCATCACCGCCGATCATGGCGAGGAGTTTCTCGAGCACGGGCAGGCCGCGCATTACAAGACGCTGTACGACGAAGTGCTGCGCGTTCCGCTGGTGATCCGCTATCCCGGCCGCGTCGCGCCCGGCCGCAGAGTGCAGGGTCAGGTACGGCTGATGGATGTCGCGCCGACGCTCCTTTCACTGGCCGGATTGCCTGTCTCCCGTCCGCGCCTCGGAACGGAGGCGCGCAGCCTGGCCTGTCTGTTGACGTCCCCCCAGCCGCGCCGCGCGCCGAATCTTCCCGCGTTCGGCGATCTGCGCGGCGAAGTGGCCTCGGTGCGAACCGGCGACGCCAAGCTGATTCGCAATCTCCGCACGAACAAGGAAGAGTTTTACGACCTCGACCACGATCCCGGCGAGCGGATGAACATCGACGCCATCGGCCAGCGCGAGCGCGATCAGCTCCGCATTATCCTCACCCGCTGGCGATCCTCGGCAACCGCCGTGAACGATCAGGCCGATCTGGACGAGGAAGAGAAAGCCGCGCTGAAGTCGCTCGGCTACATGCAGTGAGCAATGGGGTCAGGTCTAAAGTCTAAAGTTGTCTCGCCTTCCTCACTTTAGACTTTAGACCTGACCCCCGAATCCAACCGCTGCTTGAACTCGGGCGGGCTGCTGATCCACAACGGAGGTTTGCCTTCGCTGGACAACGTCGCCGTTCGGCCCTGCACCTCGCCGACGTTCGTGCGATAGGTAAACGACTTCGGGCGGATCCGTGGCGGATTAAGGGTCGTAGTCATGACAGCCACCATCCAAGTCTCGATCGGATGCGGGCCGAACGCCACCGCGCCGCGCACCGCTGGTGGTGTCATTCATCACGTCTGGCCGTCTTCCCCAGTGCCTCGGCGATCGCGCGCAGAAGCTGCTCCGCGGTGTAGGGCTTGCTCAGGATGTGCGTCACGTCCGTCCTGTTGATTTTCGAGATCGACGGGGCCGATTCGTTGCCGGTGGTGGCGATGATCCGGACGCCGGGCGCCATTCGGTTCAACGCGGTGATGAGCGCCGCGCCGTCGATCACCGGCATGGCCATGTCCGTCAGCACCAGAGCGATGTCCGCGGCACGATGAGAGAAGATGTCGATGGCCTGCGCTCCCTCTTCCGCCGTCAGCACCTCGTAGCCGAAAACCTCCAGAGTCTGCCTGGTGATACTGGCGACCGAAGCGTCGTCGTCGACGACCAGAATCAACTCGCCGTTGCCGTGAAGGGGCGCTGCGTCTTCGGCACCCTTGACAGACGCCGGCTCCACGGCAGCCGGAAGATGCACGGTGAACATGCTGCCTTCGCCGAGTTTGCTGAAGACACTGATGAAGCCTCCATGGCTGGTGATGATGCCCTGCGCGGTCGAGAGTCCGAGTCCCGTTCCTTTGCCGACCTCTTTCGTCGTGTAGAACGGGTCGAAGATGCGATCGATGATCTCTTTCGGCATACCCGCGCCGGTGTCGGTCACCTGCAGAACGATGTAGGGCTTGCCCTTCTGGAGGACGGCATCCAGTCCGCTGTTATCGGCATTCGTGGCCGAAATGAGGAGCTGTCCGCCGCCGGGCATGGCGTCGCGCGCGTTAACGCAGAGATTCAGCAGCACCTGAGAAAGCTGGGTGGGGTCGCCGGTGACAGGACGCAGATCGGGCGCCACCGAGACGTCGATGCTGATGTCCTTGGGAAATGTACTGTTGACCATCGTTTCCACTTCGCGAACGACCTCCGCGAGCTGCACCACTTTCCGCGAGGTCTCGCCGCCGCGCGCGAAGAGGAGAACCTGTTTCACTAATTCGCTGCCGCGCCGGACGCTGCGCTCGATGTTGTCGATGGCCTTCCGGCTTGGCTCGTTCGGATCGAAGCGCTTGAGCAGCGTCACGCCCATGAGGATCGGCAGCAGGAGATTGTTCAGGTCGTGCGCGATCCCGCCGGCGAGTGTTCCCAGACTCTCCAGGCGCTGGGTCCGCAGGAGTTGCTTCTCGATGCGGACGCGATCGGTGATGTCCTCGGCGACGCTGGCCGTGCCGACGACCTCTCCCGAGGGGGAGTAGGTGAGCGAGTTGTTCCACTGGAGGAGACGTCTCTGGCCGGCGCGGGTGATGATCTCGTTCGTGGTGTGGCGGAGGTGGCCTCCGAGCAGTACCGGAAAACGCTTCCGTGCATCCTCGGCTCTCTCCGGAGGAACGAACCGTTCGAACCAGTTCACCCCCATCACTTCCTCGCGCTCCCATCCGGTCAGGCGAAGGAAGTAGTCGTTGCAGTAGGTGACCCGGCCTTCGCGATCGACCATCACCGAGGCCAGATCGAGGTTGTCCAGCATCTCGCGGAACCGCCGTTCGCTCTCGTAAAGCTCGTCCTGTACCTGCTTGCGCTTGGTGATGTCGCTCCAGACGCCGACCAGTTCCGTGGGCTGATTTTTCGCGTCGCGGATGAGCCGGCGTGAATCGTCGATCCATCGGTAGCTTCCGTCCTTGTGCTGCATCCGGTATTCCGTGCGGCTCACGCCGGCGGTCAGCGTTTCCTCGATGCTGGCGATGGCGCGCTCACGATCGTAGGGTGAAGGTGCTCCGACCACCATTCGTACGTAAGCGTCTCGTGGACCGGAAACCCGAGCATCCGGTTGACGTTTTCGCTGACCAGCCGGGGGACGATGGCGTCTTCCTCCAGGCTCAGCGCGTACAAGACCACGGGGCTGTGCTCGAGAAGCTCGCGAAGCTGCGTATGCGCATCGCGCAACTGCTGCTCGGCATGCTTGCGCTGCGTGACGTCGTGCATGATGCCGACGTAGTGAGTGATGGTACCGAAAGCGTCGCACATGGGTGTCACCGTGTGCTCGCCGTAGTAGATGTCCCCATCCTTGTGGCGGTTGACGAATTCGCTGCGCCACCGTTTTCCGCTGCTGATGGTTTGCCAGAAGCTGCGGTAGAAGGCCTCGGTGTGCTTGTCGGACTTGAGGATGCGCGGCGTCTTGCCGGTCGCTTCCTCTGCGCTGTATCCGGTGATCGTGGTGAATGCAGGATTGACCCAGATGATCACGCCCCCGGCATCGGTGATGAGAATCGCGTCCGCGGCCGTTTCGAGAGCAGTGTTCTGCAATTCAAGCCGGGCCAGCGCGTCCGTCAGCTCGATGTTCTTTTTCTCCAGCTTGGTGACCAGGCCGGTGTTGTACTCCTTGAGCACGTCGGTCTCGTCGAAGATGGCGGTAGGCCGGCGGCCGGGGCTGGCCAGCGCTTCCTCGATCGTGCGCACCAGCTCATTGGTCGACGCCGGCTTGCGCAGGTACTTGTCCGCGCCGAGGTCGAGGCTCAGCTTCTCGTCGGAGGGGGAAACGTAGGTGGAGGTGTAGACGACGAAGGGCAGATGACGGCACCGGTCGCTCTTGCGCACTTCGTGACAGAAGCGGTAGCCATCCATCACCGGCATGAGAATGTCGGAAATGATGACGTCGACCGGCTGCTGGTCAAGAAGCGCCAGGCCCTCCGCGCCGTGATGCGCCTCGAACACCGCGTGCCCCTCGCTCTCCAGCTGTGCCCGCAGGAGTTTGAGGTTGATCGGCAGATCGTCGACGATCAGGATCGTCAGAGGCTTCATCGATCGGAGCGCTCCGTATTCTTCGCCATGTCAGACAACGTTGCCGGCAGGGTGCGCGTGCTCAGCGGCTTCTCGAGATACGCATCGCATCCCGCCGCCAGCGCCGCGGCCCTCGAGTACTTTTCCGGATGAGACGTGACGGCGACGATCTGAATGTCACGCGTTGCCGGATCACTCTTGACCTTGCGCACCAGGGCCAGCCCGTCCATCCCCGGAAGCAGCAGGTCCACCAGGATGATGTTCGGGCGATCGTCTTTGATTGCCGCCAGCGCCTGGTCCGCGGCATCGGCGCCGGTGACCTCGTGACCGGCCGCGCTGAGCACATGGATGGCCAGCTTCGATTCGATGGCCTGATCTTCGACGACGAGAATCTTCATGCTCTGTCCCTCAGGTAGCCGGCCACGGCCCCGGGCAGCGTTCGCGTGTCGATCGGCTTGGTGATGTATCCATCGCAGCCGGCCTGTCGTGCTTTCGCGTCGTCGCCTTTCATGGCGAAGGCGGTCAGCGCGACGATGACGATGTGGCGCGTTTCCTCCTCGCCCTTGAGCCGGCGCGTGAGCGTCAGGCCGTCCATTCCGGGAAGCGCGATGTCCATCAGGATCAGATCGGGCAGTGTCCCTCGGATGATCTCCTGTGCGGACTCAGCGTCGCCCGCCTGCAGAATCCGATAGCCCTCGAAGCCGAGGATGTCGGAGACGAGCTTCAGGTTCGTGGTGTTGTCGTCGACGACCAGGATGGTGCCCTCGCTCATTCGCCCTCACCCCCGGCCGCGAGCGGGAGAGTCACCAGGAATCTGCTCCCCTTGCCGAATTCACTCTCCACTTCGATGACGCCGCCGTGCAGCGTCGTCAGACTCCGTGTGAGCGCCAGGCCGAGGCCTGTCCCGCCGAAGCGGCGCGCCGTCCCGGTCTCGAGCTGTTCGAACTCCGTGAACAGCCGGCCGATGTCTTCCTTGCGGATGCCGATGCCGTCGTCGGACACCGTCAGCCGGAAGCAATCGTTTCCAACCGGCGCGGCGCCGATGCCGACATGGCCGCCGTCGTCGGTGAACTTGAGGGCATTCGCGAGCAGGTTGTAGAGGATCTGCTTCACGCGCTGGCGGTCGAGCGTCACGAAGTCGAGAGCGGGCGCGACCTCGACGGTCACCTCGATCCGCTTGGTCTCGGCAATCGTCCGCATTCCCGCGCAGACTTCCTGAATCAGCTCCGGGAGAGAGAACCGCTCCACGCACAGGTCGGCCTTTCCGGCCTGAACCTTCACCAGATCGAGCATGTCGTTGATGAGGTGCAGCAGATGGCGGCCGCTGTTGAGGATGTCGCCGAGGTACTCCTTCTGCTTCTCGTTGAGCGGGCCCGGTTTTCCGTCGGAGAGAAACTCGGCGAAGCCGATGATGCCGTTGAGAGGCGTGCGCAACTCGTGGGACATGCTGGCCAGAAAACGATCCTTGGCCTGATTGGCGCGCTGCAGCTCGGCGTTCTTCTCCTGCAGCGTGCGCTCGATGCGCTTGCGGTCGGTGGTGTCGCGGATGGCGCTCATCACCAGCGTTCCCTCGTCGGTACGGAGCGGACTGAGACTGATCTCGACCGGGAACTCGCTCCCGCCTTTGCGGAGGCCGTACAGCTCCAGTCCGGCCCCCATCGATCGCGTGCGCGGCTGTGCGGCGTATCCGGAGCGATGACCGACATGCGCGCCGCGATAGCGCGTGGGCAGCAGCAGTTCGACCAGTTGTCCCAGCAGTTCACCGCGCTCGTATCCGAACAGCGCCTCGGCCTGGCTGTTGGCCAGCACGATGCGCCCGGTCTCATTGGCCATGATGATGGCGTCGGGAGTCGATTCCAGCAGGTCGCGAAACTTCGACTCGACCAGCTTGGCGTCGCGCAGGACCTTCAGATGCGTGACGTCTTTCTGCGTCGTCACGATCAGCTCGGGGCGTCCCTGGTCGTCAACGATGGTCTTGTTCGTGACCACCGCGTGGACGAGGGAGCCGTCCTTTCGCCTGCGCGTCGTTTCGAACGTGCACTCTCCGTTCTCGATCGCCCTGCGCCGGAACTGCATGTAGAGATCGTGGTGTCCGGCCGGAACGATCATCGATTCGAGCGGCTGGCCGATGGCCTCGGCGCGCGCATAGCCGAAGACCCGCTCGGCCTCGCTGTTCCAGTGGAGAACGTTTCCGTCAATCGTGGTGACGACGATCGCGTCGGGCGTTTCGTACTGCAGAAGATCCGTGATCGACCGGCTCACGAGTGTGTCTCCTGCCCGGCGATCGAGAGGCGGGCCGGCAACGAGATGGATAAGCCGGTGGCAAAGGACATAAATATTGAAAATAATAAGCGGGCATCCCAGCGATCGATGTTGCGGCAAGCGACGAGGCGGTGAGGCTACGCCGCGCGCCTTAGGAGAACCTTACGCTGCCGTATGTTTTTGGAACAGAAGATGAGTAGCGTGTCCCTCTAAGCAGATTGATCGCGGCGTGGCTGAGTGAGTGTGATCAATGGGGACAGAATCGGCTGGTCTGACGAATTCAATCATTTCGCGCAGCGGTGTGCGGTTTGGCGCCTCCGCGGATATGATCCTGTTCCGCCCGGGCGATACCATTCTTCGAGCGAACCAGACAACGACGCACGTTTTCTTTCCGCTCAGCCTCGTCGCCTGCCACGTGCTCACCCTGCTGGACGGCAACACCATCGCGGCCGGGGTGGTCGGACACGAAGGCGCCGTCGGCATCGAGGCGATGTTCGGAGCCACGGCGCGGCCGAGCGACGTGATCGTGCAGGTCGGCGGGATTGCGGTTCGCGTCCCCGCGGCGATCGCGGCCGGTTTTTTCAACGAGCACCGCGAGTTCCGGCAACTGGTGCTCCGGTTCGCCAACGCCTTCACCCTTCTGGTCGGTCAATCGGCGGCCTGCAACTGGCTCCATCCTCTCGATCGCCGTCTCATGCGCTGGCTCCTGAAAATCGCGGACCGGATTCCCGGCACGCAACCGGGAGGGACGATCGAGATCCCGGTGACGCAGGAGTTTCTGGCGAGCATGCTCGGCGCGCGGATCGCCGGCATCAACGAAGCCATTTCCGCGCTCACGGCGTCGGGTCTGATCCGCCATCGGAGACAGATGATCGAGATCATCGATCGGACCGCTCTCGAAGCGGCGTGCTGTGAATGCTATTCGACCGTCCGCCTGCTCTATGAGCTGGACCAGGTGATGTGAATTCGTGGCGTGATCTGTCCCGAATGCGGACGGTTTCTCGTTCTCGAACGCTCCACCCAAACCCGCTGCCGCCGTAACGCGCCGCTCCTCAGCGACTTGCCTGATCTGACCGCCTGGTCTGGCGCTTGATGATCCGAGAGCCGGGGGTCCTATGACCGAGACCGATTTTCAGATCGTGCCGGATGGCAACGCCACGCCGTGTTTCCATTGCCGCATTCCGTTTGATCCGCTGACAGCCCGTGCGCTGATGCCGAAGCTGGACGGCCGCGAGCTGTGCCGCCGGCTGAAAGGCGACGAGCGCACGCAGGGAATCAAGATCATCGTCATGTCGGCGATCTACCACGGCACCACCTATCGCAATGAGGCCTTCAAGTCCTTCCACGTCGACGAATACCTCGAGAAGCCGGTCAAGCCGGGAGTGTTGCGCGAGGCAGTCGACCGGCTCATGCCCGAGATCGCCCGCGCGCATTCCCATTCGAACGACGTCCGTCTTGCCTCATGAGGAGTCGATATGAATTACGCCGCCGCTGAACGGACTTCGTCCTACGTCACCCGCGAAGAGCTCCTGACCACGTTCGACGATGACGCCGGTTTCGTTCATGAAATCGTCGCCGGCTTTCTGGACCGCTGCCCGATTCTCCTGGAACAGATCCGCGCCGGATTTCGCGACGGCGACGCCGGTGCGGTGGCGTTTGCGGCGCATGCGCTCAAAGGATCGATCGGCTACTTCGCGCACGGCGAGGTGTACGCGGCGGCGCTGCGGATCGAACAGATCGCCGTCGCGGAGCTCCCGCTCGTTCCGGCGCTGCTCGGGAAACTGGAGGAACTGCTCGGCGACCTGACGCGATACCTGGAATCCGAGTGCTGAAAGCAATCCGGCCGGGATCACTCCCGCTCGATGAAACTCCGCCGGTGACCACCACGCGGACGGTCGCACAGCGCGTGGCGTTGCGCGTGGCCCTGATTTTCGCGATCGTCGTTCCGGTATTCGGCTTCATCGCGTTTCGCGGAGCACGTGCGGTCGCATTGAAGGAGATCGTTCGCAGCCAGCACTACGCGACCGCGGCGGCGATGGCCACCGTCGACCGCATGCTCGCCGACGCCGCCCAGGACATCCAGCTCATCGCGGAAGACGGCGCAACCGAGCAGCGAATGGAAAACCAGCCCAGCGGCCATCCCGCGGGCGGCCTGTGGTACCAGAAGGAGCTCGATCAGATGGTGGCCCTCAGCGGGCCGTGGCAACACGTGATCATCGCCGATCTGTCGGGAACGATCGTCATCTCCGAGGATGGCAAACGCCTCGGCCAGTCTGTTCTCGATGAAGCTGGATGAGCCGGGAAGCGCTGACCTCATCCGTCACCTGAAAAACTCGGAGCGATGGCACGGCCGCGAGGCTCCGAAACCGTCGCCCGGCGAGCGGTAGCCGCGGGACAGCTCCTGGATGGTGTCGAAGGTTTGAACGCGCACGTTGCCGATCACGATCCCGTTGCTGCGGACGTCGCCTGACCACGAGACGTGCATGCCCTCTTCCGCACCGGACACGGTCAGCACGACCGGCAGAGTGGGATGCCGCCGGACGATCTGGCGAAGAAACGGCAGCTCGTGAACGGAGACGCGCATGCCGCCGCTCGCGGCGATATGAATCAACGTGACCGCCGCGGTGGTGGCAATGGCATCGGTCAGCCGCGAGCTCGAGAAGTCGAGATGCCACGAAGCCGCATGGAGACTCTCCACCACCTCCCGGAGCGGCATGAGCGGCAACGCGTTCTGCGAGGTGATCGTCGTCTCGATCTCCAGCGGGAGGCCGGTTTCGTGAACGGCGGTGGCCAGGTGAATGCTCTGGCTCCATTCGATCTCGCTCCCGACGGCATGATGAACGTCCGCCATGTGGCTATGCAACGGGATGGCGATCGCTTCCGGCCCGGCCTCGGCGATGGTGGCGATGGACGCCGCGTCCGCGTGCGTCCGGCAAACGGTGGTGATCGCGCAGCGTCGCCGGCGGGCGTACTGGATCAGTCGCTCCAGGTCATCGATGGCTTCGACGTCGTGAAGCAGAAGACGGATTCGCGCCACGCCGAGGTTGGCCAGTTCTTCGATGAGGGAAAGCAACTCGGCGATGCAGAGCGGCTCCCTTCTCGACTGCCGCTCCGCGGGCGTGCGACCGACGTCGAGAGTGATGAGGCGTGGCACCTGGGCGGGCATGACCGAATCCGGATGCATTGAATGCCGCGCTGCCTTCAACTATCAGCCTCGGCGGTCACGCTGCGAACGTGATCGCCGATACCTGCTGACGTTTGCCCGTCAATGCGACGACGGCCGGGCGCGCATGGCCGCGTCGAGCGCACATCGCCTGGTGACCATCGTCACCGGATGCATCCCGCGGGCGCACGCGCGCGCAGCCAGTCAGTTACCGATTTTTTCGGCGCGCGGACTGATGTGCGGAACGGCTGAGGCCTTCGATGCCGATCTCGTGGTGATGCATGTGGTGGAAGGGCGCGAGCCGCAGCTTTTCGGCAGCGTCGAGGCCGAGTTCCGCAAATGGGTCGATCCGACGCCGTGATGACGGTGATGCGCCCGCCGGTGAAGCTGCGCAAAGTGGAAGCAGCTTGACTATGATTCCGCGCATGCCTGAGACGAACGCCGCTCTTCGCGAACAACTGGCCGCCCTGCTCAAGAGCGGCGACGCGCACGTGAACACCGATTCCGCCCTCGACGATGTGCCCGCGGCGGTGCGAGGGAAGCGCCCCGCCGGCGCCCCGCACTCACCATGGGAACTGCTGGAGCACATGCGCATCGCGCAGTGGGACATCTTCCAGTACGCGATCGATCCGAAGCACGTCTCGCCGAAGTTCCCGGAGGGATACTGGCCCGCATCCCCCGAGCCTCCGACCGAATCCGCGTGGGACGAGAGCGTCGCCAGCTTCCGCGCCGACCGAGACGCCTTCTGCGCCTGGATCCGCGACGAGTCGACCGATCTCTTCACCAAGATCCCCCACGGAAACGCCAACCCGCTGGCCAAAATCCTCCTCACCGCGGACCACAACACCTACCACCTCGGGCAGTTGGTGCTGGTGAAGAGGATGCTGACGGAGTAGCAGGGCGATGTGGCACAGACACGCCTGTCTGTGCATCCGCCGCGGAGCGGCGGCTTGTCGCCGCGAAAAGCGACCGACTCTTTTGGGAGTCTGTGTTTAAACAGTAACTAATGTGACGCTTATTGACGATAAGCGTATCCACCTCTACTCTGCGGACACCGTTCGGCCAACATGAACAACCCTGAGACCGGACGCGATAGCCTATGAAACTCTCCGTCACATGGCACCCTTCGATTCGCCTGCCGATCCCGGTTTCGCGGTTGCATACTCTTTTCGACCTCGACACGCTGCCACGGGAGCCCGCGATCTATCTCTTCGCGCGCCGTTTCGGTAGCCGACTAGAAGTGCTGTATGTAGGGAAGGCCACATCGCTACGGTCGCGCATCAAGCAGCAATTGAACAACCTCCGGCTGATGCAGGCGATCGACGATGCGGCGATTGGTTCGCGGCTGCTGATCTACGGGACTCTCAACTGTCGTCCCGGTCAGCGGGTTGACGCAGTCCTGAACATCGTGGAAACGGCTCTTATCAGCCACCTTACGGAAAACCATCATCAACTAATCAACAAACTGGGAACGAAGTTGCCCGTTGACGTGATCTCGTTCGACGGCAACCTTCAAGCGCGGGGTGTGACCAGTCGTGAATTGCGGGTTCCCAAGCGACGCGGCAAGGGTGGAGACATCGAATAGCGGTCACGCCGTTACGTGCACGGCCTCGTAAAGAAACTCGGGCGCGAAGTCGGCGCCGTTTGGCCATTCGATGGTTCCCGTATCCGGATTTACTCGCACGCGCGCAAAGAAGGTCGGATCGTGAAGCGGTTTGAAGACAGGACCGTGAAGTTCTAATGCCAGATCGACTTCACCCTCTGTTCCATCTTCGAACCGGAGCCGGAGCACGAACCCACTCACGTATTTCACTTCGATGACGTCTTGCATCTCTACTCCAACGGCGGAATCGGCTTGATCTCTTTCCGATCCTGAGCCAGCCGCCAATTCTCCGTGAGCTCGCCCCGGTGAAGATCCCACCATTCCAGCAGCAGTGCTTTCACCCTCGGTGGGAAGTTGCCCTGGACGTATCCGTCTGCGATCCGTACCGTCCCCTTCAGTCCTCCATATCGGGCATGGAAGTGAGGCGGTCCATGCTCGCGATAGTACATCGCGATCACGATCCCCAGGAAACGACAGATCTCGGACATCGCCGAAGTCTATTTGATCTAGGAACAACCCTACCGCGCCACCATCAACGAATCCGCGAAGTACCCATTGGTATCGCTCCATCGCCGTTCGATGACGAACCCTCCCGCATCGGCGAGGGCTTGAAGGCTGGCTTCGTCGTATTTGTACGAGTTCTCGGTGTGGATCGATTCGCCCTCTTCGAACGCGATCTCGAATCCGTCGATGAGAACGCGCTGCGGTCGGGTACTGACCAGGTGCATTTCGATCCGTCCCTCAGCCTGGTTGTACCAGGCGCGATGGGAGAACGAGGCGATGTCGAACGTGCCGCCGAGCTCGCGATTGATGCGAGCGAGCAGGTTGCGATTGAAGGCGGCGGTGACGCCGAGGGGATCGTCGTAGGCCGGTTCGAGAATTGATCGGGACTTGCGAAGGTCGGCGCCGAGGAAGAGGGTGTCGCCGGGATTGAGCGCGGTGCGGAGATTGGCCAGCATGGCGCCGGCGGAGTCGGGATCGAGATTGCCGATGCTCGATCCGAGGAAGAGCACCACGGTCCGCGAGTCGGACGGCGGCAGCAACGACGCAGGACTGCGAAAATCGCCGCAGATCGCGGTGACGGAGAGGCCGGGATAGTCGTTGAGCAGATCGTGGCTGCTCGATTCCAGAATGCCGGCATCGACGTCGATCGGAACGTAGTCGAGAGCCGGTTGCCTGTTGAGAATGGCATCGATCAAATGCCGCGTTTTGCGCGCACTGCCGCTGCCCAGCTCGACCAGCCGCGCGAGCGGTCCAAACGCCTCGGCAATCTCCGGCGCCCGCGACGTCAGAATCTCCTCCTCGGCACGAGTCACGTAGTACTCCGGCAGCTCGCAGATGGCCGAGAAGAGCGCCGACCCGAGGGCGTCGTAGAAGTAGTGGGGGAGGAGAAACTTCGGCGTGGCGTTGAGGCCGCGGCGCACGTCCTCGGCGAAGCTGTTCGCGGGAGAGGCAACAGCGCGATGGAGAGCGAAGCGCTCGCGCGTAACCACTGGCGCGGGAACTGCGAGCGATTGTTCCATTGGGGCCGGCGATTGTAGCTCTTAGCGGACCGTGTATCCCGCCGCGTGCAATGCCGCCGAGGCTTGTTTCAGCTTCGTATCGCGCACGAGAACGTAGTCGGTGTCGTAGGTGGAGATGACGAAGAGCGCGATGCCGGCGTCGGCCAGCACGCGCGTGAATGCCGCGGCCACGCCGGTCTGATCGAGCGGCAGCGGACCGGCCAGCTCCAGGCAGCGCCATCCGCGATCGGCCACGACGTCGGGAACGCTGCTTTCGTTGCAGACGATCGATAGCTCGTGCCGCGTGCGCGTGATGGAAACGAGTGTCCCATGCGCCCACGCCGGAACGGCCGCGTCCGCGGGAAGGCGGACGATGGCGTAACGGCCGTCGATGACGGTAAAGACCGGACTCATGATTCGCTCATCCGCCGCACGGCGTCGATGAGCTGCCCCGCTTCGAACGGCTTCTGCACGACGGTCTCGACTTCGCCGGAGAGTGCGTCGATGAGCGAGTCGGGAGAGGCCGTCAGGAGAATGGAGCGTTTGAGCGATTTCGGGTCGTTCACGCGGAGATGGCGGATCACGGTCATCCCTCCTTCATGCGGCATCATCAGATCGATAAGGATGACGTCATACCGCTGCTGTTTCAACGCCCCGATGGCCTGATTGCCGGTCAGGAACGTGTCAACGCGAAAGCCCTGATTCGCGAGGATGCGCACCACCAGCCGTTGCATGGAGGGATCGTCATCGAGCAGAAGAACGCGCTTGCGGCGCTTGAAGAGGGAACGCATACCGAGTCACAGGATCACTATCCACGATAGGTGCCATGACGTAGGCCGGACTCTCCAGTCCGACATGTGGGAAGGCGGCAGGGTCCGGTCGGACTGAGAGTCCGACCTGCGTTGGGTTCGTCGAAGTGGTGCGGGGTACCGGATTCGAACCAGTGACCCTCTGCGTGTAAAGCAGACGCTCTACCGCTGAGCTAACCCCGCATGGAGATGGACGATAACACCGACGGCGTCACCGCCGGAACCTCTCCGGCACATCCACCTGTCCCTTCACGCGGTCCCACCGCACCGATCCGCCGCCTTTGTTGCCGACGCGGAAGTTGCCGCCGACGTCGGAGACGTCCACGCTGCCGGAGCCTTTGTTGCCGATGTGGACGTCGCGCTTGACGTTGCGGATGCCGACCGAACCGCTGCCGTCATTGCCGACGTCGACGCTGCCGGCGCCCTGAACGTCGATCTCGCCGGAGCCGTCGGTGATACGGACGTCGCCGGCGACGTTCTCCAGTTTCATGTCGCCCGATCCATCGTGGACCGAAAGGTTGCCGCTTACGTTGCGGATGGTCATGTCCCCGCTCCCATCCGTGACCTCGGCTGGACCGACGTTTTCGATGGTCATGTCGCCCGATCCATCTTCGACTTCGATCGGAACGTTGTCCGGAACGACGACGTCGAAGTCGAGCTTGGCGCTACTGGCGAAGAACTCGCGATCGTGATCAGGCGTGACCGCCTCGATACGAAGCTCCGAACCGCTGCGGCTCATGACCAGCTTGGTCTCGTTGAGCCCGTCGCGGCTCGACGAGCAGGCGGTGCCGGTGGCGTTGACCTGGGCGACTGCACGCCGCCCTCCGATGTGAAGCGTTCCGGCCCGACCGATGACGACGATGCGGGTCACGCCCGCCGCCGGCGAAGCGACACTTCGCTTTTCGCTGTAGGAGCAGTCGTTCCCGAACAGATCGGCTGAGGCGGTGGCGGCGGTGAAGAGGAGGACGAGCGAGGCGAGTGTGCGCATGGGGTTTCGTACGAGGGTTGTTGCGATTGGTTTTCCCTGGGAGCGCAGGCGTCCCGCCTGCCGTTGAGCAGGATGCCGCCAAGTACGGCGGACGAGACGTCCGCGCTCCCAGGCTATTCGCGGCCCCAATACAGCGCGTTGAAGATCATCGGGAACGTCGCGTGCGTCTGGCCGCGGTGCTGCGGGCGAAACCCGAGGAGGACGATGCGGCCCTTGCCGAAGGTCATGGCCACGGCGGCGGCTTTGCGCGTCAGTTTCTCTTCGCCGGCGATCCAGCCGGAGAGGAGGACGTCGCGGGAGTCGTCGGGATACGTCATCAGAACCCAGCGCTCCATCTCGCCGCCGGGAGCGGTGGTCTCGAACGCCACCGGGCGGTCGATGAAAATCGCCGTCTCCTCGGGCATCCCCGCGGTGACGGGATGGTCGTTGCGGACCTTGACGCGGATCAGCGAGCCAGGCACCGAGAAGTCAGCCGCTTTGGCCAGCACGTTGCGCACGGGGATGTTGAAGTTGTCGATGACGTAATCGCAGCCGGCGTTGAAGGCCAGCAGAGTCCCGCCGTTTTCGACGAAGGTCCGCAGCGCCTGCGCCCCTTCCTTTTCCAGCGCGCCGCGATACTCCGGCGGCAGCTCGTCGACGTACTTCATCGCCCCTTCGCCGCCCGCGCGTTTGCCGGTGGCGATCTCCTCTTTGTCGATGTCGGGGAGGATGAAGACGTCGAGATTCTGCAGACCGGCCTTGACCTCCTGCGGATGCAGCGACTTCGGCGTGAACCCGTAGGTGTCAAGCAGCCAGCGCGTCCACCCTTCGTCGAGCGCGCCGCCCCACGGGTTGTAGATGGCGATGCGCGGCTTCGGCTGCGCGGCGTGCTTGCGCAGGGCCTCTTTCAATTCCGGTTTGATTTCCGTGACTTTCTTGTACGAGGTCTTTGCTGCCCACGAGTTCGTCTTCTCGACCTTCACTCCCATCGCCAGCGGCAGCGTCCATGTTGCGACGTCATACGGCCGGAGGATTTCTTTCCCCGCCTGCAGCCGGACCTCGGGATAGCGCTGCGGCTCGAGCATCTCGACGAGGAACTTCGCGTAGGGCTGCGCCATCGGAATCCAGTAGTCGCCATCGTCGGCCTGCTGGATCTCCACGCCGTGCTCGAGCAGCAGCGCCGCTAGGAACTGCGCACTCGGCCAGTCGTGCTGGTCGTGCGGGATGCGATAGACGTTGCGGCCGCCGAAGGCCACGGCGGCGCGGGCGCGCACGGCGACGTCGCGCAGCAGATCTTCGCGACGATCGGCCGCCGTCTCTAGCAGCGCGTCCGAGGCGATGCGCTCGTAGTCCATGATGTCGCGCATCCGCCACGTCCCGCCGGCCCACGGATGGGGATGATTGACGGTGGCCTTGTATTCGATCAGGCCCTTCGAGCCGCCGCGCAGCTCGCTGGGATCGATCGTGATCGGCGAAGCGATGCGCGCCGACGCGGTTTCCAGCAGCAGGCCGGTGATGTTCTTCCACCAGCCGGTGTTGCGCGTGCCGCCGAGCCAGTAGGCATCGAACGAATAGCCGTAGATGAGGCCGGACTTCTCCTTCTGTTCGAGACGAAAGGCCATGTTCGTACCGACGAGATTGGCCTCGCGCCAGATCAGCGGATGGACGTCGGGATCGACCGGATCGGCGAACGGCGGGATGAACATGCGCGGCCCGTCGGTCCCCATCTGGTGCTCATCGACCCAAACCTGCGGATACCACTCGTGGTACACGGCGCGGCTCAGCGCCTTGGTCTCGAGCTGCGTGAGCATGAACCAGTCGCGATTGTTGTCGTGGCCGACGTAGTGATGGTAAAGCCACGGCAGCCGCCCCCCTTCGTAGCGCGTGCCGAGAAACTTGCGGTAGTAGTCGGTGATCATGATCTCGCCGTCGGGATTGAGCGACGGGACCAGCAGGAGGACGACGTTGTCGAGCCGGCGCTTGGTCTCGGCATCGGTCGCGGTGGCCAGCGCGTGCGCCCACTCCATCGCCATCTGGCTCGATGCGATCTCGGACGAATGGATGTTGCAGGTGACGAGGACGATGGCCTTGCCGTCGCGTCCGAGCTGCGCGATCTGTTCGTCGTTCAAGCCGCGGGGATCGGCAAGCTTCCTTGACGTTTCGCGGATCTTCTCCAAGTTCCGCATGTTCCCCTCGGAGGTGACCACGGCCATGATGAAGTCTTCGCCGAGCGTGGTCTTTCCGAGCGTCTCCACCCGCACCCGCGGCGATGCCGCCGCCAGCGCCCGGAAGTACGAAACGATCTGCCGGTAGTCCGCCAGCTTGCGGTCCGCCCCAACCTCGAAGCCGAGGAACTGCGAAGGGGACTGGACGGCGGCGGGAAGGGTAGTGGCGGCGAGAAAGGCAAGTGCGAAGGCGATTCGTTTCATGCGCGGCGGATTATGGCGCAGGGTCGAGAGCACGCGCTCCGCATATAATCCCCGCCCCTTATGACCAGCACTCGTATCAAGGAACTACCGCAGCACGTCGGCCAAAAGGTCACCATCGATGGCTGGCTTTACAACAAGCGCACCTCGGGGAAGCTGCAGTTTCCGATCATCCGCGACGGCAGCGGCTACCTGCAATGCGTCGTCTTCAAGAAAGAAGTCAGCGAGGAGACGTGGAAGGCCGCCGATGAGGCGACGCAGGAGTCGTCCGTGCGCGTCATCGGAACGATTCGCGCCGAGGAGCGCGCGCCCGGCGGCGTGGAGCTAGGCGTCGAAACGTTCGAGATCCTCGGGCCGGCCGGCGAGTATCCGATCTCGCCGAAGGAGCACGGCACCGACTTTCTGATGAACCATCGCCATCTCTGGCTGCGGTCATCGAAGCAGCACGCCGTGCTGCGCATCCGCAACGAAGTGGAGAAGGGGATTCGCGACTTCTTCTACGACCGCGATTTCGTCCTGATCGATTCGCCCATCCTTACCGCCAACGCCGCCGAGGGAACGTCGACGCTGTTCGAGACCGACTACTTCGGCGAGAAGGCCTACCTCTCGCAGTCGGGACAGCTCTATCTCGAGCCGGCGGCGGCGGCGTTCGGCAAGGTCTACTGTTTCGGCCCGACCTTCCGCGCGGAGAAGTCGAAGACGCGCCGGCATCTCATGGAGTTCTGGATGGTCGAGCCCGAGGTCGCGTTCCTCGAGTTCGAAGGACTGCAGGATCTGGCCGAGGAGTTCGTCGAATATCTCGTCACCCGCGCGCTCACGCGTTGCCAGGAAGAGCTGAAGACGCTGGAGCGCGATCAGTCGAAGCTCGAGAATGTGAAACTTCCCTTCCCGCGCATCACCTATCGCGAGGCCATCGACCTGCTGGCGTCGAAGGGGATGGAAGCGAAGTTCGGCGACGACCTCGGCGGCGATGAAGAGACGGTCATCGCCAACTCCTTCGATCGTCCGGTGATGATCAGCCGCTACCCGACCGACATCAAGGCCTTCTACATGCAGCCCGATCCGAACGATCCCTCGGTCGTCCTCGGCCTGGACATGATCGCCCCCGAGGGCTACGGCGAGATCATCGGCGGCTCGCAGCGCATTCACGACCACGACCTGCTGCTCGCGCGCATCAAGCAGCACAACCTCCCGGTCGAGAAGTTCCAGTGGTACCTCGACGTCCGCAAATACGGCACCTTCCCCCACTCCGGCTTCGGCATGGGCATCGAACGCTGCGTCGCCTGGATCAGCGGAGTGCCGCATCTTCGCGAGACGATTCCGTATCCTCGAATGCTGAATCGGATTTATCCGTGAGGTAGCGCGGTCTCGCGGTTTCGAGGTCTCGCGGCAATGACTGACAACATCAACGACTTCGCGACCGCGCAACCGCGTGACCCCGCGACCCTGCGCATCATCCCCCTCGGCGGGCTCGGCGAGATCGGGATGAATCTGATGGTCTACGAGTATGGCGACGAGGCCATCATCGTCGACTGCGGGATGATGTTTCCCGACGCCACCACGCTCGGCGTCGACGTCATCGTTCCGGACATGGCGTATCTGTTCGACCGGCCGGAGCGGATCAAGGCGGTCTTTCTCACGCACGGGCATGAGGATCACATCGGAGCTGTCCCTTTCCTTGTAGAGACGGTGCGCGTTCCGGTTTACGGGATGCCGCTCACGCTCGGGTTCGTGCGCGACAAGCTGGAAGAATTCGGAATCGACGGCGTCGACCTGCGGCCGATGATGCCGCGCGATGTCATCGACGCCGGCGTCTTTCGTGTCGAAGCGATGCAGGTCACGCACTCGATCGTCGACGCGCTCGGGCTGGCCATCCGCACACCGGCAGGGACGCTGATCCATACCGGCGACTTCAAGATCGATCACACGCCCGTCGATGGGAAGCGAACCGACCTGGCGCGCTTTGCGGCGTATGGCGAGGAGGGCGTGCTGGCGCTGATGAGCGACTCCACCAACGCGCTGGTGCCGGGTCACGGCAAGTCGGAGAAGTCGGTCGGCAACGCGCTGACCAACATCTTCGCGCAGTCGACCGGCCGCATCATCGCGACGACCTTTGCCTCACACATTCATCGCGTGCAGCAGATCGTCGATCTGGCGCGCAAGCACAAGCGGAAGATCTTCTTCATCGGCCGTTCGCTGGTCGACAACGTCGAGACCGCGGAGCGGCTCGGCTACCTGCGCGTCCCACGCGAGCAGCGGCCGGGCGCGAACGCCAAGCCGGCCGATTTCGCCGATCACGAGGTGGTCATTCTCACCACCGGCACGCAGGGCGAGCCGTCGTCGGCGCTCTCGCGCATGGCCATCGGCGAGCACAAACAGGTCGAAGTGCAGCGCGGCGACGTGGTCATCCTCTCCGCGCGAACGATTCCCGGCAACGAGCGCGGGGTTGCGCACGTCATCGACAACCTCTATCGCCGCGGCGCGGAAGTGTTGAACTGGGAAAACTCCGATGTGCACGTGTCGGGGCACGCCTGCGAGGAAGAGCTGAAGCTGATGCTCAACGTCACCCGGCCGAAGTTTTTCATCCCCATCCACGGCACGCTGCGGCATCTCGTGCATCACGCGCGACTGGCGAAGAGCGTCGGCGTACCGCACGGCGTCGTGATCACGAACGGGCAGGTTGCGCAGATCGAGAATGATGAGATCCGCGTTCTTACCGATCGCGTTGCGCACGGTAAAGTCTTCATCGACAGCGAGGCCGAGGAAGTGCCGGAGATCGTCGTGCGCGACCGCCAGCATCTGGCCGAGGACGGCTTCGTCATCGTCGTCGTGGCCATCGACTCCAACGGAAACGTCGGCCGCGAGCCGGAGATCATCACCCGCGGCCTGCTGCACGTCGACGAGAGCCAGGACATTCTCGCCGAGGTGCGCGCACAACTCGTGCAGATGCTGCACGAGAGCAGGCCCGACGAGCTCCTCAACCACGACCTGGCCCAGGAGAAAATGCGCGCCCTGCTCAAACGCTACTTCCGCAAAGAAATGGGACGCCGGCCGATGATCCTGCCGGTGATCTGGGAGATGTAGGACGAATGACCATCACCGAAGCCATCATCCTCGGCCTCGTTCAAGGCCTGACCGAATTCATCCCCATCAGCTCGACGGCGCATCTGCTCATCGTTCCGCAGGTTCTGGGATGGGGCGATCCGGGGGCGGCGGCGTCGGCGGTCATTCAGTTCGGGACGCTGCTGGCGGCGATCATCTACTTCTTCGGCGACATCGTCCGGCTCATCGCCGGCTTTTTTCGCGGGCTGATCACGCGCCGGCCGCTGGCGGATGTCGATTCGCGCGAAGCCTGGCTGGTGGTCATCGGCACGATCCCCATCGTCGTCCTCGGGCTGCTGTTCAAGAAGCACATCGAGTCGACGTTTCGCGGGCTCTGGATCGTGACCACCATGGTCATCGTGGTGGCGATTCTCATGCAGCTCGCCGAGGGGTATGCGAAGAGACGGCAGCTGCGGGGATTCGATGACATGACCGTGATGGACTCGATCGTCATCGGACTCGGCCAGTGCCTGGCGCTGATCCCGGGATCGTCGCGCAGCGGCTCGACCATCATGCCGGCCATCTTCCGCGGCATCGACCGGCCCACCGCGGCGCGCTACTCGTTCCTGCTGTCGATTCCAGCCGTCGGCGGCGCGGGCGTGCTCGAATTGATCAAGGAGCGTCACGTCCTCGGGCAACTCGGATGGACGCCGATCATCGTGGCCATCGTCGTCGCCTTCATCTCCGGCTACGCCTCGATTTGGTTCCTGATCCGCTACCTGCGCACGCACACCACGCACGTCTTCATCTACTACCGCTACGTGCTGGGCGTGGCGATGATCGCGATGCTGATGAGTGGATTCTTGAAATGAGGTTTCGGAGTCTCGCGGTTACGCGGTCTCGCAGTGGTCAAAGCACGGAAAAGCCGCGAGACTCCGAAACCCTTCACTCACTCAGCACCTGAATCTCCGGGATGTTCCGGTACTTCTCCGCGTAATCGAGCCCGTAGCCGATGACGAACTTCGGGTCGATGGAGAAGCCGACGTAGTCCGCCGTGAACGGAACCCGGCGCGCCGCCGGCTTGTCGAGGAACGTGGCCGTGCGCACGTCGCGCGCGCCCTTGTCCAGCTTGATGTAGCGGAAGACCTCGTTCATCGAGAGGCCGCTGTCGATGATGTCTTCGATGATCAGGACGGTCTTGTCGCGCATGTCCAGCTGCGGTTCTTTGAGGATCGTCACCACGCCCGACGACGTCTTCTGGTTGCCGTACGAGGAGATCTGGATGAAGTCGAGGGCGACGTCGAATCCGATCTGCCGCATCAGATCGCTGCAGAAGAACATTGCCCCTTTGAGCACGCAGAGGGCGATGAGATCGCTCCCGGCGAGATCGCGCGTGATCTCGGCGCCCATCTCGGCGATTCGTTTGTCGATGTCGGCTTTGCTGAACAACGTCGTTTGTGCCATGGGCGCGAATTCTACGATTACAATTCGCCGCCGTGAAAATCTATCGTTTCCTCCACAGTGGCCGGCCGGCCGTCGGAGTCGCCGATGGTGACCGAATCGTCCGCTACGACGGTGACGTTCTGCAGCTTGGCAAGCCAACCAGCGACTCGATCGCGATCGCCGATGCCGAGCTTCTGGCGCCGGTTTCGCCGTCGAAGATCGTGGCAGTCGGCCGCAACTATGCCGAGCATGCCAAGGAGCTGGGCAACGAAGCGCCCTCCGAGCCGATCATCTTTCTGAAGCCGCCCTCGGCCATCCTTCCGCCGAACGGCACCATCGTCCGCCCGCCGCAGTCGCAACGCGTTGATTTCGAGGGGGAGCTGGCCATCGTCATCGCTAAGACCGCGCGCAACGTTTCGCGCGACGACTGGCGCGGCGTGGTTCTCGGCTTCACCTGCGCCAACGACGTCACCGCCCGCGACCTTCAACGAAAAGATATCCAGTTCACTCGCGGCAAGAGCTTCGACACCTTCTGTCCCCTCGGTCCCTGCATCGAGACCGATCTCGATCCCTCGTCGCTCTCGCTGCGCACCCGCGTGAACGGCGAGACGAAGCAGAACGGCAACACGCACGACATGGTCTTCAACTGCGCCGTGATCATCGAGTTCATCACCTCGGTGATGACACTGCAGCCGGGCGACGTGATCCTCACCGGCACTCCTGCTGGCGTGGGACCGCTTGCCGCCGGCGATCAGGTTGAGGTGGAGATCGAGGGGATCGGGGTGCTGCGGAATGTGGTCGCGTAGTATCCGGCCGTGAAGGACACCCTCCTCCGCCTCTTCCCCCGCCTGCGCGAACTCCCGCTCGATGCCTACGTCGTCGGCGGCGCCGTTCGCGATCTGATCTTCGGTGTGGCGCCGGCCGACGTCGATGTGGCCTGTCTTGATCCTCTCGCCTGCGCCCGCGCGCTCCGCCGCAAGGTCATCCGCCTCGGACGCGAAGAACACCTCACCGCCTATCGCGTGGCCGACGGACCGCACATCTATGACTTCGCGGCCCTGCTCGACGGCAACATCGACGCCGATCTGGCCCGCCGCGATTTCACCGTCAACGCCATGGCCGTCAACCTTCGCTCCGGCGACCTGCTCGATCCGCACGACGGCCGCGGCGATCTGCAACAGCGCTTGGTGCGCATGGTCGACGCCGCGAATTTCGATGACGATCCGCTGCGGATGCTGAAAGCAGTGCGCATGGCCGTGCGCTTCGATTTCCGCATCGACGATGCCACGCTGGCCTCGATTCGCCCGCGGGCCGAGCGCATCGCTGAAGTCTCCGTCGAACGGGTGGCCTACGAGCTGACGGTGATCTTCTCTGCGAACACCTTCCGCCGCGCTGTGGCGCTGCTGCACGAGACCGGACTCGATGTCCCGATCTTCGGCCGCGCGATCACGGAGACCTTTCACTCCGACGACGTTCCGCTCGCCGCCGCCCTGGCGCTTCTCGCCGGCGACGCCCACGCATTCGCCAAACACTGGCGGCTGAGCGTCGCGCTGATGCACGACATCCAGATTCTCCAGCGCCTGACCGGCGACCGATCGCTGTTCGATCTCTACGATGCCGGCGAGCGCGTAGCCCGTCAGCTCCCGCCGCTGCTTCGCGCACTCGGCCGCGACGACGCCATCGCCCTTCCCGATTTCGCCATGCAACCGCTCCTCACCGGCGACGAGATCGCCTCCATCGCCGGCATCGCTCCCGGCCCGCGCGTCGGCGTGCTCAAACGTGCGCTGCTCGAAGCGGAGCTCGAAGGAAGAATCACGACGAGGGAAAAGGCAGAAGACTTCATCCGCGCCGAAGCGAATCGTTAGCGGCTCCGCACAGACACTCCTGTCTATGCTCCGGTCAATTCGTCAACGTGACGTGTACCTCTCCGAAGGTCGAATGGATGTTCAGGTCGGCCTTGCCGCCCTCGTTGTGAAACCGCGCCGAGTGCGGGAAGACGCCCTCGTTCTCGATGTAATGACTGCCGAAGTAGGTGTGTACCTCGCCGATGCTGACCGAGGCCGTCAGATCGCGGACGTTCGCGCGGGGCGTGCGGACGTGCACCTCGCCGGCGCGGAGATCCGTATCGATATTGCCGAACGCGCCGTCGATGTCGACGCTGCCGTAGCGGGTCGACATCTCCACGTCGAGGCCGGGCGGCAGCTCGACGGTGATCTCGACTCCGTAGTGATGGCTCTTCGCGCTCCAGCTCTGCGCGTTCGGACCGAAGTGGCGACGCACGATCGCTTCATCCCCATGCACTACCACCTCGGCGGAGATGTCGTCGGCGATCTGCTGCTCCCGGACCCGCCGCCGGTAGCCTTCGAAATGCCGGACGGTAGTGCCGTGCACGGTGATGCGATCGGCAACGCCGTTGCGAATGCGCACTTCCCCGGCCGGGATGTCGATGACCACGCGCCGCACGTTTCCGCGGGCCGCTGTGGTGGCGAAGGAATGGGTGACCTCTTCATTGGCGAGCGCCGCGCCCGCGAGGAGAAGCGTTGCGGCGGCGGTCAGGAAGGGAAGTCTGCGCATGGGGATCGTCCTCCGCATGTGAAGAACGGTGCGCGAGCGAAAAGGTTATCGAAAAAAACGAGGGGCCTTGCGGCCCCTCGAGTACGACTCCCCAAAAGTCGATGAATGGTGCTTATTTCTTGCCCTTCTTCGCGGGCTTCTTCGCTGCCTTCTTAGCTGCCTTCTTTGCGGCCATTAAGCTCACCACCTTTCATGCCGTACGGGACCTCACGGTCGCGCCTACTTGGCAAAACACGCCGGATTTCTCCGGCCAACTGATCGCGTGGGGATTGCGGCGTGGAATGGGGAGACGACGACCTTCAACATTCACCGGACCTTCGAGGTTGTTTTTCCAGTTCCTGGCGATCATCGTTTTAACTTGATCGTTAATATGCGATCGTTAAGTCATATTGTCAAGCAATTGTTTATCAAAATCGTAATCGGCACGCAGTGTTCCACGTCCGTTCCACGGAAAACGCCGATTTTCAGCGCGCGGCCGGCGCGCGATACACGCCGCTGGTGAGCTCCGCGCAGCGCGTCCACGTGAAGTTTCGCGCGCGCTCGACGCCTCGCGATGCCAGTGATTCACGCAGCGCGTCGTCCGATGCGATGCGCCGCATGGCGTCGCGCAACGCATCGACGTTCGCATCGACATGAAGCGCGGCATCGCCGGTGATCTCGACGAGCGCGGGCGCGTTCGATGTGATCACCGCGCATCCGCTTGCCATCGCTTCGAGCGCGGGGAGGCCGAAGCCCTCTTCACGGCTCGGCATCACCAGCGCGATCGCGCCGCGGTAGAGCGCGGCCAGCTCGTCATCATCGACGAAGCCGGTGACGATGACACCGGCGCGCGCGCGGAAGCGCTCGAACGGCGCGCCGGTGAGGACGAGCGATGCGCCATCGATCTGACCGTCGATTTCGGCAAGCGCGTCTACCAGCACGTCGACGTTTTTGTGAGACTTGTCGTTGCCGACGTAGAGGAAGTAGCGCCCCTCCGCCGCGCGGCCGGGCATCGTGAACGGCGCCCCGACGCCGTTCGGCGTCACCACGATATGTTTCTCCGCGCAGCCGAACGTGGCCACGATTTCGCGCTTCACCGCCTCGCTCACCGTCAGCACGCGCCTGCTTCGCCGCACGGCGCGGCCGATCATCTGTCCCGCATACAGCCGCGCCAGCGGATTCGGATGACGGAGATGGATGAGATCGTGAACGGTCACCACGAACGGCACGCGGGTGAAGGGAACGACGTAGTGCGGCGCGTGAAAGAGATCGATGCCGGCCCGGTCGACGGCCCGCCCGAGGCCGACGATCTCGCGAACGGAGTAATGCGGCGCGTCGATCGCAACGTGTTCGATTCCCGGCGGGAGAAGATGCGCCACGCGCTCCGGGGCGAAGGCGACGTACGTGTCCCCCTCGAGCGCCTGCAGCAGTCCGCGAATGTACGTGCCGATGCCGAAGTCGGCGATCTTGCGGGCGTCGATGCCGATTCTCATCGTCCGGCCTCGGCGAGAAGCTGTGTCATCAGGGCCGCGCTCCGATCCCAGGTGCAGGTTCGCGCGCGCTCCGGACCGCCACTGCGCAATTCGCGGCGCAAGGCCGAGTCACCCAGCAAGCGCACGAGAGCATCGCGAAGCGCGGCGCGATCGCCTGGATCGATGAGCAGCGCCGCTCCTTCCGCGTATTCGGGAATGGCGCCGGTGCGCGTAGCGATCACCGGCGCGCCGCACGCCATCGCCTCCAGCGGCGGAATGCCGAATCCCTCGTAACGCGACGGATAGACGAACGCCCGCGCGTGGCGGTACAGCTCGCGCAGCCGCGTGCGATCGACGTATCCGGTCACCTCGGCGTCGCGCGGCAGCGGCACGTTTCCCCATCCCGCATCGCCGCACAGCACCAGTCGCGGCCGCGGCGCCGGCAGCGAATCCCAAACCGCCAGCAGATCGTCGAGCCCCTTGCGCGGCTCGATCGTGCCGACGAAGAGAACGTAATCGCCTTCGTCGCCGTCGGGCGTGAAGAAGTCGTCGACGCCGTTCGGCACGATCTCGATCCTTCCCCTGCTCACGCCAAACCACCGCACAGCCTCCTCGGCCACGACCCGCGACACCGCGGCGATGCGCGTGGCCATCTGCAGGCTGCGGCCGATGAAAAGGTTGAACGAGAGCATCGTTTTGAAGCGGTGACGGAGCGGCATCGTCAGCGAACTGAAATCGTGGAGGGTGGCCACCGAGGGGATGCGCAGCGCGAGCGGGAGCGTGCCGTGCGGCGCCCAGAGCACGCCGCCGGTGGCGATGCGCGGCAGCACGAGTTGTTGCCAGGCCACGCCGGGCGCCATCCGATCGACGCGGAAGCGGCAGCACTCGAGCCCCGATCGATCGGCGATCTCCGCATGCGACGCGATGAGCGGCGAGCCTTCGAGCCGCCGCGCGATCTCGGCAGTGTGAACGCCGATGCCGGTCCGATTGCCGACCAGCGCGCGGCCGTCGATGGTGACTTGCATGTTCGCGAGGAAGTGTAGCCGCCCTCGTAGCGCCTGCGGCTCGCAGGCTGTACCGCCGCCGGCTCGGCGGCAATGGAGCGCAAACCGCCAGCGAGCCGCTGGCGGTACAGCCGTCGAGCCGACGGCGCTACGCCTAGCTGGCTGCGCGCCGCAACACGTCGAGCGTCTTCGCTGCCGCCACATCCCAGCGAAACTGCGCTGCCCGCGTAATGCCCGCTTCCGCGAGTTGCTTGCGCAGCGACGGATCGCGCAGCACGCTCTCGATTTGCGCTTCGAGCGCGCGCGCATCGCGCGGATCGAAGTAAAGCGCGGCGTCGCCACCGATCTCCGGAAGCGACGACGATCGTGCCGCGATCGACGGCACGCCGTACGCCATCGCTTCGAGCAGCGGGAATCCGAACCCTTCGTAGATCGACGGAAAGACGAAGAGCTCCGCATTGCGATAGACGGCGGCGAGCTGCGCGACGGGGAGGTAGTCGAGATGATGCACTCCCGGCGCTCGCAGTCGCGGAACGATCGACTCCGACTTCCAGCCGACGCGGCCGACCACGACCAGCGCGCCGTCGTATGCGCCGCGCGCACGAAGGCGCGCGTAGGCGTCGAGCAGCACCTCCAGGTTCTTCCGCGGCTCGATGGTACTGACGAAGAGGAGGTAGTTCTCCGGAAGGTTGCCGGTTGCCGGTTGCCGGTTGTCGGGGACGGTGAGGCCCGAGAGGATCGTCACCGCGCGCGACGGATCGATGTCGTAGTACTCCAGCAGATCCTGCCGCGTCGACTCGGAGACGCAGATCACGGCGTCGGCGTGCGCCAGCTCGCGCTGCATCTGGTGCTCGAGATTCACCAGCGTCTCCTTCTGCAGCAGTTCGGGGAAGCGCTTGAAGGTCAGATCGTGGATCGTCACCACGCGGCGTCTTGCAACCGCGCCGAGGAGGCGGGGGAGAAAATAGTTGGCGCCGAATATCACGTCGACGTCGATCAACTTCATCCAGGCCACATACGCCGCCGCCGTCAGCGCGCGCGACTTGCCCGAGATCAGACCTTGTCCGCGAAGATCGAACCAGCAGAGGCGCGCGTTCGCGGGCAGATCGGCGTGAAGCTTCGGCCCGAAGTCGGTCACGCGAGCATCGCCGAAGAGGTAAAGCTCCACATCCTCGGCCTTCGCCATCTCGTGCAGCAGGTGGTAGAGATACCAGCCGATCCCGGTCAGCGGCTCGTAAAACGGGCGGATGTCGATGCCGATGTGCAGCGTTCGCTCGCGCCGCGTGGCTGAACGGAACGCCCGCGCGATCCGCTCGCGCAGAGCCTGGCTCAGAGTGTGAAGGATGGTGGTGACCATAGTTGCGCTTCGCGCGTCGTCGGTTGTCTGCGCTTCGCGCGTTCTCGGTGCTCGGTTGCCGGTTGGCAGGAGCTTTCGGCGTCTGAGACGATAGGATGACACCTCGCACGAAGCAAGAGAATCTGAACTGGCAACGCGCGAAGCGCCATCTATGAAAAAGCTGCTGATCATCGGCTGCATCCTCGCCGCGCTCGTGGCGATGGTCGCCATCTACCTCGCGGCGACGACGCCGAAAGCGTCGTCCGGCGTTCGCTTTCCGCTGACCGGCGAGCAGCGGGCGCTCATCGCCGCGGTGCCGGCGTCGGCGGAATCGTTCGCCTTGATCCCTGCCGCGGCCGCGCTCGACGCCAAGATGCGCGTCAATCCGGTCACCAGCGAAGCGGTCGAACAGTGGGAGCGATCGCATTCACTTCCCTCGCCGTGGATGATCGGCGCCGCCGATCTGCTGGCTTGGCGCGACACTGCCACCACCCGTTACTTCGTCCGCCTCGATCCCATCCGCGCCGCGATCGTGCGCACCTACATGATGTTCGGCGGCGACATCGGCGAGACGCTCATCCTCTCCGCGCCGCCCGGTCCGGCCATCAGCGCGGAGGATCTGGCGCCGATTCTTGCGCTCTCCGAAAAACTGCCGCCCGGCGATGCCTTCGTCGTCCAGCGCCGCGGGTCGCGCGGAGCGTTCCCACCCATCGGCCGCCCGGCGGTCACCTCGCTTTCGGTCACCTCGGACGACATTCTCTTCGTGTCCCGAGCGACTCGTGACGCCGATGAGCCGGCGGCAACGCAGCTGACGCAGCCGGCGCAGTTCGCCCGCGGCGCCATCCTGACCGCTACCTTCGCCACCATGCCGCGGGTAGTCGAGGACATGAACCGCGTCTTCGGCACGCGGGTCTCGTCGCTGGTCGAGAACGGCGGCACGCTGGCGGTCTACGACATCGACACCCACAAATTCATGCCGCGGCCGAAGGGGGTCATCGCCGTCAGCGACGATCCGTTGCGCCGCGCCGCCTTCGAAGAATTCGTCGGCAAAGTCCGGCAGGGCGAGTCGCTCGGCATCCACATTCGTACGGCTGAGCACGGCGGGTCGCTCCTGCTCTCCTTCGACGATTCCATCGACCTATATCTAAAGGATGCGTTTCAGCCGGGCTCCTGGCCGGCCGGCAAGTGGGCGGTCCGCGCCGATCCCCGGCGCCTCGTCCCGATCCTCGGGCAGCTCGGCGACAGCATCGGCCTGCGCATCGCCGCGCCGCGTTTTTATCGTTCCGCGCGCGACCTCGGGCACTGGATCGAGGCCTTGAAGGTGGCCACCGTGCTCGAAGCGGCGGCCTCCGACGACGGCTCCGCGGAGGAGCTAAAGGTAAGAATCGGGGCGAAATAGATGCCGGGAGGGCGCAGTTACAGCCTCGAACGCCATGCCGGACAAAGAACGGATCGTCTTCGACGACATCGACAAATATGGCCCGCAGAGCTACGAGCGGACGTACCAGTTCACCACCGAGGAACTGGGACGCATCGAGCTCGTGGGCATCGGTCCGGCGTCGATTCGGGCAGACGCGCGCAAGGGCGACCTTCCCGCCGAGTATCTGGCAGACGGGACGACCAACTTCGCCGCCGACTTCCTCTGTGCGCGCTGCGTCGAGCCCTTCCCGTTTGCGTCCTCATCCGAGTTTCACCTAAGATTCCGCCCTCGTCTCCAGGGGTCGAAAGAGAGTGACGAAATCGAGATCACCCCGGACGAGCTCGATATCGAGTTCTACACGGAGCGGTCGATTCCCCTCCGCGATCTGGCGGCCGAGCAAATCCAGCTTGCCATTCCGATGAAGCCGCTGTGCACGGAGAGCTGTCTCGGCCTCTGCCCGCAGTGCGGCGCCAATCAGAATGGCGAAGGATGCGACTGCCAGACATCGGTCTCGGACGACCGCTGGGGAGCGCTGGCGGGGATCCGGGCGGAGTTGGCGAAGAAGAACGAACAGTAATAGTTGCCAGGAGCCAGTGGCCAGTGGTCAGAGAGAAAAACCTGACCACTGACCACTGACCACTGACCACTCTTAAAGGAGCAACAAGATGCCTAACCCAAAACGGCGCCATTCCCGAACTCGCACGCGCACGCGCCGCGCGCACGACTTCCTCGAAGCGAAGTCGTTGTCGACGTGCCCGCAGTGCCATGAGGCCAAGATGCCGCACCGTGTCTGTCCGAAATGCGGCTACTACAAGGGACGTGAAGTCATCGCAGTCAAGGACGCGTTTTAAACTGATCCTTCGATGACTGAGGTCGTCCGCATCGCACTCGACGCCATGGGCGGCGATCATGCGCCGTCCGAAGTGGTGAAGGGTGCCCTCCTGGCGGCGGCCGAGTTTCCGCTCGAGATCATCCTGGTCGGCCAGGAGGACGTCATCCGGAAAGAGCTCGCCGCGGCGGGCCCGACTCCGCGCAACATCGACATCTTCGATGCGCGCGAGGTCGTAACCATGGAAGACACCGCTCTGGCACCCTTGCGCCGCAAGCGCAACTCCTCGGTGCGCGTCTGCGCGAACCTCGTCGCCGAGGGGCGCGCGCAGGCATTTGTATCAGCGGGGAACACCGGCGCAACCTGGACCTCCGCGCGCGCCGTCATGGGCATGATCGAAGGCGTCAGCCGGCCCGCGCTGGCCACGGTCGTGCCGAGTTTGAAAGGCCACACCCTCCTGCTCGACGTCGGCGCGAACGTCGATGCCAAGCCGAACCATCTCCGTGAGTTTGCCGTCATGGGTCACTTCTACGCGCAGATGCTTTTCGACAAAGAGGCGCCGCGCGTCGGCCTGCTCTCGATCGGCGAAGAAGAGGGAAAAGGGAACGAGCTGACGAAGGAAACCTACCGCGTCCTGAAAGAGACGGGCCTCAACTTCATCGGTAACGCCGAAGGCCGCGACGTCTACAACGGCAACGCCGACGTCGTCGTCTGCGACGGGTTCATCGGCAATGTCGTCCTCAAAGCCTCCGAGGCCCTTGGCGAGTTCGTCTCGACCACCCTGCGCGAAGAATTGACGCGCACCTGGAAACGAAAGATCGGCGCCATGCTGGCCAGAAGCGCATTCGACGGCTTGAAGAAGCGCATGGACTACTCCGAGTACGGCGGCGCCCCGCTCCTCGGCGTCAAAGGCGGCTGCATCGTCTGCCACGGCCGCTCCAACGCCAAGGCGATCAAGAACGCCATCCGCGTAGCCCGCAACTTCGCCATCAACCACATCGACGAAAAAATCGGCAGCCGGGTCAACGACCTTCACAAACGCGAGCACGACAGCAAAGTGCTGGCAACGGAGTAACGCTCATGCGCAAGAGTGCCGCCATCCTCCTCGTCCTCGCAGCCGCCGGTTGTGCCTCGACGTCGGTCAACGAGCGTCCCGAGCCAAACGTCGTCGAGCTCTGGAGCACGCCGTCACACGCATCGGTCAGCCTCGATTGCGGGGCCGGCACGATCGAGAAGGGCACCACCCCGCTGCGCGTCGACGTCCCCCGCTACCCCGAACGCTGCTTCATCGACGTCGCTGCCGAAGGCTATCGCCCGCAGCACATTCACTTCGACCGCGGCCTGGTCCTGAAGGAAGGCCTGCCGCTGCGCGAGGTCGAGCACCACCAGCTCGACCAGAGCGCCACCACCCTGGACATGCTCCTCTTCCCCCTCCAGAACCTCGGCGACAACATCCACAACGCGGCGATGCGGAGACTGAGGGCGGATTACCGGCTGGAAGTGAAGCTGGTACCGGCGAAGTAGCTATCCGTCATCCAGAGGCCGGCGCAGCGCGGCCGAAGGATCTCAAACTAGGCAGCTCCAGTCGAAGGTCTGTGTAATTGAAACGCGGTTTCAACGCAGAAACCGTAGTTTGAGATCCTTCGCTCGACGCTCAGGATGACAGCGCAAACCTCTCCCGAATCGTCTCCTTCCCCGGCGGCGCGGGCCACACCTTGAAAATCCGCAGCATCCAGTGGTCCATCACCTTGCTGCGGAAGAAGTACTCGTGCTCCCATTCCACCTCGGCCATCGTCAGGATGCAGTCCACCATCTCATCATGGCCGCAGTCGCGCGCGTAAACCGCCGCGTCTTCGTACTCGACGATGTTGCCGCGTTCCAGCCGGCCGGCGCCGTACATCGGCGCGAACCAGCCGCCGACGCGGCAGAACGCGCCGATCGCGCGGCCGATGCACCAGAAGATCGCTTCGCGAGTCCGGCTCGGTTTCCCGCCGAGCTGTTGCAACATCCCGCCGACGAGCTCACGATGATGCCACTCTTCCGCTTCGATCTGCTGGATGCGCGTGCGGTCGGGGCCTTCGCGAACGCTCTTCCAGTGTCCTCGGTACGCATAGCCCGCGGCCAGCTCGCCCGAATACGCTCCCTGCAGTTGGCGGACGAGTTTTGCGCGAGCATCGACGGGCATTCGCGGGGGATTGTAGCCGCTCCGCTCCATGTATGATTCCGGCCCCATGGAGCACAACACCGCATTCGTTTTTCCGGGGCAGGGGAGCCAGTACACCGGAATGGGGAAGGATGTCGCCGAGGCCTTTCCCGCCGCGCGGCGTGTCTTCGACGACATCGATGCAGCGCTCGGCTTCTCCATCTCGCAGCTCTGCTTTGAAGGCCCCGACGATCAACTCAAACTCACCGAGAACACGCAGCCGGCGATTCTCGCCGTCTCCTCGGCCATCCACGCGGTGCTCGAAGAGCGCGGCGCCACCCGGCGCGACGTCGTGGCCGGTCACTCCCTCGGCGAGTACAGCGCCATCGTCAGCGTCGGCGGATTGACGCCGGCCGAGGCCGCGCAGATCGTGCGCATGCGCGGGCGCTTCATGCAGGAAGCCGTTCCCGTCGGCACCGGCGGCATGGCCGCGTTGATCGGCCCCACCGTCGACGAAGCGCACGCCATCTGCCAGGAAGCGGCCGAGGGCGAGATTCTCTCCGTCGCCAACATCAACGCGCCGGGCCAGATCGTCATCGCCGGAACGAAGAACGCCATCGATCGCGCCATCGTCGTCGCCAAAGCGCATGGAGTGCGTCGCGCGCTGCCGTTGCCCGTCTCCGCGCCGTTCCATTGCGACCTGATGAAGCCCGCCGAAGACCGGCTGCGCCCGCTGCTCGAAAGCGCGCACTTCAAAGACCTCTGGATGTCGCTGGTCTCGAACGTCGACGCCTCGCCGATCGGCACCGCCACTGCCGTTCGCAACGCGCTCGTTCGCCAGGTGGCATCGCCCGTGCGGTGGGTGGAGTCGGTGCAGAAGATGGTGGCCATGGGCGTCCGGCGCTTCGTCGAGATCGGGCCCGGCAACGTGCTGACGGGCCTCATCAAGCGCATCGACGCATCGGTCGAATTGATCAACGTCTCCGACGTGCCGTCGATCGAAAAATTCGTGGAGAGCATGCGATGAACATCGATCTCACCGGCCGTACCGCGCTCGTCACTGGCGCCTCGCGCGGCATCGGCGAAGCGATCGCCCGCCGCCTCGGCGGCACCGGCGCGCTGGTCATCTGCGCGGCGCGGAATCTCGAGCACGTCGAGCGCGTGGCCGCCGAGATCGTCACCGCCGGCGGCAACGCCTCGGCCGTCCAACTCGACATCACCAGCGGCGACATCCGCGACCGCATCAAAGCGATCATCGAACAGCAGCCGATCGACATCCTGGTCAACAACGCCGGCATCACTGACGACGATCTCTTCATCCGCATGAAAGCCGAGGCCTGGACCAGTGTGCTGCGCACGAACCTCGATTCGGCGTTTCACATCACCCAGGAAGTGGTGAAGAAGATGATCCGCGCCCGATGGGGACGCGTGATCAACATCTCCTCGATCGTCGGCCTCTCCGGCAATCCCGGCCAGGTGAACTACGCCGCGTCGAAAGCGGCGCTGATCGGCTTCACGAAATCGCTGGCGCTGGAAATCGGATCGCGCAATGTGACCGTCAACGCCATCGCCCCCGGCTTCATCCGCACCGCCATGACGGACGCGATGACCGACGAAGCCCGCCAGGCACTGGAAGGTCGAATCGCCCTCCACCGCCTCGGCACCCCGGACGACGTCGCCTACGCCGTCGCCTTTCTCGCCTCCGAACAAGCCGGCTACATCACCGGAACGGTGCTGAACGTAAGCGGCGGCCTGTACACCTGAAGCACAGACAGGAGTGTCTGTGCCACATTGAATCTGCCACAGGCCGGAGCCAGGCAAGAACCAGGACCGATGTGGCACAGACACTCTTGTCTGTGCTCTCTTGACTACCCCTCGTCACTGAGCCTCAGAAATCAAGATCCTGCAAATGAAACGGCGAGAACCCGCGTGCATACGCGGTCGCCCAGAGGCAGGCCACCCGCTCCTCCGCTTTCGCCGCCGTGAACGTATGTGGTCCCGCGGCCAGCGATCGCGCTCCGCGATACGGCGTCCCGTCGAGCAAGCCCTCCGGTTCGCCCTCTTTCGTTAGGATCACGTAATCACCCGGAACGGCGATGGTGAACGAACCGTTCGGTCCGAGCCATTGCCCCGAGGCGCGCAGCCGGCCGAGATCGAGAAAGTTCGCATGCATGAAATCGCGGGCGCGATCGGGCCACTGCTCGCCATCCGCCTGCGCCAGGTGACAGCCCGTTCTCACGATGTCCTCGGGCACCGTATCGGCCACCAGTCCGCGGGCGATGGCGTTGCGGGTGATGAACTCGAGGATGAAGTAGTAGGGTCTGCGCCGGTAGATCGTCTCGCCCTTGTAATCCATCACCAGCTCGCCCGGCCGCGTCAGCCGCAGCAGCTGATTCTCCATGGTGATGAACTCGCGCGTCCGGTTTTGCAGCCACGCCGCGTAGTACCCGACGCCGAGGAGACAGACGATCGACAACACTGCCATCGCCGGCACGAAGTACGTCCGCCGGATCAGCCACGCCACGAAGAAGATGGCAAGGAACGGAAGAAACGGCAGAAAGTCGCGAGGCGAGATCAGGATCCAGAAGCCGGCCAGCGTGGCGACGAAGATCGCCGTGGCGGTGGCGAAGAAGAACCGCCAGGTCGTCGTCGCCTGACGCCGCCTCCACGCCATGCGAACGATGAGGATCATCAGTGGAACGTAGAAAACCCGCGGAGCCCACACCACGAACGGTGAGCGGGTGAGCGCGACCAGGCCGTTGAAGCGAAAGACACCGTAGACGAAGTTGCCCCACGCCCCGCGCGCCACGAAGTACGCCACGATGAGCGACGGCACGATCACCAGCCCGGCGATGACGATGGCGATGTCGTTCCATCGGACTCTCTCTCCCCGGCCTCGCGCCATCCAGGTGAGCGCGCCCGCCGCGGCGAAGGAGAAAAGCAGTAACGAAGTCTTCAGCGAGACCGAAAGCGCGCAGCCGAGGAGAATGCCGCCGAGAAAGAGCTGCAGTGAACGCAGTCTCCTCACCTCCGAGACGGCATCGAACAGCACCAGCACCGCCAGCACCCAGAACGCGTTCCAGAGGTTGTCGGTGCGGAACTCCAGCGACTTCAGAAAGAACGTCGGAAAGACGTTGAGCAGCAGCGTCGCCCAGATGGCCACGCGCGTGTCGTAGAGACGCTGCGCCAGTTTGAACGAGGCGACGCTGATGATGATCCAGAGCAGGACCATCGGCGCCCGCATGTACAGCAGGATGTCCGACCGCTCCCCGAGGAGCCGGAGGAGCGGCGCCGAAACGATGTGAAAAAGTGGCGCGTGGTTGTCGAAGAGATCGCGATACTGCAGCAGCCCGGCCGTCCAGCCCCAGACCACGTGCAGATGCTGCGGCTCATCGGAGTCGAACCGATAGTGGAAAAAGGCCACCACGCGCATGGCCAGCGCCACCAGGGCGATGCCCGCCGCCAGAAGCCGTTCCGAGCGCGAAATCGTCGTCGTCAATCCGCCGCGGAGTCTATCCCCCTCGACACCTGACGCCCCCGTGAATAGAATCGCCAGCCCCCCTGTTCTTCAGGGCCGCATCCCGATCGCCGTTGTAGCTCAGTTGGCAGAGCAGCTGATTCGTAATCAGCAGGTCGCCGGTTCAAATCCGGCCAACGGCTCCAGGTTCGATCTCGCTCAAGCCTCTGGAAACAGAGGCTTTTTGTTTGATGGATGGATCGTTCGATCCATGTTTTTGATCCGCTCGATGTAGATCGAACCCCCTCCCCGCATCCATCCCTTTTCATCCCTCGCGGTGCATAGTCACGGCGTCGCGCATGTGGGACAACACGCCATACAGAAGGAGCTATGGGCGTGTCTCGGATCAATGTCCTGGTTGCAAGCGTATTGCCGGATGTGAAGGCGGAAGTCATCGCGGAGGCGGTGGCGGCGCGGCAGGACATGAATCTCGTCGAGGGGCGCTGCGTGGCGGCGGCGGAAGTCGGCGCCCTCCTCGAATCGATTCCTGAATCTCCCCAGTGCGCGCTGGTCGTCGTCGGGCGGCCGGCGGATACCGATGAACTGGCGGGGCGGTGGCTTGCGGACCGGGCGGACATCGTGGTGATGCATGTCGATGTCGTCGGCGACGTCGTGCGCATCGACGTTCGTGCGCCGCGGCTCGATCCGTTGCTGAGTGCATTGCGCGAGCTCGTGGAGCGCGTCGGTGCGCGAGAGCCGGAAGGCGTTGCGCGTCCGCTGCTGCAGGCCGCGGTTGATTGGGTGCATCAGGTTTTGCGCGACGCCGTCGGGAGCGTGTCCGACGAAAACGGCGACGTGCATGGCCTCTCGGTGACGCGCGCCACGTTGCTGCAGTCGCTCGATGCGTCGGTGCGCGATACGAACGAGCGGCCGCGCGATCTGATCGATGCCGATACGGGGCTCGATCGCGCGCTGGCCGCCGCCGATGCGACGACGGAACCGCTGGCCGCGGCTGCGCGCGCCTTCGAACTCACTCCTCTCGAATTCCGAATGATGCTGCTGGCGCTGGCGCCGGAGCTCGATCTCCGGTTTCAGCGATGCATCGGATTCCTGCTCGATGAAATGGGCCGTCGCGTTGGGACGACGGCGCTCTACAGTTCCTTACTCGGAACGACTTCGCACGTTCGCGGCGAGCTGGCCGAGGGCGGGACGTTGGCGCGCTGGCTGATCTTCGAAGGATCGCGGCAATCGTCCGCTGACGAGCCGCTCCGGCTTGATCCGTTTCTCGCGCAATGGCTTCTCGGCGACCGGACCGCGCTCGCGCACGATCCGCGCGTCCGGCGGTCGCTGCGGCTCGTTCCGTGGTCGGGTGGCGATCTGCTGGAACGGGAAGCCGATCACGCCGCCAGCTTGATCGTGAATTCCCACTGGTTCCTGCTCGGCGGCGATGATCCCGCCGCATGGCGCGCGTTGATCGAGGTCGGCGCGCAGAGCCGGAACGTTGCCCCGGTTCGCGTCGAGACCTCGCGGCTGGCGAACGCCGACATCATCGACATCGAGGACTGCGCCCGCCGCCTCGGGCGCATGGTGCTGCTCACTGGTGAGCCGCTGATCATCGACGCCACCAGCGAAGGTGACGACGACGCGTTACGTCTCTTTCTCGCGACCCTGAACTGCCCGGCGACGGTGATCTGCCGCGATGCGGCGCGCATGGTCCGGTTGCTCGGATCGGCGTCGTATGAATTGATCGATGAACCGCCGCTGACGGCGGCAGCGCGCGTCGCCGCGGTGCGGGCGGCGGCGACCGGAGCGGGCGCGTATCTGTCCGAGGAATCGGCGGCGGCAATTGCGAACCGCTATCCGTTGGGCATCGATGGTCTGGAGCAGGCCATGCGTCTCGCCTCCAGCCGCACGGAACCCTTCGACCCGTTGGTGCGCTTCACGACGGCGTGCAGGGATGTGGCGGCCGAGGGCGTCTCGCATCTTGCCGAACGGATCGAGCCGGTCTTCAGCCTCGACGACGTCGTCCTGCCGGCGGACCGGAAGCAGCAGCTGACCGAGATCGTCGACCACGTTCGCCTCGCGCCGCAGGTGCTGGACGAATGGAAGTTCCGCGACCAGCTGCCGTACGGCCGCGGTGTCACCGCGCTCTTTCATGGCTCCAGCGGAACGGGCAAGACCATGGCCGCCATGGCGGTCGCCCGCCGGCTGGGCATCCAGCTGTTGCGGCTCGATTTTTCCCGCGTGGTCAGCAAATACATCGGAGACACCGAGAAGAACATCGATCGCGTGTTCACCGATGCGCAGCGATCGGGCTCCGCCATCCTGATCGACGAAGCCGACGCGCTCCTCGGCAAGCGCAGCGAGGTGAAGGATGCGCACGACCGCTACGCCAACATCGAGGTCGCCTACCTGCTGCAGCGGATGGAAGCGTACGAAGGGCTGGCCATCCTCACCACGAACATGCGGCAGAACCTCGATCCGGCCTTTCTGCGCCGGCTTCGGTTCGTGGTCGATTTTCCGCGGCCCGATGTGGAGGCGCGGCAGAAGATCTGGCGGCAGTGCCTGCCCGAGGGATCGCACGAGCTCGACCAGGCCGCGTTCGGACAGCTGGCGCGCAAGATCGAGCTTACCGGCGGCCACATTCGCCAGATCACGTTGCGCGCGGCGTTCATCGCCGCGGCGGCCGGCGTGCAGATCGGGCTGGAGCACATCGTTCATGCCGCGCGCGCGGAATTCGCCAAGCTGGGGATGCCGCCGGTCGAGATCGACCTGAGTCAGACGAGGCGGGCGGCATGAGCGCCGACGCCATCCTCAATGTGACTCTGGCGCTTCGGAAGCGGCTGGAGATCGCGCTGACGAAGTCCACCGTGCCGGGTACGGTTTTCGTCGGGCCGCTCGACGATCCCGATGCAACGAACGCGGCGCTGATCCTTTTTCTCTACCGCATCGTTCCCAATTCCAGTCTGCGCAATCGCGAGCATGTGGTTACGGGCACGCCGCCGCCGGTCATCTATCGGAATGCGCTGCCGCTCGATCTCTACTTCCTGGTCACGGTCGGAACGAAGCCGGGTTCGAGCGAGGAGACGCTGCTCAAGGCCCTTGGATTTGCCATGCAGGAGATGCAGGGCGATCCGGAGCTGACCGGTCCCGTGGTGAAGCACCAGGCGGTGCATGTCTCGCTCGAGCCTCTCTCGACCGAAGAGGCCAGCCGGATCTGGGCGCTGTTCCCTACCGCCAATTACCGGACCTCGATCGCCTACCTGGCCACGCCGGTGTGGATCGATCCGCCGGAGCCGGAGCCTCTGGCCGCGCGTGTCACCGAGGATCAGTTGTTTGCGGGACACAAAGTCTCGGAGGCGGTGTCGTGAGCCGGCAATTCCAGGCGCCGCCCGAGGCGGCCTTCCGCCGCAACGTGCTGTTCGCCATCGAGCTGCTCGATGCCGTGACGCTGGGACGCGTCAGCCAGGGAGTGGACGTCGTCGCCGATGGGCTGCAGGCCAAACCGATCGTCAACGCCAGCGGCCTGTTCGTCTGGCTGAACGAAGACCTCGCATCGCTGAGGAAGATCACCATCGATCCCGGTCCGCTGCCGTACGAGAGCGTCGCCCTCGATCCGGCGCAGCTGCAGATGCCGCTGACCAGCGTCGAGCTGCCTCCGCGGATCGACTACGCCTTCGCCGCCGGCGTCACCGGAATGCGCGGCGTGCTGATCGAACAGCGGGTCCCTTCGCCGCAGCGGCCCGTGCCGGTGCGCGATGCCGAATTGCATCTGCGCTGGCTGGACGACAACAGCGTCTGGCAGGACGGACCGGTGTCGCATAGCGATCCCCGAGGAGGCGACTTCGCGGCGGTGCTGCGATTTGCGCCGGCGGACGTGCCGCTGCTCGACAACGACGGCGCGCTCACCGTGCGCCTGCACGCGCGGCGCGGCGCGAACGACCGCGAATCCGCCGATCTGAAACTGCCGCAAGGGCGCATCACCGATCCGTCGGCGTTTGCGCAGGACCCTCCCCCCAACCCGTTGATTTTTTCCTGGGACGAGTTGCAGCCCTGAGTTTGACCTTTAGGAGACCGACGCCATGACTGACTACACCAAGAAGCCCGGCCACGAATGCCCGCCACCGCCCGACGATCCCGCCGGCCAGCCGAAGCCGCCCGGATGCGAGTGCGACCCGCTGCCGACCACGACACCACCGGTCCTCGATCCGCCGGCGCCGTGTCCCGATCCCGATCCCTGCTGCAAGTGCCCGACGCCGCCCGGCTCGAATCCGAACTGTCTGGAGGATCTGATCGCCAAACAGACAGCGGAGATCGTCATCGCCGGGAACGCCGACAAGCTCAAGAAAGAGCTGGAGGCGCTGCTCGACTCGGCCAAGAAAGCCGCCGCGAAGTACACGCGGGACAAGTACGAACAGCTCGTCGCCGAATGGGTCAAGCAGGATGCGGCTATCGCCGAGCTCATTCGCAAGCTCGTCTGCGCCGTGCCGTGCTGGCGCTGCATCATCGACTGCTACGTCTGCCCGCTGCTCAACGATCTCCACTACGCCGAGAAGTGGCTCTACGACGACGGTCAGCTCTACACGAGCGTCCACGATCTCTACGACCTGCAGTACTGGTACACGCGCGACAAGGCTGCCAAGCAGCGCCGCTTCAATCGCATCGACAGCGTCCTGAAGGCGTGGGGCGACCCGGCCACGACCATCGAGAAAGCGCTGGCCGCCGACAAGGCCCTGATCGATGCCACCAGCAAGATCATCGGCACCGAGGGTGGCAAAGCGATCTATGACGTCTTCCTGAAGCTGCTGCCGATGCACCTGACCATCGCCCCGCCCGCCGGTCCCGACACCACCACGAAGATCGACGAGAAGTTCACGAAGTTCTGCGACTGCGACAAGGGAACGCCCGACGATTGCTGCGGGCCCGACGTCGGCGAATGGAGCCTGCGCCAGCGCCTGATCGGAGCGCAGCCGTACCTCATCGATCCGAATGACTACTTCTCGCTCATCTGCTGCCTGGTCCAGAACCGTTACGTGCCGGCGAAGGACGCCCTGAGCAAGGCCGACACCGATCTCACCGGCGTCACCAACAAGATCGCCCGCTACGAGAAGCAGCTCGCGGACGGACTCAACCCCGACAACTTCGAAAAGAGCGCCAAGGGCGTCATCCCCAGCGTGATCGATTGCTGCGATTACGAGAAGGACGACGACGAGCCGAAGCCATCCAGGAAGTACTGATGAGCCAGGAGGACCACCATGCCTGAATATCTAACACCCGGCGTTTACATCGAAGAGATCGAGCGCGGTCCGCGGCCGATCGAAGGCGTTCCCACGAGCACTTCGGCCTTCCTCGGCGAGACCGAGCGCGGGCCGATCCGGCCGCGACTGGTCTCCAGCTACACGGAATACAACCGATGGTTCGGCGGCGTCTTCGGCGACGGACGCTACATGCCGCATGCCGCCAGCGGATTCTTCGACAACGGCGGCAAGCGGTTGTATGTGTGCCGCATCGTCGGCGAGGAAGCGACGACCGCATCGAAGGTCTTCGGCGATTTCATCGTGCGGGCCTCGGGTCCGGGCGAGTGGGGACGACGGGTCTGGGTCAAGATCGAGGAAGGCTCGACCAACAAAGGCGGCAACAGCGGCTTTCGCCTGAAGCTGGCCTACTGGTCGACGTTCCCGCAGGGGTTTCAGCCCTACGACCCCTTCGATGCCGCCAACCGCAACAAGCTCCCCCGGCCGCAGTACGCCGAAGACTACGACGACCTGTCGGTCGACCCGAATTCGTCCAATTACTTCACCAAGCGGCTGATCGACAGCGGGACGAATCAATCGGTCTCGGTGTTTGCCAGCCTCGAAGCCGCCGTCGCGGCGCCGGGCAAGCCGCAGCCGAACGATCCGAATGGCGAGTTTCTCGATCAGGACGGCGCCAACGACCCGAAGCCGCTCGGCGCCGATGACTTCGAGGGGAAGGTGGCCGGCGGGCGCGATCAGGTGCAGGGCCTCCAGGCGCTGGAGCTCGATCCATTTCGGGATGTGGCGCTGGTGTACGCGCCGCATCCGGCGGACAACGGCGTCGACATCGTGCGGGCCATCATCGACCACTGCGAGCGGATGCGATTCCGTTTCGCGGCGATCGATTGCGAGCCGAACGACGAGCCCTCGGGACTCGATCCGCGCGCCGCGAATCATTGGGACACCGAGTACGCCGCCTTCTACGCGCCCTGGATCGTCATCTCCGATCCGCAAAGCGGCGCGCGCCGCACCGTGCCGCCGGGCGGACACGTCCTCGGCGTCTACGCCCGCACCGACAACGAGCGGGGAGTCTTCAAGGCGCCGGCCAACGAGATCGTGCGCGGCGCGCTCAACGTCCGCTTCGACGTCAACGACAACACGCAGGGCGTGCTGAATCCCCGCGGCGTGAACGTCATCCGCAGCTTCCCCTCGCGCGGCATCCGGGTCTGGGGCGCGCGAACGCTCTCGTCGGACAGCCTCTGGAAGTATGTCTCCGTCCGCCGGCTCTTCATCTTTCTCGAGCACTCCATCTACGACGGCACGCAGTTCGTGGTCTTCGAGCCGAACGACGACAAGCTCTGGGCGCGCGTCGTCGACACCATCCGTCTCTTTCTGCGCACCCAGTGGCGCCTCGGCGCGCTGCTCGGCCGCACCGAGCAGGAAGCCTTCTTCATCACCTGCGACCGCACCACCATGACGCAGGACGACATCCTCAACGGACGTCTCGTCTGCGAGATCGGCATCGCGCCGGTCCGCCCCGCCGAATTCGTCATCTTCCGGATTTTCCAGAACACCGCTGAGGCCAGCGTTAGGAGCTAGCCATGCCACGCATCGATCCATTGCGCAATTTCCGCTACCGGCTCGAGATCGACAGCATCGCCCAGGCGGGATTCAGCGAAGTCATGATCGCCGAGACCACCATCGACCTGGTCGAGTACCGCGAGGGCACCGATCCGGTCCACACGCGAAAGCTGAGCGGCCTGACCAAGTACGGGAACATCACCCTGAAGTGGGGCCTGACCATCGGCGGCACCGCCCTCGATCTCTTCAAATGGCACGCCGACGTTTCGGCAGGTCAGATCAAAGAGAAACGGAAGAAGGTGGTCATCGTCGTCCAGGACGAAGCCGGCGCCGACGCCGCGCGCTTCGTAGTCACCGACGCCTGGCCGATCAAGTACGACCCGAGCGACCTCAATGCCAAGGGCAACGAGGTCTTGATCGAGCTGCTCGAACTGGCGAACGAAGGCATCGAGCGGGTCGCGTAAGGAGAACGTCATGAGCGCACATCCCGGCTTCCAGACCGAGATCGAGTTCGAGCTGCCGAAGGGCTACGTGGACGAAGCGGGAACGCTTCACCGGCGCGGCACGATGCGCCTGGCCACGGCCGCCGACGAGATCCTGCCGCTGCGCGATCCGCGTGTGCAGCAGAACGAAGCCTATCTGGCCATCATCGTCCTGGCGCGTGTGATCACCCGGCTCGGCACGCTGCCCGACATCCACACCGGCGTGGTCGAGGGTTTGTACGCCTCCGATCTCGCCCATCTGCAGCGGCTCTACGAGAAGTTCAACGCCGGCGACGACGCCGAGCCGGAGCTCGAGAAACCGGGCGCCGGCCGCGGGAATCCGCTGCGGAGGATCTCTGCCGTGGGGGAAGCATGAAGGCCTATCCCGTGAGGTCGCTGTACGAGGAGATGGCCTTCATCGCCCGCCACTTTCACTGGTCGCACGACGAGCTGATGCGGCTCGAGCATCGTGAGCGCCGGCGGTGGTGCAGGGAAATCTCGGCGACCAACCGCGCCCTCGACGGCGCGCCGGCGAATCCGTTTGACGTCTGAGGCAGACCGATGGCTCGACAGGACCCACTGCGCGGATTTCGCTTCCTGCTCGAGATCGAGGGGATCACGAGCGGCGGCTTCACGCGCGTCAAAGGCATCTCCCGCGAGGTGAAGCACGAGTCGTATCGCGAGGGGGGCGTCAACGAGTACGAGCACAAGCTCGTCACGCAGGTCTCCTATCCCGTGGTCGTGCTCGAGCGCGGCCTCGCGCTCGACGACCTCTGGACCTGGGCGCAGGCGGCCGCCGACGGCGAGGTGCGGCGCAAGACCATCCGCATCCGTCTGCAGAACGAGGCCGGTGAGAAGACCTGGGCCTGGCAGATCGAGCACGCCATCCCGGTCAAGTGGACGGCCTCCGATCTCGATGCGCAGTCGACGCAGGTGGTGATGGAGAGCCTCGAGCTCGCGCACCACGGATTGAGGAAGGCCACATGAAACGCGTCTTCGTGTTCGCCGCGCGCCTCGCCGCATCGCGCTTCGTCGTGCGCCGCGGAAAGGCGCAGCGCCGGCGCGATGCCTGGCGTCCGATCGCTCTGCATTGGAGAAAGACGCGCAGACGGCTGGAGATGCCGCGCGATCGCCGCACGGGAACGCTGGGGTCGTCGACGAGCGTATGGCTTCCCCAGTTCCATCTCCACTTCGCCGCGCCCTTTCATCGAGAGCCCTTCTCCCCCCGCGGTTTTTTGCAGGGGGAGAAGGTGCCGAAGGCGGATGAGGGGGGCGTTAACGCAATAGTTGCGATCTACGGTCGGGCTCAAATGAAGTACGCGTGCACCGCCCCCTCATCCGCCTATCGGCACCCTTCGACTCGCTTCGCTCGCTCAGGGCAAGCTCTTCTCCCCCGCAAGAAACCGCAGGGCAGAAGGACTCTCGACGTAGGACGCGGACAAACGAGCCCCGTGGTCGTTTCGCCACCCGCGTATCGAGTGCGAACGTCGGTCGTCGAGCCAATCCGGAAGGGCATCCGCGCGAGCGCATCGAGAAGCGAACGATCGCATCTCTTCCAAACGCACGCACCGATCGGCCGTGGTGAGCTTCGGCTGTCCTATCGGCGTCCGCAGGAGATCGCTGATATTCGCCGCGCATCGGCGAGCACGCCTTCGCAACAGGTGATCGTCCGTCCTCCCGACCTCGTCTATCGCCGCGAGCTCCGTTCTCGCACCGAAATCGCCGACCAGCCATCGCGTCCCGGTCCGGCCGCGTCGTCACCGGCGCGTTCGGCCGCAAGCCTGACAACGGCGCCAGAAGCGTCGAGCGCCAAACGTCCGGCGCCGTTGCGCATGACCGATCTCGATCCCGCGTTCGTCGACCGGCTGACCGATGACGTCATCCGGCGCGTCGAGCGGCGCGTGCGCATCGAGCGCGAACGGCGGGGATTGTGAGGTCGTCATGAGCAAGACCCAGCTCAAGAAAGCCACCATCACCGTCCTCGAGGGCGCGGACAAGGGCAAGGTCATCGCCGTGCTCTTCAATCCCACCGAGTACAGCTTCGAGCGCACCAACTCCTACAAAACCACCGCGGTCCCCGGGCTCGGCTCGCCGCTCATTCAGTTCGTCAACGGCGAGTGCGACCAGCTCAGCATGGACCTCTTCCTCGACGACTACACCGATCCCACCGGGCCGACGTCGCTGCAGCAGCCGGAGAAAGATCCGGTGGCCAAGCGCCTGACCGATATCTCGAAACTGCTGGAGATCGATCGCGATCTGCATGCGCCGCCGCCCGTGCGCTTCAACTGGGGGCCGATGGAGTTCTCGGCCGTCATCGAGAAGCTCGGCCGCAAGGTGACCATGTTTCACCCCGACGGCACGCCGGCGCGGGCCACGCTCTCGGTCAGCTTCAAGGAGTACCGCACGCTGCGGCAGCAGATCGAGGACCCGCGCCGCGAATCGGCCGACAAGACCAAGCGCCGCGTCGTGGTGGGACGCGAAGCGCTCTGGTGGATCGCCGCGCGCGAATACGACGATCCGAACGAATGGACACGAATAGCGGTAGCCAACGATCTCGACGATCCGCGCGAGATCGCCGCCGGCGACTGGCTGGTGCTGCCCCCAATCGAGAATCCCAATGGAACTGGCAACCCTCGCTAGCAATTACGGCGACTTCTACGCGCCGTCCTACGCCGTGCGACTCGGCAGGGACGATCTCATGCGCGATCTCTTCGTCTCCGTCAGTCAGGTGGAGGTCGACCGCGTGCTCGGCGCCGCCTCGCGTTTCACCTTCACCGTCTCCGATGCTTACAGCCAGAAGCTGCACGCTTTCAAGACCGGCGCCGGCGACGACGTCCTGAGCCTGCTCGCGTTCGGCACCGAGGTCGAGATCTGCATGGGTTACGGCGACTCGAAATCGATGCCGGCGGCGATGCGCGGACTGATCACCGAGATCACCACCAGCTTCCCCGACGGCGGCTCGCCCGAGCTGTCGGTCGCCGGATACGACCACGGATTTCCGCTCACCATCGGCAAGAGCTCGCGTACCTGGTCGAAGGCGCGTGACAGCGATGCCGCGCACGAGATCGCCAGTTTCAACAATCTCGACGAAGCCATCGAGACCACCGGGGAGAAGCACGCCCAGATCGAGCAGAACCAGGAAAGCGACTGGGAGTTCCTCAAGAAGCTGGCCGACCGCAATCACTTCGAGCTTTACGTCGACGAGAAAAAGAAGCTGCACTTCGGCAAGCCGAACGACAAGGCCGATGCCGTCGTCCGGCTCGTGTACGGCGAAGGGCTGCTCAGTTTCAAACCCGAGGCGAATCTCGCCGGGCAGATCTCGCAGGTCGAGGTCTACGGCTGGGATCCGAATACGAAGAAACAGATCATCGGCAAGGCCAGTGCCGGAGAAGAATCGGGACTCACCGGCAAAAGCGCGGGGCAGCGTCTCAACGCCTTCGTGCGCGATCCATCCAAGCGGCCGACGCTGCGCCTCCGCCAGCCGGTGTTCACCCAGGCGGAAGCCAACCAGCGCGCCAAGGCCGCGCTGAACGAGCGCGCCAAGCAGTTTCTGACAGGGGAGGGAGAAACGATCGGTCTCCCCGAGCTCCGCCCCGATTGCAACGTGGAGCTCGACAACCTCGGCTTCCCTTTTTCCAAGAAGTACTACATCCAGCAAGCGACCCACAAGATCGATTCGAACGGCTTCCGCTCGCGCTTCAAGGTGAAGGAGACCGGTCTATGACGATCCTGGAAGAGGCGCCGCGCGAGACCACGCTCGAATCCGGCGGCAACCTCAAAGGCGTCGCCATCGCCCTGGTCACGCAGAACCAGGATCCCGACGGTTTGTGCCGCGTCAAGGTCCGCTTCCCGTGGCATGAGAAGGCGAGCGAGAGCTACTGGGCGCGGCTGTCGATGCCGATGGCCGGTCCCGATCGCGGCCTGGTCCTGATCCCCGAGGTCGGCGACGAAGTGCTCGTCGCCTTCGAGCGTGAAGACCTGCGCTTCCCCTACATCCTCGGCGCGCTCTGGAACGGGAAGGACAAGCCGCCGGTCGCCAACGACGACGGCAAGAACGACAAGCGGATCCTCAAGTCGCGCAAGAAGCACTACCTGCTGTTCGATGACGGTACCAAGGGCGTGGTGGAGCTGGCGCACGAGAAGGGCCGGAAGGTCACCTTCGACGACAACGGCTTCGTCGTGCAGGACGAGAACGGCAATCAGGTCAAGGTCGACAGCAACAGCGGCGCGATGACGATCGAAGCGAAGGGGCAGCTCAGCATCAAGGCCGCCTCGATCACGCTCGAAGCAACCGGAACGCTCGAGATCAAGGCGAACGCCACGCTGACCATCCGCGGGTCGCTCGTGAACATCAATTGAAGGAACATCGATGGGACAACCGGCCGCACGCATCGGAGATCAGACCAGTCACGGCACGCCGCTGGCGCCGGGACCAGGCTGCCCGACGGTGCTCATCGCCGGGCAGCCCGCGTGGCGCGCGGCGTCGGACTTTCACGCCTGTCCGCTGGTCGATGGCGTCAAGCCTCACGTCGGCGGCGTGGTCGCGGTGGGAAGCGTGACGGTGTTGATCGGCGGCCTGCCTGCCGCGCGGCAGGGAGACCTGGTGGTGGAAGTGGGCGCTCCGAACGCGATCGCGATCGGCGCGCCGACGGTGATGATCGGATGAGCACGGAAAACGTCAACGTCGATCGGAAGGACTTCCTCGGCCGCGGCTGGGCGATGCCGGTGGAGCTCGATCCGCGCACCGGCCTCGTGGCCAGCGTCGCCTATGAAGAGGACATCCGCCAGTCGATTCTGATCATCCTCGAGACCGCGCCCGGCGAACGGGTGATGCGGCCGAACTTCGGCTGCGGCATTCATGAGCTGGTGTTCTCGGCGGTCGACAGCACGGCCATCCAGCGGGTCCGCTCCGTGGTCGATGAAGCGCTGCGCCGCTGCGAGGCCCGCATCGAAGTGCTGAACATCAATGTCGACGAGGCGGCGACGATCGATGGCCAGCTGATCGTCGAAATCGAATACCGCGTCCGCAAGACCAACCAGCTCGGCAACCTGGTCTTCCCCTTCTACTTCCGCGAAGGAGGGCGCCCGTGAGAACGCCGCGGGCACCGCGGCTCGACACGCGCCGGACGGCCGGGATCTCGGCGGAGCTGCGCGAGCGGGCGCGGTCGTGGATCCCGTCGTGGGCTCTGGCGGACGGCGAGCGCGATTTCGGCCGGGCGTTGCTGGAGATTGCCGCGCGCTTCAGTTCCGAGGTCGCCGAAAGGCTGGACGATGCCGGCGAGAAAATGCGCCGCGGATTTCTCGACTGGCTGGCCGTGCGCGGCCAGGCAGCAAGGCCGGCGCGGATGCCGGTGGTCTTCAAGCTGGCCGATGCCGCCCGCGACGCCGTGCTGGCTTCGGCTCCCGTGCGCATGCAGGCCGACGCAGCCGGCACGAGCGTCGTCTTCGAGACCGAGACCGACGTTCGCCTGGTGCCCGGCAGCCTGCAGGTCCTGGTCGGCGTCGACGCCGATGCCGACGCGTTCTTTCTCCCGCCTCCCGGCCTGAGCGATCTCAAGCCGCTGGAGCCGCTGCCGGTGCAATGGCAGTTGAAGAGCTTCGCCGCCGCCGGCGCGACCAAACTGCAGCTCGATCCCGAGGCGGGGCTGCTGTTGGGAATCGTGATCGAAGCGGCCGGCCAGCAATACCGGATCGAGAAGGCCGACAAGGAAATCGTCACCGTCAATCCGCCGCTGACGGCCGCATTGGACGCCGGCGAGGTACTCCACAAAGTCACGTCGTTCACGCCATTCGACGACAAGAGTCGCAATCGCCAGGAGCACGCGCTCTACGTCGGCCACAAAGAGCTGCTCGACATCACCTCGCCGGCTGCGATCGCCATTGCCGGCGCGCAAAGCCTGCAGGCCGGCGTGACCTGGCAGTACTGGGGCAAGGCCGGCGACAACGAAGCGGAGGATTGGCAGCCGCTCCTGCTTGCCAAGGATCAGCCCACCGGCGCGGTGCTGCTGACCAAGGGCAAAGGCGCCGTCGAACCGCGCGAGGTCAGCGGCAGGAATAGTCGCTGGATCCGCGCTCTGACGAAGAACATCCCGCCCGGGACGGCGGCCAGGTCTCTCGAGGATCTTCGCATTCGCATCAACGCCGTCGGTTGCGACACGGACATTGCCTGCCGCGATGACCTAGGCGAGTCTCCCGCCGCCGAAGGGCTGGCCAACACCACGCCTCTCGTACTGGAAAGCGTCTTCTCTCCTCTGGGGCGAGAGCCGCGGCAGTTCGATGCCTTCTACCTCGGGAGCGCCGAGGCGTTTTCCAAGCCGGGCGCGAAAGTCCAGCTCTGTTTCCAGATGAGCGATCCCTCCTTCGAATCGCTGGCGGTTCAACACCGAGGGCTGTTCGAAGATCAGCTACTCGCCGGGGTCGCTCTCGACGGCCATTTGCATCTTCTTCGCTTTGACCCTTCGACTGGACAACTGGCTCGTGACGGCGATCCGCTGCGGCCACCGTCGCCCGGACCGTCGGGTGTGGTCGTCGCTGGGCCGCCGGTCAATCTCGATCCGCGTCCGAACTATCGCGCCGCGATGTGGACCGCCGGACAGTTTTTCGGCATCAGCTACCTGGTGGCCGTGGCCGCGAACGGCACCGTGTGGGCTTGGCGCCATCCGGCGCTCGCTCCTGCGCTTTCCGGTTGGGAGAGCTACGGCGTCGTCGAGCCGGTCAACGATACGACCCAGCAGATCGCGGGCATCGTCCACCTCGACAACGGCGTGAACGGCCTTCTCTACGTGTTGCGCGAAAAGAAACTGTTTGTCCGCGACCTCGATAACGTCAACGGCACCTGGCAGAAGGTGACGACGGAAGATGGCGGCGGGATCACCATCAATCTCGAAACCATCGCTCCGGTCGTCGCGCGGAACGCGTTTGGCTGGGTTCCGGGATCGTTCACCGAAGGCTTGGTCGGGGTCGACGAGAACAACGCCCTCTACGCCGTGACGTTTGCCATCGATCCGACCGTGGGGACGTGCGCGCAGCTCGTCACTAACGTCAACATCGCCAAAGACGTCGTTCCGGCCGGCGTCCAGCTCGGCGGCGATCTGGCCGTCGTCGCCGTCGACGATACCCATCAGAAATTCGTCGGCTATCAGTCCACGCTGGCGAACCCGAAAGTGGTGCAGCTCGACGGCTCGCCGATCGGACATTCGGTCGACGCCATTCTCGACGGCGGTAAGTTCACCTTCGCCGTGACGCTGCGGATCGATCCGCAGTCGACGGTGCTGGCGCGGTGGACGCCATTCGATTCTTCGGTTGCGGACCCGCCGCTGTTCACGACGATCATCCCGGCTACGGCCGGAGCGGCAGGCGGTGCGCCGACGCAACTCCCCGCGCACGTCGTCGTTCCCGCCGAGACAAGCGTGCTCGTCGCCGGCATCGACCCCAACCGCCGCCAGACGTTCCACACCACGCTCCGGAGCGCCTTGATCGCTTCCAGCCCCGCGGAGCAACTGGCCTCGAATGACAACGTTGCCATTCCCTTCGACAACAACGGAGTGACCGCCTGGCAACTGGAGAACGTCCCCGCTCCGGTCACGCGCGGCGGCGAAACCTTGTATGCGTTCAACATCGACTCCGTCAACGACGCGGTGTTCGTGTACCGCGCGGCCGCGCCTCCGTTCTTCGCGACTGCCAATACGACGACCAACATCACCATCGATCCCACCGATCTGACGACTGGCCCGAACACGATCCTGTTGATCACCACGGACCACTCCACCGCACTGTACACGGTGACCAACGCCGCCGGCGACGTCGCCCCGCCGCTCGATGTCCTCAATCCTGCCAATCTGCCCTTGAACTTCAGCTACCAGGTACCGGAAACCAGTACGGCGCAGTTCGTTCCCTTGCTGGATCTGAATCCGGCGACCGACGGCAATTGGCAGGCGTCGCTGCTCGCGAGCACCAACCTGATCTTTCCGGGCGCGGACCCCGAGCTGCAGGACGGCACCGCGTGGCAGGTCGATACGAATAGCGGCAAGCCTCAGCTGGTCGTGCTCGGCGAGCACTGGGTCACCCATCCGCCGGACACCGGCTTCGGGACGGAGTTCGTGGTCGATGGCTCAATCGGCGACTGGTCGAGCCAGCTCGGCGATACCTCCTCCAATCCCGCGTTGTCGTGGGAGTACGGCAACGGCACCGGCTGGTGGAAGCTCGATCCTGTTCAGGACGAAACGCTGAACCTCAAACGGACCGGCGCGGTGCGGTTCGTCATCCCGGACGATCTTCGCCCCATGGACTGGGCCGGAAGGACGAACTACTGGATTCGCGCGCGGCTCATCGGCGGCGACTACGGGAAAGAAACCGTCAAGGTGACGACGACGCAGAGCGGCAACACGTCGACGCAGACCATCGACCGCTCGACGGAAGGGATCCGCCCGCCCTCGGTGGTGAAACTGCACATTTCCTATCGCCTTTGCGCGGGCGTGCTTCCAACATTTGTACTCGCCCAGGACAGCGGCTCGATCCGCGACCAGAGCGACGCCAATCGCACGCCCGGCGCGATCGTCGAGGCGTTCGTGCCGCTCGGACTCGCCGTCGGACGGCTTTCGAATCCGGCCGTTGCAACGGAGACTCCGGAGACCTGCCCGCCTCCCTGTGAATGTTCGTCCGGACAGGACGCGGCAACCGCGGCGGCCGTCGCTTCGCCCGCGGGAACGCGGCAGGCTACCGGTCGCAGTCTCTTCATCGGTCTCAACGCGGCGCTCTCCGGCGCGCCGATCAACGTGCTCCTGCTCGTCGACAGGGAAGCTCCGCACGAACAGTTCGCCCCGATGAAGATCGAAGCGCTGGTGGCGGACCGTTTCGTCCCCGTCGTCGCCGACGACTCCACCCGCGCGCTCGGCGAGAGCGGCTTGCTGGAGATGGCCTTCGCCGTCGAGCCGACGCCGCGGGAGCTGTTCGGGATGGATGACCTGACCTGGCTCCGGCTCACGCCCGGCGGCAGCGGAACGACGAGCGACTGGAAGCCGGCCATCCGCGGCGCGTACCTCAACGCCGTCTTTGCCAGCGCCGCGGAGACGCTGACGCGCGAGCTCCTCGGCTCATCCGAGGGCGCGCCCGAGCTGACCTTCTTCCTGGCGCGGCCACCGGTGCTGCGCGACACGCTCGAGCTGCGTGTGAAGGAACCGCTGGGCGACGAAGAACGAATCGAACTGCGCGAAGGCGATGAAACCCGCGTGCTGAGCGCGGTCGATGGCCTGCCCGGCGACTGGGTGCGATGGGAGCGCGTCATCGATCCCGGCGATGAGTCGCCGGCGGCGCGCGTCTACGCGCTCGACGAATCGAATGGCGAGATCCGCTTCGGCGATGGACAGCACGGCCGGATTCCGCCGATCGGCCGCGACTCGATCGTCGCCTTCAGCTACAAACGCACGGAGCTCGGCAAGTCCGGCGGCGACAGCGTGCCGGCAAACTCCATCACCGCCCGCACCACCCTCAATCTCGTCTCTCCGGTCGAAAGCGTGGAAGCCGTCTTCGCCGCCGATCAGGCCGCGGGCGGCGCGCCTCCGGAGTCGGATGAGCGCGTGCTCCGCTTCGGCACCGCGCGCCTGCGCCATCGCCAGCGCGCCGTCACCGCGAACGATTTCGAAGACCTGGCGCTGGAGAGCTCGCCCGACATCGTGCAGGCGCGCTGCTTCGTCCGTCCCGGCAAAGTGCAGCTGGTCGTTGTCATGCGCGGCGAGAATCCGCTGCCGAATGCCGCGCAAGTGCGCGAGCTGCGGCGCCTGCTGCTCGCCGCCGCACCGGCGTCGCTCGGCGCGTTGCAGATCACCGGACCGCGGATTCGCCGGCTGCGCATCGTTCTCGATCTGCTCGTGGCCAGTCTCGACGTCGCCGGCGACGTCTCGCGCACCGTCGAGCAGCGCATCCGGGCTCTCTTCGATACCGCGACGGGCGGCACGAACAAGGAAGGTTGGGCGCTGGGCGAGGTCCCGAGCGAGGAAGACGTCGCCCTCGCTCTCATCGACACGCGCCGCCTCGAAGGCATCGAGGGCGTGACGTTGCTCGAAGTCCTGGCCGGCGGCACGGAGCGGCCGTGGACCGCCGCGATGAAGCAGGACGAGCTGGCGATGCTCGACAAGGATGCGCTGCGCCTCGGATTTCAAGTCGTCGAGGTGCTCGCGTGAGACAGCTCGCTCCCGACCTCTTCGATCGCCGTTTCCAGGACCTGATCGAGATCGGCCGCGCCAAGCTGCCCGCGCTGGCGCCCGATTGGACCGACCACAACGCCCACGATCCCGGCATCACGCTGATGGAACTGCTGGCGTGGGTGGCCGAGGCGCAGCTCTACTCGCTGGGGCGGAGGCCGAGGAGGGATGAGCGCGCGGCGTATGCGGCATTGGTCGGACTTCATGCTGGAGGAACGCAACCGGCGCGCGGACTGCTCTGGCCCGACCACGGCAATCCGCAATCGCCCGCCGCCACACTGCCGCGTAGCGTGGTGATTCCGGCCGATGCCATCATCAACGTGCTCACCGACGAGACCCCGACGTTCCGGCCGGTCGACAAACTCCTCTGGGTGCCGGGGCGCATTCGCAAACTCGAATCGCGGCTCGCCGGCGGCAGCGTCATCGATCAAACCGCCATCAACGAGCGGGGCGGCTCGCCGTTCCTCCCCTTCGGCGAGCGCGCCGGCCAGCGCGACGTGCTGGCCATGACCTTCCAGTGCAATTCGGAGCTGTTTGGTCCGAAGCGCCAGGAGTTGAAAGGCGCACGGTGGGCAATCGGAGTGCGCGCCGGCGCACCGCTGGGAGATGCCGGGAGCGACGCTCCACAACCTTGCCACGTGCCGATCACGGCAACGCTGATCGCCGGCGACGAGCGCGTTCCGCTCACCATCGTCTCCGACACCACCGCCGACCTCCTCACCACCGGCGCGCTGCTGCTCGACCTCGATGCCGTCACCATCTCGCCGCGCGAATTCACCATCGAGCTGCAATCACCCAACGGCTTCCCGCGTCCGCCGCGCTTCCTGCGCATCGAGCCGAACGTCATTCCCATCGAGCAGGGACGTTCCGTCGTCAGCGAGCTGCAGGTCTCCAACGGATTGCCCGACTTCACCTTCGCCCTCGCCGTGCCGGGCCTGCGGTTCGCGCCGGGCCAGGAGCCGCTGGAACTGCAAGCCGGCGAAGCCGATGGTCTGCATCTCTGGAATCGTGTCGACCGCTTGGCCGACCGCGGACCCGATGAACGCGTCTACCAGCTCGATGCCGTCTCCGGTCAGGTCACCTTCGGCAACGGAATCAACGGCAGAGTCCCGCTCCAGGGCTCCCAGATTGTCATGAACTATGCGGTCTCCGATGGCGAGGCGGGCGCCGTGGCCCGCAATCGCCAGTGGAAGGTGACGGGATTCGAAGGCTCGTTCGGCGTCAATCCCGATCCGGTCACCGGCGGCGCCGCGCCGGCCGGGCCGATCGACCAGCGGCGCGAAGCCCGCCTCCGCGCACGCGCGGAGCACGCGTTGGTCAGCTCCGACGACATCGCCTCGGCGGCGAAAGAGCTTCCGCTCCTCGAAGTGGCGCGGGCGTGGGTGCTTCCGCCGGCCGCGCAGGCACCGCGCACCGGCACTCTGACGCTGGTGGTGATGCGCAGCCGCCCGAACGGGAGGGAGCCGGCGCAGGTTCCGGAAACCGCGCGCTGGCTGGCCGCGATCCGCCGCCGGCTCGTGCCGCGCATCCCGCTCGGCACGCGCCTCGCCGTCACGGCGCCGCGCTACGTCGATTTCACCATCCGGGCCGCGATCGTCGCCGACTCCGGCCGCGATCCGAACGCGATCAAGGCCGCCGTCGTGAGTGAGTTGAGCAAGCGGCTGGCGCTCGTCGATTCCGCCGGCGTCGTGGCGCGCAAGCAGGGAGTCCCGGTCACGTCCCGTGACGTCGCTGCCTGGTTGCGCGCGGTCGACGGGGTGAAGAGCGTCAGGCTTCAATTGCTGCGCGCCGGCAGGAATGCGGACGAGATCACCGTTCCTCGTGGCGGCCTCCCGCGATTCGACCTCGCCGGGAGCAGCATCGACGTGAACCGGTCGGGGCAGGGGAGCACGTCATGACGGCCAATCCGCTGCGGAGCTACCGCTTTTCGACCGCCGCCCAATGGAACGCCTGTCTGTTCGATCGCGCCGGCTCGGGAGGCGACGGGCTTCGTCCCTTCGCTCCCTTCGCGCAGCCACCCACGCGTTACGCAACGGCCGGCGCGCACGCTCCGGCAGTCACGCGAACCGGCGAGATTCTCTGGCGCGATGACGCCGGCACGCTGTACCGGCTGACGGCTTGCGCCGATGCGCCGGAAACATCCGCCGCGCCGTTTGCGATCGCGCATGCGTCGCGGATGATCGCCACGTCGAACGGCTTGTGGGTCGACTCTCTCCAACTCTTCGAAATTGACACGCTGTCACGCCTGCTCACGGTGGAGATTCCCGATGCCGTCATCGTCGACATCGCGGCGGGCGATCGCGACGGCATTCTGGCGCTCGTCTCACGCGGCGACGTCTGGCAATCGATTCATATCGACTGCGCCGGGCGGATCGTGGAAACCGTCACGTTCGAAGGCATCGCCCACGCCTCGGCTTTCGTCTGGCTGCGGCGCGCGGAGCGTTACGCCGTGCTGGTCGATGCGCCGCAGCAATGCCTTCATTGGTATTCGGCGAAGGGCGGCGCGGCGATCAGCAACATTCCGGTCGGCGCCATGCATCCCTGCTTCACCGCCACCGCCCTCGGCAGTGACGGGCGCGGCCGCGTTTTCGTGGCAGGTACCGACGGTGACACGTTCGGCGGCGGCGCGTTCGTGCTGACCTTCGACGCCGACGGCAACGCCCTGAGCGAAGTCCCGCTCGATGCGCCTGCCACCGGAATCGCGGCCACGCGCGACAGCCTGATCGTCACCGGTCCGCGCGGTCTGCTGCGATTCGCGGAGGCCGGCCGCGTTCCCGATGCGGCGGGCGAAGTGCGCTGCACGCTCATCACGCCGATGCTGCAGTCGCCCGACCGCGAAGACGCCCGCCGCTGGCTTCGCATCGAAGCGCTGGCCAGCCTGCCGGAAGGGTCGGCGATCGAGATGTCATTCGCCGCCACGGGCGATGACGCGACCAGAGATCGGATGAATGCCATCGCCGCGGATCGCTCGCTCACCGCCACTCAGCGCATCCAGAAACTCCGCACCGAGCCCGATCTCTGGCACGCACCGACTGTCTTTCACGGCAGCGATCCGCAATCGGATACGCCGTTCGCCGCGCCGCTGTTCGACGTGCGGGAACGCTACCTCTGGGTCTGCATCACCTTGAGCGCCGCCCCCGGCGCACACCTGCCGGAGCTCACCGAACTGACGGTGCTCTATCCCGGCCGCACGCTGATGGAGAACCTGCCGGCCATCTATCAGCGCGGCGAGGAGTCGCCGGGGAGTTTGCTGCGCAGTCTGGTGGGCGTGCTCGAAACGACCACGCAGGGACTCGACGCTCGCATCGCCGCCATGGGTAGCCGCATCAATCCCTCCACCGCGCCGGAGCCGTGGCTCGATTTCATCGCCCGCTGGCTCGGCCTGCCGTGGGACGACGGCCTTACGCTCGATCAGAAAAAAGCCCTGATGACGCGCGCACCGGAGCTGGCCAACGGACGCGGAACACGCGCCGGCCTCGAAGCGCTGCTGGAAAGCGTGATGCCGGGAACGCCGCGCCGTTTCCGCGTCACCGACGCGACCGCCGATTTCGGTTTCGCCACCATCGGCGGCGATGGCTGTTCCGGCACCGCCCTCCCGGCCATCCTCGGCGGATTCACCCGCTGGAACGCGGAGCTCGACTCGCGCGCCGTGCTCGGCATCATGCGTTTGCCCTGCGCCGGACAGCGCGACGACGGCACCGGCCAGCTCGCCGGAAAGATTCGCATCGAATTGGCAGCATCGGCCGCGGAGCGGAAAGCGTGGGAGCCGTGGCTCCTGGCGCTGATCACGGACATGGTGCCGCTCACCGCGCGCGTCGAACTGCGCTGGGTCAGCGCGCAGGCACTGCGCACCGGCCGGCTCGACGGCACTCTCACGCTCGAAGCATCCCCGGCGCCCCACCTCGGTACGGACGCCGTCACCGGCCTGGCCCGCCTCCCCGAACGAGGCGCGCGCCTCTCGCCAACCGGTCCCGACATCGGCACACCTTTGCGTTGATTGACAGGAGAACCTCATGAACAAGCCCGACACTCAAAGCACCGCGCCGCAACCCACCAGCACCAGGGCGGAATGCTGCACCGAGACCCCTTGCCACTCCGGCTGCAGGAACAACTACTTCGAGGGCAAGCGGCTCACGGCCGATTCCTTCCGCGTCGAGCAGCGCTACCTCCTCGAGCGCCGGCAGCTGCTCAATCGCGCCATCCACGGCTGGGGCCTGGTGTACGGCTACGCGCTCTCGAACGGACCGTCGGGCAAATTGACCATCGGCCCGGGCCTCGCGCTCGACGAATGCGGCCGCGAGCTGCTGCAGTGCGGCACGAAGAAGGTCCGGATCGAAGACCTCATCGTGCTCGACGAGAGCAGCGCCCGGACCGATCTGGCGCGCTATTGGTCGTCCGGACAGGGGAGCGGCAAACCGCCGGAGTGCTGGCTGCTCAGCGTGCACTACGCCGAGCAGTCCAGCGGGCCGGTCACCATCAGCGACTCCTGCCGTTGCGAGCACCAGGAGTGGGAACACACCTGCGAGACCGTCCGCTACTCGCTGAAGCGCGTCCTCTGCTCCGAGTGCTGCTGCGACTCCGAGTGCGGGCTGGTGTGCGAATGCGGAACCGGGAAGTGTTGCGACGAGCCCGTTCCGGCTCAGACGGCGCCGAAACCAACCGTCATGAATCCGCCGATCATGCCGGTCAAACGCGGCGGCTGCCGGTGCCTCTGCGAGCACCTCACCCGTCTGAATCCGAATCCGGAGTGCGGACCGCTGTGCAAGATCGAAGAACCTTGCGGCAATTGCCGGGTCGATCTCCGGCACGGCGTGCCGCTGGCCTGCATCACCATCGCCCCCGGCGAGTGCGATCGCTTGGCGCTCGATTCGATCGTCGACGCCTGCGGCCCGCGGCGTCTGGTCAAGCGCAACGACCTCCTCTTCGATCTCATCCGAGGATGCGATCTGACGAGGATCAGCGAGATCGGATGGAAGGACTTTCATCGCAAGAAGGAGCCGGTCTCGTTTGACGCTTTCTCGAAAGCGTTCGGCCCCGCCAGCGATCAGGACGACTCCGTCACGCGAGACTTCTGGGTGCGGTTCTCCAACCCGGTTCGCAGCGACAGCGTCCGGCCGGACTGCTTTGCCATGACCGTCATGAGCGCCGAGCGGGAAGGCGGCTGGTTGGTGCCCTTCCGCGTCCCGATCACGCGGGTGGAAACCGGAGGGGCGAAGCCGGGCGACCCGCCCGGTCACATTCGCATGGCCACCATCGCGGTGGACAGTGCCTTCCTCGCCGATGCCGTTTACGGACGCCGCAGCATCTTCCTCGGCGCCCAAACTCTGGTCGAGATCGAAGTCCGCGGCGATTTCATCGTCGATTGCAACGGGCAGACGGTCGACGCGAACGCGGTGGGATTCATTGCCGCACCGACCGGCAACGGCACCCCCGGCGACACATTCATTTCCACGTTCTCGGTGGCGGCGGCACGGGACCACGCCTCGTATGACACCGCCGATCTCAAAGGAGCCTCGTCATGAGCGGAACCAACACCACAGTCAACAGCGTCAAGGGAACGTCGACACTCGTCAGGGCCAGGTTCGGGCCGGGAATGCTTCTGCAGCACGAGGACCTGGACCAGCTGAACGTCTACACGCGCGAGCTGAGCCGGCTCATGTTCCGCTCGTTCTTCGGCTGCGGCGTCGTCTGCGGCCTGGTGGTCACGACGGATACGAAATGCGGCAAGGTTTCCATCGTCGTCGGCGCCGGCCTGGCCCTCGACGGCAACGGCGATCCGATCTATCTGCCGAAGGACCAGCCGCTGGCGATCGATGAGAACTGCGATCCGAATCTGACCGGCCCGCTCTGGGTGGTCCTGTGCGGCAATACGAAGTGCTGCGCGCCGCGCACGGCCATCTGTTCTTCCGACGACGATGAATCGCCCTCGGTGTGCACGCGCGAGCGCGACGGCTACGAGATCCGCATCGTGCGCGAACGGCCGAGGTGCGTCTGCGGCTGTCCGGAGCCGGCGAACAACGAGCCGCAAACGCACGACATCGATTGCAAGTGCGTCGACCCGGCGCTCCCCTGCTACGTCGATCACTACGACGGAAAGTGCGCCTGCAACTGCGACGACAGCGGCGACTGCAATTGCGACTGCGAGTGCATCCTCCTGGCGAAGCTGACCAAGACGGACGATCCCGCAAAGCCAACTTGGTCGGTCGATCACCGCGTTCGCCGCTTCATCCGTCCTGTTCTGATGCGCGACCCGCAGGTGGAGAAGGAAGAGAAGGCGCGGCAACTACCGCCGCCGCCACCACCCCCACCGACGACGCCGGTTCTGGCGCCGGCAGTGAAGGCCGAAGACCGCCAGACGAAGCAGGCGAGATCCGCAAAGGCCCGCCTCTGACCGCTCGGAGGCCTGACCCATGGCGCTGGACCGCACAGCTCTGACCGCGACCGCCGCACCCAAGCGGCGGCCCGCGGCCACGGCTGCGGTCAAGCGCGGCGCGGGAGGAACGGCTGCGCGCTCGCTGCAGCAGCGCCTGGGCAGCCGTGCCACCCAGGCGTTGGTTGCTCGCTCTGTCGAATCGGCGAAGGCCGCACGACTGGCGTCCAGACAGCCCAAATCGAGTGAAGGGAGCAAGTCCGAAGCAGGGCAACGTCACGACCTCGAGCTCGCGCGTGGTGAGGTGGTGAGAATTGTCGATTGGCTCCGTCTGCGCGCCGCCGGGCAGCGGCAGCGCACCCGTGAGAACGCCGTCCGCGTTTGTGCCAGCCTCCTCTCCAGCGGCGCCATGCGCAGCCGCGAAGTCGCCGTGGCCACCGTGGCCACGATCGCCGGAATCCGGGCGGCATCTGCGCAAGCGCGCCTGCAGATCGCCAACACCATCCGTACGAGACGCGGTGAGGCGGCGCAGGCTGTCGTGCTCGCGAAGTCGGCGCTGGCGCAACATCTGCGCTCCGAAATGGCGCGCCTGCCGCGCGAGATCGGTACGCGTGAGACAGCATTCCGCCAACGCGCGCGTCAGAAGAGCGAAGAGGCGCGACGGATGGGGCGCGAGGAAGGCGATCGCGGCGCAACGCGGAACGAGGCCGACGCCCAACAGGCGCGCCTCCGCGGCCGCACCAGGGCCGGCGCCTATCCGAAAACAAAGCGTGGCCAGGTCCAGGCGAGCGCCGCGCTTCGCACCGCGAACGAGGTCGCTGGCGAGATCAGCCAGAACACGGACGGGATCCGCCAGTTCGCCAATGATGCGGCCGCCGACATCGCCCCGCGATTCAGCGAGAGCGCCGAGAAGACGATTGGGCAGATCCGCGAACAACTGCCAGGCATCCGCGAGCCGATGGCGCAGATCGAGAGCACTACCAGGACGACTCTCGACGGCATGCTGCGCGCGGCCAACGCCGCCTTGAGCGCGTTGCAATCGCATGCGTGGCGTGCCATCGCCGCCATCGAGCGGCGTGCCATCGCCCAAGCCAATGAAACGCGCAAGCGGGTGACGCGCGAGATCGATTCCGCCGCGCGGGTCGCGGCCGAGGGAGTAAGCCGGCATGTCTCAGAGGCCGTCCGGCGCGTCGATCAGAACATCGAGACTACGGCCGCGGCGCTCCTTCTCCTGGGCAACCCCGACCCCGTTGCCGCTCGCGGCATCGCCGCGCAGATGATCGACTATCTTCGCGAGAGCGGCGGCATCATCGCCCAGAGCGTTGGCGACTTCGAGCGCGACGCGGTCAACCGCTTCGCCGGTGCGGTGGACGCGGCGCGGGATGCGCTCCGCGCGACGGTGCGGCGCGCCGCCGGTGGGCTCGTTCGCATCCGCACCGCCATCCACAAGTCGACGCAGAAAATTACGACGGACGTCCGCCAGCGCTCCGGGGTGACGCTGCGCGAGGCCTCCCTGGCGATGGCCGAAGTCATCACCGGCGCGACGGCCATGCTCGATCGCGCCATCCGCGAGGCGCTCGCCACCTTCGTCGACCTGCTCTCGCGCACGCGCCGGCAGGTCCGCGCGACATTGAACGAAGGCCTCGGGCACAACGTCGAAGCCCTGGCGCAACTCGGCCCTTCCATGACCGAGGCGGCGGATGACGCGGCGTGGGAGTTCGACCACCCGATCCTCTCGTTCGTCGCCGGTCTTGCGCTCGCGGTCCTCCTCGTGGTGGCCCTCGTGGTCATTGTGCTTGTCGGGGCGGAGATCATCATCGCCGGGCTTGCCGTCGCCATCGGAGCGGCCGCGGCGGAGGCCGTTGCCATCGTCGCCAGCATTGCCATCGCCGCATACATGGTCCACCGCTCATACGCCGCGCGTCGCGCGCGCATCGAGCAGGAAGGGGGGACGGAGTCGCGCGGGATGACCTTACTGGCCTCCGCGGGTGAGCTCCTCGGGATCACCCAAACAGTGGAAGGGTTCACGCAGGAAGGTCTCACTCCGTTCGAGCGGGGATGGAAGATCGGCAGTGGGATCGCCACGGCCGCGTCGTGGTGGCTCGGCCCGAAGCTGACGGGCCGCCTCACCACCCTGATGCCACGCCTCCGCTGGGTACCCAAGTGGATCAAGGCTCCGGTACGCGAGCAGTTGCTGCCTTCGATCGAGGAGCCCCTCGGCGGAGGTACGTCGGAGGGACTGCCGATGGCGGACGTCCCGCCTGAGGTGGTGATTCAGATGGAGCCCACACCCGTGGAGCCTTCCGTCAAGACCACTGCCGCTGAACGAATCGCCGGAGCGAACGATGCCGAACATGCGATCGACCAACTGCTGCAGCAGGAGGGGCGCACAGTCGAGCCCAATGTGCGCGAAGGTCAAGAGGGAGCCGGTCGTCAAGGCGACCGGCTCATCGACGGAGTTCTGACGGAGTATAAGACGGTCTCCGGTGTCCAGGACGCTACGTCAGACGGCATTTCCGAGGCGATCGCCAGCCGCGTGATGGATGCCAGAGGACAGGCTGGAAACATCATCGTTGACGCACGCGGTCAAACGGGGATGACGGCGGAGATCGCGGACCGCAGCATTCGACGTGCCTATGGTGCCGACAACAAGACGGGCGGCAAAATTCAGTCGATCCGGGTGATCGGCCCGGGTTTTTCCATCATCCGACCGAGGAGATAAGCGATGGCCGAAAGACCGACAGTGGACGAGATCCGCAGAAGAATCCGTCGTCATAGGGAGCGCTACAACGGACAGCTGCCGGAGCCGCTCGCGAACGCATGGGATGGCTACCTTGCGGCCCTGATCGAGTGGGACCTGATCACGATTTCCGATCACAAGGAATTGGTCGATTTGCTGCCGTCGGGCGACAACAGCCCCGGAACGGAGATTTTGCTGGGTACACCTAGTCAGTCCTGATCACACTAATGAACGCAGAGCGCAAGCAGCTCACCTCGTCAGCCGCGATCCGCAGTCGGCAAACCGCCGCGGCCACGGTCCAGCGCAGCGCCGCTGCTCCCCCCCGCACGCTCCAGGAACGCCTCGGCAATCACGGCACGCAGGCCTTCATCGCCCGCGCCGCGAAGAGTTCCCAGGCGACGACCGCGAAGCTGCCGGCCAAGGTCTCGAAAAAGAACGAGCCAGCCGAGCTCGAGGCCGAAGAAACCGCGCGCAAGGTCGTGCGCATGCGCGAGCCGTCTCCGGCCACGCTGGCGGCACCGAAAGGGAACGCCAAAGGGACGGTGCAGCGCGCCGAGGCGGCGTCGCCCGTGGCAGTGGTTCCGGCGTCGTCGAGGGTGAACATCCCCGGCGGCGCGCCGCTGCCGCCGGCGGTGCGCGGCTTCATGGAACCGCGGTTCGGCGCCAGCTTCGGCAACGTCCGCGTCCACACCGGAGAAGCCGCCGCGCAGCAGAGCGCCGATCTCAACGCGCATGCATTCACCGTCGGCGAGCACGTCTTCTTTGGCCGCAACAAGTTCCAGCCGCAGAGCGCCGGCGGCCGCGAGCTGATCGCCCACGAGCTCGCGCACACCATTCAACAAGGTTCCGCCGTCCAGCGCAGCGCCGACACCACCATCACCCAGCGCACCGAGCCGCGCGTGCAGCGTTTCGGAATCGGCGACGCCCTCGACTGGATTGCCGACAAGGCCAACTACATTCCGGGGTTCCGCCTGCTGACCATCGTCCTGGGCATGAACCCCATCAACTTCGCCTCGGTCGACCGCAGTGCCGCCAACCTTCTGCGCGCTCTGCTCGAGCTCATCCCCGGCGTCGGCCCGCTCATCGTCCAGGCCCTCGACAACTACGGCATCTTCGAAAAGGTCGGCGCCTGGATGGAGGGGAAGGTCAAATCCCTCGGCCTGATCGGCAGCGCCATCAAGAGTGGGCTCGACAAGTTCCTCGACTCGCTGAGCTGGCGGGACATCTTCGACCTCGACGACGTCTACGAACGAGGCAAGCGCATCTTCACCGACCCGATCGACCAGCTGATCGCGCTCGGCAAGTCGGTGGTCGTCGACATCCTGGTCTTCATCCGCGACGCCATCCTCATGCCGCTGGCCAAGCTGGCCGAAGGGACGCGCGGCTGGGACCTGCTCAAGGCGGTGCTGGGGAAGGATCCCATCACCGGCCTGCCGGTGCCGCGCAACGCCGAGACCATGATCGGCGGCTTCATGAAGCTCATCGGCGAAGAGGAGGTGTGGGAGAACATCAAGAAGGCCAACGCCATCCCGCGGGCGTGGGCCTGGTTCCAGGCGGCGGTCGAGGGCCTCAAGGGAATCGTGATGGCCCTCCCGGCGAACTTCATCAACGCCCTCAAGTCGCTGGAGATCATCGATCTCATCATCCCGCCGAAGGCCTTCCTCAAGATCGGCGCGGTCTTCGGCAGCTTCATCGTCGACTTCCTCAGCTGGGCCGGCAACGCCGCCTGGGATCTCCTGCTGATCGTCTTCGACGTGGTCAGCCCGGGAGCGCTGGCGTATATCAAGAAGACCGGCGCCGCCCTCAAGAGCATTCTCAAGAACCCGCTGCCCTTCGTGCACAACCTGGTCGGCGCCGCGAAGCTCGGCTTCGCCAACTTCAAGGAGCACTTCTTCAAACACCTGCAGGCGGGGCTCATCGACTGGCTCACCGGCTCGCTGCCCGGCATCTACATTCCCAAGGCCTTCTCGCTGCCCGAGATCGCCAAGTTTGCCTTCTCCGTGCTCGGAATCAGCTGGGCAAACATCCGCCAGAAGCTGGTCAAGGCCACCAGCGAGACGGCGGTCAAGGCGATGGAGACCGGTTTCGACATCGTGGTGACGCTCGTGCGCGAGGGACCCGCCGCGGCGTGGGACAAGATCAAGGAGCAGCTGGCCAACCTGAAGGACATGGTGATCGGCGGCATCACCAGCATGGTCGTGGACATGGTGGTCAAGCAGGCCATCCCGAAGATGATCGCCATGTTCATCCCCGGCGCCGGCTTCATCACGGCCATCATCTCGATCTACGACACCATCATGGTGTTCGTCCACAAGATCTCGAAGATCATCCAGGTCGTCCGCGCCTTCGTCGACTCCCTGGTGGGCATTGCCGCCGGTGCCGTCGATGCCGCCGCCGCGCGGGTGGAGGAGACGCTGGCCGGTCTGCTCTCCCTGGCCATCAACTTCCTGGCCGGTTTCGCCGGATTCGGCAACGTCGCCGAGAAAGTCATGGGCGTGATCGAAAAGATCCGCGCCCCGATCGACAAGGCGCTGGACTGGCTGGTCAACTGGATCGTGACCGCGGCCAAGACCCTGTTCGCCAAGGGGAAGGCGGCGGTCGGCAAACTATTCAGCTGGGCATTCGCGACCTCGAACTTCAAGGATGAAGAGGGGAAAACACACTCGTTCTATGTGAACGACGCCGGCATGGTCACCGTGGCCAGCACCCCGCAGGCGGCGAAGGAGTTTGTCGAGTTCTACGTCGGCAAGCACCCGAACAAGAAGGCGCTGGGCGATGAGATCAAGGTTCTGATCAAGGAAGCGCAGGCGATCGTGGACGACATTTCGAAGACCAGCGCGAGAGAAAACCAGGTGCCGGCGCCGGCCAAGCAGAAGAAACTGCTGGAGGTCAGCAAGAAAATCGGCGAGATGCTCGGGAAGATGGTTGGTGGCGATCGAAAGGTCGGAAAACTCGCCGAGAAGTATCTGCTCGAGGGACAGGTGGGAACGTACGCCGGATCGCCCAAGGCCGTCGGCGATCAGCTCACGCCCGATCACCAGCCACAGGCGTCGGTGATTCTCGCGGCAGCCGACTATTTCAGGAAGAAGCTGAAGATCAGGAGTGGCCCGCTGGCGGACCGCGCGGCAAGCCGGGCGGCGCAGGGCTACGCCATCAACCTCCACTTCAAACGCCACGTGGCCGGCGCGACCTATGGAAGCAAGGGCGAAACGCGGGAAGGGTTCTACGAAAAGCTCGTGGCGAAAGCGGGCACCAAACCCGACGACGAAGAGAAAGCGAAAGCGACAGTCGTCGGCATGTTGCGCGACAAACTGAAGGAGGACGTCACGCAGATGAAGGGTGTCGCCAAGGAGGCCGTGACTCAGGAGAAAGTGTGGGGAGATCTCAACGAGGTCGTCGACGACGATGCGAAGCGCAAAGCGCTCAAGGAGCAGATCGCGGATCGCATCGTCAGCGGCGAGAATCAGATCGCCTCGCAGCCATTCGATTTCTGATGGCCGCGCGCCGCTATTTCGATCCTCTCGAGAAGGACCTCTGCGCCAGCCACGGCGCATCCTGCACCCGTCGCATCGCCTGCGCCCGCCGCGGCAGCTTGAGCTTCTCCAGCACGTGATGGACGTGATGCTTGACCGTGGCCACGCTCAGACAAAGCTCGCAGCCGATCTCTTTGTTCGACAGGCCGCGGCCGAGGAGCTCCAGCACCTCGCGCTCGCGCCGGGTCAGGGATAGTTCGACCTCGGGTTCCGCGGCACGCGACTCTCTTCGAAACAGCGCGCGCAGAAGGCTGCCCGAAATCTCCGGCGAGCAGGCCAGCCGTCCGGCCACGATTTCCAACAGCGCCTTGCAGAGCATGTCGATCGAGGCGTCGCGGGCGACGTAGCCGGCGAATCCGGCCCGCCCGCAGCGAATGACTTCCTGCCGCTGCTCGTCGAGCCCCAGCGCCACCAGCGCCACCTCGGACCATTCCGCGGCGATGGCGCGCACGTCGAAGAGATCGACGCCCTGCGTCACATCGATCAGAACGACATGCGCATCCGCCGCCGCCAGCGCCGCGCGAAGGCCGGCCAGATCGTCGACCACCGCCAGAACAACCAGATCCGGCCGGCTGCGGAAACACGCCGCCAACCCATCGCCAAGCAGCCGCACCGGAGTCAATACGATGATGTTCATCTCGGTTACCCCCTGCCACCGAGCGACCGGAAATCAATCACTCCTCCTTAGATAGAAGGACTTTGTTAAGTAGTGACGGGAGGGGACAGAACGTTTCAGGCCGGCGATGGGACTCTAGGCAGGTACCGGAATCCGTTCCCGATTCGCGCGCAGCCAGCCGGCGAAGCTCTGCAGCGACGGATTCAACGAACGTGTCTCGTCGACCGATCGCGCGCTCCGGAAGTCGTCTTCGAAGTCGCGCTTGAACTGGAACATGTTCCCGAGGTCGTCGGCGCCGGGAAAGCCGAAGCCGCGGTAGACGCTCGGATCGACGGCGTTGTAGCGAACCTCTTCGCCGAGGAGGTCGGAGAAGGCCGCGGCCATCTCGCTGCCGGAGAGATGCTCGCCGGCGATGCCGACGCGCTTGCCGATCAGCTCCGCTCCCTTCTTGAAGATGCCGTAGGCGCTGCGGCCGATGTCCACCGCTGCGATGCCCGGCAGTTTGGCGTCGCCCATCGGCAGGGTGATGGCCAGCTTGCCGTCCGCGCCGCGCGCCGGCCCCATGCCGAAGCCGATGAAGTTGTCCCAGTAGAACGACGTCAGGAGAAACGTCGTCGGAACGCCAAGGTCGGTGAAGATCTGGTCGGCCTCTCCTTTGGCGTCGAAGTGCGGGACCTTGTACTTCTCCATCAGCGTCGGCATCCGGTCATCGCTGAGCGGGACCCACTTGCGCGTGTCTTCGAGCGTCGACCATATGACGTGTTTTACCCCCGCGTCCCTCGCCGCCTCGGCCATCGCCCGCGCCTGCGCAAGCTCTTTCTCGGGCGAGAAATGGTCCCAGAAGAAGGTGACGCAATACGCGCCATAGGCCCCATCGAACGCCCGCCGCAGACTCTCCGGGTCATCGACATCCCCCGCCACGACCTCGGCACCCAGCGCCGCCAGCTCCCGCGCCTTCGCCGAGTGACGTCGCGCGTGATCGCCCGCGCCGCAAACGGATGATCGGTATCCGAGAGAATGGCCCGAACCAACCCGCCTCCCTGAGCTCCGGTAGCACCGACGACGGCGATGATCTTCTTCTCAGACATGGCGTTTCCTCCCTCGATGGCGCAGGAGTCTATCCGCAGACGCCGAAAGGTTTCTGAAAGAGCGCGATGCGATCATCTCTGGTCATCGGAATGTCATCGAAGAATATCAAGCGACATCGGAACGCGCCCCAATCTCCACCCCCAGTAGAAGAAATTGACACCTCGCAAAATCCGAGGGAGCCTCGGGGGTAGGAGGTGTTTCGTGTTGATTGATGATGATGACGTGATCGACCCCATCGCGGAGTTGGAGCGGATGGATAGGTTCTTTGATGGCGAGGAGCCGGGGGAAGTGCCGCTGGAGATTCTTCGCGAGAAGGGATTGAGATTCCGGCGAATCCGCCCGGCGACGCGGCGGCGCTGAAGGCGAAGTTGTGGGAGATCATCGAGGGGATGGCGGACATCGGCATGGTGGTCGAAAACACGGACCATCTCAGCGATCTCGAGCTCTATCGCTACCTGGTCGATGATGCGCTGCTCGAGGAGACCATTCTTCCTATGGGTCCGGGCGGGGCCTGGCACCTCAGCCCGATCGGCAGCGGGAGCGAAGAGGAAAACGAAATCTATCTTCGGTACTACGCGGACGACGAGTATCGCGAGACGTGGCGCCGGGATGTGGGCGGGGTGCTGCCGCCGAGGGAGAAACCGCAGTGCGATCGCGATCGGTTTCTGCCGGGGCACGAGCCGTTGGCATCGTAAGGATTCGCGCGGGAACTTCTCTTGCACCGGCACACTCCGCTTGACGACGATCACCTGTGCCGACTGCGGGAGTGCGCAGACGATTCCGGAGCTTCCGCTCGGGGCGGTCGCGGAATGTCATCGGTGTGACCGGCTGCTGGCGCGGCGGTCGTGGACGGGTGTCGAAGGGAGCCTGGTCTGTGCGCTGGCCATCTTCGTGCTGCTGCCGCCGGCGGTGTTTCTGCCGCTGATGGCATCGACCATCAAGCACCTGGTCTACGGCGAGAGCCGGCTGGTCACCAGCGTTTCGGTCATCTACAGCGAGGTGTGGTTTCCGTTTGCCTTCGGCTTCCTCTTCTGTGCCTTCCTCTTTCCGGCAGTGCGCGCGCTGCTGCAGATTCTGGTGCTCGGATCGATCCGCTGGGGTTGGACGATTCCGGAGCGGGGGCGCCTCTTCCGCTGGAGCGAGCAGCTGCGGATGTGGAGCCTGACCGACGTCGTGGTCATCGCCGGGCTCATTGCCTACTACCGCGCCTCCATCTCGGCATCCGTCGAGTTGGGGATCGGCGCGTGGTCGTACTTCTTCGTGGCCATTCTCTCGTTCATCGCCGACCGCATTCTCGACCGGCGCCTGGTCTGGAGCGCTATCCTGCCCGACTCGACGACCTATCCCGGCGAGCACGCCCCGTCGTGCGACGTCTGTGAGATGACGGTGGCTTCGCGGCGGCCCGGCGATCTCTGTCCGCGCTGCGGCGACCGGCTCGATCATCGCGTGGCGCCGCGGTTCGCGCCGGCGCTGGCGGCGGTCGGCGCGGCCATTCCGCTCTGCTTTCCGGCGTATGCGGGCTCGGTGATGGTGAACCAAAACCTCCTGGCGTTTATCGAGCACACTGTCTTCGGTACGGTCCAATTGCTGGCAGATCGTGGCTACTGGCAGTACGGCGTGGTGGTCCTCGTCGCCGGTGTGGTCGTCCCGATCATCGAACTGGCGGGCATGCTCTGGTTGCTGGCGCGGGTGCGTTTTCCGAGCCGGAAGGGACTGGTGCGGCGGACGCGCGTCTATCGCATCCTGCACCGGCTGGCGCGCTGGCCGATGATCATTCCCTTCATCGCCGCCATCGCCGCGCCGATCGTCAACTTCAAAGGCATCGACGCCATCGCCACCGGCCCCGGCGCCACGCCGCTGTTCATGGTCATCGCGCTGATCATGCTGGCCGTGCGCGTCTTCGAGCCGCGGATGATGTGGAAGACGGCAGGGGAGTTGTGATGACCGAGCATGTCGATCCCGAAGCTCCGCATGCGAAGGTGCACCTGGCGAAATGGTCGCCATGGATCTGGATCATTCCGGCGGTTGCGATCTTCTTCGCCGGCTACCTCGTGGTCCGCTACGGCTTCTTCGGCGGCGGCGACATCACCGTGCGCTTTGCCGATGCCCGCGGACTCGATCGCTACAGCCCGGTGCGATTCCGCGGCGCGAAGGTGGGGACGATTCAGAAAATCACCATCGACGAAAATCTGCGGCAGGTGGTCGTCCGCATCACGCTCGATGCGTCGATGAATCATGCGCTGAACACCGGCACCCGTTTCTGGATCGTTGAGCCGGCCCTCGAAGGCGGCGGCCTCGGCGGACTTCTCTCGGGCACGTATGTCGGCATCGCACCGGGAACGGGCTCGGAAACGAGCGATTTCATCGGCCAGGAGTACGCGCCCCTTCTGACGCCGCCCGAGGATGGGAAGACCGTGATTCTGGACGCGCGGGGATTGGGATCGATCGCCGTCGGTTCGCCGGTGACCTTCCAGGGCATTCGCGCGGGCAGCATCCTCGGCGCCGAATACGATGAGAAGCGCGGCATCACGACGGTGCACGCGTTCATCGTCAAACGCTTCGCCAACGACGTGCGCCAGAGCAGCCGCTTCTGGCGCGCGGGCGGGCTCACGGTCTCCCTCGGCGCGGGAGGCATTTCCACCGGCGGCGCGTCGCTGGCGTCGCTCCTCAACGCCCCGATCGCGTTCTATACGCCCGAGGTCATGGCCGGGCCGGAAGTGATGGCGGGGACGCACTTCGATCTCTACGACTCCGAAGGGGCGGCGATGGCCGCGTCGGACGGACCGAATCTGACCTACCTCACCTACTTCCCCGGACCGATTCACGGACTAACGCCCGGAACTGCTGTGCAGATGAAGGGCGTGAACGTGGGACGCGTGCGCGACGTGCGTCTGCGCTACGTCCCGGCCACGGCCTCGCTGGAGACGCCGGTGACGATCGAGATCGATCCGCGGCTGCTGGAGATGCAGGTCTCGCCGTCGACCACGCGAGAGGAGTTGCGGGCGATGATGAACGACGCGCTGCAGAAGCTGGTGGCGAAGGGGATGCGCGCGTCGCTTTCGACCAGTCTGGTGTTGCCGGGAGCGAGCGGCGTGTCACTGGATATGGTGGCCGCGCCGGGCAGCGGCCACCTCGTACTGACCAGCGATCCGCCGATCATTCCGGCGGCGGCGGGCGGCAGCGGGTTGGAAGGCGCGCTCGGCGCGGTCAACGACGTCGCCGGCCGGATTCGCAATCTTCCGATCGAGGAGATCGCCGGGCATCTGCGCAGCACGGCGCAGAAGCTCGACTCGATCGTTCACGATCCGGCGCTCGATCAGAGTCTGCAACGTCTCAACAAATCGCTCGGCGACGTCGAGGCCATCACGGCCACGACTCGCGAGAACGTCGGTCCGATCGCGAAGAGTCTGCGCAACGCCGCCACGTCGGCGGAGTCGGTGGCGAAGACGGCCAAGGACAATGTCGCTCCGATCGTCGACAGCCTGCGCAACACCGCGGCGTCCGCCGAGGCCGCGGCAAAGAGGGCGGAGGAACTGATGGGGAGCTCGACGCGCCAGAACTACGACCTCGGCTCGCTGATCAAGGAGCTGACGCGCGCCGCCGAGTCGGTCCGCGCGCTGGCGTCATACCTCGAGGAGAATCCCGACGCATTGCTCAAAGGAAGGGGCAAAGGGAAATGATCATCCGCCGGACCTTGCCGTTCCTGATGTTGCTGCTCGCCGGCTGCTCGTTCTTCTCGCGATCGCAGAGCCGCTTCTTTTCGCTCGATCGGATCGCACCAACGACGCCGGTTGCGACGGTGCGCGGTCTCCCGATCGGAATCGACGGCGTTGAGCTGCCTCCCGGTCTCGATCGCCGTGAGATCGTCGTTCGCAAGGCGGATCATCAGCTCGAGGTTCGCAGCACCGAGCAATGGTCCGCATTGCTGCAGCCACTGGTGTTGCACACGCTGGCGTTCGATCTGGCCGCGCGAATGCCCGAGGGGATGGTGATCCTTCCGGGCGAGTCGAAACCGACGGGGGCGATGCGATCGATCGATGTCGTCCTCGAAGATCTCACCGCCGGTCCGGACGCGAAGGTGGTCCTCGACGGACGGTGGGTCGTGCGCGAGAACGGCCGCCCGGATGTTGTGCGGCACGAACGGATCGTTGTGGATATCGCGTCGCTGGATAGCGCTGCAATCGCGACAGGAGTCAGCCAGGCGCTGGGGATGCTCGCGGATCGGATGGCGACGGGGATGAGTGGAGCGCCGCCCGTCTCGGCGGCTGGCTCGCCGCGGCGCTTAGAGCCCAACATCCTGCCAAGTACCGCGGCCGCAAAATCGGTCGCATGACGCGTTCCCCGGGCCGAGCCCGTGGGCAGCGCGCCTCCGCGCGGCACTTGGGTGGAGCGATCGTACCGGCGAAGCCACCACCGCCCGACCGGGTTATCAGCCGGGGATCGTTCGTCGTCCTCAGCCCCTGCCAGGTGACCGGGTTACCAGCCGGGATCCTTACGCCGTCCTCAGCTCATGCCGGGGCATGGCGACTCAGCCGGCGTCCCAGCGCGCGAAGGCGCGCTCCGCAATCGTAGCCCCGGGCGTGCCCGAAGGGCTCGCCCGGGGAAATGTGTCGGAGAGGTATCGCGGCCGCGAAGGCGGCCGCTATAAAGAATTCGGACAGGAACGGATTGGGCGTGATGCGTTGCGGCGGCCGCCTTCGCGGCCGCAAATCGATGCGCATCGCGTTCCCCGGGCAGAGCCCGAGGCTAGGATTGGGCAGCGCGCCTGCGCGCGCAACTCGGGTGGTTTCGCCGGCACGCGCGCTCCCACGCGGGATGACAGGTACGCTCCAAATGGAATAGCATCCAACTTCGCCTCTGTTCGTTCGGAGGCAATTTCGCAGTCGGTCTTTTCAGGCCCTTAGCTCAGTTGGTTAGAGCGCTACCTTGACACGGTAGAGGTCAGCGGTTCGAGTCCGCTAGGGCCTACCATCCCCGCCGATCGCGCCGGCCTTCCGCTACCAAACGAACGATGGGCCGCAAAGCACGCGAAAAGCAGATCCGGCTTACGGACTCTCACGTTGAGCCGCGCATCGTTGCGGCCGAGGCTGTGCCGGTCGTTGTGAATCCGTGGAGTGGGCGCGACTGGGCGATCGTCGTTTTCCTGATCGCCATCACCGCGGCCGTTTTCGGACAGCTGGCCACGCACGCCTTTCTCAACTTCGACGACGGGCAATTCATCACCGAGAACCAGCACGTCCTGCATGGCGACATCTCCTGGGCGCTGACCTCGGCGGAGATCGGTTGGTATCCGCTGACGTGGCTCTCGCACATGCTCGACGTCGCGGTCTGGGGCCAGCGCGCGGGGATGCATCTGCTGACCGGACTCCTGCTTCACGCGATCAGTGCTGTCCTCCTTTTCGTGGCGATGCGGCAGCTGACGCGCGCGCCATGGGCTTCGGCATTCGTGGCCGCGCTCTTCGCCATCCATCCGATGCACGTCGAATCGGTGGCCTGGGCCTCGGAACGAAAGGACACCCTCTCGACGCTGTTCGCCATGCTGGCGCTCTGGCTCTACGCCCGCGCGCCGCGGCGGATGCTCGGCGTCTCCATCGCACTGGCGCTCTCGCTCATGGCCAAGCAGATGTACGTCACGCTGCCGTTCGTCTTTCTGCTGCTCGACGTCTGGCCGCTGGAGCGCCTGCGGACCCGTGAAGATCTTCGCCGCCGCGCCATGGAAAAGTGGCCACTCTTTGCGCTGTCGATCGCGGGCATCGCCGCGGCGTTCATCGGCCAGAACAATCTGAAGGCGGTTCATTCGACGACGTCGCTGCCGGTCGTCGATCGCATCACCAATGCTTTGATCGCTTGCGCCACCTATCTCGGCAAGCTGTTCGTGCCGGTCGACATGGCGCTGCCGTATCCGCTGCGGATCGTTCCGGTCAGCGCCGCCATCGTGCCGTTCCTGCTGCTGGCGGCGATCACCATCGCGGTGGTGCTCGCGCGCCGCTCAGCGCCCTATCTCCTCACCGGCTGGCTGTGGTTCCTTGTCACGCTGCTGCCGGTCATCGGCATCGTCGCCATCGGCAATCAGTCGATGGCCGATCGCTACACGTACTTTGCGTACATTGGTCTGTTCATCGCGATGACGTTTGGCGCGATCGACCTGGCGAAACGGATACGCATTCCTGCGTGGGCACTCGGAGCGATCGCGGTTGTCATCATCGCCGGCTGTTCCGCGGTGGCCATGCGCCAGGTGAGCTACTGGAAAAACTCGGAGACGCTCTTCACACACACGCTGGCGGTCACGCGCGACAACTCAGTGGCCGAATACCTCCTCGGCCAGAGCCTGCAGGCGACGAAGCCTGATGCGGCGATGGTTCACCTGCACCGCGCCATCGGTCTGGTCCAACCGCTGCTGCAGATCGAGAACGCCACCGCACCCGATTGGTATCCGCAGGCCTACGTCGGCCTCGGCACGGCAACGCTGATGAAGGCTCGCCCGATGCCGCAGTCGGATGCGCGCGATGCGCTGATCAAACAGGCCATCGCCACGTTCCGCCAGGCGCTGGAGATCGATCCGAATGCGGCGCACGTGAAGAACAACATCGGCGTGGCCATGCAGATGCTTCCGCAGACGTCGCCGACATCGATGCAGATCCGCTTCGACGCCCACCTCACCACCGGAACGTATCTTTCGCAGCACGGCCGCTACAACGAGGCAGTCGAGGAGTACCGGCACGCGACGGAGATTTTCCCGAAGTCGGTCGAAGCCCGCATCTACCTCGGGCTCGGACTTCTGCAGGCGAACAAAAAGCCGGAAGGGATCGCGGAGTTGCGCACGGCGAAGGATCTCGACCCCAAACAAGCGAACGCGATGCTGACGAAAGCGCTGCAGATGCCGCCGAGCGAGAGGAACCTCGATGGGTTCATCGAGCAGATGGCGCGGTAGGTTCTAGAGCACAGACAGGAGTGTCTGTGCCACGTTGAGCTGCGCGACAGGGCAAGTCTGAGCAAGTAGCAGGACCGATGTGGCACAGACACTCCTGTCTGTGCACCTCAATAATCGAACACGTGCTCGACCTGCACGCCTGACGTGTGAATGCTGTTGAGCGCCGGCGACAGCGCGTCCACCGGCACGGTTACCAGCAGACGTTCCTTTCCGGGCTCGGTGATGATCGGCTGTCGAAGAAAGGCCGCATCGCGCAGCGCGGCGGGAGCGTTTCCGTGCTCGATCACGCTGAGGAGAATCGGGCCGCGATTGCCGGCGATCTCGCGGAACTGCACGCCCTGGCGGGCCAGCTCCGTCGCCGCGGTCATGAATCCCTCGTAACGCGAGATGGTCACCAGCGCGGATCCGTCGCCGTATCGCTGCATCACGGAAAGGTTCGCGATCGGAGAGGTGGGCAAACGGTCGATCACCACCGCCGTCGTCGGCAGCGCGGGATCGTACACAGTCTTCGTTCCGAGCTTGATGAGGTAGCCGTAGATCGCTTTCACCCCCAGCTCGCTCGTCAGCGCGTACTTCCGCTCCCATTTCCGGATCATGTCCGGGCCGGTCAGCGAGGTGTCGAACCAGAGCCGGCGCAGTCGCGAGGTGAAGTCGAACTCGTACCAGGGATCGACGCGAATGAAGTCGACGTAGTCCTGCGCATAGCGCGCGCCGAGCCGTTCCTCCTCGGTCATCCCATGCGTGCGCGTCAGCTCGGCAAGGCGGCCGAACAGCGTCTCGTAAACGGACCGGAACGCGTACTCCACCGTCGTGCTCGTACCGATCACCATGATCATGAGGTGGTAGCCGCCGTTGAAGGGATAGCGGCCGCGGGTCTGATTCCACACCGCGTCGTATCCGTGCCAGAACTGCCGGATGTGGCCGAGGAACGGGAAGTCGCTGGGAGGATGGGAGCGGACGAAGGTGGCGAATTCGGCGGGGCTGAAGACCAGAAACCATTCCGGATAGGTGAGGAACGTCTGATCGGGAAGGCGCTGGTGCTCGCGCGGCGCGAGCGTCGCCGCCGAGGCGCATAACGAAACAGTCAGTGCGATCAGTACCGCCAGCCTTGCTGCTTTCACCTCACGCGCCCCGCTCGAACGACATCAGAGTGTTGGCCGAGGGATCGTGCGGCTGCAGCAGGCGCGCACCGGTATCGCGGAAGCTCCGCTCCTCCAGGTAGCGGCTCCATTGCGCAACCGGCGCAAAAAAGCGCAGCTCGCGCTGGTTCACTTCCCACGGCACGTCGAGCCCGGCGTTGAACACGGCGTGGGCGAGCGAGACGAAGGCATTCATCCGCGGCGTCTGCACGTCGTGATCGCGCACGATGAAGAGACCTCCCGGCCGGAGCACGCGCCGGATCGAGGCCACGAAGGGATCGAGCGCCTCTTTCGGCGAATGATGCAGACCGATGAAGCAGGTGACGACGTCGATGCTGGCGTCAGGGATCGAGTCCGGCAGCGGATCGTAGTTGCCGAGCGGAACGAACGTGCCGATCCGGGCCAGGCCGCCGCGCTCGGCGATGTCGGCCGGCGAATTGGTCGGGGGCACATCATTCACGAGGTAAATCGGCTCGGCGATCTCCACGTGCTGCCGCAGCTCGCTCACGTAGCGGCCTGTGGTGCCGATCTCGATGTAGCCGTTGATGCTCTTGCGATCGCCGAGGAGCTGGAGGGTCTGGCGTGTCATCTCCTCCTTCTGCTTCTTCAACGCCGGCAGCGCATACGACACCTCGGCGAGCGGCGGTTTGATGTCCGGCAGCCGCTCCTGGATATAGCGATAGATCTCCTCGTCGCCCGTGCAGCTGGCGCAGGCTTCCTTGATGAGCGTCTGGAACCGGTCTTCGGGGTAGAGGTGATAGACGTTCTGCAGGAACTGGTAGAAGGCATCGAAGCTCGGAACGGTGTCGAAGACCGAGCGAAAATCGCCGGCTGCCGTCTGCTGCTGCTGTTCGGGCGGCACGTAGTAGGTGTCCCATAACGTGTTGCGCAGACGGAAACCGGGGTCGTACTTTTTCTTGAGCGCGAAGAGCTCGTTCGCGCGCGGATAGGCGCGATGAAACTGCTCGGCCGTGGCGTGCGGCTGGTAGGGGAGGTAGTACGTGCCGCCGACGCCGAGCGCCGCATCGATCAGCTCGCGCGTCCAGATGCCGACGCGCGTCTTCGCGTTCTCGCGCACGCGCTGCTTGTGATACAGCACGAAGGCGAAGACCTCTTCGCGCGCCCAGGCCAGGAGCGAGCCGGGATCGGGGAGGGCGTGGCGCACGGAGATGTTGATGACGTTCACGCGATGGCGCTGAAGGATCTCCGCCATCTTCGGAACGAACTCGTCGAAGCGGTCCACCGGCACGAAGTACTCCTGCAGGACGTAGGTCCGTGCCGCGCGCGACGGCGGCTCCAGCTCGGCCACGTCGTATCCGGCCTCGAAGTTTCGCCAATGCACTTTCCGCTTCATGTAGAGCAGGGGATCGACGAGAAACTCGCGCCGCCACTTGCCGAGGGGCGTCTCGGAGATCGCCCACATGAAGTACTTCTCGATCAGATGGACGCGTCCCGGCCGTTGCAGCCGCTGGCCATTCGTCACCGCCTTGTCGGTTTCCATCCACGTCACCGACCGCGCCTTCGTGTAGTGCGGCGGATAGAGATCGGCGTTGTGGAAGACCGCCTTCCTGGCGTTGCGCACGTTGCGGCGGAAGAAGGCCAGGTATTCGCTGGTGGGCAGCTTCTTGGCGACGCGCTCGACGCGCGTGTTCTCGGCTACTTCCAGCTCGGCTTCCACGATCACTCCCAGACCGCCGTAGCCGCCGATCGCACCGTAGAAAAGCTCGCGGTTTTCCGACGGCGAGGCGTCGGCCATCGTTCCATCGGCCAGGATCATGCGCAGCGAGCGGACGGAAAGGATCAGCGGACCGAGCCCGATGTAGCGCCCGTGAACGTTGACGCTGAGCGACCCGCCGACGGTGAAGTTGGCGTAGGTCTGCATGATCTTCACCGCGAAACCGTGCGGGTCGAGAAAGCGCTGCAGGTCGCACCAGCGCACGCCCGACTGCACGCGCACGGTTCGATCGGTTGGCGAGAATGCGATCACGCGGTTGAGGTGGCGCATGTCGAGGTGAAGGCTGGCCGGGCTGGCGGTCTGCCCGCCCATGCTGAAGTGGCCGCCGCCGACGGACACCGGGCCGCTGGTTCGCAGAATGGCCTGCCGCACTTCGTCGACGCTCTCCGGCACCACGATCGCTGCGACGCGAATCGGATTGAGGTTGGTGACGTCGTTGACGATGGCTTTTCCTTCGCCATCGACCAGCGGCAGCCGGACCGCGTGATAGTCGATCCCGTACGTCAGCGGGTCGGGTCCGTACTGGTTGTCGGCCTCGGTGCCCTTCCGCAGCGCCAGGTCGTAGAAAACCATGATCACGCCGGCGATCGGAATGAGCAGCATGAGCAGCCGCGCCGGCGATTTGCCGAGGTCGTGGTAGCGGCGCGCGGCCAGGAGATAGAGCGCCCAGAAAAGCGGCGGATAAAGAACGAGGGTGGCGGACCTTCCGATCAGCGTCTCGATTCCGGCGAAGAGCAGCGTGAAGAGCACGGCCACGCCGATGGTGATTCCCCAGAAGGCCGAGCGCGCAATGCGTCCGCGGGTGGTGACGAGACGTTCGATCATCGAGATCTCCAGGTTGGTGAGAAGCTCGGATGGTATCGGAAAGGGTCTACTTAACCCACATTTCTCACGGTCGGTGGAAGGGCCGGCACTCTGTTCCATCGAGAGCCCTTCTCCCCCGCGGTTTTTGCGGGGGAGAAGGTGCCGACAGGCGGATGAGGGGGCGTTTCACGCGTAAGTTTATTCGTACGTGTGACTTTGAAAGATCGCAGCTGCGGCGTGAGAGGCCCCCTCATCCGGCTTTGCCACCTTCTCCCCCGCAAAAACCGCGGGGGAGAAGGACTCTCGACAAAAACCGTGGCAAAGGACTCAAAGCAGACCTGAGAAATGCGCTTACGTGAACTGCGCCACCGTCTCCTGAATCGACCGTCGTACGGCGTCGTTGCTGCCCATCTTCGGTGTCCATCCCAACGCGGTCATGCGCGACGTATCGAGACGCACTTTGGGAACATCGCCGGGCCAGCCGCGGGAGCCGCCGGTGCGGGAGACTTCGACCTTCGTTGGATCGAGGCCCATCGCTTCGATGGTCCACTCGGCGATCTGGTTCACCGAGGTCCAGTCGGGGACGGCCAGGTTGTAGCAGTTCACCAGATCGGTGGCCGTGGCGTGGCCGAACATCATCCCGTCGAGGCAGTCTTCGACATGGACGTACGGCTTCGACTGCGTGCCGTCGCCGAGGATTTCGAGGCGGGTGGGATCGCGCAGCAGCTTCAGGACGAAATCGTGGACCACGCCGTGCGTCGGGTAGCCGCCGACGATGTTGCCGAAGCGGAAGATCCAGCACTTCATCTGATACGACGCGGCGAAGGCGGTGATCAGCGTTTCGCAGGCAATCTTGCTGGCGGCGTAGAACGAGATTGGGAAGAGTGGGCCGTAGTTTTCCGGAGTGGGCAGGATGGTCGGCTCGCCGTAGATGGCGCCGCTGCTGGAGAAGATCAGCTTCTTCGTATCCGACACACGCATGGCCTCGAGCAGGTTGTAGGTCACCAGCGTGCCGCCCTTGAGATCGAAGTCGGTGTGGCTGGTGCCGAAGCTGATGTCGCTGTTGGCGGCGAGATGCCACACCAGCTCCGGCCGCAGCCGCTGGAAGAGCGCAACGAGGCGATCGCGATCGAGCAGATCGAATTCGTGAAAGGTGAAGCCGGGCTTCTCCAGCGACCGCGCAATGTATTCGCGCTTGCCGAGAAAGAAGTTGTCGATGCCGTGGACCTCGTGGCCGTCGGCGAGGAGGCGTTCGAGAAGATTGGTTGCGATGAAACCGGCAGCGCCGGTGACGACGATTCTCATGTGGGTTAGTAGATTAGTCGAAACGTAGGTCGGACTCTTTTGTCCGGCCTACGTTTTCACGTTTTCAATCCACTAGTGGTTCGCGCCAGCTCCTCCGGCGTTCCGATGTCGAAGAACTCATGATCGACGATTTCGCACGCCAGCCCTCCCTCGGCTGCGAGACGCGGAAAGATGGTCTCTTCGAACGAGCAGGCGCCGGTCGCCGGCAGCATGTCGATCACGTTCGACGGCATGAGCGAAAAGCCAGCGTCGATGTAGGGCAGCTCTGGTGCGTGCTTGTCGAAGCGGATGATGCGATCGCCGTCGACGTCCGCGTTGCCGATCTCGCGGCGCGGATAGACGGCGAGCGTCGGCTCGTCGTGTCGGGTCACGAAGCGCCCGTAGTCGAAATAGCGCAACACGTCGCCGTAGGTCATCACGAAGCGCTCGCCGAGGAGCGTGCGGGCTTCGCGAACAGCGCCGCCGGTGCCGAGGGGCTCGGTCTCGCGGCTGTAGTGGATGCACACGCCGAATTGCCCGCCGTCTCCGAAGTGCTCCTCGATGACCTCGGAGCGATATCCGGTGAGAAGGACGATCTCGCGCAATCCGCAACGGGCGAATGATTCGATGACGCGCTCGAGGTACGGGCGGCCGTTGATGGGAATCATCGGCTTGGGGAGGCCGCGGGTCAGTTCGCCGAGGCGGGTGCCGAAGCCGCCGGCGAGGATGGCGACGGTGGGGAAGGCGGAATGTTGAATGTCGAGTGTTGAACGTTGAATGTTGAATGAAGGAGTCACGAGCGGCTCCCCGAGCACCAGGAGCATTCACCATTCAACATTGAGCATTCAACATTCAACATTTGGTTTTCTTAACCTTCCGCGCCCGCCACAGCCGCTTGAACGTCCACACCGTCGAGTTCCACCTCTGCAGTGTCGACGCTCCGATCCGGTCGCGATACTCGATCGGGATCTCGGCCACGCGATAGCCCATGCGATAGGGGATCACCAGCATGTCGACCGGGAGCGCCGGTCCCCGCGGGTTCCAGGTCACGTTGTCGAGCATGTTTTTGCGATATGCGCGCATGCCGCTGTGGACGTCGGTGGTCTTGATGCCGTGGAGCAGGCGGGCGGTCCAGGCGAAGATACGGTTGGCGAGGTAGTTCGCGAACGGCATCGCCTTCGGCCGTTTGGCCAGACGCGTGGCATTGACGAGGTCGTAGCCCTGATCGATGAGCGCGACCAGCGCCGGGATCGTTTCCACCGGGTAGGTGTCATCGCAATCGAGGGTGATGACGATGTCGCCGGCGGCGTCGCGCACGGCGCGATCCATGGCCGGTCCGTAACCCTTCGGAGGGAACTGTTTGAAGACGCGGCAGCCGAGCTCCGTGGCAATCTCGGCCGTGCGGTCCTTGCTGGAGTCGACCAGAAAGATCTCGGCATCGGGCACGACACCGCGGATATCGCTGACGACCTTGGCGACGGCGCGCTCTTCGTTGAGCGTGATCATGGAGATGGTTAGTTTCATGGTTTGCGTGCTTCAAAAATCATTTGAAACGCGAGCGCGCCGGGCCAGGCCGAGGCTACTGCGCGTTCGATCGGGTAGATCGTTTTCAGGTACAGCTTGTACGGGCGCGAGTTGAGTAGCGCCGAGGGATCGTGGGAGTCGGTTTTGCCGCCGAGGAGTTTTTTTGCGAGGGGAACGAACGGGCGCACCAGGCCGGGATTGTATGTGCTGCGGACGATTTCCAGTCCTGCCTGCTCGATCATCTCCTTCGCGGTGCGGCGGGTGAAAAAGCGGAGGTGCGTGTGATCGAGAACGCCGGTTTCTTCGTAGCGGAAGCGGCCCAGCAGCAGGTTGAGGCGCACCGACCAGAGTCCTACATTCGGGAGCGAGACGATGACGCTGCCGCCTTCCTTCAACAGACCGAGATAGCCGCGCAGGACGCCGATCGGCCAGGGGAGATGTTCGAGGACGTCGGCGAAGATGATGACGTCGAAGCGCCGCTCTCCAAGCATGCGGTTCTGCAGGTCCGCATGAATGACCTCGGTGATGCGCGTGCGCGCCACCGTCACCGCCTCCGCGCTCGACTCGATGCCGGTGACGCGGTTGCCGCGTCTGGCGATGTGCTGCGACGTCGTGGCAAAGCCGCAGCCGACGTCGAGGACGTCGAGATTCTTCCGATCGCCCCAGAGGCGCAGCAGGCCCCAGTTGACGTCTTCGAAGTATTGGTAGGTTGTTGATTCGTACATGCAGTTTGTCATCCAGAGCCGCCGGAGGCACGAAGCCGCAGAGCGGCGAGATGCCGCAGGACGGCGAAGGATCTCAAGTTTGCAGAATCTCCATCAAGAACCAGCGTCTCAAACCACTCTGAATGAGCAGGCCGAGAATGAGACGCGGGGTTTAGCCGGTGCTGCCCATCTTGAGTTCCTTCGCCGTCCTGCGGCATCTCCGCCGCTTCGCGGCGTCGTGCCTCCGGCGGCTCTGGATGACAAATCGTCCCCCTCGCGTCACAAATTACGTTAGAAGCTTTGCCAACGCGACCGCCCTCTCAATGCACACGTCACTGTTGATGTAATCAAACTCCGCAAACCTCCCTAGCAGGTGCAGGCCGGTGGCGGCGACGGCGTTGCGCATGGCGGTGACGTTGGCGCGGTAGTCGAGATCGTAGACCGGGTAGCCGTAGAGGAAGCGGACGACCTTGCGGTAGACGATCGTCGATGGGTTGACCAGCCCGGTCATCTCCAGCTCGCGGATGGTGCGGTCGAGGATCTGGTCGTCGGTCATCTCCCAGGCGCCGTCGCCGCCTTCGTTGGTGGTGATCTCGGCCATCACCGATGACCAGTCCTGCGGCACGCAACGCTCGCTGAACGCCTTCGGGAACGAGAGGCGGTGGAAGAGCAGCTGCGGATCGGGGACGTAGAGCGCGGTGTAGGGATAGCCGCGGTCTTCGTTGCATCCGATGAGGACGTTGATCAGCGAGTTGTAGCGGAGCGTCGCCGCGAGTTGGTGCACCTCATCCGGCGCATCGAGCCAGACTTTGAGCAGTTCGTGGATCGGCAGGGTGGAGACGAGCGTGTCATAGATGCGCTCCTCACCATCACCGGACGTCACGCGCCAGCGCTGGCCGTCGCGCGCCACCGAGGCCACGCGCCAGTTCGTGCGGATCTCGCCGCGAACCTTCGAGGCGAAGGCGTGAACGAGCGATTCGTATCCCCCTTCGATCGGGTAGTAGAAGTGCAGCTGGTGCAGATACCCCTCGGTCGAAATCCCGATGGACGACTTGAGCACGTCTTCCATCGGCGGCTTGGGGATGCGCTCGACGAACTCCAGCCCCAGCTTCGTGGCCGGGTAGTTCCAGATCTTCTCGTTGTAGGGGATGAAGTACTTTTCGGAGATGCCGGCGCCGAAGGTCTTGTACGACCACTCGGCGAGGTTCGAGGGCACGTCGTCGGCGTGCGGGTTGACGATGTAGCCGTAGATGCAATCGAAGTTGTCCTGCGGCGGCAGCGCGGCCAGGTCGTTCTCGAAGGGATACTTCACCAGGCGGCCTTTGAACCAGATCTTGTTCTCGCGGCGGCGCTGATGAACGTTGTCGCCGAGCGCGGCCACCATCATGCCCAGCACCTCTTTGTTCTTGCTGAACATGATGTGCGGGCCGGCGGCGTCGAAGGTGAAGCCGTCTTCGATGATGGTTCCGCAGAGGCCGCCGATGCGGTCGCGCCGCTCGACCACCTCCACGTCATCACCGAGGAAGGAAGCGAGGGCCACGCCGGAAATGCCGCCGCCGAGAATGCCGATGGAGTGATGCGTCATGAGGGCGGCGTATTGTAGCCGCTCACTCGTCGCGCTTACTCATCGTGCTTACTCATATTGATAGGTGAGCACGGAAAGATCGGGGATGTGCCAGCGCGGCGAGGCCGACGCTTCGAGCGTGACGCCGGGCGGCGGCAGGATGAAGAGCCGTTCGCGGGAGATGCGCGGGAGCAGGATGCCGATGGGGAGCGATGCGTTGTTGATCGCGGCGAGCCGGTCGTGGCGATGGAGCGTCAGCCGCTTCGTTCCGGCGGTAACGGGTGTGCCGTTGATCGCAAAGGCGACGCCGGCCATGGCCGTGTCGCTGGGGCGAACGGCGACGGCATCGCGGTCGTGCCAGAGACGGCTCTCGAAGTAGAGCGGCTGGCGGAACCACGGATGCGCGGCCAGCCGCGGTGAGGCGTAGATCGTGTATGTGCCGTCCGCGGGCACGATCCATTCGATGCGATTGCCGGGCGTGAGCCGGGCGCTCATCCCCGGAAGCCAGAGATCCGTTTCCGCGGGAAGGTAATGGGCAACGACCGCGCGCCCGAGTTGCGAGTGCCGCAGCATCCAGCCGCGCGTGTCGTGATCGGCGATCACCGCGGCGGGCGGATCGGCCATGAGCTCGTTCACCGAATACGTTTCGAACGTGCCGCGGGCTTCGAGCTCATTCACGATCATGCGCAGGAACCAGTAGCGATAGGCCGGCTTGCGTCGCAACGCCCAGCCGACGCTGTCCCACACCTTCGAGTCCGGCGGCGTCTCGGAGTCGGCCGCGCGCATGATCTGATCCTGGTAGCGCGTGTCGCCCTCTTTGCCGCGGAAGGTGCCGACGATGGCGCTGATGCAGAGCAGGACGGCGAGAATACCCATCGCCACCTTCTCCGGCACGTAGCGCTCGATCAGCAAGGCCACGAACGGGATGAAGGTGAGCACCACAATCTCGAAGTGATAGTTGTAGATGAACTTCATCGCCGCGATGAAGAGGAGATTCGCGGCGGCGAGGAAGGCCAGGTAGAAGCGGTCGTCCGGCGCGCGGCGGTTGCGCACGAGGATGAGCACGACGCCGATCATCCCGCCGATGAGGATGATGATTCCGGCGGGATCGATGCCTGAGGGATCGAACTCGATTTGGTCGATGAAGCGGTGGATGCCGAACTGCACCGCTAGCCGGAAAAAGAAGACGCCCGGAATCGCCGGCGCCAGACGGTCGGCAACGAGGTTCTCGCTCCAGATGCGGCGGAAGGCGATCGCCGCGGAATTCGTGGCGATGACGTAAAGCGCTCCCAGGAGAAACGTTCCCGCCGCGCCAGCGAAGAGCCAGTTCACGCGGCTGTTGCCACCCCATCGCCGCTGGCCCGGATTCATGACGCGGATCAGCAGCACGGCGATGGCGATGACCGGTCCGAGTCGAAGATTGGCGAAACCGGCCAGGCAGAAGGCAGCACCGGCGAGGACGGCGTAGATCACGCCGTCGTCGATCCGCTGCACGAGGTAGATGGCCAGGATCAGCAGAAAACAGCCGAGCGCGTCGACGCGATATTCGACGGCCGGGAGCATGAAGAGCGAGCTGCAGAGCGCCACGGCGATGGCCGTCCAGCGCGCCCAACGTGCGATTCCGGCGCGTTCCATCCAGCGCATCAGCAGCGCGAAGGTGGCGACCCAGAGCGGAATCTGGGCGAAGCGCATGAAGATGATGGCGGGCGCGCCGGGCGAATGGGTGAGCGCGGCCACCGGCGCGTAGAGGAACCACTGCAGCGGCGTATGGTGCTCCCAGAAGTCGCGATACGGAACCAGTCCCTGGCGAACCCAGTCGGTGGCGCGGAAGAACTCGATCTCGTCCCAGACGATCGGATGCAGTCCGGCCAGTTGCAGCAGCCGGGCGATGATCGTCGGCACAGCGAGGATTAGGAGGAGTCGTTTCCTCATCGAGCGACCTCGTAGACCGGCGTGCCAGTGATCCTGCGAATGATGCCGCGCTGAAGGAGCTCGGTCATGCACTGCCTCGATGCCGGCAGGTTGCGGACGGCGCGGCTGTCGAGGAGGCGGACGTGCTGCGTGTCGATGCCGCGCACGATTCTGCACGGGGGGAGATCGTCATCGCGCAGCGGCGGCAGAAATCCGTTCGCGGCCGCGGTGCGGGCGTATGCGAGCGAGAACGGGACCTGGTCGTCGAAGGCATACCAGTAATACGCGCCTGCCGGCACCGCGCCCGGCAACTCCTCGGGGCGCACCCACGCGGCCTCGCCGGGACCGAGGCGGCGCTGCAGTCCGGCCATCGTCTGCCACTGCGTTTCTCCCGTGGTCGTCGTCAGCCGCGGCCAGTCGTGGGCGATGAATCCGATCACGATCACGGCGGCCACGACGGCACGAACGGCCGGGCGGTTGCCGGTCGCATGGCAGATCGCTTCGATGGCCACGCCGTAGAGCAGCGCGATCACGCACGACCACATGACCAGATACTGCGGCCAGAGATGGGGGTAGGGATAGAGATAGACCACTTCGATGGTCGTGGCCAAAACGAGCAGGAGAATCAGGATGAAGCTGCGCCTGCGCCAGATCACGATCAACGCGGCGACGATGGCGAACCATGGCATGAGCCATTCGGGACAGAAGGCGAAGCCGCCGGCAGACGTCGCCGCCACCGCGCCGCGATACCAGCGCGAGACGGCGGCGGCGTAGGTGAAGCAGAAGAAGACCAGGTCGCGAAGAGTGGTTACGCGCAGAGCGATGCACAACGCGCCGAGCGGCAGCGCGACGGCGATGGCGAGCGAGACCAGGATGTTGCGGGCAGTGTTCCGGAGCAGATAGGTCGCGTACAAGCCGAGGATCAGGAGGCTCTCCAGCGGCCACTTCGGGTTCCAGAGATCGGCGACGGCGATGAGTCCGATGCCGGCACCGGCGGTGAGGATGGCGCGGCGCGATGACGCCGAGGCGCGGATCACCAGCAGGGCGCCGAGCCAGAAGAGAAGGAGCGTGTAGGGTTCCGATCGGACGTCGGCCACGGCGCGAAGCCACGTCCAGCTCGTCGCCAACAGCGCGGCGAGGACGGCAAGAACGGCCATGGCGTCGCCGGTCAACTGAAACGCGATCGCGGCGATGCAGAGCACCGCGGCGATGCCGGCGATCGCGGAAAGCGTGCGGGCCACCATCGTGTAATGCCGCGTGGCGGCGACGTCGTCCGACGCGCCCGGCGCGAGCGGCGCCAGGATCATGTAAAGAAACGGCGTGTGGTTCTCGGCGAAATCGCGGTAGAGCGTTTTCCCTGAGGCCATCCATGCCGCGGCGCGAAGGTGCTCCCCTTCATCGTGATCGATCGCCCGTGGCAATGCCCGCCACACCACGATCGCCTGCACGATCAGAATGACGGCTACGGCAACGGCGACGATCGGATCGCGCCATATCGGGAGCCGCGTGGTGGCGTTGTTCATCGGCGATCCGGATGAAGATCCCACACATCCGGCACCGGCGTGCGGACGGCGCGCCCCGAGGCGATGATCCGGTCGAGACAGCGCCGCGATTCGGGCAGCGCGCGCAGGAACTCACCGCCGGAGATGAATCGCAGATGCGGCTCCAGCCCGCGCTCGGCGCGGCAGGCGGGCAGATCGCGATCGGTGATGTCCGGCAGCTGCGTCTGGCCGGGATGTTTCGTGGCGTAGTCGATCGAGAACGGCACCAGATCGTTCATGGCGAACCAGTAGTAGCTGGCGTCCGGCGCGCCGATCGGATGTCTGAAGACCCAGACCGTCTCGCCCGGCCGGAGGCTGCGCTGCAGGTAGGAAAGCGTTGGCCATCCAGTCACCGCGGTGCGAAGCGGGAGCGAAAGCTCGACGCCGAGGATCGCCAGCAGCGCGATGGTGATCGTCGCCGCAAGCCGCATCCCCTCGGCTGGGATCGATCGCAGCAGCGCCGCCGCGGTCATTCCGTACAGACCGGCGGCGATGAAGGCCCACATCACGTAGTACTGCGTCCAGACGTTCGGGTAGGCGTAGAGGAAGCGGATCTCCAATGTCGCCGCGGCGGCGAGGGCGAGAAAGATCCAGGCGAGGTTCCTGCCGGGCATTCGCCGCCGGATGAGCAGCGTCACCATGACGATGGCGGCGATGATTGGCCATACTCCCTTGAAGACCGGCGGGCAGAATGTGTAGGGACCGGGATGCTGAAATTGCTCCGCGCTCAGAATCGGATTGGCGGCGGTCCAGTCGGTGAGCAGCTTGTTGAAGCGGAAGGTGAAGAAGAGGTAGTCGTTCAGCGGGACGGTGGCCACGATCCACCACGCCGCCGCGACGACGCAGACTATCGGCGGCACGATCATCAGCGCGATCATCTTCGGGCCGCGGCGAAACGCGCGAACGGCGAGGGCGAGGTAGACGATGCCGAGGACGATCGATTCCAGCGGCCACTTCGGATTCCAGATCGCCGCGACGGCGATCAGGCCGATCCCGATGCCGGCGAAGAGAAAGCGCAGTCGCTCCGATTTCCAGCCGCCGAGGAGCAACAGCGCGCCGAGCCAGAAGAGCAGGAGCGCCGGCGGATCGTTGCGAACCTGTACCAGCGCGCGAAGCCAGACCCACGGCGCGGCCATGACCGCGGCGATGGCGATGAGCGGCGCGACGACGCTTGCGGTGGCGCGATACGCGAGCACGGCCACGGTGCTCAGTCCCAGAAGTCCGCAGGCTCCGGCGAAGATCCGCGCGCGTGCAACGTAGGCGATCAGGTCGAGCCGCGGAAACGACGTCGTGCCCGAAGCAGGCACCAGCCACTTCAGAATAACGAACAGAAACGGGGCATGGTCCTCGGCGAAATCACGATAGAGCCGCAGGCCCTGATGCATCAGCCAGCCGGAGTGGAGGTATTCGACTTCGTCCGTGTCGAGAGGCCGATCGAGTCCGGTGTAGACGGCGATGATCTGGCGGAGGATGAGGTAGGCGGTGGTGACGCACGCGGTGACCAGTGCCGCGTTTCGCAGCGCGATCGGTTTCGTCTGCATCGGCCGCGAATGGAAGGTGAGTTGCCGGAACCGCGTCCCGGCAACTCGCGTTTCGTCAGATCTTCTTGGCGGCCTTCTTGAGCGAGCGCGCGCTGGAGTTGAGCGCGTCTTTCGCCATCGACTTGGCCTGCTTCACGCCTTTGGCGACCTGCTTGTCGATGGCCTTGCGCGCCTCTTTGATCTTCGGCTCGGCGGCTTTCTTCATCGCTTTGATCTTCGGAGCGGCAGCCTTCTTCAGAGCCTTGATCTTCGGCGCCGCGGCCTTCGCCGCCGCGTCGTAAATCTCTTCGCTCTTCTTCACCACCGTCTTCGCGACCTTCTTCGCCGCTTTCTGGATGTCCTTTTTCGTAGCCATACAAACCTCCTTTGTTGATGGGCAACTACCTTAGCACGCGGGGTGCCCGGCCTGGGAGCGCGGGCATCTTGCCCGCCGTACTTGCAGAATCCTGCCGGGACTGCGGGCGGGACGCCCGCGCTCCCAGGGCTACTTCTTCTCCATCGCGTGAATCTGATCCAGACGTCCGCGGAACTCTTTCGCCCACGCGCCGAAGGCGTTTTCGACGTCGCCCCAGCGGCGATACGAGCCGAGACCGCTGAAGTAGGCGCGGCCGGCTTTGCGATCGGCGAAGGCGGCCACGCGCGCGTTCGTCTTGCAGTCGCGCATGTCCACTTCGATGGCGGCCCCGCCGATGTCGACGGTCGGGAGAAAGAGGCCGACGCCGATGACGGTGCCGACTGCCTTCGCGGCCACGTTCTTGGCCGGATCGACCGGTAGCAGCTCCGTGAGCGCGGCGCGCACGCGAAGCACGCCGTCAGCCGGAGCATCGGCGATCGTGTAACCGCCGCGCGCCAGCTCGGTAGTAAAGGCCGAGCGCAGGTGCTCGCTCAGCTCCTTCAGTTCTTCGGGGCTGGCCTGGTTGTCCTTCGCATCCTTTCCGAGCAGAACGACCACCGGCTCGAAATAGAAGGAGTGGTAGTCGCCGACGATGCCGGGGCGGCTGGACCATTCCAGCATCGACGAACTGCCGGGCACCGATCGCAGCTCGATGCCGCTGCCGAGGAAGACGACGTTGGGCGGCTTGGAGCTCGCGCATCCCGCGAGGATCAGGAAGGCCAACGCTGCACAGGCTCTTTTCACTTGCTGCTCCTTTGTGAGTCGATCCAGCGATCGACATTCGATTCCAGGACGCTGAGCGGCACGGCGCCGCTGCCGAGGACGACGTCGTGGAACTCGCGGACATCGAAACGGGTCCCGAGCGCGGTCTCGGCACGTTTGCGAAGCTCTTTGATTTTCAGCTCGCCGAGTTTGTAGGCCAGCGCCTGCCCCGGCCACGAAATGTAGCGATCGACCTCGGTCTCGACCTCGTGCAGCGGCAGGGCGGTGCGCGTGGCCAGATATTCGATGGCCTGCGCCCGCGTCCATCCCATCGAATGGATTCCGGTGTCGACCACGAGGCGGCAGGCGCGCCACATCTCGTAGGTCAGCCGGCCGAAGTTCGCATACGGATCCTGGTAGATGCCGGCCTCGAGCCCGAGCCATTCGCAGTAAAGGCCCCAGCCTTCACCGAACGACGAGATGTACGAGAAGCGGCGGAAGTTCGGCAGGTCGCCGAGCTCGCGCGAGAGCGAGATCTGGAGGTGATGGCCGGGCACCGCCTCGTGCAGCGTCAGCGCCTCGAGGTTGTAGAGCGGCCGGCTCTCCAGCATGTAGGTGTTGACCCAGTAGATGCCCGGCTGCGTGCTGCCCTGCGCCGGCCCGACGTAACGGCCGCTGGTGTACTTCGGGGCGATGTCCGCCGGCACCGGCTCGACGGTGTACGGAAGGCGCGGCAGGGTCTTGAAGAGCGACGGCAATTTTCCGTCGATCCTCTTGGCGATGCGCGATGCGCGCGACAGCAGCTCCTCGGGCGTCTTCGCATAGAAACGCGGATCGGTGCGCAGGAAGACGAGGAAGGCCGGGAAGTCGCCCTGAAAGCCGGTCTCTTTGATCACGGCGTTCATCTCGGCGGCGATCCGCGCCACCTCGCTCAATCCGATCTTGTGGATCTCTTCAGGCGTGAGATCGAGCGTGGTGAACTCGCGGATTTTTAGCTTGTAGTACGCGCGGCCGTCGGGCAGCTCGGAGGCGCCGAGCGTCGTGCGCGCGTGCGGCAGGTATTCGTTGCGGAAGAAGTCGAGAAACTCGCGGTAACCGGCGACCGCCCCTTCCATCACCGCCGCGCGTCCGGCCGTGCGCAGCCGCTCGTGCTCCGATTGCGGAACGGTCGGCGGGAACTTGGCGAAAGGCGCCCAGAACACGCTCTTCGCCGGATCGTCGACGATGTGCGCGGTGATGGTGGAGTCGTAGCCGTCGAGCGTGGCCCGCGGAATGGTCATGCCGCGCTTGATGCCGATGCGCATCAGGGCGATCTCTTCGCGCACGTAGCGCGGCCAGGCGCGCAGGCGGCTGATGTAGTTCTCGTAATCCTTCACCGTCGCCAGCGGAACGTCTTTCGGCAGTCGCGAGAAGCCGGAGTGGAATCCGGAGTCGGCGTTGAAGGGAACCTGGTAGTCGCCGAGGTCGAACGATGCGATCGACTCCTCCAGCCGCTGCTTGAAGATGTCGTAGTTCACCATCTCCGCGACCGGCAGCTTGGAGCGATCAATGCCCTCGAGCTCCGCCAGCGTGGCCTTGGTCTGCGCGTGACGCCGTTCGAGATCGGCCATCGTCACCGACGGCAGCTGGTCGTCGTATTCGTGTCTTCCGACCGAGGTCGCGTGCAGCGGATTCTCTTTGAGGCCTGTTTCCCACGTTCGATCGAAGATCGCGTGAAGGCGCGCCACTTCGCCGGCGGCATGCGCGGAGACGGAGAGCAGACAGACGGCAAGGACAAACGAGAATCGGCGTTTCATGCCGGCGAAGCTTACCTCTGCCGCTCGCCAGCAACCATGCTGTTGATGGACAATCGTTCATCCAACCTCACGCCGAGGTGTATGACGATGAAGAATCGGATTCTCGTCCTGACTGCGATTGCAGCGATGCTCTCCGCATCGCTGGCCGCGACGACGTACAAAGTGAACGTGAACGCCGACGGCTCCTTCACGCCGGCGGTGACGTTCATCAACAGCGGCGACACGGTCGAGTGGACCTTGAGCACGCCGGGCGATTCGATGATTCCGATCAATTGGGATGGGCTGTCTACCGGTTATTGCTCGGCAGTCAAGCCGTACTCGGCGACCGATCCGAACGATCTGACCGGTCCCATGCCGCTGGCTGCGTCCGGGATCTTCACGCTTGGTCCGCTGGCGTCGGGCTACGTCGTCGAGCCGAAAAAGAGCAACTGCACGCTGAGCGGACAGCCGGACGCAATCGTGGGCAACGAGATGCTCTGCCACGGCGGCGCGCTCGGCGCCAGTCTCGATTCGACCTGGCAGGATCCGAGTCTGACCGGCGTCTTCATCCGCCTGCTCTGGAAGGATGTGCAGACCGCGCCCGGAACCGCCGACGCCAGTTTCAACTTCACCGCGCTCGATCGCGAGATGAACAAGGCGGTGAAGAACGGCAAGTTGTTCACGCTGGCCATCAAGGCCGGCGACGATGGAACACCGGCCTGGCTCTTCACCAACGGAGTGACGCAGCTCGATCTGCAGGACAGCGGCAGCGACGACCCCGGCTGCGGCAGCAAACTGTCCATCGGAAATCCCGCTGAGGTCGCGTATCAGAATCGGTACTTCGATCTGCTGCGGAAGATCGCCGCGCACATCAAGACCCGCGCGGACTGGTATCGCGCGCTGGCCTACATCAAGCCGTCGGGAGCGAACCTCTTCACGCACGAGAACCGTCTTCCGAAGCGGTGCACGGCGGGATGCATCTGCAACACCCAGATCTTCGCGCAGCATGGCTACACGCCGGCGGGCCTCTACGCGTTCTATCAGGCGCAGACGGCGCTGCTGGCCTCCGAGTTTCCGAACAAGACCATGAGCTACGCGCTGATCCAGGAAGGCTTTCCGCTGGTCAGCAACAGCGGCGCGTATGAGAAGAGCGACGGGACGTCATCGGGCGGCCCGCTCCCCGGCGGAACAGAACAGACGCAGGCGATCATCGACGGCGGCCAGGCCATCTACGGCCTCGGCTTCGCCGTCCAGCACAACGGACTGCAGGTCAAGCAGATCGATACCTGCGCGTCGAACCTCAACGGTCCGGGCTGTCCGAATCGCTGGGTGGTTCTGGAAGGGCTGGAGGGGCAGGTGACCGGGTTCCAGACCCAGAACGCGTCGCAGATCTCGACTCCCGCCGCCACCGACTCTGCGTTCCAGAACGCGCTGATCAACTCCCGAGCGGTCTTCGTCGAGATCTACGAGGAGCGCTACTGGGAGGCGGTGCGCCAGCCGAACGGCATCATCGATCCATCCGGTTCGGGACGGACGATGGCGCAGTGGGCCACGGAGTTCGAGAACCGCCGGCGATCGCTGTTCCCCACGATTCCCGATCCATTCTCGACGACCTATCGCCACACCTTCACCCGAACTCAGGTGACAGGGAACCAGACGCTCTACTACATCCACGGTGCGAAGTGCGGGATCGGAAACAGCGTACCGGGGACCATCATCATCGTCCCGGATGGGACGACTCCCGCGCCGCCTGCAAGGCGACGTTCGGCGCGGCATTGAGGCGGAGCAACTACTTGACCGCATCACGAATCATGCGCATACTTTCGAAACAGTATGCGCATAGAAACAAGAAACCATGGCTAAACAAAGCAAGAATCTATCGCTGGATCCCGAAGCGGTCAGCCGCGGCGAGCGGTACAGCGAACTGCATGAAACGAACGTTTCGCAGCTGGTCAACCGCTTCCTCTCGAGCCTGCCTCTGGATGATGAATCCGAAGTCACTCTCTCTCCCGCCGTGAGCCGGCTACTCGGAATCGTGTCGAACAAAGACGCGGTGAAGCGCTATCGTCAGCATCTGGTCGAGAAATACAGACATTGAAGCTCCTCATCGACATCAACGTCATCCTTGACGTGATGCTGGCGCGCGAGCCCTGGGTGCATCAGTCTGCGCAACTGCTGGCGGCGGTGGAAGATGGGCGAGCGGAAGGCTATGTCGCTGCTCATACGATCACGACCATCCACTACATCGTGGCCCGTGAGAAGGGGCAACACGTCGCAGCCAGAGCGGTGACAGACATTCTCCGCATCGTTCAGGTTGTACCGATCACTAGCGCTGATTTCCAACAGGCACTCGTATTGGGCATCAACGACTTTGAGGACGCGGTGCAGGCCGCCGCCGCACTTCAGATCGGTGCGGACTACCTCATCACACGCAACACAAAAGACTTCAAGGCCGGGCCTGTCGAAGTACGAACTCCGGGCGAAGCGCTCGCGATGTTCTAGCGGCGCGCAGCGATCAACACCGCGTTCGTTCCTCCGAAGGCGAACGAGTTCGACATCACGCAGCGAATGTCCTGATCGCGGCGGCCGAGGCCGGGGACGTAATCGAGATCGCATTCCGGGTCGGGGACGTCGAGATTGGCGGTGGGCGGAACGGCGCGGTGTTGCATCGCCATCAAGGCGATGGCGAATTCGAGCGCGCCGGCACCGCCGAGGAGATGGCCGTGCATCGATTTCGTCGAGCTGACCGGGAGCTTGTACGCGCGGTCGCCGAAGACCTTTTTGATGGCGCGCGTTTCGGTCACGTCGTTCAGCACCGTGGCCGTGCCGTGCGCGTTCACGTAGTCGATCTCCTCGGCGGCAATGCCGGCGTCGGCCAGCGCCAGCGACATCGCCTGCGCCTGTCCGTCCACCGAGGGCTTGGTGATGTGCAGATGATCGTTGCTGGAGCCGTAGCCGATGATCTCGCCGTAGATCTTCGCGCCGCGGTGGAGTGCGGCTTCGCGTTCTTCCAGGATCACCATCGCCGCGCCTTCGCCGAGGACCAGACCGGAGCGGGTTTTCGAAAATGGGCGGCAGGAGGCGGAAGGATTGGCGGGATCGGGGATGGCCAGGATGTGCATCGCCTCCCATGACTTGAAAAAGCCGAACGTCAGCGGCGCCTCGGCACCGCCGGCGATCATCACGTCCGCATAACCGTGCCGGATCTGGCGGAACGCTTCGCCGATGGAGACCGACGACGACGAACAGGCGCAGGAGTAGGTGAGGTCCGGTCCCGCAAGCCCGTGCTGGATGGCCACGTGGCCGGCGGAGGCGTTGTTCATCACCTTCAGCACGGTGAGCGGCTTCACGCGATTGGGATCGCGAAGCAGCAACTGCACGAACGTTTCCTCGAGCGCGTTGGCCGCCCCCATGCCGGTGCCGAACGAGACGCCGGATCGATTGCGATTGTCGTCGGTGAACGTAATGCCAGCGTCTTTCACCGCCATGGCCGCAGCGGCGATGGTGAACTGGCTGACGCGATCGAGGCTGTCGGGTTTCTGCTGGAGATAGTTCGCCGGATCGAACTCCGCGCTCGCGCCGATGCTCGTATGCGGTCCTTTCGAACCCTCGGTGACGATTTCGCGGATTCCCGAGCGACCTTCCGTCAGCGCCGAGAACATCGTGTCGGGGTCGTTACCAAGTGGCGAGATGACGCCGATTCCGGTGACGACGACGCGTTTGTTGGCCAAGCAGACGGGATATTGCCACGAGAAAGTACAGACAGGAGTGTCTTCAGAAGGCAGCCAAGGTGAGCGGCGGCTCAAAAAAATGGGGAAGCGCCCGAAGGCGCTCCCGCAGGGAACTCTCGAATTAGTACTGAATGCGCAGGCCGTCGAACGTGTCGCGGTTTTCCCACGAGCCGTTCACGCTGATGTGGTCGCCCGCGCGGGTCTTCCAGACGTTGACCGAACGCTTTGTGTCCATGTTGCGGACGTCGATCTTCACCGGTACGCCGGACTCGTCGTCACGGACGGTGATGTAGTTGAGGCGGCGGTTCACGCTCACGACCGTTCCGCTCAGCCATCCCGTCTGTCCGAACGGGACTCCGCGGTACATCGGATCACGCGCGTACATCGGCTCGCCCGAGAAGGCGATCCAGTCCGCGTTCACCGCGTCGCCGTTCACTACGCCGCCGATGCGGACGACGGAGCCGACATGGATGTCGCGGTTACGGACCGTCGACATCGGGATCAGGTAGGAGTACATCCCGTTGTTGAGGGTGACCCGATACTGATCCCCTTCACGGGCGATGCTGGTGACTTCTCCCTGCGCCGAGATGCGATCGGTCCGGAAGTGATACTCCGTAACCGGCTGGGCGTACACCGCTGAGCTCAGCAGCAGACAAAGACCGGCCACTGCAGCGAGCGGCGCAAGAGCACTGACTTTTCTTTTCATGAAATCCTCCTTGGATAGCGTCTAACTTCGCCAAATAACAATGGCAAGTACGTTGCCAACCGGCGGGACACCAGCGTTCTGTCGTGTTGATTTACCGATCGGCGACGTCGTTTCACCGACTCTGGCTTATGCCGGCCCTTCCCGAATCTATAATCCCCGCCCAATGAAGAAGCGGATGTTGCTCATGCTCGTAATCGTCGTCGCGTTCATCGCGGCGATCGGCACGTACAAGTTCTTGCAGATCAAGAAGGCCATCGCTCAGGGCTCCTCGTATCAGCCGCCGCCGGAAGCGGTCACGACCGTCGTTGCGCAGCCAGAACAGTGGAACGCCACGCTCAAGGCCATCGGAACGGTGACGGCGGTGCAGGGCGTCACCGTCACGGCCGATCTACCCGGCGTAGTGGACCAGATCGCCTTCAACTCCGGACGCTCCGTGCGCAAAGGCGACGTGTTGGTCGTGCTCGACGCCAAACAGGAACGGGCTCAGCTCGCCTCCGCCGAGGCGCAGCTGAATCTGGATCGAGTCAACCTGGGAAGGCAGAAAGGGATGCTCGCCGCCAAGATCATCCCGCAGGCGATGTATGACACCGCCGCCGCGCAGTACCAGCAGTCGGAAGCGAAAGTGGCCGAGCTGCGCGCCACCATCGCCCGCAAAGTCATCCGCGCCCCCTTCGACGGCGTTCTCGGCATCCGCGAGATCAACCTCGGGCAGTATCTCGCCGGCGGCGCGCCGGTGGTCTCGCTGCAGTCGCTGCGTCCGGTGTACGTCAACTTCAGCGTGCCGCAGCAGGAGATCGCCCATCTGGCCGTCGGATCGACGGTGGACGTGAAGACCGACGACGGCGTCGCCGAACAGGGCAAAGTTACCGCCTTCGGCGCCGTCATCGATGAAGCGACGCGCAACGGGCAGGTGCAGGCCTCCTTCCCCAATGCCGACGGCAAGCTTCATCCCGGCATGTTCATCGAAGCGCAATTCGCGCATGGCGCGCCGGCGATGGCCATCACCCTTCCGATCTCCTCGATCAGCTATGCGCCGTTTGGCGACTCCGTCTTCGTCGTCGAAGACGTCAAAGGTCCGGACGGCAAAACCTATCGCGGCGTGCGCCAGCAATTCGTGAAGCTCGGCGACACCCGCGGCGATCAGGTAGCCGTGCTCACCGGCGTCAAACCGGGCGAGGAAGTGGTCACCTCGGGCGTCTTCAAACTGCGGCCGGGTGCGGCCGTGATCGTGAACAACTCCATCCAACCGGGCAACAGCCCAGCGCCGAAACCGGAAGACCGCTGATGAAAATCACCGATCTCTTCGTACGCCGGCCCGTGCTGGCCATGGTGGTCAACCTGGTGATTCTCATCGCCGGACTGCAGGCCATCCGCTCGCTCACCGTCCGCCAGTTCCCGCGTAGCGACATGGCCAACGTCGTGGTGACGACGGCCTACATCGGTGCCAACGCCGATCTCGTTCGCGGCTTCATCACCGCGCCGCTGGAGCGCGCCATCGCCGGCGCCGACGGCATCGACTTCCTCGAATCGTCGAGCGCGCAGGGCGTCAGCACCATCACCGTCCATCTCAAACTCAACTACGACACCAACGCCGCGCTCACCCAGACCAGTCGAAGGTGGCCCAAGTCCGCAACCAGCTGCCGCCTGAGGCCGAGGCGCCGATCATCGATCTGCAGACGTCCGACAGCCAGTTCGCCGCGGCCTACCTCGGCTTCTCCTCGAAGGATCTCGATCAGAACCAGATCACCGACTACCTCACCCGCGTCGTGCAGCCGAAGCTGAGCGCGATCAGCGGCGTGCAGCGCGCCGAGATCTTCGGCGACCGCACCTTCGCGATGCGAGTCTGGCTCAAGCCCGACAAGATGGCCGCCCTCGGCATCTCGCCATCGATGGCACACGACGCCCTGGCCTCGAACAACTATCTCTCCGCGCTGGGGCGCACCAAGGGATCGATGACCTCGGTCAACCTGGTGGCCAACACCAACCTCCAGACCGTCGAAGAGTTCAAGCAGATGGTGGTGAAGGAACAGAACGGCGTGGTGGTCCGGCTCGGCGACATCGCCGACGTCGTTCTCGGCGCGGAGCAATACGAGCAGGAAGTCAGCTTCAACGGCGAGACCGCCGTTTTCATCGGCATCTTCGTTCTCCCGACCGCCAACACGCTCGATGTGATGAAGGCCGTGCGCGAATCGATGCCCGAGATTCAGGCGCAGCTGCCGGCGGGGATGAAGGCGGGCGTGCCGTACGACTCCTCGGCCTACATTCAGAACGCCATCGATGAAGTGCTGAAGACTCTGACCGAGACGCTGATCATCGTCATCCTGGTCATCTTCCTTTTCCTCGGCTCGATCCGCGGCGTGATCATCCCGGTCGTGGCCGTTCCGATCTCGCTCATCGGCGCGGTGCTGCTGATGGCGGTCTTCGGCTTCACCATCAACCTGCTCACGCTGCTGGCCATCGTGCTCTCAGTCGGACTGGTGGTCGACGATGCCATCGTCATGGTGGAGAACATCGAGCGCCATCTGCACATGGGGAAGACGCCGATGCAGGCGGCCATGGACGCGGCGCGCGAGCTGGTGGCGCCGATCATCGCCATGACCATTACCCTGGCCTCGGTCTACACGCCGGTGGCGCTGCAGGGCGGACTGACCGGCTCGCTCTTCCGCGAGTTCGCCTTCACCCTCGCCGGCGCGGTGATCATCTCCGGGTTCGTGGCGCTGACGCTCTCGCCGATGATGGGATCGAAGCTGCTGCGCGCCGGCGACACGGAGCGCGGCTTCGCAGGATGGATCAACGCCCGCTTCGACCGGTTGCGCGACCGCTACACGCGCTCGCTGGCAGGAATGCTCAACTACCGGCCGGTGGTGCTGACGCTGTGGATCATCATCGTCGCGCTGATCTTTCCCTTCTACATGTTTTCGCAGAAGGAACTGGCGCCGGCCGAGGATCAGAGCTTCCTCTTCGGGATCATCCAGGCAGCGGCGAATTCGACGATCGAGCAGACCAAGCTTTTCGCCACGCAGATCGACAAGGTCTACCGCTCGTTCCCCGAGACCCAGTCGACGTTCGAGGTCATCTTCCCGACGGGCGGTTTCAGCGGCATGGTGGCCAAGCCGTTCAACGAGCGGAAGAAGAGCACCTCGGAACTGGTCGTCGAGGCGTCCGCTGCCGTCGGCAAGATCCCCGGCATCCGCGCCATCGAGATCGTTCCGCCGTCGCTGCCGGGCAATCAGGGATTCCCGGTCGACATGGCCATCGTCTCCACCGCGGAGCCGGCGCGCCTGGCCGAATTCGCCAATCAGCTGGTGCAGAAAGCGTTCACCAGCGGCAAGTTCATGTTCGCCGACACCGATCTGAAGTTCGACCAGCCGCAGGCCCGCGTCGTCTTCGACCGCGACAAACTTCGCTCCCAGGGCGTCGATCTGACGCAGGCCGGCCGCGACCTCTCCGTCCTCCTCGGCGGCAACTACGTCAACCGTTTCAGCATCCAGGGCCGCAGTTACAAAGTGATTCCGCAGGTCAAACGGAGCGAGCGACTCACGGCCGACCAGCTCACGCAGATGTACATCACCGGCGCGAACGGCAAGCTCGTTCCGCTGTCGACCTTCGCCACGCTGCAGACGTCGACCGAGCCGCGCGAGCTGAAGCGCTTCCAGCAGCTCAACGCCGTGCGCATCCAGGGAGCGATCCCGCCCGGCGTCTCGCTCGATACCGCGCTCACGTACCTCGAGGACGAAGCGAAGAAAGTCCTGCCGCGCGGATTCACCATCGACTACGCCGGCGAATCGCGCCAGTTGCGCACCGAGGGGACGAAGTTTTTCGGCGTCTTCCTGCTGTCGGCGATTTTGATCTACCTCGTGCTGGCCGCGCAGTTCGAGAGCTTCCGCGATCCCTTCATCATCCTGGCCGGCTCGGTCCCTCTGGCCCTTTCGGGCTCGCTGCTTTTCTCATTCCTCGGCCTGACCTCGATCAACATCTACAGCCAGGTCGGTTTGATCACGCTGGTCGGATTGGTGTCGCGAAACGGCATCCTCATCGTCCAGTTCGCGAATCATCTGCAGGAAACGGGTAAGGACAAACTCAGCGCCGTCCTCGAAGCGGCGGGAACGCGACTGCGCCCGATCCTGATGACCACCGCGGCGACGGTGATGGGCCATCTTCCGCTGGTCTTCGCCCGCGGCCCCGGCGCCGGCGCGCGCAATAGCATCGGCATCATGCTCGTGACCGGAATGATCATCGGCACCTGCTTCACGCTCTTCGTCGTGCCGTCGATCTATGTGCTCGTGGCGCGAACGCACAAGCGGCTGGAGGAACCGGAAGAACCCGCTGCCGCAGAGCTCGAGCCGGCGCCGGCGAACTGAAAATTTTTTCATCACGGAATCGAAGGAAAGAAACCCTCAGCAGTCAAATGTGGCCCCGGGCTTGCGATACAGAAGGCAGCAGCCCAACGAAAAGGAGCCACAGAATGAAAACAAAGATCTTCATCCGCAATCTCGCTTTCGCAGGAGCGGTTCCGCTTCTGCTCGCATCATCCGCCTTTGCCCAGGGGAGTTATTACCAACCGGCGGCCGCTCGCGGTTACGCCAATCGCGTCGTCGAAGGAACCGTCGCAGCTGCCGAGCCTGCTCGTAATGGCGAACGCATCCGGCTGACGAACGGCATGGATCTGGTCGTCCCGAACTCCGTGCTGGCCACGAATCAGGGCCGTCCGTACTCGATGAATCTGCTGCGGCCCGGCGACGTCGTCCGCATGACGGTTTTCAGCCGCGAGGGTGACGGTCGTGACGCTCGCGTGCGCTCGTTCGAATTCCTGCGGGCGGGTACTGGGTACGGTAACGATTACTACAACGCGCGCAGCCTGAACGGCACCGTGCTCTCGTACGACCGGCGCAACAACGTGCTGGTTCTGCAGACCGACCGCGGCCGCACGATGAATGTTGCCTTAAGCTCGTACGCCGGCCGTATCCGCCGTGGCGATCGCATCAGCGTCACCGGCCGTATGGACCGCGACGCCGGCAGCTTCATCGCCACCGACGTTCAAGTGAACCGCTACTAACGCATTTCGAAGAAAACGAAACGCCGGGAGGCTCGAGCCTTCCGGCGTTTTTCATTTTCTATTGTTACTCGCGAAAACCCAGGTGTGATCCCCTGCACATCGACGGTAAACGATCGGTCATAGTCTGCGTCCGATGGCGGTGCAGCCTTCCCGATCGTTGATGGCCGAGCTCCTGGTGATCACGCTGGGAGCGCTGGCTGCCGGCATTCTCGAAGCGATCTTCATCACCACCCATCGCGTCGCCGGCGTCGATCCCTTCGATTTCGTGCCGCTGCGGATCTGGCTCTTCGTTCCGTTGGCGTGGGTCGTCATCGCTGCAATCCTGGCCATTCCCGCCTATCTCGTCTCGCGGCAGTACGGGGCATACATCGTCCTCTGCGCCATCGCGGCGGCGTTTGTCGGTTGCCGGATCGCATTGGTAAGCCGCAAGTGGGGACTGCTGGCGATGATCGTCCTCTTCCCCCTGCTCTTCCTGATCACGCGCCGCATTCGCTTGCCGAGGCAGAGGCGGCTGGTTCCCTTGATGATGACGATGCTTCTCGCCGCGGCCTGCGTTGGCGCGGCGATTCCCCGCCCGGCACCGCGCACCGCGACGGCCGCGGCGGCAGGTCCGAATGTGTTGATCGTTATCGCCGACACGCTCCGCTACGACGCCGTGTTCCAGCCTGATGGGAGCGTGAAGCCGGAGCTGCCCGCGCTGCGGCGGCTCGCCGGCGAAAGCACGGTCTTCGATGCGGCGTACGCGGCGTCCTCCTGGACGCTCCCATCGCATTTCGCGGCGGTGACCGGTCTCGATGCCCATCGGCTGGGCGTCGACTTCGATCATCAGGCCCTCGTGAAGCCGGCCCTGACGCTCGCGGAACGCTATCGGCGCAACGGATATCGAACGGCCGCCGTCCTCTCCAATCCGTTTCTCAACGAAGGCTCAGGATTCGGGCTCGGATTCGACTACTACGAACATGCCGGACGGGCCATGGACCTCTGCCGCGCCGCGCCGATGACGATCCTGGCGCAGGTGTGGCCGCGATTCGAGGGAACGGTCTGCGGCTGGTCGGCGAGCCAGGTGACGCGCCGGGCGCTGGCGCACATGAACGAGGATGCCGCGCCGTACTTTGTCGTCCTGAACTACATGGACGCGCACGAGCCGTCGTACCTCGAGCCCGATTGCCGCGCGGGCGTTCCGGCGCGTCACAACACGCTTCTCACTCTGCAGGTGCGCGAGCCGCCGATCTACCACGCCGCCGTGCGTTGCCTCGACAAGAGTCTGGCCGTGCTCTTCGACCGCGCCGCCGCCAGCAGGCGCGGAACCGTGGTGGTGTTTCTCTCCGATCACGGCGAGCACCTCGGCGAGCGCGGACTCATGGGCCACGGGCAGTCGCTGTATCCCGAGCTGCTTCACGTGCCGCTGATGGTGCGGGCGCCGGGCCGCGCGCCCGCACGCATCGCTACGCCTGTTTCATTGACCAGCCTCAAATCGATCATCCAGTCGAACGTCGTCCCCGACGCGGCCATCCGGTCGACGCTGGTCCTCCCCGAGGCGCTCGGCGGACGGAGGATGATCTCGATCATTCGCGGTCCGTGGCAGTTGATCACTTCCGAATCGGGCAAAGAGGAGCTGATCGATTTGCGGACGGCGGCCACGGTGAACACATCACCGCTGCTCACGCAACTTCGCGCCGACACGGAGGCGTTGCGGTACTCATGGCCTCGGCAGCGTATGGCCCGTTTCCGTTCGGTGGGTTACATTCACTGAGGAGGCGCGCCACCCGCGCGGGAAATCGATGAATTTGACGAAGATCCGCCCGGCGATCGTCACGGTCCTCTGCCTCGTTGCCAGGAGCCTCGCCGCCGCGCCGCCGCCCATCCGGCACGTCTTCATCATCGTTCTGGAGAACAAGGGATTCGAGAAGACCTTCGGCCCGTCATCGGCGGCGACGTATCTCTCGCAGACGCTGCCCGCGCAGGGACAGCTGCTGCGGCAGTACTACGGCATCGGTCACGCCAGCCTGCCCAACTACCTGGCCATGATCAGCGGGCAGGCGCCGAACGCCGTCACGCAGGATGACTGCCGCGTCTACACCAACGTCGTCCCCGGAACGCAGACGTCGTCCTTCGGCCAGACTCTCGGCCAGGGCTGCGTCTATCCCGCCGATACGAAAACGGTGGCCGACCAATTCACCGCACGCGGCCTGAAGTGGAAGGCGTACATGCAGGACATGGCCAGTCCGTGCCGCCATCCGGTTCTCAACTCTGCCGACGGCACGCTCAGCGCCCGCCTCGGCGATCAGTACGCCGCGCGCCACAATCCCTTCATCTATTTTCATTCGTTGCTCGACTCCGGCGATTGCCAGGCGCACGACGTCGATCTCGCACAGTTGCAGGCCGATCTCGCCAATGCGACGACCACTCCCAACTACGCCTTCATCACGCCCAATCTCTGCCAGGACGGTCACGATGTGCCGTGCGTGGATGGGCAACCCGGCGGCCTGGTATCGGCCGATCAGTTCCTGCAGACCTGGGTGCCGCGCATTCTCAACGCGCCGGCGTGGACGGAAGGGAGCCTGCTGGTCATCACCTTCGACGAAGCCGACGGCGGCGACGCCACCGCCTGCTGCAACGAGATGCCGGGAGTCAACACCACCAATCCCGGCGGTGCGACCCCCGGCCCGGGCGGTGGCCGCATCGGTGCGCTGCTGATCTCGCGCTTCATCCAGCCCGGCTCGATCAACGACACGCCGTACAACCACTACGGGCTTCTGCGCAGCATCGAGGACATCTTCGCCCTCCCGCACCTCGGCTTCGCCGCCCAACCCGGCCTGAAACCATTCGGCACCGATGTGTACAACGCGCCGTGGACGCCGGTGCGCGGCCGTGCCTCGCGGCCGTAGCGCTATCCTTGCGTGTGCGTCTTCGAATCGCTGTTCTGCTTCTTCTGACCGCCTGTGCGCCGGGCGCGCACCGCCCGGCAGTCACACCGGAGACGTTTGTCCTGAACTACGACACGCCGACCGATCGACGGCTGCAGAAACGCATCGAGTCGATCGACGCACGGCTCCGTGCGAAGTACGGAATGTCGGCGGAGAACACCGCGATCGGCCTGCTCGATCTGAATCGTCCGCGCGTGGCCATGATCCATCCCGATCGCATCGAGTACGCGGCCAGCGTGGCCAAGGTCGGCATCCTGCTGGCCTACTTTCAGCTGCATCCCGACGCCGCCACGCAGCTGGATGCGGAAACGCAGCACGAGCTTGGGCTGATGATCAAAGCGTCCAGCAACGAGATGGCCGCCAAGTACTCGCGAGCCATGGGATTGCGCGAGATCCAGCAGGTGCTGAACGAGCAGGGCTTCTACGACGCCGCACACGGCGGCGGCATCTGGGTCGGCAAACACTACGGCGCGAACAGCGAGCGCATCGGCGATCCGGTGGCCAATCACTCCCACGGCGCCACGGTGCGCCAGCTCCTGCGGTTCTACCTGCTGCTCTCGCAGGAACGGCTCGTCTCTGCCGAGGCGTCACGAAAAATGCGCGAGATCTTCCTGTCGCCCGACATTCCCCACGACGACCACAAATTCGTCAAAGCCCTCACCGGCCGCGGCCTCACCATCCTCCGCAAATGGGGCACCTACCAGGACTGGCTCCACGACTCCGCCATCATCGAAGGTCCCGGCCGCCGCTACGTGCTGGTCGCCCTCACGCATCATCCGAAAGGGGATGAGTACCTCGAGGATCTGGCGCGGGAGGTCGATGACGTGATGAGCCGGCGGCTCTGGATGACACCTAATTCTTCGCCACCCCCGCCTGCTGCAGACGGATCCAGCGATTGATCCGCGCGTCGAGCAGATCGAGCGGCAGGCTTCCTCCGGCCAGCACCTCGTCGTGGAACGCGCGGATGTCGAAACGCGTGCCGAGCTTCTCGGTCGCCCGCGCGCGAAGCTCGCGGATCTTCAGCTGGCCGAGCTTGTAGCTGCACGCTTGCGCCGGCCAGGAGATGTAGCGATCGGTCTCCGACTGGATCGTCGGCTCGTCGACCGCGTGCGACTTGCGCATGAACTCGACCACTTGATCGCGGCTCCATCCCATGCCGTGGATGCCGGTGTCGACCACCAGCCGCACCGCGCGGAAGAGCTCCGAGCGCAAACGGCCGTAGTCCGAGCCGGGATCCTGATAGAAACCGACCTCCTTCCCCAGTTGCTCGGCATACAGCGCCCACCCCTCGGTGTACGCGGAGTTGCCGCCATGCTTGCGGAACTCGGGCAAGCCTTTGAGGGTCTGCTGAATGGAGAGCTGCATGTGGTGGCCCGGAATGCCCTCGTGGTACGCCACCGCCTCGTCGTTGATGAGCGAGCGGCTCTTGAAATCGGAGACAGCGACGGAGACGCGGCCGGGCCGCTTTCCGTCCGGAGTGCCGGTCTGGTAATGCGTGGCCGCGGCCTTCTGAAACTCGGGAATCGGCTCCACGGTCACCGGCGCCGAGGGGATGATGTTGAAGAGCTGGGGAAGCTTGGGGCGCATCTGTTTGATGTAGCGATCGAAGTCGTCGACGATGGCCTGCGCCGATTCCGGCTTGTACTTCGGATCGTTTTCGATGTGGTCGCGGAAGCTGGCCAGATCGTTGTAGCCGTTCGCCTTCGCCAGCGCCGTCATCTCGCCGACGATGCGGTCGTATTCACTGAGCCCGATGCGATGGATCTCCTCGGGTGACAGATTGGTCGTCGTCAGCCGCCGGATGGCAGCCTGGTAGCGCCGCTTCCCGTCGGGCAGGCTTTCGATGGAAAGCGTGCTGCGTCCGGCCGGAATGTACTCGGCGGTGATGAACGCCGAAAACTGTTTGTACGCCGGCAGCACTTCGTCATTGACCGCCTTGGTGATGGCCTCGGCCAGCCTCTTCTTGTCCGCGTCCGAAAAGCTCTCCGGCATCTTCTTGATCGGATTCAGAAACGGATCGGCAGCGATGACGCCGGCGCATTGCGCGGGGATCTTCTCCGCCAGGAACTTGACGATGACCAGGTGATCCTTGATCCCGGCGCGCATCACGTCCTCGGTCTGCAGCAACGCCTTCGGGATCTGGTGAAGGCGCGCGATGTAGTCCTCGTAATGCTTGACCGAGTCGAACGGCACCGCGTTCGGCAGATCCGCAAGGCCGGTGTGAATGCCGCCCTGGGCATTGACCGGCATCTCGTAATCTTTCAGGTCGTAGTCATCCATCCGCTCCTGCAGCGTGCGCAGGAAGAGATCATGCGAGGTCCGATCCTCTTCGCTGAACCCCTCGGGGGAGATGGCTTTGATGCGGGCCAGGAACCCGGCCTCGATCTCATGCCGCTTCGCGATCGCGGCCAGCGAGTTGTCGCCGAGTTTGTCGTTGTACCGATAGTCGCCGACGGCGGTAGCCTGCGTCGGAGCGAGTTTGAGGTTCGTCTCCCAGCTCTCCGCGAACAGGGCGTTCTGCGCCGCGAGGCGCATCTCGACGGTGTTCGCCGGCTTGGTCTGGGCGGAGACGGTGGTGAAGAGAAGGGCTGAGGTCAGGAAAGCGGAAGCGATCATGCGCATCCGCGAAATCTATCAAAGGCCCAATCACGGAGGCACAGAGGACACAGAAAGGACACAGGGCGCGCTTGTCATTCCTCGCGTCGCTCGGAATGACAGGTAGAAACCCTGCGCCTCGCGTACCGTACGCGACATCATGATCGACCAGATCCTTCCGAGGACCATCGACAACGACTATCGCGGCCAGAAGCTGGCGTACGTGCCCTTCATCCTGCTGGTGTTGCTCCGGCTCGTCATCGGAACGAACTCGATCATCCACGGTTACGACGTGATGACCAAGGCCGACGGAGTGCCTCTCGGCACGTTTCCGCCGGCCGCCGTCCAGGCGCTTGTCTCCGTCTGGGCGCTCCTCGGCCTTTCCCGCGTGATCATCGGCCTGTTCTGCGTCGTCGTCCTGCTGCGTTATCGCAGCATGATCCCGCTCCTGTTCGTCGTGCTGCTCTTCCAGCACCTCGCCGGAATGGCGATCACGCACTACTTCCCCCTCGTCAACACGACCGCGCCTTCCGCCACCATCGTCAACCTCATATCCATTACATTGTTGATCGTTGGATTGGGGCTTTCGATTTGGAAGCGGAGATAAATGCGACGAACAGCAAAATCGGCAGCGATCACCATCGGCGCCGCGATTAGTGTCGCGGCCATCGAGAAAATCTTCTTCGCGTCGCCGCGGTGGAGAGGCCCCGTCACCGATCACTTCGATGGCCGGCGCTTTCACAACCGGGAGCGCGGGTGGCAGTCCGGGGGCTCGTTTTTGAAGTGGAAGGTTTCGCGGCAGCCGGGGGAGTGGGCGGAGTATCGGGATGACGGGTTTGGTCCGCCGCCGCCCGAGAGAGTGGAGAGTGGGCGGCTGCGGGTGACCTTCATCAATCATTCGACCACGCTCATCCAGATGGATGGGGTCAACATCCTCACCGATCCGGTGTGGTCGGAGCGGGTATCGCCGGTTTCGTTTGCGGGGCCGCGGCGGCATCGGGCGCCGGGGATACGGTTCGAGGATCTGCCGCCGATCGATCTCGTCCTCGTCAGCCATAACCACTACGACCATTGCGACATGGCCACCTTGCGGGCGCTGCAGCGGCCGGTCATTACGCCGCTGGGCAATGCGGCGCTGCTGCGGCGGCATGGGATTCGGGACGCCGTCGATCTCGACTGGTGGGAAACGACGCGACCTGCCAGCGGCATTGAGACCACCGTCGTTCCCGCGCGGCATTTCTCGGCGCGGTCGCTGAGCGATCGCAATCGCAATCTGTGGGGCGGCTTCGTCGTCAGCGGGCCATCGGGCAATGTCTACTTCGCCGGCGATACCGGATGGGGCGAGCACTTCGCCGAGATCGGGCGCCGCTTCGCGCCGATTCGGATGGCGTTGCTGCCGATCGGGTCGTATCTGCCGCGTTGGTTCATGCAGCCGGCGCACATCGATCCTGCCCAGGCGGTCGACGCTCACCTTGCCCTCGGCGCGCGCACCAGCGTGGCCATCCACTTCGGAACGTTCGCGCTGGGGGATGATGGCGAGTACGATCCTCTGCGCGACTTGCATGACGCGCTCGCCGAGAAGGGCAATCCGCCGTTTCTCGTACTCGATCAGGGAGAAGGACGCGACTTGCCATGATTCATCGCAGCATCGGAGCGGTATCGCACGGCATTCTCGATTACGCCCTGGTTATTCTGCTGGTGATCCTTCCATCGGTTCAGGGGTTTGAAGGGCCACATCCGATGTGGTCGTACCTTTTCGCGGGAGCGTTGCTGCTCCTTGCGGTGTTGACGCGCTATCCCCTCGGGATCGTGAAGGTGGTCGGCCTGGCCATCCACGGATTCGTGGAGTTGCTGCTTGCGATCTGCCTCATCGCCGCGCCGTGGTTCGGCAACTTTTTGAACGGAGTCAAAGTCCGTAACTTCTACTGGACGATCGGAGTGATGATGCTGGTGCTCTGGTTCCTCACCGACTTCCGCGGGATCCGGAACCGGCCTCCAGTCGTGAAAGCTGCCGATCGTGCAGACGTCCCAAAAGCAGAGGCGCCAAAAGCGCCCCCACCAAAGCCGTAGCCATATCCTCCTGCGTGTCCCACACATCGCCCTGCGTGCCGAGGAAGGCGTCGCCGGAGCTGCCGGTAGCGACGCTGACGCGCCATTCGAGCAGTTCGTAGCCGGCGCTGATGGCCAGACAGATGGCCACGATGATGAAGTAGAGCCAGCCGCGCCCGCGCACGACGTTGCGCCGCATCAGGATCTCTCGCGCGGCGATGGCGGGGACGAATCCCTGCGCAAAGTGACCGATGCGGTCGTAGTCGTTGCGCCCGAGGTGAAAGGCGTCACGCATCCAGAACCCAAGCGGCACCTCGGCATACGTGTAGTGCCCGCCGGCCATGAGGATGATGGCGTGAAGGGTGAGCAACGTGAGCAGCAGCGGCGTGAGCGGAAAGCGATTGCGCAGCGCGACGATGAGAACGATGCCGATGATGGCGGGGAAGACTTCCAGAAACCAGGTGAAGTAATCGTGCGGATGGATCAGCGACCAGAGGAAGACCGCGAGGAAGAGGGTGAAGAGAAGGCGGTTGGTCACCCGAGGAGTGTAACGGAGCCCTGCCTGGGAGCGCGGGCGTCCCGCCCGCAGTTCTTGGCAACATCCCGCCACGCGGCGGGCGAGACGCCCGCGCTCCCAGGCGCGAAAACTACTTCGACTTCTTGCTCGATTTCTTCGTCGATTTCTTTGAGCTCTTCTTCGAAGTCGATTTCTTCGAGCTCTTCTTCGACGATTTCTTCGACGGCACCTTGCCGCCTTCGCGCCGGGCCTCGGAGAGGCCGATGGCGATGGCTTGTTTGCGGCTCTTCACCTTCTTGCCCGACGAGCCGCTCTTGAGCGTGCCGCGCTTGCGCTCATGCATCGCCTTCTCGACTTTCTCGCCTGCTTTTTTCCCGTACTTGCTTGCCATTCGCAACTCTCCTTTCGTGATGCACAGAAAGAAGTGCAAATGGTGAGCCCGCGTCACTCGCGATCGATGTATGTGCTCCTCGCCAGGACGGTGGCGCGCGGCCGCGATGAAACATCGACTTCGATCAGGTGCGTGCCGCGGACTCTCGTATCGGGCTTGCGCACTTCGAGCTCGTAGTGGCCGGCCAGCGTTTTCTGCAGGCGTTCGACGGCGATCTTCGGGAAGCGGTAGGTCTTGGCGTAGAAGCCGCCGGTGTCGCCGGCCACTTTTCCCAGCCCGGCCTCGAGGGTGTGGTAATCGGACTGCGAGAAGTCGATGGAGAAGACGCTGGCGCGCGCCGACTCCAGCGCCTGGCGCGCGGGGATGTACTTCGCCTCCATCACCACACCGGTCGGCGTCATCCGCCCGAGGCCCCAGCCGAAGAGGATGATCGACTTCGGACCGGGGATCGGGCGCAGCGCGTTGGCCAGGATGATCAGCGCCGCTTCCGGCGTAGCCGCCTTCAGCATCTCGTCCTTATCGAGCCGTTTGGCCAGCGCGGGCATCGGCACCGTCCGCGGCGGCGGAGGTTCGTTGGTGAGCATGGCCTGCTGCATGGCGTCTTTGATGTGGTCTTTGTTGTTGGTGAAGTCGAGCCGGAACTTGAGATGGGAATCGAACGAGAACACCGCCACGCGATCGTCGGCATCGAGCCAGTCCAGCCAGTCGCCGGCGTTGACCACGGTCTGCATCTGCCCGGCGATGCGCGAGGCATTGCGCGCGAAATCGGTCTGGTAGAAAAAGACCAGCAGCCGTCCGCGCGGCACCGGCTGATCGAGCGTGGTGTTGACGCCGGCAATCGCCGCGTCGATGCTGGCCAGCTCGCGAGCGGCCGCGGTTTCCGGAATCCATTCGACCGATTCGACGATGGCCGGCTTGCCGTCGACGCGCACGTTGAAGTCGGCGGGCTTGAGGCCGGTGATGGGATTGCCGTGATCGTCGGTGACGCGCGCGTCCACGAGAATGCGCTCGACGGTGATCTGCTCCTGGACCTGGGCGGAGGCGGTGGTGGCCAGCAGGAGGGCGATGACCACGACAGGGGAGCGGAGCCGCATCGAAGGAGTTTACTGTCGGATCGTGGGTTTTCGAGAGGTCGGGTGAGTTTCAGGACCTGTTGTCGACTGTCATCCTGAGCCGCCGATACCCCGGAGGGCTGAGGACGGTCGAAGGACCCCCGGCTACTTGCCTAGTGAAAGCCAACATGGGTTATCAGCCGGGGGTCCTCCGACCGTCCTCAGCCCTCCGGGGCATCGGCGGCTCAGGATGACAAATCGAGAGACAATCCCCAAATGCGCAAGCTCATCTTCGCCATCACCTTCCTCCTCGCCACCTCCGCCTTCGCCGCATCGTTCGATGACCTGTTTCTCGATCGCACCATGCGGGTGAACTACTTCCACACCGGCAATCATGGGGAGGAGATCATTGCTCTCGATTCGGTCGTCTCGGACGGTCCCTGGCCAGGCAGCCGGTCCCGTCTCATCGACACGCTCAACCTCGGCAATTACTACTTCGAGGTGATCGATCGCGAGACCAATCAGGCGATCTACACGCGCGGTTTCGCCTCCGTGTTCGGCGAGTGGCAGACCACGGATGACGCGGCGCAGCGGGCGGGGACGTTTGCGGAGTCGGTGCGCTTTCCGTGGCCGAAGCATCCGGTGCAGTTGGTGATCAAGAAGCGCGATACGAATGGCGCGTTCCAGCAGCTGTGGTCGACTCTGATTGATCCATCGTCGCGCAACGTCAACCCGTCCGAGCGCAAGGCGGCGGGGCGGGTCTGGAACGTGATCGAGAACGGGCCGCCGGCGGAGAAGGTGGACATCCTGGTGATCGGCGAGGGCTACACGGAGAGTGAGCTGCCGAAGTTTCACAAGGATGTGGCGCGCATGGTGGGCAAGCTGTTCGACACCGAGCCGTTCAAGAGCCGGCGCAAGGATTTCAATGTGCGCGCGCTCGATCTGGCCGAGCCTGCGAGCGGCGTGCATCGCCCGCGCACGAGCGATAACCGCCGCACGATGACCGGCGTGCAGTACAACATCTTCGATTCCGAGCGCTACGTGCTGACGCTCGACGATCACCGCATGCGCGACGTGGCCTCAGCGGCTCCCTATGATTTCATCGAGATCCTGGTGAACGAGAAGCAGTACGGCGGCGGCGGGATTTTCAACGATCAGGCAACGGCCTGCGTCGACAGCGCCTTCGCGGAGTACGTCTTCGTCCACGAGTTCGGCCACCATTTCGCGGCGCTGGCAGACGAGTACTACACGTCGCCGGTGTCGTACGCGACCAGCGGCAGCAGCGAGCATCCGGAGCCGTGGGAGCCGAATGTGACCGCGCTGCACGATCCGGCGCACGTGAAGTGGCGCGATCTCGTCGATCCCTCAACGCCTCTGCCGACGTCATGGGACAAGGAGACGTTCGAGAAGCACAGCCTGGCCATTCAGAAAGAGCGCGCGCGTCTTCGGGCCACGAACGCGCCGGAGTCGGAGATGGACAAGCTCTTCACCGAGGAGCGCACCTGGGAAACCCAATTCCTCGGCGGACAGAAGTTCGCCGGGAAGGTTGGTGCGTTCGAAGGAGCGGCCTACGAGCCGCGCGGACTGTATCGTCCCGAGGTCGATTGCATCATGTTCACGCGGGATGAGGTGGGGTTTTGCCGGGTGTGCCGGAAGGCGATCGAGCGGATTATCGACGCGTATTCGCGGTAAACCATTTTCACCACAGAGGCGCAGAGAAAACCTCTGTGACCTCTGTGTCTCTGTGGTTTATTTTTTTTTCTAAACGATACCGCGATAGAGATACGCCACCCCGAACGTCAGCGCCCGAAACTCGATCGACGAGAACGGCGCCGCCTGCCGCATCATCGCCACGAACTCCTCGCCGCACGGAAAGCGTGCCGCGGAGGATTCGAGATACTCGTACGCTCCGCGCTCGCCGGTGACCGCGCCGCCGAGGCGGGGGAGGAAGTGGCGGCGGTAAGAGTCGTAGACGAGCGAGGCCACGCGGTTCGACGGCTGGCCAAACTCGAGCACGATCACGCGGCCGCCGGGACGGACCAAGCGCGCCATCTCCGCAATCCCGCGGGCCGGATCGCCGACGTTGCGGATGCCGAAGGAGATGCTGGCGATATCGAAGCTGCCGTCATCGAACGGCAGGTTGGTGACGTCGGCGACGTCGAAGGTGATCTCGCGCGATTTCTGCCGCGCCAATGCGATCATCTCCGGCGTGAAGTCGGTGCCGACGACGCGACCGCTGCCGACGGCTTTCTTGAACGCAATCGCCAGATCGCCGGTGCCGGTCGCGCAATCGAGCACCGCGTCGCCAGGCTTCGCTCCCGACCAGCGCACCGCCCTGCGCCGCCAGAGGTGATGCACGCCGGCCGACATGACCGTGTTGGCGCGGTCGTAGCGGGCGGCGATGGTGCCGAACATGGTTTGAATGCGGGCGGGATCGGGACCGGCGTAGGCGGTTGCTGAGCTGCTGGGTTGCTGCGTTGCTGGGCCGGGTTGCGCGGTCTCGCGGTCTCGCGGTCTCGAGGTCTCGGATTGGATCACGCTCCGCATCGTAGCAATTCCATTCAGCAACTCAGCAACTCAGCAACCCCGAGACGGCGAGACCCCGACAACGCGCGAAGCGCAGATACAATCCTCCCTCCATGCCCCACACCGACTTCGCCTTCATCCAGACCGCGCCGGGTCGCGTGTTTGTCGGATGGGGGCCGTTCGAGCAGTTGCCATTCCGACGTCCGGAGCGGCCGGCGTTTTTCATCGCGGACTTTTTTCTCGACGATCCCCATCCCTGGCGGCATCCGATGGCGTGGGAGGAGATGAGCTTCGAGGAGCTGGCCGCGCGCTTCGAGCAGCAGGACGCGCCGAAGGTGGCCTGGGATGCGCCGTCGCTCGAAGATTTCACCGCGCTCTTCGACTCTGCGCATGCGGCGATGGTCCGCGGCGACTTTCAGAAGATCGTGCCGGTGATTTTCGAGAGCGGCCGCTTCGTCGAGCGCGGCGAGTGGTGGCGCTGGTTTTTCACGCGACTGAGCCTGCTGGCCCCCGGCATGCGCGCTTACGGCTATTCGTACCAGAACCACGGGATGATCGGTGCCACGCCGGAGCTGCTGTTCGAGGCCTACGCGCGCGGCTACCGAACGATGGCGCTCGCCGGCACGCGTCCGCTCGCGCGCGCCGAGGAGCTGATTCGCGATCCGAAGGAACTGCGTGAACACCGTTTCGTGGTCGACGACATCGTGCGCCGCCTGGCGCCGTTCGGAAACATCGAGATCGGTCCGCTGGGAACGCTGCGACTGCCGAAGATCGCCCACCTGATCACGCCGATTTTCTTCAGCGAGAGCGGCGGCTCGGAGCGGATGTCCTTCTCCGAGATGGTTCGCCGCCTGCACCCCACTGCCGCCCTCGGCGTTTCTCCGCGAAGCGAAGCGGGCGAGCGCTGGCTGCGCGAGGCCGACCGCGGCGTCAAGCGCCGCACCTTCGGCGCGCCGTTCGGACTGGAGCGCGAAGACCGTTCGGCGCTGGCGCTGGTGGCCATCCGCAATCTGGAGTGGAGCGGCGACCGCGTGCGCGTCGGCTCCGGCGCGGGGATGCTGCAGGAGAGCCGCGTGGAGCTCGAGTGGAAAGAGCTGCGCGAGAAACGCGAGCAGGTGAAGGCGCTCTTCGGCGTCGACGCGCACGTCGAAGCATTCGCATGACCAACATCGCCGAAGCGCGGCGCGTGATCGAAGAGGCCTGCCGCCGCGGCGCCACCGATTTCTGCGTCTGTGCCGGCTCCCGCAACGCGCCGCTGCTGGCGGTGCTCGGTGACTCCGATCTTCGCATCTTCTCCTTCGTCGATGAGCGCTCCGCCGCCTTCTTCGCCCTCGGCCGCGCGAAACTCACCGGCCGCCCCGTCGCCGTCGTGACGACTTCCGGCACCGCCGTCGCGGAGCTCCTTCCCGCCGCCATCGAAGCGCATTACTCGGGGACGCCGCTGATCCTCATCACCGCCGATCGTCCGTCGCGTTACCGCGGCACCGGCGCGCCGCAGGCGATCGAGCAGGAGGATATTTTTGGCGTGTATGCGCGCGGTTCGGTCGGGCACATCAACGTGGAGTTTGATGAGCCGCTGATCGATGGGGACGTCGCCTGGGAGCGCGGGCGTCCTGCCCGCCGTGAACACGGAACTGTGGTCGCGAGAACCGCGGGCGGGACGCCCGCGCTCCCAGGTCGTCCGCTCGTCATCTTCGGCGGGCTCTCGCCGGAGCGGCATGACCAAGTCCGCGCCTTCGCACTGGCGTTGAACGCCCCCATCTACGCCGAGCCGCTCTCCGGCCTGCGCGAAGATCCGGCGATCGCGCATCTCCGCATCACCGCCGGCGAGCGGATGATCGGGCGCGGCGATTTCGATGGCGTCATCCGCATCGGCAACGTTCCCACGCTTCGCTTCTGGCGCGATCTCGATGAATCGCGGCGCGATCTGCCCTTGATCAGTTTCAGCGATCTGCCGTTCACCGGCTGCACGCGCGGCGAGGTCCATCCGATCGAAGCGCTGCCGGATGATGTGACGCCGCGCGAACGCGACGATCGCTTCTTCGACGACGATCGTTCCCGAACCGCGGCGATCGCGAAGATCCTCGACGACGAACCGGCATCCGAGCTGGCCATGGTCCGCGAGCTTTCGAGCACGATCCCCCCCAACTCCCGCGTCTACCTCGGCAATTCGCTTCCGATCCGCGAATGGGATCTCGCCGCCGCGCGCGAGCCGCGCGGGCTCGCCATCGCAGCGAACCGCGGCGCGAACGGGATCGACGGGCAGCTCTCCACCTTCCTCGGGCAATGCGATCCGGCGCGCCCCAACGTCTGCGTCATCGGCGATCTGACGGCGATTTACGACAGCAACGCCCCCTGGATCGTGCCGCAGCTCGATGGCGGCATCGACTTCCGCATCGTCATCGTCAACAACGGCGGCGGACGGATTTTCAGCCGCGTCCCGTCGCTCCGCAAACTCGATCCGGCCATGCGCGAAAGAATGATCGAGAACAGCCACGCGATCCATTTCGATCAGTGGGCGGCGATGTGGGGCATCGAAGAGCGCGTCACCGAGCTGCGTCCTGATGCCGAGGCCAGCCGGTGGGTGTGGGAACGCTACGACGCGCTATGGTGATCACCTGCCTGCACGGCTTTCTCGGCAACCCGCGCGATTGGGATTTCCTGCGCGACGCCAGCTTCGCCATCGAGACGCCGCCGCTCGACGCCATCCCACCGGACGGCGACATCCTCCTCGGCTACTCCCTCGGCGGCCGGCTTGCGTTGCACGCGCTCCTGGCCGGCGCGCGCTACGAACGGGCCGTCTTCGTCTCCACCGGCCTCGGTATCGAAGGCGATTCCGCGCGCGCAGCCCGCCGGGCCGCCGATGAGGCGTGGGCGAAGCGGTTCGAATCGGAGGATTTCGATTCGGTCATGGCCGCCTGGAACGCGCAGCCGGTGCTCGCCGGACCTTCGCTCGACAGGACGAAAGAAGATTACGACGCACGCGCCTTGCGCGAATGGTCATCCGGCGCGTTGCCTCCGGTCGCCTCACGCCTCCACGAACTGACCATCCCGACGCTCTGGATCGCCGGCGCGCGCGATACGAAATACGTGGCGGAAGCGCGGCGGGCGTCGTCGCTGGCATCAGGCGGACAGGTTGTGATCGTGGAAGAGGCCGGACATCGCGTACCGTGGGAACGGCCCGACGAATTCGTGAAAAACCTCGATTCATACTTTCGTTGACCCGAAAATCACCCGAAAGTAGGCCGCCGCGACCAACGGCAGGTCCTACTTTGCGCCGCGAAAGGAAATCTCAAATGAAAAAAACAGTCATCGTCTTCGGCATCCTCTCCGGCCTCATCGCCTCGGCTCTGATGTTCCTCTCGCTCCCCTTCGTCGATCACGGAGCGGCCAGCTACGTCATCGGCTACACCTCGATCTTCCTCTCGCTCCTGCTGGTCTTCTTCGGCATCCGCTCCTATCGCGAGAAGAACGGGGGCACGATCACTTTCGGGCGCGCCTTCGCCACCGGCATCCTGATCACGGCCATCTCCTGCCTGTTCTATGTGGCGTCGTGGGAGATCGTCTACTTCAAGTTCATGCCCGACTTCGCCGACAAATACGCCGCGCACGAGATCGCCGCCATGCGCGAGAAGGGCGCCACCGACGCCGCCATCGCCGCGAAGAAAACGGAGATGGACAAGATGAAGGTGATGCTGGACAACCCGCTGACCAACGCGGCGATGGCCTTCATCGAGCCGTTTCCCGTCGGACTGATCATGACGCTGGTGTCGGCAGCGATTCTGCGGAGGCGTGCGGCGGCATCTGTTCCCGGTGTGGTGCAGGCGGCTTAACTGTCATTCCGAGCGACGCGCTCGAAGGTTATTCGGAATCAAAAACGTAGGTCGGACTCTCAGTCCGACCGGTTTCACGAGAGGTCGGACTGAGAGTCCGACCTACGTTTTGCTACCAGCCCAGCACGTAGCCGAACATCAGCGGCGCCACGATCGAGGCGTCTGACTCGATCACGTGGCTCGGCGTGTCGACGCCGAGTTTGCCCCAGGTGATCTTCTCGTTCGGCACCGCTCCGGAGTAGGAGCCGAAGCTCGTAGTCGAATCGCTGATCTGGCAGAAGTAGCCCCAGAGCGGGACGTTCGTGCGCTGCAGATCCTGGTGGAGCATCGGGACGACGCAGATGGGGAAGTCGCCGGCGATGCCGCCGCCGATCTGGAAGAATCCGATGGTTTTACCGTCCTGCGTGGTCTTCGTGTAGTGGTCGGCCAGCTCGATCATGTATTCGATGCCGGTGCGGACGGTGTGCACGTTCTTCACGTCGCCGGAGATGCAGTGGCCGGAGTACATGTTGCCGAGGGTCGAGTCCTCCCAGCCGGGGACGAACATGGGGAGATTTTTCTCGGCGGCGGCGATCATCCACGAATCCTTCGGATCGATCTGGTAGGACTCGGCGATCGAGCCGTCGCGGAGGATCTCGTACATGAACTCGTGCGGGAAGAGGCGGCGGCCTTCCTTGTCTTTGGCCATCCAATGTTTCAACACCGCTGATTCGATCCGGCGCATGGCCTCCCCCTCGGGGATGCAGGTGTCGGTGACGCGGTTCATGTGCCGGTCGAGCAGCGCCTTCTCATCCTGCGCGGAGAGATAGCGATAGCCGGGCACGCGCTCGTAGTGATCGTGGGCAACCAGGTTGAAGATGTCTTCTTCGAGGTTGGCGCCGGTGCAGCAGATGGCGTGAACCTTCTCCTGCCGGATCATCTCGGCGAGCGAGATGCCCAACTCCGCGGTGGACATGGCGCCAGCCAGCGTGATGAGCATCTTGTTCCCAGCGTCGAGGTGCTTGATGTAGTCGTCCGCCGCCGCGCGCATTGCCGCGGCGTTGAAGTGACGGTAGTGGTGCTGGATGAAGTCTCTGATCGGGCTCGGCATGGCAGCGAATGATACTGCGCGGCCCGCAGTACTATTCGCCGTATGAAACGAACTCTTCCCCTGCTGCTCCTCGTGTGCGCTTCCGCGTTTGCCGATGACGCCAAGCTGACCAAGTCGATCGAGACCGATATCCGGACGCTGGCGGCTCCGAACATGGAGGGCCGCGGCCTCGGCACGAAAGGGATCGGGCTGGCGGCGACGTACATCGAGGGTCGCCTGCGCGCGCTCGGATTGCAGCCGGCGTTCGGCAAGTCGTTCCGGCAGCCGTTTCCGGTGAAGATGGGCGTCACGCTCGGCAGCGGGAACAAGCTCGAGGGAGTCGCGGACACCGACTGGACGCCGCTCGGATTCTCCAGCGCAGGCGCATTCGGCGGGCCGCTGGTGTTCGCCGGCTACGGCATCGACGCCACGCCGATCGGTTACAACGATTTCGACGGCATCGACGTGAAGGGCAAGGTCGTGCTGATGTTGCGCTACGAGCCGCAGGAGAAGGACGACACCTCGAAGTTCGACGGGCGCAAGCCGAGCCGCTGGTCGGCCATGCGCTACAAGGTGCTGAAGGCGCGCGAGCGCGGCGCGGTGGCGGTGATTTTCACCACCGGACCGGTGCAGGACGAGGGGAAGGACAATGTTCCGCCGCTGGTAAACGACGGCCCGGAGAGCCCGGCCGGCCTTCCGGTCATTCAGGTGAAGACCTCGGTTGCGCAGCGCTGGCTGAAGGATGCCGGGATCGATCTCGCGCAGTTTCAGAAGGACGTCGACGCCGATCTCAAGCCGCGCTCAAAGGTCCTCACGACTCGCGTCAGCGGCGTGGCCGACGTGAAACCGCAGTTCGACAATGGCGAGAACATCGCCGCCATCCTGCCGGGCAAGGGCTCGCTGGCGAACGACGTGATCGTTCTCGGCGCGCACTACGATCACCTCGGCTACGGCGGCGAGGGCTCGATGAAGCCGAACGTTCGCGCCATCCATCCGGGCGCGGACGACAACGCCTCCGGTGATGCCGGCGTGCTGAATGCCGCCGAGCTTCTGCGCGATTCGCTGGCGGACCTCCCCGACCGGCGCACGATTCTCTTCGCGCTCTTCTCGGGCGAGGAGCGCGGTCTTGCTGGCTCGGGCTACTTCGTCGCCCATCCGCCGGTGGAGATTTCGCGCGTCAAGGCCATGGTCAATCTGGACATGGTCGGCGCTCTCCGCGAGGACAAGATCACCGCCTTCGGTACCGACTCCGCCGCGCAGTGGAAGGCGCTCGTCGACACGGCCGGGGCGGGATCGAACCTCAAGATTACCGAGACCGGCGACGGCTACGGGCCGTCCGACCAGACCAGTTTTTACGCGGCGAAGATCCCGGTGCTGCATTTCTTCACCGGCGCGCACGAGCGCTATCACACGCCCGAGGATGTGGCCGATCCGATCAACTTCGCGGGGGAAGCGCGAATCGTGAAGCTGATCGTGAACGTGATGGCGCCGCTGGCGCGCGGCTCGGTGACGCCGCTGTACGCGCGCGCGTCGAGCGCTCCGATGATGGAAGGCGATTCGCGCGGCTACGGCGCCTACCTCGGCACGGTTCCCGACTATTCGGCGATGGATGCAACGACCGGCGGCGTGCTGCTGTCCGACGTGCGCGCCGGCTCGCCCGCGGACAAAGCCGGGATTAAGGGCGGCGATCGCATCGTCGACATCGGCGGTACGAAGATCCAGAACCTCTACGACATGTCCTACGCGCTGCAGGATCACAAGCCGGGCGACACGGTCGACATCATCGTTCTGCGCGGCGGCACTCCGTTGACGCTGCGGGCCACGCTCACCACGCGCGGCGGCGGTGGTGCGCCGGCGGCGGGCGCGCCGAAAACGTCGGGCTTCACCATCAAGGCCGGCAAACCCTTCGAGAAAACGTACGAGGGCGAGAAACATCTGAAGGATGTTCGCCAGCTCACCTTCGGCGGCGAGAACGCCGAGGCCTATTTCACTCCGGACGGGACAAAAATCATCTACCAGGCCACAGTGCCGGGCGCGGGCTGTGATCAGGAGTACACGATGGATCTGGCCACCGGCGAGACCAAGCTGGTCTCGAGCGGGAAGGGGCGGACGACGTGCGGCTACTACCGCTACCCGCAAGCCGACCGGATCATCTATGCCACCACCGAGGGCGGCGGCGCCGATTGCCCGCCGAGGCCGGACATGTCGAAAGGATACGTGTGGCCGGTGTACTCGTCGTTCGACATCGTCGAGGCGAACGTCGACGGCTCGAATCCGAAGACGATCACGACGTCAAAGGGATACGACGCGGAGATGACGTGGTGTCACAAGGGCGGCAAGATGGTCTTCACCTCGATGCGCGACGGCGATCTCGATCTGTACGAGATGGACGAAGCGAGCGGGAAGGTCAAGCGCCTGACCAACGCACCCGGCTACGACGGCGGCGCGTTCTACAACGGCGATTGCACGGAGATCGTCTGGCGGGCCAATCATCCGGTCGGCCCCGCGCTCGCTGAGTACAAGGGGCTGCTGGCGCAGGATCTGGTCAAGCCGCTGCTGATGGAGCTCTTCCTGATGAATGCCGACGGCACGAACCAGCGCCAGATCACCCACAACGGCGCGGCCAACTTCTGTCCCTACTTTTTGAACGACGGGAAGCGGATCATCTTCGCGTCGAACGTGAACGCCAAGGGCTTCGACTTCGATCTCTGGACCATTCAGAAGGACGGCACGGGCCTGGAACGCATCACCACCGGCCCCGGCTTCGACGGTTTCTGCGTCTTCAGTCCCGATGGACAGTACCTGATCTGGGCCTCCAGCCGGGCCAAGCCGGACAGCCACGAGATGAATCTGTTTATCGCGAAGTGGGTCGATTAGAGAGCGACGCCGCGCCGCGGGCGTCGTTCCCTTCCTTCATCACCTTCCAGAGCAGGAAGGCGTTGAAGATCGCGTAGAGGCAGTCAGCCGCACCGAATCGCAGGAACATTCTCGTCCGCCCCTCGGCGTAGACCAGCCAGAACCAGTAGAGGCCGATCGACATCCGGACCACGACGGCGAAGTACGCATTCATCGTGTAGCGGAAGGGATCGCGGCCGCCCGGCAGGTAGAGGATCGAGATGAAGAAGAGCAGCAGGCCGGCCTGCCGCATCCAGACGATCGAGGCGCCGCCGCCCGGCAGGCCGAAGTGGTCGAGGTACCACTGCGGCGCGACGATGAACGGCAGCGCCATGAGGACGATGTTGGCTACGACGCCGATGGCGATCGCAACGTGAAACCACTTGCGGTACTTCGACATCGGCGACCTTTCGCCTCAAAGTGTCTTGAGGTACTCCAATAGCGCTTCTTTCTCCGGCGCCGAGAGGTTGGTTCCCCACAGATGGCCGGCGTTCGCATTGCCTGGCAATGCGGTGTCGTAGAGGAAGAACTTCTGCCCGCCGGCCTCGGGGACATTCGAGACGAAGCCGACGTTCGCGGCGTCGAGGAGGTCATAGCCGCGATAGAACTTCGCCGGCCGCTGCGCCGGCGGATTCAGGAGATCGCGCAGCGACGGTACCGAGCCGTTGTGCAGATACGGTCCGCGGAGCCAGACGCCGTCGAGCAGGACGGCGACATAGCCCCACTGCTTGCTGAAGGTGTCGAAGTTCCAGTCGGCGTGGTACTTGTGCTGGTAGTCGGTGGCCATCTTCTTCCACGAGTCGACCTGGCTCTGCGTCCACGACTGTTCGCGACGCGCGTCCGTCCCGACCTCGGCGATCGGAATCGGCCCGAGGGTCCGCGGTCCGCCGAGGGCGTGGCACTGTCCGCACTGCGCCTGGAAAATCGGCGCACCCTGCGCGGCCAGCGCCGCGTTCACCGGCAGCGGGAACTTCGGCGGCGCGAGATTGGTGAGGTACTCCTCCATCTTCTTCAGGCTGGGGACGTCGAGATACTTGTTGCGCGCGCCGTCGCCGATGGCGGAGCTGATCGCCACTTCGGCGAACTTCCGGCTCAGACCATCCCAATGGATGGACTTGCCAGTGCGGTCCTTCTGATTCCAGATCGAGGGGATGTCGGCATTGCCGATGGCGCCGTCATCCGGCTCCTTGAAGAAGCGGAAGCGCACCGGATCGAACGGATCGACGCGGCCGGGTCCCTGCAGCGGACGGTTGTGCGTGAACTGCCAGGCGAACTCCTCTTTCTGTTTCAGGATGGCCCGGCGCGTGGCGGGGATGAGGATGAAGCGATAGAGGAAGGCCTCACGCATCGAGAGCTTCGTCACCGAGTTGATGGCCTTCATCAGCACGGTCGAGTTGAAGCGCGGATCGCTGGCGGAATTGAAGAGGAACCACTGGTAGTCCTGCACGCGGAACTGATGTGAGGGACCGCCTGGATAAAACGCCGGAACTGCCTGATCCGCCGTCAGCCGTACGCGGGAGACGTGGCAGAACGCGCAATTGAGTCCGGCGCGCGCGAAGCCGACGGTTTTCTTGGTCACGCCCATCGGCAGCTCGTGCGGCGGATTGCCGTTCGCTCCGTCGTTCGGCGGCGTGGAGGGCTCCCACGACATCCCCAGGCTGGCGTAGCCCCCGGGACCGGGCAGATATTCGGGGAAGACCTTCGGCAGGACTAGATAAATCCAGTACGGCAGGCCTTCCACGCCCTCCTGACCGATCGAGCCGTAGAGGAAGTGGTTGCGCGGCGACTGATCGACCCACGCTTCCTGCGGCAGCTCGCGGAAGAAGCTGTACCAGGTGAACCAGCCGCCCAGCGCCACCAGGACGAGCAGGATGATCACGATGCGGATGATGGTCTTGCGGCGATGCTCTTTGTTCGTCATCTATGACCTCATCAAAACGTCTTCATGTATTCGACGAGCGCATCCTTCTCGTCGGGCGAGAGGGTGGTGCCGTAGTAGTGGCCCGCTTTGCCGTTGCCCGGCTTGGAGGTGTCGAAGAGGTAGTACTGCGTTGCCCCTTCGCTGGCCACGTTGTAGACGAAGCCGACCTTCTGCTGGTCGTAGACGTCGTAGCCCTTGTAGAAGGTGGCCGGCCGGTTGGCATCCGGCTCCAGCAGGTCGCGCAGCGTCGGCACGGAGCCGTTGTGCAGGTACGGACCGCGAGCCCAGATGGCGTCGAGGGGCTGGTTGGCGTAGCCGCCGGTCTTCTTGAAATGACGGAAGCTGTATTTCGACTCAGGATAGAGCGTGTACTGGTTCGAGGCGAACGGGAAGGTGTAGCTGTTCAGGCGGAGCGGATCGGTGCCGATCTCGGCGATCGGTGTGACCTTGCCGAGGTACTGGCCGGTCTTGACGCCGTCGCGAAAGCGATGGTCGCCATGACAATCGAGGCAGTGCGCGGCGGTGTAGAGGGCCTGTCCGCGCGTGGCCTTGGCGGCGTCGATGGCGAAGGGATACTTCGGAGCGGGAAGAGTCCGCGCCCACGCCGCCACCCGGTCGACATTCGGATGATCGATCGTCACCGGCGTAACGCCCGCGCCGAGGGAGGCGCTCAGATTGCGCTCGGCAAGGGAGGCGTTGTTGCCGTCCCAGTGCAGGTCCATGCCGTCGCGCGGCGCCTGGTTCCAGAGCGATGGATAGTCGGAGGGCGCGTTCAGCTCCTGGCGCGGCAGCTGGGCCAGCGGCCAGTTGAACTGCAGCGCCTTGTAAGGATTGAAGGTGTCGACGCGGCCGGGACCCCACTCGGTGACCTGCGCCGGATCCATCAACAAGCCCATGCGGCCCTGCATCTGCAGCGTGGCCTCGCGCACGCGGGCCAGGAGCGTAGCCCGGTACAGGAGACGATCCATCCACGAGAGATGCACGCCGTTGCGCTTCATCAGGCCGATCACGTTGTCGGCGGTGAAGCGCTCGTCAAGCGTCGAGTCGAGAATGAACTTGAACAGCCGCTGGATCTGCAGCCGGTTCGCCGGCATGCCGGCCACGATGTGGCGCTCGCCGGCTGGCGTTTCGCGCCAGGTGCCGGTGTGGCAGAGCGCGCAGTTCACGCCCACCTGCTCGAACCCGAGGCGATAGCGCTTGGTGACGCCGACAGGAAGGTCGTGCCCCTTCTCGAAAGTCAGCCCGAGCGACTCGTAACCGCCGGGCAGCCGGTCGGGGGTGACCTGCGGAAGAACGCGGAAGATCTCGTACGGCGGAAGCAGTCCGCCCTGCGAGTCCATCAGCGATCCGCCCGGCTCGCTCCCGATCGAGCCGTATTTGAAGTGCTCGACGTTGTCGGCGTAGCTCTCGGTCGTATCGCGCTCGAAGCGCCATATGGCCCAGAGGATGATCAGGAGCAGGATCAGGAAGATGATCCCGCAGCCGATGCGGCGGAAGCGATGCTGCCAGAGGTCGACCGGAGAGCCGTAGACGTTGTCCACCAGCTCGCGGTCCTTCGCCTGGACCCGCGTCTGTCCCTCGATTGTCGGCAGAGTCTGCCCTTCGATTTTAGCCGGGTTCTGCGCCATGTTTGTTTGCCTCCCAACTGGGGCTCAGTGCAACGCTCGTCGGTTCCCCCGGAACCGGGAACGGCTGCGGTCTGTACACCGTCATCACTTCCTTGATCATTTCCTCGTGATCGCGGAACCGGCGCGGCTCGTAGCAGCCGAGCGGATTGGCGATCGCGTTGACCAGACACCGGTTGCAGAACGTGCACGGCCGCTCCGGCACGTCGCCGTGCTTGAGGATCAGCGGCAGGTTGTTGTTGGCGATCAGCGGCCGGGCGATGGAGACGGCGTCGACATATCCCTCGCTGATGACTTTGCGGATGAGATCTCCATCCTGGTAGCCGCCCGTATTGATGATCGGCACCTTCAGCGCTTTCTTGAACTCCCTTGCTTCCTCGGCACACACACCTTCGATCGGCCGCTGCTTTTTGCTTCGGTTCCAGAGGTAGAGAAAGACCGGCCGCAGGATCTTGAAGTGGAACATGGCGTAGTTCAGGTAGGCCCGCACGCCGCTCGATCCCATGCCGCCGTACCACCAGTTCAGCTCATCGGGCGGGAATGCGCCGGAGGGGAGCTGCGGGTGGGGGAAGATGCTGCCGATGGAAACGTGAACGGCATCGACGCCTTCCGCTTCGGCCATCTTGGCGATCTGCAGCGATTCCTCGAGTGAGTTGCCCTTCTTCTCCCACGGATAGAGAGCGTTGCCGGCGTCGACGGCGTTGAGCTTGGCCTGGACGTGGAAGTCGTTGCCGACCTCTTTGCGGATGGCCCGGATCACTTCGACCAGGAAGCGGGCCCGGTTCTCCACATCACCGCCGTACTTGTCCTTGCGGTCGTTGATGGCCGAGCTGAGGAACTGCGTGAAGAGATAGCCGTGCGAGGAGTGCAACTCCACGCCGTCCGCCCCCGCCTCGCGGGCGCGGCGAGCGCCCTGGGCAAACCAGGAGACCAGATCGTCGATCTGCTTCTGCGTCGCCGCCTGGCAGAGCAGGCCGTGGAAGGTGTCCTGCTTGCTGGTCGAGGAGATGCCGGGATGCATGAAGTTCTCGACGCCCGGGACGTCGCGCTGCCGGCCGCTGTGACTGAGCTGGATGATGAAGCGGCAGTCGTACTTGTGAACCGTATCGATGACGTGGCGCCAGAAGGGGATCTTGTCGTCCGCGTCGATCATCGGGTAGTTCGGCAGGATGCGGCCGGTGATGTGGACCGGGACGAAGGAGGTGATGATGGCCCCGACGCCCCCCTTGGCGAACTTCTCTTCCCAGTTGGCGCGGGCCTGGTTGCCGCTGCCGTCGTAGTTGTCGAAGCGCCCGGAGATGCTGGAGCGGAAGATCCGGTTCTTGACGGTCAGATTCCGGAATTTCAGCGGCTGAAAGATGGGATCGTTTTCCATAGCCCCCTCGTGAGCGGCGGGATGACCGCGCGCGAACCTCGAAGTTGGTTTGACCGATGGAATGGCTGCTTATCTAAGGAGAGCCACGACGCCGATTTTCCCTACCCCCCTGCCACCGTTTTTGGCGATTTCTCCCTGACCGGCGCTAGCCGAAACGCGGCCGGTGATGGCGTGGCTGAGGTCACGTCTACGCGTGCGCGACATCACCCGAAGCACCTTGACAAAACCAATTGAGACCATCAAAGTAGAGATTGCAATTGAGACTTAATCTCAATTACAAACTCGGAGGCTTCCATGTTGCCGCGTCCATCCATCGTCCTGCTCCTGGCCATGTTCGCGATCCTGCCCGCGTCTCTGCTTGCGGCGCCGGCGGCCGTTTCGTTCTCCGGCGTCGTCGTCGATGCCGCCGGCGCTCCGGTGTCCCGGGCCCACGTGACCCTCATCCCGGTCGATGGCACGCCCGGCCCGTCGCTGTCCACCGATACCGAAGGCGGCAAGTTCGTGCTGCAGGCGCCGCCGGGAGCGTACGTGGTGCAGGTGGAGATGAAGAACTTCAACGCCCTCACGGAACGGGTCGACCTGGCGCCGGGCGATACCGTCATCCGCCGCTTCGAATTGCAGGTAGCGGGGCTTCAGGATTCCATCACCGTCTATCCGCCGCGAAGCTACGCCCCCGCACCGATCAGCGCCACGAAAACGGCCACGCCGCTTCGCGACGTGCCGCAGTCGGTGACCGTGGTGACGCATGAACTCATTCAGGATCAGCTGATGACCAGCATCGGCGACGTGGTTCGTTACGTGCCCGGGGTGATGCTCCATCAGGGCGAGAACAATCGCGACCAGGTCATCATGCGAGGGAACAGCTCCTCGGCCGATTTTTTCCTCGACGGCGTGCGCGATGACGTCCAGTACTACCGCGATCTCTACAACCTCGATCACGTCGAAGCGCTGAAGGGGCCGAACGCGCTGCTCTTCGGCCGCGGCGGAGCGGGCGGCGTGATCAATCGCGTGACGAAGGAGGCGGGCTTCACGGCCTTGCGCGAAGTGGACATGCAGGGCGGCGCCTTCGGCAACAAGCGCATCGCCACCGACCTCGATCAGCCGCTCAGCGACAAGGTGGCCATGCGCCTGAACGCGATCTACGAGAGCTCCGGCAGTTTCCGGAACGACGTCTCCCTGAACCGCACCGGGATCGCTCCGTCACTGACCTTCATGCCCTCCGAGGCCACCAGGGTGACGGTCGGGTACGAGAACTTCCATGACGGGCGGACTGCCGATCGCGGCATCTCGTCGTATCGAGGCCGGCCGGCCGACGTCGACGTCAGCACCTACTACGGAAATCCAGATGACAGCCACGTGCGGGCGCGCGTGGATCTGTTCTCGGCCAACGTCGAGCATCACGCCGGCGTCTTCACCATTCGCAATCGCACGCTCTTCGGAAACTACGACCGCTCGTACCAGAACTTCGTCCCCGGCGCGGTCACCGCGGATAAGGAGCGCGTCGCGATCACCGCCTACAACAACGCCACGCAGCGGCAGAACCTCTTCAACCAGACCGACGTCACCGCCACGCTCACCAGCGGTTCGATCAAGCACACGCTGCTTGCGGGAATGGAGATCGGCCGGCAGCGGACCGGCAACTTCCGCAACACCGGTTTCTTCAACAACACCGCCACCTCGATCTTCGTCCCGTACGCGAACCCGATCACCACCGCGCCGGTGACGTTCCGCCAGAGCGCCACCGACGCCGACAATCATCTCCGCACCAACGTCGGAGCTGGTTATGTTCAGGATCAGATCGAGCTCTCGCCGCACCTGCAGCTGGTGACCGGCCTGCGCTTCGATCGTTTCGACCTGCGCTACCACAACAACCGCAACGGCGACACGCTGGGCCGGGTCGACGATCTCATCTCGCCGCGGCTCGGCGTGGTGATCAAGCCGGTCGCCGTGCTCTCGCTCTACGGCAGCTACAGCGTTTCCTATCTCCCGAGCTCCGGCGATCAGTTCTCGTCGCTGACGACGATCACGCAGCAGGTGAAGCCGGAGAAGTTCAACAACTACGAGCTCGGCGCGAAGTGGGATGCCGCGAAGGACCTGTCACTGACCGCCTCGGTCTACCGGCTCGATCGTACGAACACGCGCTCGACTGATCCCAACGATCCGACGCGCGTCGTGCAGACCGGCAGCCAGCGCACGAACGGATACGAGCTCGGAATCAACGGCCAGCTCACGTCCGCGTGGAGCGTCGCCGGCGGATACGCGCACCAGGACGCGTTCGTCACCAGCGCCACCACCGCCGCCCGCGCCGGTGCGCAGGTGGCGCAGGTGCCGCGGCACATGCTGTCGCTCTGGAACAACGTTCGATTCAACGAGCGCACCGGCGCGGGCCTCGGCGTGGTTTACCGTTCGGCGATGTTCGCAGCGATCGACAACACGGTGACGCTGCCCGGTTTCACCGAGGTCGAGGCGGCCGCGTATTTGAACCTGACGCACGACCTGCGTCTCCAGCTCAACGTCGACAATCTCTTCGACACGCGCTACTTCGCGAACGCCGACAGCAACACCAATATCTCGCCCGGTTCACCGCGCGCGGCGCGCCTCGGCATCGTGGCGAAATTCTGATCAAACACGGGCCAGGGCCATGTGCCCCATTCCGCCGATCTTCAACCTGTCTGAACGCCCGCGAAAGTAGCGGGCGTTCAACGCGTCGCCGTCGAAGTCCTCGGCCGACGTGAATCCGAGCCGGTGCAGGTCATCGAGCAGCGACCGCGGATCGAAAAACGTCTTCCACGGCTCCCCGATGGCGGCGACGCGTTTGGCCATCCGCCGGTAGATCAACCGTCCCGCCCAGCTCAATGTCTCCGGCGGAACGGCGTAGTCGAAGGCCACGCCTGATCCTTTCGGCAATCCTGCGATGAATCCGAAGGTGGCCTCGATCGCCGGCCGCTCGAGATACGGCACCACGCCGAGCCAGGAGAAGAACGCCGGTTGGGTGTCATCGAAGCCCGCGGCCTTCAGCGCATCGGCAAGCGCCGTGGTGGTGAAATCGATCGAGACAAACGTCAGCGAGGCCGGAATCTCGATCCCCGAATCCGCAAGCCGCCGGCGCTTGACCGCCTGCGTATCCGGATGGTCGACCTCGAACACGCGCAGCTCCGGAAATGGATTGCGATAGGCAAACGTGTCGAACCCCGCGCCGAGGACGACGTACTGCCTCACGCCGCTGGCGACCGCGATCGCCAACTCATCCTCGGCGAACCTGCTGCGCATGACGAAGAACGCCCGCAGATACGGCCCCGCCAGCGACGTCTCCTTCTCCGGCGGATGCTCCCGCAGCGCCCGCGCAACATCCGGATCGATCACCCGCAACGCAATCGGATCGTCCAGCACCAGCGGCCGGTCACGAACCTGATGCGCTGCCCGTCGCTCCGCGACGCGCTCGGCGGTGCGGCTTGCTTTGCCTTCCTGCATCGGATCGGAGTTTAGCCCGTACAATCCTCTGTCGGCGACAGTCATGACAGAGCAACAGCTGCGAGATTTGTTATCCCGGCATGAAGCCGACCAGGTCGAATTCACGATCGCGACGAAGGACACCGACAAGTTTTCTGAAGCAGTCTGCGCGTTTGCGAACGACCTTCCCAATCACGGCAGTCCTGGCTATTTGATTGTCGGTGTCAAGGATGCGGGGCACCTTGCAGGTCTGACGGTCAGTGACAAGCTTCTGAGCAGTCTCGGTGGGTTGCGCGATGACGGCAACATTCAGCCACTGCCTGTACTCACTGTTGAAAAGATCGTTACTAGCGAGGGCGAGGTAGCCGTCGTTACCGTGCAGCCGGCGATGCTTCCTCCCGTACGCTACAAGGGACGCATTTGCATCCGCATCGGGCCTCGTCGCGGCTACGCTAGCGAACAGGAAGAGCGGACGCTGATCGAGCGCCGCGTCTCCCATGCCCGAACGTTTGACGCGCTACCATGCCTCGGCAGCACGGTGAAGGACTTGTCGGAAGCGCTGTTTCTGATCGACTATCGTCAGCAGGCTGTCGCTCCGGAAGTCATCGCGGAGAACAATCGGACGCTGGAGGAGCAGCTGGCGTCCCTCCGTTTCTTCGACCTCGGCCGCGGTTGTGCCACAAACGCCGGAATCATCCTGTTCGGACTCGACGTCCGCGGGTGGTTGTCGGGTGCCTATATCCAGTTTCTTCGCGTGCAGGGGGATTCACTCGCTGCTCCTGTGACGAACGACCGCGAAATCTCAGGCGATCTGCTCACGGTCCTGCGCGAGCTCGATGCACTCGTCGATGCGCAGCTAGAACAATTCCCGGTCGAGGAAAGCACGTTGCGCGAGCGCAGCGTCGAATCGTATCCGCGCGTGGCCGTTCGCGAGTTGCTGATGAACGCGGTAATGCATCGAGACTACGCATCGACATCGCCGCTGCGCATTACCTGGTTGGAGGACCGGCTGGAGATTCAAAGCCCGGGAGGCCTCTACGATGAGGCCGCGGAAGCGAACTTCCCGCGTCAGACGAGCTATCGAAACCCGGTGATCGCCGAGGCGATGAAAACACTCGGCTACGTCAATCGCTTCGGACGGGGCGTACTTCGTGCGCAGGATGCGTTGAGCAAGAACGGCAGCCCGCCGGCGGAGTTCGCTTTCGACTTAGGGTACGTCCTAGCCACCATACGGAGGCGCGGGTGAAAACAATCGCCTTCTTCAACAACAAAGGTGGAGTTGGGAAGACTACCCTCGTTTATCACCTCGCCTCGATGATCGCGGAGCGTGGTGAGAGGGTGCTGGCTGTCGATCTCGACCCCCAAGCGAATCTTACAAGCATGTTCGTGAGTGAGGATCAGTTGGAGTCGATCTGGGATTGTAGAGACCTAGTGCCCAGTACGATCTTTGCAGCGCTCCGGCCGATCATCCGAGGAATCGGCGACGTTCTTGTTCCGTGCGTGGAGCCTATCAATCAGAACTTAGGTCTGCTGGCCGGTGATCTGGAGCTTTCGACCTTTGAAGACAAATTGTCAACGGCGTGGCCGCTTTGCCAGCTTCGCGATGAATCCGCCTTCCGCACCATGACCGCTTTCCATCGCGCAATGCACCAGGCCGCTGTGTCATTCGAGGCCGAATGGGTCTTGATCGATGTTGGGCCAAATCTTGGCGCCATCAACCGCGCTGCGCTGATTGCCAGCGAGCGCGTTGTGATTCCTCTTGGCCCTGATCTCTTTTCGCTGCAGGGACTCCGCAATCTTGGACCGAAGCTCAAAGACTGGCGTCAAGTATGGCAGGAGCTACTCGCGAAGAACCCCGATCCATCATTGGATTTGCCTGCCGGAGAAATCGTGCCTCTTGGCTATGTGGTGATGCAGCACGGCATGCGCGAGAATCGGCCGCCTAAGGCTTATCTGCGTTGGATCGAACGATTTCCTGCCGCGTATCGCGAGTCAGTGTTGGATGAGCCGGTTGATGCGGTTATGGAAGCCGCCGACGATCCGTATTGCCTGGCGATGCTCAAGCACTATAGGAGCCTGATGCCGATGGCGATGGAAGCCCGCAAACCAGTATTCGCCCTCAAACCTGCTGACGGTGCTATCGGCGCGCACAACGAAGCGGTTCGGCGTGCATATCTCGATTTTCAGGAGCTGGCAACCCGAATCGTTGAGCGCAGTGGTGGCACGCTGCCGTAAGCAACAGGACTACTGCCGGTACGGCAGCACCGTCAATCGTCCCGAGGTCCACGATTCGCCGCGCGGGATCAGCGGCAGCCAGTACCAGGTCGGTGACTCGCCGGCTAAGGCCATTCGGGCGAACAGGCCGGCGGCGTTGCGGGAGAAGGGGTTCACGATCGGCGGCGACAGCTCCAGCGTCATCGTGTCGGCATAGCGGGAGGTTGTGTTGGGCGCGATGCCGCGCCAGGAGCAGGTGGTGGGGATGGTGATCGGGATCTCGGCGGCGGTTGCTGTCGCCGTGGCGGCGGCGCGCGAGGAGTCGAGGGGGCCGCGGTAGAAAAACGAATCCGACAGCGACTGCATTGATAGTGGCGTGATCAGCGATGGCTGCGCCGTCTTCACCACATTGATCGTCGTCGACATCGAGATCCCCTCCTCGCGGAAGTTGGAGCAGAACGAGTCGAGGATCGCGGCAGGCATGGCGTTCCATTGCGGGAGGCGGGGCGGGGGAGGGACGGTGGGGGCCGAAGCGCAGCTGGTAAGGACAAAGAACAACGCGGTCACGACGAAGCTCGGAACGATCGACGGGCGAAGGCGCGTCGACCAACCTAGCCTCGGGCCCGGCCCGGGGTCTGCCGTCGTCGATGGAAGTGCGGCCGCGAAGGCGGCCGCAACAACCGAGGACCGTCGAATGCGATCGTTCATCACACTAACCTCAATTGCGGCGTCAGCTTCGTTTCAAAAAACGCACGGATCTCGCTGGCCGGCTTCTTCGAGATCAGCTCCCGCGGCGATACCTCGTACCAATCCGCTGGAAAAAACTGCGTGTACGGCTGCTGGGTGAAGCGCCGGCAGAGGAGGGCGATGATGCCGATGTCGGTCTCGCTGCGAATCACGCGGCCGGCCGACTGCACCACGCGCGTCATGCCCGGAATCAAATATGCGAACTCGAATCCCGAGCCGTACTGCTCGTCGTAGTACTGGCGCAGCAACTCCTGCTCGAAGCTGACCTGCGGCAATGCCGGGCCGATCACCATCACTCCCGAGAGCATGTCGCCACGATAGTCGATCCCCTCGGCGTACATGCCGCCGGAGACGGCCATGATCAGGTTTCCCTTGCGCGAGCGCTCGCGCAGGATGTCCAGCATGGCGTTGCGCTCGTAGTCGGTCATATCGGTGCGCTGCACCATCACGTGTTTGTGGATCGGCGGCATGCGATCGGCGATCTCGCGCAGAAAGGCATAGCTCGGAAAGAGCGCCAGAAAGTTACCCTCTCCCGCTTCGGCGATCGAGGCGACGTTGTCGGCGATGCGGTCATACGAATCGGCGCGCCGCTTGTACGACGTATCGACCTCGGAGATGACCACGATCTTGCGATTGGCGCGCGGGAACGGCGAGGGAAGCGAGAGCTCGGTGGTGCGGTCGTTGGGAAAGCCCAGCAGCTTGCGGTAGAAATCGAACGGCTCCAGCGTCGCGGAGAGGGCGATCGTGGCGTGCGCGGAATCGAAAATGCGCCCGAGGAAGCGGGAGGGGTCCTTGCAGAAAACCTTGAACTTCAGGCCGTCGGGCGTGCGCTCGATCAGGTGCGCAAACTCGTCGCCCTTTTCGATCATCAGGTTGGCGACCTTCACCAGCTTGAAGTAGAAATCGATCAGCGGATCGTCGGTCTCGACGATGCGGTTCTCGATCTTCCAGCCGATGTAGTGCATCACCAGCCGTTCCCACTCGGTGCGCTGCTCGAGGAACAACTCGCGGTTCGGCTCGCAGAGCGACTGCCGGACCTCGGGGTCCTCGCCCATCGATTCGGCGAGCGAATGGAAGTGATCCCGCAGAAGCTCCAGCAGCTCATCGGCGCCTTCGAGCCAGCAATTGCGACCGGCCAGATGATTGCGGATGCGGTCGAACTGTTCCTCGTGCAACTCGGGCGAGTAGTAGCCGCGGCCGCGGTCGACCAGGTTGTGCGCCTCATCGACGACCAGCACGCAATCGCCGTAATCGTTCTCCTGCTGATACGCCTTCAGGCCGACGTAGGGATCGAAGATGTAGTTGTAATCGCAGACGATGACGTCGGCCTGCTCGATCAACTCCAGCGACACCTCGAATGGGCAGACCTCGTTCGACTTGGCCATCTCGAAGGTGATCTCGGGATTGAAGTAGCTAAAGGACGTGACCAGGTGATTGAGGAGATCGGTGCGCAGCATCTTCTCGGAGTAGCGCGCCGCGTATGGGCAGAAATCCTCGTGGCAGATGATCTCCGTGTGCGCGCACATCTTCTGCTTGGCGCGAATGCGCAGCACGCGGAAGGAGCCGTCGTTGAGGAGGCCGAGGGCTTCGACGGCGGCATCCTGCTGCATCGTTTTCGAGGTGAGGAAGAAGAGCTTCTTGCCGAGCTTCAGCGCCTGCTTCACGGCCGGATAGAGCACGGCCATGGTCTTGCCGATGCCGGTGGGCGCGGAGACGAGCAGCGCTTCCTTCTGATAGACCGTGCGGGCGACGGAGGAGATCATCTCCTGCTGCCCGGCGCGCATTTCGGAGAAGGGGAAGGTCAGCGTATCGGCGAAGGCGCGCTTGGCCACGCGCAGCGCGAGCGCGGTCTCGAGATCGGTGATCAGCCGTTCCAGCCGCTCGTTCAGCACGTCGATGACGCGTTGTTTGTCGAACTCGGCATCGATGGTCTTGGCGTCGCCGGAGATGAGATCGATGAGGACCAGCTGCGGCACGAAGGTGAAGCCTTCGAAGTCCGGCTGGCTCGACAAAAAGTACGAATAGAGCAGCAGTTGCAGCAGGTGCCGTTGCAGTTTGTCGGAGCGGTAGAGTGCTTCCAGCTCGAGGTCGAAGTGGATCGACTTCACCTCTTCGATGACGACCCGTTTCTCGGCCTTGTCGACCGACAGCCCGTCGATGCGCCCGGTGACGGTGACCGTCCACGCCCCCATCTGCGTGCGATGCACCACATGGACCTCGGCGCGGTAATTCGCATCCTCGCCGGCCCGCTGTTCGGCGCGCTTGGTGTGGATGTCCTGCCCGATCCACATCCGCCGGAAGCCGTCCCCACGCTCGACGCCGATACGCCGGTACGTCGATTCGTGAACGAGATCGCCCACCGAACAGACGATCTCCCGCTTCTCGTGGTCGACGCGCATCGGGTTATTGTAACTGCACGTAGCGCCGCCGGCCCGGCGGCAATGAACGCAAACGGCCAGCGAGTCGCTGGCGGTCCAGCCGTCGAGCCGGCGGCGCTACGCTCTACAGCTTTTCGACGACCGTCCCCAGCACGAACGTCGCGTAGCTCTCGCGGAAATCGGCCAGCGGGACGGCGGCGGACGGGGTGCGGTCGCTGAGGCGGTTGTAGAGATCGCGCACCGTGTCGCGGCGGGTGGTCAGGAGCTCGGGGGTCAGGTCGCCGCGCAGATCGAAGAGGCGCACGAAATCGTCTCGAGGAAAGCGGAGGGGGCGGCGGAGATCGTCGCTGCGCGGATCCCACTCGCCGATGACCACGTCGTTCTCGGTGCCGTCGGGCTCGTAGCGAAGGCAGACCAGCATCTCCGGCTCGAGAGCCTGCTCGCTCGTCGTCGTGTCGAAGTTCTTGGCCAGAGGGAGTTGAAGCTCGGGCTCGCGATCCTGGTGGTACTCCTGGCGGATGGCCAGCACCAGCGGATCGCTCCCTTCGAGCGGAATCGCTTCCACCTCGCCGGGAGCGAAGGGGACGATCTCGCCGACTTCGACTTCGTCCAGCCCTTTCAGCGACACCATGCCGATCAGCCGCACTCCGACGTACTCCAGTCCCGTCAGCGACGGTGCGAAGCCGATGTACGTCCCCCAGGACGCGCGAAGGCGGTAGAGCTGCTGCGCTTCCTGGGTCAACTCGTTCGACAGCTCCTGCAGCAGCGAGAACGAGCCGACGATCCCCTCATTCACCAGGTGGCCGCTGTTGTTCACGTACGCGTAGAACTCGCGGGCGTGCTGCGTGTGATCGATGACGTCAACGCCGCGCGCCAGCGGCGCGAAGAACGACTGCACCTTGAACTGGTCGTAGCCGTGCGTGATCAGAAACGAGGCGAACTCCTCGATCTCCTTGTTGGCCTTGCCGGTGGTGAGGCGTGAAAGCTCGACGATGCCGGGGCCGTAGAACTCGGTAATGCGCTCGTTGCCGCTGCCTTTCATCGGCAGCAGGCGGTAGTAGCCGAAGTTGAGGGCGATGCGAACGCCCTTGTTGAAGGCGAAGCCCTTGCGCCGCACGTCGGAATAGCAACGCTGAATCTCGACCGCGGCGCGCACGAGGCGGAGGGCGCGGCGCGTCGTGTAGAAGGCGCCATCGCCGAGGAACTTCTCGAACTGGAGGAGATGCCGTCCGGCGATCGAATCGAGCTTCCGCTGAAAGAGCAGCATCTGCCGGTAGGAGCTGATCTCCTCCTTGCGGCCGCCGCGGCGGATGTTGCCGAGGGTCTCGGTGAAGTTGGAGATGTCGTAGATCAGACCGAAGCGATGCACCATCGGGTCGACCACGCCGTTGCGGCCGAAATCCATCGGCCGCGTCGAACGCGAATACGCGGTGGCGCGCTTATCGGCCGAGACGATCTGATTGTCCGGCGTGACCGTCATCAGCGTGATGCCGCGCCGGAGCTGATTGAGGATGGCGAACTCGCGGAGCCGCCGGGCGATCAGCTGAAACTGTTCGCGATCCTCGCGCGTGATGGCCGATTGGATGGCGTTCTGCTCGAAGAGAAAGTTCTGGAAACGGGTGTCCAGCAGCAGCGCGATGGGGATGCCCTGATCGCTGGCGGCGCCGAAGAGCGGCATCGAGGCGCGAAAGGTGCGGTCTTTCTGCAGGAGGTCGACGGCGATTTCGCGAATGCGTTCGATGGAGTCGCGAAAGGCCTGGAAGTCGCGCCGCAGGTAGCCGTTGACGAACGACCGCAGCTCCCTCAAATCCGGCCCGATGAATTCCTCGGAGAGGATGAGGACGTCGTCGGCCAGGAGCCGGAAGAACTGCAGGCCACGCTGCTCTTCGCCATCGAGAATCGGCGACGCTTTCGTGGCCAGCTGTGCCATGGCTTCGCGCGTGTCGGAAGCCCACTTGGCGAAGATGCGGTACTTGAAGGCATCGCCTTGCGTGCGGCCGATTTGCGTGTCGAAGGTGCTCACGCGTCTTGGGATCGAAGAGAACTGGCGCGCCAGATCGAACGAATGCGCCAGCCAGAAGACGGCGTGATAGTCGCTGAGCAGATTCGACATCAGCGCGTTTTCCGCCAGGCGCATGAGCTGGGTCATGTAGGCGTTGTTGGCGAGCTGGGCCTTCTCTTTGGCCGATTGCTGCCGCCCGGCCTGCCACGCCACCTCATCGGCCAGCCAGCGGTCGAGCTTCGCATCGAGCTCGCGCATCACCGGCGCGTCGGCGACCGGAAAGCCGAGGGCGGGCGCTTGGGTCTCATCGGCAGGAAAGATCTTGTACGGCTTCGGCAGCAGGGTTTCCGCCCGCGGAAAGATCTCTTCCACAGTCCGCTCCAACTCGCTCCCGAGAAGGAAGGTAGCGGTATCCGGCCGCGACTCGAGATAGCTCACGAGAGGAGAAGGCATGGGAGGAGGACGGATTATATGCGGCAACGCCGCCTTGTCAGCGCGGCGAAGGCGCAGACAACGCGCGCGCGGACGCGCAGTTAAAGTTAAACTGACACCCATGTCCGTCCTCCTTCCCGCAACCTGCGCGCGCTGCAACGGTTCCGGCTGGGTGCCGCTGGCGGACGACTCGCTGCGGGTCGAGCCGTGCGGATGTCAGGGCGATCTGCGGCGGCGGCAGCGCATCGCCGCGTCGAACATCCCGCGGCGCTACTACCCGCACTGCACGCTGGAAACGTTTTACGACAAGAACAGCGCCGTGCTGCGGTCGGCGCGCAATCGCGTGCGCGAGTTCGTCGACGCCTGGCCGATGACGAATGACGGCCGCGGTCTGCTGCTGACGGGCGGCTGCGGCGCGGGGAAGACCCATCTGGCCGTGGCCGTGCTCGTGGAGATCATCCACAGCGGCAAGCCGGGGCGGGTGCTCTTCAGCAATTTCCAGGAGTTGATCCAGGACATTCAAGCCACCTTCGACGCCGACGCGGCCATGGGCAAATCGGAAATCCTGCGGCCGTTGCTGGAGGCCGACCTGCTCGTGCTCGACGAGCTCGGATCGGTGAAGCCGACGCAGTTCGTGCAGGACCTGCTGTACTACGTGATCAACAGCCGCTACAACACGGTGCGGCCGACGATTTTCACGACCAACTCCTTTGACGACGGTTCCGACGGCCAGCGCCTGGTGGACAAGATCGGCGACCGGTTGCGCAGCCGGCTCTACGAGATGACCGAGCAGATCGTGTTGAAGGGCGTCCCCGATCACCGCAGCGCGAACAAACAGAGCGGCAACATCCTTTGAAACGCACGATCACCGACGTCCTCCGCCGCGGGTTCGACTCCACCGTCGCCAACTGGCCGGTGATCGCGCTGCGCATCGCCGAGAGCCTCGTCTTCGCCGCCATCGCCATTGCCGCGGTTCTCGCCGCGGTCGTTCCGGCAGTCGTGGCTGCGGGTTTGACGAAGGACGACATCCTCGATTCCGCTGATCCCGGCGCGGCGGTCGTCGAATGGGTCATCAGCCATTTGATGCTCTTCGTCTGGATCTTTGCCCTCGCCTTCATCGTCCTCGGCGTGATGATCGCCATCCATTCGTTCGTCGAAGGCGGCTCGACGCAGATCTACGTGGACGGCGAGCGCAAGGCGAACAAAGGCGCCGATTTTCGAGCCTTCTCCATCGATCGCTGGCTGGCCGGCGGCGCGTCGTCATGGTGGCGGATTTTCTGGATCTACAACCTGACCTGGTCGGTCGGACTGCTGTTCGTGCTGGTGCCGCTGCTCGTCACGATCGTCGGAATGCTGGCCATCTCCGACAACGTCGGCAAAGCCGTCATCGGTTGCTCGGGGATCGTGCTGGCGGTGCTGGTGTTCATTCCGGTCGGCATCGTGACCTCGATCTGGTGCACGAAGGCGATCACCATCTGCGTGGCGCGCTCGGTGTCCGCGCGCGAGTCGCTTTCCCTCGGCTGGCGCGCATTCAAGGCCGACCTCGGGCGGCATCTCGCGGTGGCGGTGATCCTGTTCGTCATCTCCATGGCCATCAATTCGGTCGTCTCCGCCTTCTCGATTCCGATGAACATCAGCATGCATCGGATGCCGGCCGTGGCGCTGATGTTTGCGCCGGCTCGGATCGTCATTGGCATCGCGCAGGGCATCGTCAGTGCGGCCATCGGCTCCTGCCTGCTGGCCTGCTTCGTTTCGATGACCGAGGAGCGTTGATGGAGCGATTTTTCTCGCGTGATGCGCGGAACTTTCGTCCCTCGGCAATCCGGGTCTTCGCGAAACTGATCAACGATCCGAACATCATCTCCTTCGCCGGCGGTTTCCCCAGTCCGGAAACGTTTCCGGCCGAGCGGATCGCGGAGATCGCCGCACACGTCATTCGCGACAATCGCGCGGTTTCGCTGCAATACGGTCCGACGCGCGGCCTGCCAAGGCTCTGCGATTTCGTGGCGGACGTCTGCCGCTCACGGGGCATCGATTGCTCCGCCGCCGACGTTCTGATGACCACCGGCTCGCAACAGGCTCTCGATCTGATCGCGCACACGCTCCTCGACCCGGGCGACGTGGTGCTGGTCGAGTTGCCGACGTACATCGGCGGAACGTCATCGTTTTACGCGCGCAGTGCCGAGTTGGTGGGCGTAGCGCAGGACGACGACGGCATCGTCCCGGAATCGCTGGCCGAGGTCGCGGCGAGGACCAAACCGAAACTGCTCTACACCATCCCGAACTTTCAGAATCCCTCCGGACGGCTGATGACGCAGCATCGCCGCGCCGAGGTCTTGCGCATCGCCGCGGAGCACGACTTTCTGGTGATCGAAGACGATCCATACGGCGAGCTGCTCTACGTCACGGAGGCCGACACGCTGGCGATGAAGTCGCGCGACGATGACCATCGCGTGATCTACCTCGGATCGTTCAGCAAGGTCCTCGCGCCCGGCCTCCGCTGCGGCTGGATCGTTGCCGCGCCGGAGCTGTTGGCTAAATTGGAGATCGCCAAACAGGCCGCCGACCTCTGTTCAGGCATGCTCGACCAGTCGATCGTCGACGAGTTCACCGCCGCCGGCGAGCTTCCCGGTCAGATCGAGAAAGTGCGCGCGTTCTATCGAACCAAGCGCGCCACGATGCTCGAAGCGCTGGAGGAGCATTTCCACGATCGCGCAACGTGGACGCCCGCCGACGGCGGCCTCTTCACTTTCGTCACGCTACGCGACGACATCGACACCGCAGCGCTGGTCCCCAACGCCGTAGCCGCAGGCGTGGCCTACGTCCCCGGCGCCCCCTTCTTCGTCGACGGCACCGGCCACAACACCATGCGGCTGACGTTCGCGAAAGAGAATGACGAGCGGATCCGGGAGGGGGTTGGGCGGTTGGCGGGGGTGGTGTGGGGAGGGGCTGTCTAACTCAATTCCGCCTTGGCGCGGGGGCGTCCTTGAGCAACTCCTCGATTTGAGAACGCAACTGTTCGCCTTGCCAACCTCTCCGCAATGAGCGGCAATATCCTGGCCGGAGATATCGGAGATGAACTTCTGGTAGCGATATCGCTCGACGTCGAGGATCAGGCACGTCTTTGATTTCTGCTCTCCGCGGCCGAAGCGCTTGGCGCCGAGAAAGAGGCCCAGTTCGAGAGGCATATTGAAGCGGGGAAGATTGGTCACGGAATCAGAACGCTGCGCTCGTAGTCCGCGCCCGGCATTCACTATTTGCCCAGTGCTCGCGCGGTCTCTTCAGGCGTGGCCTCGCCGCGAATGAGCTTCTCCATTTCCGGTGTTCGCTCAGCAGCAACGGCTTTCACGGCAGCTCGGATTGCTTTGCGCGGCACACTAGTGGGCCGCCTCGTCGTTTTAATCGTTCTCCACTTGGCTGTGATAGTTCGAAAAGTGTACCTCGGAGAACAGTGTTGAACCACGGCCTACTCCGGCGCTGTCTCTCTTCTTGCAAGGATGCCCGCCGATGAAACGTACTGCCATCGCCTTCTCGCTCTTGGTATTCGCCGCCTGCGCGTCCGCGCCGCCGGCCGCCCCTCCCTCTCGTCCGCCCATTGTCGTGCCGGTGACGCCGCCGCCGCCCGCTCGTTCGCAGAATGCGATGACGCCGGTGGCCTCGGTGGCGAAGGTGATTGCCGAGCCGCGTATTCGCGTCGGGATCGTGAGCGATCAGACTTCCGTGATCTTTCCCCGTGTCGCCGGCGGCTACTACATCGTCAGCCACGCCGGCTCCGCGATGATCCGCCGCGGCTTCACCATGACGCCGCCGGTGCCTGACGCGCCGGCGCATTACGCGGTGCAGGTCAGTGCGATCTCCGATCTCACCAGCGCCAATGCCCTCGCCGAAAAACTGCGCGCGGATACGCAACTGCGCGTCGACGCGGTGTTCGATACGGGCGGGACGGCCTATCGCATCATCGTCGGCGATTTCCCAACGTCGAACGACGCCCAGCCGTTGCGCGATCAGCTCACGCAGCGCGGCTACGGCACGAACCTGCTCATCGTCAAGCGGCCGGCCGATCAGGCGTTCGAGAAGAATCACCAGATCGCCGACGACGAGGGCGAGCACACCACGCTCGGTGGCGAATCGGTGCTGATCATGCCGGTCAGCGCCGACACGCTCGCCATCGGCGACAAGGTGTATCGCACCGCGGCGCGCGTGTTCATCAATCCGCGCGGTACCTACAACGTCATCAACGAACTGAACATGGAGGATTACCTCCGCGGCGTCGTCCCCGCCGAGATGGGTCCGAAGATTTACGATGAGCTGGAGGCGTTGAAGGCGCAGGCGATCGCCGCGCGCACCTACGCCGTCCGCAACCTCGGGCAGTTCCGGCGCGAGGGTTACGACATCTGCGCCGGCCCGGCGTGCCAGGCGTATGACGGCATCGCGCGCGAGGAAGCGCTGACCGACCGCGCCGTGCATGAGACGGCGGGACTCGTTGCCACCTACAACGGCCAGCCGATCGATGCGCTCTACACCGCCACCTGCGGCGGCGAGACCTCGGATGTCGGGACGATGTTTCCCGGCCGCGCGGAGCCGTATCTGAAGCGCGTTCGCTGCGTCGAAGATGAGGTGCTGACCATCGCCGGCCGGGCCGACAGCGGCCTGCTCACCGAGCAGCAGGTCAACGCCCGGCTCTTCGCCGCCATCGCCGGATTGCCGGAGAGCGGCGCGTCGTGGAGCGCCCGCGAGGTGTCGCAGGCCGTGACCGCGGCGATGCAGAAACTGCATTTCGATCCGCGCAGCAATGCCGCGCCGCTGTCATCGAGACGCGGCGATGTACTGACGTATCTCGCGGCGGCGTTGGATCTCGATCGCTATTCGACCGTCGTCACGATGCCGGAGGATCGTAGCTACTACTTCCCGCAATCGTCAGCCAAGGAAACCACGCCGTATCGTGCCGCCGCGTTTCTCATCAAGTTTGGATTCCTGCCAGCCGAGGGGATCGATCGGGTCGATATGAACGCGGCCATGCCTCGCGAAGAGCTTTACGGACTCCTGGGGTCGTGGATCCGCAAACACGGCGTGATCAACGACGCTACCGGCAAGATCCTGTCGGTCAACGGAAACGTGGTGACGTTGAAGATCGACGGCAAGCCGACGCGGTTCACGCTGCCGGCCAACACTCCCATCTTCCGCAAGATCAACGATCGCTATCAGGAGTATCGCAGCGCGCCGGTGACGATCGGCGATCGCGCCACGATCACCTCGGAAGGCGGCCGGACGCCGGTGGCGCTGGTCATCAACGCCTACCTCGACGGCGCGTCGTTCGATCGCAGCTCGAGCTTCGCCAGCTGGACGCGCAGCTTCCGCGCGGATGACCTGGTCGTCTCGATCAACAAGCGCAATCCGATCCGGCAACTTCAGGGAATCCGTCCGCTCACCATCGATGCCTCGCAGCGCATCGCCGAGCTGGAGGTGACCGCCGAGGGAGGGCGGACCTTCGTTTTGAAAGGATTGCCGGTGCGCTGGTCGCTCAATGTGCCGGACAACCTTTTCGTTTACGAGAAAACGCAGGACGCCGACGGCATGGACCGCTACACCTTCTACGGCAAAGGGTGGGGACACGGCGTCGGTTTCTGTCAGGTTGGGGCGTTCGGCATGGCCACGCGCGGCTGGACGGCGCAACAGATCCTGACGCACTACTACACGGGGATCGAGATCGTTCCGATGGCGCAGGTCACGGCTCGCTCCCCAGCACCAGCACCGCCAGTCCCACCGCCGCCCGGCGGTCGAGGGTCGTCGCCGGATTGAGATCGAGAAGATCGGCGTGCCCGGAAGCATCCGGCCGGCGGATGATCCATCCCGCTTCTTCGCCGAGCCAGGTGATGCGGATGTTCGACTGGTACGCGGGGGCGAATGTTCCGAGCGCTTTCCGCAGCAGCGCGCGGCCGAACGACTCTTCGACCGCTTCGCCGCGAGCGAGAAAGTCGGCGGCACTGTCGATCGACCAGCGGTTCCGGCCGAAACGGGAGAAGAACGACTTGGTGATCCGGCCGACCGGCTTCCCATCTGCCGCCGACACGACGTAGGTCACGCTCGGAAAGCTCAGCCCCGATTGCTGGACTACGGTGATCGCCGGCGTCGCGCCGTCGAAGATGGTTACGTTCACCGGCGGGATGAGCATGACGATCAACCCCGCGAAGATGGCGCTGAGCAAGAGTGCCGCGAGCGCCGGCAACGGTCGTTGCTCCACGATCAGGAGAAAGAGCATTCCCATCCCGCCGGCGACGAGAACCACCGTCGACAGCAGCGCGGCGATGATGCCGACGACGCTGGCGAAGCTGCGATACGACAGCACCGCGTGTCCGTCATCACCGCGGATGTAGGCCGTGTCGCCCGCGGGAATCCCGCGCATGAACTGGAAGCGCGAACGGTCGAACGCCGTGGGCGGGGCGGGTGGTGGTGGGGGAACCGGTGCTGGATTGGATTGGGGGAGCGGCGGGAGGTCGGGCATCGGCTCGGTAGGCGGGTCGATCACCGCCACCGTTTCGTCGTCATCCGTTACTCCGCTTTTTTTTTTAGCTCGGCGGTGTTGATCTGCTCGTGCGGCTGGGTCGAGAGCGTGAAGCGATCGAGTTGTGAAGTGGGCGCCGCCTCGAGCTGGGCCGCGAAATCGGGAACCGCGGCCGGCATCGGAATCGGCAGCGGCTGTTCGAACGGTTCCGCCGCCGCTTCGTCGTTCTCCGTCGGCAGCTCCTCGGAGAATCGTCCATGAGTGTTTCCCATGCGCACTTTGGCCCCGTGGGTCAGCGGCGCCACGCGCACGCGCCGGCCGTTGATGTAGGTGCCGTTGGCGCTGGAAAGGTCATGGACCACGAAAAATCCACGCTCGAAAATGATCTCGGCGTGATGCCGCGAGACCTTCGGGTCGCGAAGGATGATGTCGTTGCCTGGGTCGCGCCCGACCGTAAACGGCCGGTGCGTCTGCAGTCGATAACTCTTCTCAGTGCCGTCGAGCCCGACGAAAAAGAGCTTGGCCATGGATCAGCGGATTGTAGCTGATTGACGGAGTGAGCTGTTTTGGTGGTTCTTTTGACTGTTTGAAACCGCGAGACTCCGAAACCGCGAGACCCAGCAACTCAGCAACCCTCAATCTCCGCCACCAGCTGCTCGATCGTCACCGGCTTCACCAGCCAGCGGCGAATGCGCGGGTCGATCTCCTCGGGCTCCGACTGGCCGCTGATGACGATGACCGGAACGTTGCGGCTGCCGTTCTCCAGTTTGCTGAGGACTTCGCCGCCATCCATCAGCGGCATGAGCCAGTCGAGCAGGACGACGTCCGGCTTTTCGGCGTGGATCCGTTCCACGGCCTCGGCGCCGTTGGCAGCAAGCTTTACCTCGAAGCCGTGCTGGTTCAGGCCGATGGCGTACAGCCTGCGGACGTCAGAGTCATCCTCAACGATCAGGACCTTTGGCTTGGGGACCATGCGGCCGTGCCTGCATGTTTCATGCGCATGTAGAATTCGAAACCATGCGAGCCGGCTGGAACGAGTACTTCATGGGCATCGCGCATCAGGCGGCCACGCGCTCGACCTGTCCGCGCAAACACGTAGGGGCTGTGATCGTGCGCGATCGCACGGTGCTTTCGACCGGGTACAACGGATCGCTGCGCGGGCTGCCGCACTGCGAGGATTCCGGCTGCGTGATGGAAGACGGACACTGCATCACCACGGTGCATGCCGAGGCCAACGCCATCCTGCAGGCGGCAAAAAACGGCGTGGCCGTCGAGGGGGGCGAGATCTACACGACCGCATCCCCCTGCTGGAACTGTTTCAAATTGATCGCAAACGCCGGAATCCGGCGCATCTACTACGGCGAGTTCTACCGCGAAGAACGCTCGATCGAGATCGCCAAACAGATCGGGATCGAGTTGATTGATATCGGTGGCTCGGGAGTCGGAAATCCGTAATCCCGCTCATGCTCATCCTCGCTGCCGACGTTTCCCTTCCCATTCTCTCCGTCGCCCTAGTTCTCGATGACGCGCTCCTCGGCGCGATCGCGATGGAGGGGAAGTCGTCGCGAAACGAAAAGCTGCTGCCGGCCATCGACTGGCTGCTGACCGAGGGGGCCATCGACCGCAAGACGATCGACCTCTTTGCCGTCACCCGCGGGCCGGGCTCCTTCACCGGCGTGCGCATCGGCCTGGCGACGATGCAGGGTCTCGCCATGGCACTCGGCAAACCGGTCTGTGCGATGTCGACGCACGAGGCCATTGCGCCCGATTCTGGCCGCGTCGCCATCGTCGACGATGCCGGCCGCGGCGAGTTTTACGTCTCCGTGTTCGAGGACGCTCGCGAAATCGTCGCGCCGCACCTGGCGAAGCGCGATGAAGTCGATGCGCTCGATCACACCATCCGCATCGCCGAGGTGATGCAACGCGAGAACGTGGCGCTGGCGTGTGCCCGGCGGGCGCGCGCAATCGTCGCTCGTGGCGATGGCGAGCGTTATCGCGACATCACGCCGATCTACGTCCGCCTCGCCGAAGCCGAGGTCAAGTTGCAGCAGCAGAAACAATGATCGAGGGGTTGACCATCGAGCGCGCCGTCGCCGCCGACGTACGCGCCATCCACGCCCTCGAACAGCGCTGCTTTCCAGCGCCGTGGCGCCGCGAGTTTTTCGAGAGCGAGATCACCAACGACGGCCGCTACAACCTCGTCGCCCGCCGCGACGGCGTCCTCATCGGCTATCTCTTCGCCATGTGGTTCATGGACGAGATGCACGTCAACAAGATCGCCGTCGACGCCAGCGTGCGGCGGCAGGGAATCGCGCTGGCCCTGATGCAGCGCTGCACCGCCTTCGCCATCGAACAGGGCGTGACGTCGATCTCTCTCGAGGTGCGCCAGTCGAACGACGAGGCCCAGCAGTTCTACACATTCCTCGGTTTCGAACCGGAGTACATCCGCAAGGGGTACTACCCGGATGGAGAAGCTGCGGTTGTGATGATGAAGGAGCTGTGATTTTTCACGAAGCACAGACAAGAGTGTCTGTGCCACATTGAACCTCGCAAGCCGCAACCACTCTGGTCATTGCAAGAGCCGATGTGGCACAGACACTCCTGTCTGTGCGGAGATCATCGGCAGACTGGAGCTCCAGGGACGCCGCAACCCGGTGCCCATTCCTTGGACGCCTTTGTCATCCACCGGACCCGATACCGCGGCGCAGGCCGTAATTTCTGGATCAGCGAATCGCCAACTTCGATCGGTCCAACGACTGCCGTCGTATGGCGCGGCATGGCGGCGATCAATGCGGCTTCCTTGTCGGGATCGCCGCCTCCGTTTGGGCGGATGGAGAAGGCCAGCGGATCGGGCGTCACCCATCGTCCTTCCAGCGCGGCGATCGCTTCGATCAATGTCGGCGGCTCGGCCACGAGATCGCCGTCCTTGCCGCGCGCGAATCCTTCCACCAGCAGAGGCTCGCCCGGGACGCGAACGACGATGCGCGCCGGCAGCGGGTTGTAGACCAGATCCGCTTCCGCCTCGAGCTGCTCGGTGTCGTTGTCCTCGGTCAGTCTGTTGACACCTCTTCGAACGGCATCGATGAGATCGTGCTCCTCGGCGGTGAGTTGCAGTGGATGCGGATCGTCCTCATCGCGGAACAGCGTCCCGAAAAGATCGGCGGCACGCGGCGGATGCTCGTTCATGTAGTCGTACATCGCCCGCACGGCGCTGAAATACTGCACGGCGCGCTCGGAGTAGGCGCGCAGCTTTTTCTCGGCATCGTCGCGCTGGGCTCGCGTGGCCCGCGTCGACGTGCCGGGGTAGATGGCCAGTTCCGCCCAGCCGTCGCCGCGCGTGACCACGGCGGAGACGGCGACGTCGAAGAAAATCTTCTGCAGGTCCGTGTTGTCGATGCGGGCGCTCCGCTCCGCGCGGATCAGTTCTCCGCGGGCGCGATCGAGCACGACCCGGTACGACTCCGGATTGGCGTTGGCAAAGCGAAGGCTCCACTCGTCGCGGCCGGCCACGATGTCGTCGCGCAGCCGGTCGTCGCGGGCGCGATCTTTTGAATCCTTCGTCGTCGGAATCGACGTCGCCGCGGCCACGGTCACCTGCTCGCCGGTCTCGTCGAACGTCAGCGTCAGATCGTGATGGACGATGTTTGCGCACGAGGCAGCGAAGAGAAAAACGACGGCGGTGAAGGCCGCGCGCCTCATGCTTCCTCGCGAATGGCGGCGATCGGATCGAGCCGCGAGGCCATCCGCGCCGGATACCAGGTGGCGATGATCGAGAGGATGACGGCGACTGCGTTCACGCCGAGGACGTCGCTCGGATCGATCGTCAGCGGGAGATAGGGGATCGGATAAACGCCCGCGGGCAGCGGGATCAGATGGTAGTGATTGATGAGCCACGAGATGCTGATCCCGGCGACGTTGCCGAGGATCGTGCCGGAGAGGCCGATCAGCAGGCCGACCTCCAGGAAGATGGTCAGGATGGTCCGCTCCGTGGCGCCGAGTGTGCGGAGCACGCCGACCGAGGGACGCTTTTCGAGGATCAGCATGGAGAGGGATGAGATCAGATTCAGCGCGGCTACGAAGATGATCAGCGAAATGGTCACGAACATCACGATCTTTTCCAGCCGCAGCGCCAGAAAGAGCGGCCGGTTGATCTCTTTCCACGTCTTTACCTGCACGCCCGGAAACTGTTTCGCCAGCTGCCCCTGAATCTCCTCGGCGCGATCTTCCGGGCCGTACATTTCGATCGACGTCGGCCTGCCGCCGGTGCCGAAGAGGCTTTCCGTTTCGCCGAGGTTGAGGATGCCCTCGGCGGGAAGTGATTCCTCGGACGTGCGTTCATTCGCGACGAACGGAAGCAGACGGGCGATGCGGTACTTCTTCCAGACCGGCATCGGCCCGAACGGCGTGAGCCGCGTGCGCGGCGCGACCACGGTGACGGTCTCGCCGGCGTCGAGCGACAGCGCCGCGGCAAACTCGCGCGTCACGGCGATGTCGCCGTCCGACGGCAGCTCCTTCGCCGCGCCGGAGCGAATGCGCATCGGCCGTCCGCGTTTCTGCTTGTCGTTGGCGCCCCAGCCGATGCCGCTGACGAGCGGCCGCACGTCGCGCATCCCGAGCTGGCGTCCGGCGGCCGCAATCGCCTCGGCGTTCTCGATCGACGGCGCGCCGGCCGGTTCGATCAAAAGTTGCGGGCTCGATGCGATCAACCGCTGCTTGATCTGTCCCTGCAGACCCGCCATCAACGCCAGTGAAATCAGGAGCGTAGCCACACCGACGGCCAGCCCGAGCATCGAGATCGACGAGAGAAACGCCGTATGCGCCCGCTTGCGAGCGGACCAGAGATAGCGGCGAGCGATTCGGGTTTCGATCACGGTTCCCGAATTGGACGCATCAGCGGGAACAAGATCACATCCCGGATCGACGGCGAGTCGGTGAGGATCATCGTTAGCCGGTCGATGCCGATCCCTTCGCCGGCGGTCGGCGGCATGCCGTATTCGAGGGCGTTCACGTAGTCCTCGTCCATCTGCATCGCTTCGTCATCGCCGCGCTCGCGCTCGCCGAGCTGCTGGCGGAAACGGCGATCCTGCTCGTCGGCGTCGTTGAGCTCGGAGAAGGCGTTGGCCACCTCCATCCCGCCGATGTAGAGCTCGAAGCGCTCGACGTAGCTGGGGTCGTCTTTGCGTTGCTTCGACAGCGGCGAAACCTCGGTCGGGAAATCGGTGATGAAGGTGGGGTTGATGAGGTGCTGCTCGGCGACCGCTTCGAACAGCTCGGCGATCAGTTTGCCTTCGTTCATCTTGACGAGATCGGACTCATCGCGGCCGCCTCGTTCGGCGAGATGTTTTTGCAGCGCGGCACGGTCATTCAGGCTGGCGATGTCGATCGAACCGAAGTGCGCGATCGCCTCCTTCATCGTGAATCGCGCGAACGGCCGGGCGAAGCTGATTTCGTTCCCGCGGAACTGAATCTTCTCCCCGCACACCTCCCCCGCCAGCCCGCTGAGCAACTCCTCGGTGCGGGCGATGAGATCGTTGTAGTCGGCGTAGGCCTCGTAGAACTCCAGCATGGTGAATTCGGGGTTGTGTTGCGTGGAGATTCCCTCGTTGCGGAAGTTGCGGTTGATCTCGTAGACGCGCGAGAGCCCGCCGACGATGAGGCGCTTGAGGTAGAGCTCGGGCGCGATGCGCAGAAAGAGATCGATGTCGAGGGCGTTGTGATGCGTCTGAAACGGCCGCGCCGCCGCGCCGCTGGCGATCGGCTGCATCATCGGCGTCTCGACTTCGATGAAGCCGTGACCATCGAAGTAGTTGCGGATGTAGCGGACGATTCTGGCCCGCGTCTCGAACGTGCTCTTGACGCCATCATTCACGATGAGATCGACGTACCGCTGCCGGTAGCGCTGCTCGACGTCGGTCAGCCCATGCCACTTGCTCGGCAGCGGCCGCAGCGCCTTGACCAGAAAGCCGAGGTGCGCGGCCTTGACGGAGAGCTCGTTGGTCTTGGTGCGGAAGAGCGTCCCCGCCACCTCCACCCAGTCGCCGGCGTCGAGGTTCTTGAACAGCGCCCACTCCCGCTCCGGCAACGTATCCATCCGGCAGTAGACCTGGATCCGCGCCGTCTTCTCGGAGAGGACGAGAAAGGCCGCCTTCCCAAATTCGCGGACAGTCATGATCCGCCCGGCGATCTTGACGGTGATGTTCGCCGCCTCCAACTCCTCGCCGGTCTTCCCGCCATACGTGGTCACGACCTCGGCGATGGTGGTATCGACATCCGCCTTCGTCGGATATGCATCAAAGCCGAGGGCGACGATGCGATCGAGCTTCTCGCGCCGGACACGGATCAGTTCCGACTCGGAGACTTCGGGTTGTGGTTCTTCGTGATCAGACATGCGGGCGACATGATATTGCGACACGAGCTGCGTTACCGTAGCGTCGTGGGCGCGCCATCAACGGAGTGCGAACGCCGGCTGATCCGTGAGCGCGGAACTTTCAACGCTCAAGTGGTGTGAATGAAAGCCTTACTCTTCGCTGCGCTCATGGTCGCTACCACGGCTACGGCGTCGGATGAGTTCTCCTCCCACCCTGCCGCGCCTCGTCTCGCGCATTCGCCCGCAGCTCCGCTCGTCAAGAGTGGCAAGGCACATCGATACCGGTCGGTGTTGCGGGAGGAGGCTCGCGAGGGGCCGAACTTCAATGGGCACTTTCGGGTGGCGTCGTGGGGATGCGGGACGAACTGCATCGAGTGGGCGGTCATCGATCTGGAGACGGGGAAGGTGTGGTTCCCGCCGGAGCCGGCGTATTCGTGCTGGGCGCCGGAGGAGCAAGAAGAAGACGTGCCGGATTGGTTCGAGATGCGGATCACGAGCAGTCTCTTGTATCTGCACGTTTGTGATCCGCCGTTGCGGGGGCCGAGGACGTTCAATCGCCGGCGGGTGTACGTGTGGCAAGACTCTCGGCTGCGGTTGCTGCGTTCCGAGAAGCTGTTTCACGCGGAGGCGCGGAGACGCGGAGGGAGTTAGCGCTCTTGGCGTAACTCCCATGCGCGTAGCGCAGACGACGCGCGAAGCGCAGCTACAGCGGCGGTTTCGCCGGCTGCGGCGCAGGTTGCGATGGCGCGTTGCCCTGTTGCGACGGATCGGTCAGCGGCATCGACGGCGTCACGATCTGCTGCGCGGACGGCTGCACCGACGGCGCTTCCAATCCTTCCTGGATGTAGCCGGGAGGAGCCGGCTGGAAGGCCATGCTCTCGCGGGCGTGCGCGGTCGGGTAGGCCTTGATCAGTGCCAGGTCGATCAGTTTGCTGTCGAGGATGCGCGGATTGACGCGCACATCGAGCAGCGAGTGATTGATCAGGAACGCCTTCGCGTAATAGTCGATGGCGGCGCGCTGGTGGCTGCGCTGCTCCTCCATCAGGCCGAGCTGGAAGAGCGCCGCCGAGTGGCCGGGCTTGTAGTGAACCGTGCGGGAGAAAGCGTAGTGAGCGCCGGCCAGCTCGCCGCGCGACATCCGCACCAGGCCGAGGTTGTACCAGGCAGGATAGAAATGCTTGTCGGCGGTTACCGCACGCTCGAACTCGCGCTCGGCATCCTTCGGAAAGCCCTTCTGCAGAAGAAGCTGGCCCAGGCGGTTGTGAAGTGTCGCCGAGCGCGGGCTGGCCTGCAGCGCGGCCATGGTGCTGGTGATCTGCGCATCCAGCGACGAGCCGGTGTTCAGATAGCGCTGATAGAAAGGATTCGCGTAGGGATCCTGATCGTGTTTCGTGGTGATGGTGCAGGCGGCCAGCGCCAGCGTTGCGGCTATGAGTAGGAGTCGTTTCATCATCATTCCTGGATCGGTTTCGCTTTCAACTTCACTTTGCCGTCGACGACGTCCACCCGGAAGGCGACGACGGCGACATGATATTTCTCGCGTACGAAATCGGTCTGCTTCTGCACCATGGCCTTCAGCTGCTCGAGGGTGATGTTCGGCAGCTTGCCGAGTCTGAGGTGCTCCTTCTCGATGTCGCCGTAGAGCCGCTGGATCTCTTCGCCGTTCGTGCCCGCGGCCACCCTTACATACGGATCGGCCTTCGGCGACGTTACGCGCGACTCGGAAAGCGGCGCCGGTTTCTGTGCCGGCGGCTCCGACGGCGCGTTCAGCAGCGCCGAGCGGCGGCGGAAATCGAGAGGTCCTTCCTCCCGCTCCCGCATCTTGCGGCCCCACATCTCGCGCAGCTGGTTGTAGCGGGTCAGGAGCTGGGAGTAGCGGAAGCGGCGGGCATTCTCGCGGATCTTCAGCTTGCCCAGCTCGTAGATGTAGACCTCGAGCTGCCGCCGCTCGTGCATCGGCGGGAACTTCTGGATGCCGGCGAAGAACTGGTCGTACTTGTTCTTCAGCTTCCGGATGTCTTCTTCGAGCTTGTCCAGCTCTTCGTCTTGTTTGATCACGATTGGTTCGCCGGCAGCCCACTACAATACGCGCTCCATGGCTAAATCGGCCCCCGATGCGGGAGATTCCGCGCTCCGGAGCATCCCCTCCGTCGAGCGGATTCTTTCCAGCGATGCGTTTGCCGGCGTGATCGGCGAGTTCGGCCGCGACCGGGTGAAAGAGGCGGTGGTCGTCCATCTGGAAACGCTTCGACGAACTCGCGGCATGTTCGAAGAGAACGCCGCCGTCGGCGATGCCCGCCATCACCTGGCCGCCGCGACCGCCTCAACCCTCCGCCGCGTAATCAATGGCTCCGGCATCATCATCCACACGAACCTCGGACGCTCCCCGATCGATCCGGCGGTCTGGTCGCGCGCCGCTGCCATCACCACCGGCTACTCGAATCTCGAATTCGATCTCGACGAAGGGTCGCGCGGCCGGCGCGACGAACATCTGACGGAGCTCTGCCGCACGCTCTTCGGCTGCGAGGCGGCGATCCTGACGAACAACAACGCCGCCGGAACGCTGTTGCTGCTGGCCGCGGTCGCCGGCGGACGCGAGGTGATCGTCTCCCGCGGCGAGCTGGTCGAGATCGGCGGCTCGTTCCGTGTGCCGGATGTGATCCAGCAGGGGGGCGCGCGACTCCGCGAGGTGGGAACGACGAACCGCACCCGCGCCGTCGATTACGCCGACGCGATCTCCGACGCTGCCGCCGCGATCCTGCGGGTGCATCGATCGAACTTCGAGATCGTCGGTTTCACCGAGTCGCCGTCGATGGACGATCTGGTGATGGTCGCTCACGCGCACAGTCTGCCGCTGCTCTACGACGAGGGGAGCGGCCGCGTCGTCGATCTCGCGCCCTACGGTTTCCCCTCCGCGCCGGCGATCCGCGATCTGATCGCCAGCGGCGTCGACGCCGTCTCCTGTTCCACCGACAAACTGATCGGCGCCACGCAGGGCGGCCTCATCCTCGGCCGCGCTGACCTCATCAGCCGCTGCCGCAAACACCCGCTGATGCGCGCGCTGCGCGCCGGCAAGGAGTCGTACGCGGTCATCGCCGAAACCCTCCGTGCCTTCGCCACCGGACGCCACGAGAGCGAGATCCCGATCTACCGGATGCTGGCCACGCCGCTCGATGTGCTCCGCTCGCGAGCCGCGGAAATCGTGCAAGGAACCGGCTGCCGCGTCATCGACAGCGATTGCGCCCTCGGCGGCGGTACCACGCCGGCGGAAACGATCCCCTCGATCGCCATCGAAGTCCCCGGCAAGGCCAACGAGTTGGCGTCGCGCTTTCTCCGGAACGATCCGCCGATCGTCGGTCGCATCATCAATAACCGATTCACGATCGAGGTCAGGACGCTGAGCGAAGAGGATCGCTCGGTCGTGGCGGACGCGATCCGCCAAGCGTAAAGCGTGCGCCGCCGGCCCGGCGGCTGTACCGCCAGCGGCTCGCTGGCGCTACGCTTGAGCCGCCAGCATCCCCTCGATCTGCCCCCGCGATTGCTCCAGCAGCGTTTCCTTCGCCCGCACACCCAGCCCAACGGTTTCGATCGGCGAGCCGACGCGAATCGTCACCACGCCCGGTGTGATCTTTTTCGCGCCGACCCGGAAGACCTCGTACGTCCCATCGATGGCCAGCGGGAGGATCGGCAGCTCCGAACGGATCGCCAGGAGAAACGCGCCGCGCTGAAACGGGCGCATGGCCAGTTCGGCCGAGCGTCCCTCCTCCGGGAAGATCACGATCGTATTTCCCTTGCGGATGCGCTCGACCGCCAGGTCGAACGACTTCACCGCCGTCCTGCGGTTCTTGCGGTCGATGGGGATGAAGCCGGCCCGGCCGATGGCCCAGCCGAAGATGGGGATGCTGAACAGGCTCTTCTTTGCCATGAACCGGATCGGCTGCGGGATCGCCGCGAAGATGCAGGGGATGTCGAAGTAGGAGTGGTGATTGGCGATCAGGATGTAGCGCTTGTGGCGATCGATCCGCTCGATCCCGTCGCCGCGAACGTCGATCCCCGCGCCCCACAGAACCAACCGCGCCCACAGCCGGATCACGGGATCGATCCACGGCGAGGAGGAGGAAAGAAGCGCGATCACCATCACCGTGATCGCCAGCGGAATCGTCACCACGATGGCCACGATCGCGGCCCAGATCGTCCGAAGCATGAGCGCGCATCTTATATTCGCCTTCGGCGCGTTGTTGGTTGTCGGTGGTCTGTCATTCTTCGCGTCGCTCAGAATGACAGGCGGGACAACGCGCGAAGCGCAGTAACTGTTACAATCCGCGGCCTCGCAAATGAACCCCGTCCAGGCCTTTTTTTACACAATCGTCCGAAGGAGAATGACGTGCCCGATAGCATGACCGCGACGGCGGTGCTCGATGAACCTGTGACCGGCGCCTCCTCCATCGTCAACGACTGCACGATCCACGTTGCCACTGTCAACGGCTCCGGTTCGCAGTCCTCCAACAACGTCCTGATGCGCTCCATCTTTCAGATGGGCGTGCCCGTCAGCGGGAAGAACATGTTCCCGTCGAACATCGCCGGACTCCCCACCTGGTTCACTATCCGCGCGAACAAAGACGGCTGGATCGCCCGCAAAAAAGAAGTGGACATCATGGTGTGCATGAACGCGGCGACGGCGCGCGAAGACGTCGAAGCCCTGCAGCCGGGCGCGGTCTGCATCTACGACGCGCCACTGAACTGCAAGGGCATCCGCAACGACGTCACCTTTTTCGAGGTCCCCTTCGCCAAGCTGGCCGGCGAGCTGTCGCAGGACTCACGGCTTCGCAAGCTGCTGACGAACATGGTCTACGTCGGCATCGTGGCCGAGCGCCTCGGCATCGAGCGCGACGAGATCGTCAACGCCCTCGGCAAACAGTTCAAGGGTAAACAGAAGGCGATCGACCTGAACGTCGCCGCCATCGACAAGGGCATCGAGTACGCGCGCGAGAATCTGCCGAAGCAGCACCGCTGGCGGATCGAGCGGATGAACGCCACCGAGGGGAAGATCATCATCGACGGCAACGCCGCCGCGGCCGTCGGCGCCATGTTCGGCGGCGTCACCGTCGTCACCTGGTATCCGATCACGCCGTCGTCATCGCTCTGCGAATCGCTGATCGACTACATGAAAGAGCACCGAATCGGACCGGACGGCAAAGCGACGTTCGCCATCGTTCAGGCCGAGGATGAGCTGGCGGCGATGGGGATGGTGCTGGGCGCGGGATGGGCGGGCGCGCGATCGCTCACATCCACCTCCGGCCCGGGAATCTCGCTGATGGCGGAGTTCGCGGGGCTCGGGTACTTCGCCGAATTGCCGGGCGTGATCTGGGACATCCAGCGCGTCGGTCCTTCGACCGGACTGCCGACGCGCACCGCGCAAGGCGATATTTTCGAGGTGTACTATCTTTCCCACGGCGATACGCAACATATCGCACTGATTCCCTCGTCGGTCTCCGAGTGCTTCGACTTCGCCGGCGAGGCACTCGATCTGGCGGAGATGTTCCAGACCCCGATCTTCGTCCTCTCCGATCTCGACCTCGGCATGAACAATCACATGTCGGACCCGTTCGTCTATCCGACCAAGCCCTACCGCCGTGGCAAAGTGCTCGATGCCAAGGCGCTCGAGGAGCTCGGAGGGAAGTGGGGACGCTATCTCGACGTCGACGGCGACGGGATCCCCTTCCGCACGCTGCCGGGGACCGATCATCCGATGGCGTCGTATTTCACGCGCGGATCGGGTCACGACACCCACGCGCGCTACTCGGAAAAGCCGGCCGATTACAAAGCGACCGTCGACCGTCTGGCGAAGAAGCACGAGACGGCGAAACAGTTCGTGCCGCAGCCGAAGATCGATCAGCGTCCCGGCGCGAAGATCGGATTCATTGCCTATGGCACGACCGACATCGCGCTCGAAGAGTCGCGCCATCAGCTCCGCAGCGAACATGGCGTCGAGACCAGCTACCTTCGTTTGCGGGCGCTGCCCTTTACGAAAGATGTGAAAGCGTTCGTCGAATCGCACGAGCGCGTCTACGTCGTCGAGCAGAATCGCGACGGGCAGATGGGTGACCTGCTTCGCCTGGAAGTGGGCGACATCCAGCACAAGCTGCGCAAAATCCTGCACTACACCGGACTGCCGTGCGATGCGCGTTCGATCACCGACTCGCTGCTGCAGATGGAAAACGACGGCACGCGCGTCGTTCGCATCGGCCTCGGCGCCGAGGCGACGACGCAAACGATCGGGGAGGACTAAGTCATGGCCGAAAGCGTTCTCAAACTTCCCAACGAAGCCGCCGCGCCGAAGGAAAACCGGCTCGGACTCAAAGCGCTCGATTACCAGGGCGGCAAGTCGACGCTCTGCGCCGGCTGCGGCCACGACGCCGTCAGCAACCAGATCGTCCGCGCGTTCTACGAGATGAACGTGAAGCCGGAGAAGGTGGCCAAGTTTTCCGGCATCGGCTGCTCCTCGAAGACGCCCGCGTACTTCCTCGGCCGCGCGCACGGATTCAACAGCGTTCACGGCCGCATGCCGGCCGTGGCCACCGGCGCCATGCTGGCCAATCATCATCTGATCAGCATCGGCGTTTCCGGTGACGGCGACACCGCCTCGATCGGCCTCGGCCAGTTCATGCATCTGGTCCGCCGCAACATCCCGATGATCTACATCATCGAGAACAACGGCGTGTACGGTCTGACCAAGGGCCAGTTCTCCGCGACGGCCGACGAAGGCTCGAAGCTGAAGACCGGCGTGATCAACGACCTCCCGCCGATGGATCTCTGCGCCCTGGCCGTGGAGCTGGGATGCGGCTTCGTCGCCCGAGGTTACGCCGGCGATCCGAAGCAGATGGTGAACATTCTCAAAGCCGCCATCGCCCACGACGGCCTTGCGGTCATCGACGTCATCTCCCCCTGCGTCACCTTCAACAACCACGACGGCTCGACCAAGGGCTACGCCTATTCGAAGGAGCACGACGAGCTGCTGCACCAGATCGGTTTCGTGCAGTCGTACGAGCAGATCGAGATCGAGTACGAGCCCGGCACGATGCGCGAAGTCACGCTCCACGACGGCTCGCGTCTGCTGCTGAAGAAGCTGGAAGAGGATTACGACCCATCGAACGCCGTGCAGGCACTCCAGCGCTCGCACAAAGCAATCGAAGACGGCGCCATGCTCACGGGCCTGATCTACCTCCGCCCGGAGAAAAAGAGTTTCATCAGCCTCCTGAACATGACCGACAAGCCTCTCTGGTCGATGACCGAGGCGGAGACCAGGCCGCCGAAAGAAGCGCTCGACCAGATCATGCGGGAGTTGATGTAGGCGCGTGAAAGCGTAGCGCCAGCGGCCCGCTGGCCGAATCCTTGCTCAGCAATACCTCATGAGCAATGACGAAAAAGGCGCCACCGAGGAAGACATGCAGAAAATCGACGTGATCCGCGGTTCCGAGGCCCTCGGTTACGAAGGCGCCGGCCGCGAGGAGCACAGCGGCGAGAACTCGCCAACCAAAGGGAAGGATCAGCGCGACGAGCTCGCGGACAACAGGCCGGAAGATCTGCGGTAACTACTTTTTCGCGATCGCCGCCAACCGGCTCTTTGCCTGCGCGTTCTCCGCGGAGATTTTCAGCACATCCTCGTAGCAACTCTGCGCGCGGGAGATCAATCCCTGCGTGCGATAGAGATCGCCGAGGGAGATCAGCGCGTCGACGGAATTCGGATCGAGCGACAGCGCCCGCTGGAAACTCTCCGCGGCCTCGCGGCGCCATTTGGGATTGCGCTCCTGGCAGGCGCCGAGGAGATGCCAGGCCTCGGCGTGATCGGGCGCAAACGTCACCGCCTGTTTCAGCAGCACGATCGCGCCGTAGTAATCGCCGGTGGCGCTGAGCTCGCGGGCGCGCTGGAAATTCTGATTGGCGATCGATCGCTGCGCCTGGCGGCGTTCGATGTCATCACCGGCGCCGCGTCCAGCCGAGCGCTGCTCCAGCAATTTGTCGTATGCCTGCCGCCGCGCCGGATGCTCCAGTGTTGCCGCCGCCTCATCGATCCGCCGGTTGATCGCCGCCAGCGCCTCCTTCACAACCGGGGGATAGGTCGCCTCGACGTACTGCCGTTTCTTTTCTTCGACCGACAGCGCGATCTGCCCGCGCGCCGCTGCCCGGGGAATGTCCAGAAGCTGATAGTGATCCAGCGACGCCATCCGCCGCGAGAACGCCACCGCGCGCAGCGACCGCTGATCGTTCGAGCCGATTGCGGCCAGCAGCTCCAGGTCGCGCTGCATGTCGCTCGCATCCGCGGCCGGCGCCGGACGCGACGAGTGATCGACGATGCTGAACAGGCCGAGCGTCATCATGGCGATGACCACGCGGGCCGCCATCACCGAGTCATTCGTGAAGTGCTTCAGAAACGTTTCAATCGGCTGCGGCTCGCGCAGCGCGTCGGCGATCTTCCGCTCCGCATCGGACAGCGGGATGGTGTCGAGGACGTTTCCAGCGCCGCGCTCAGGCTCGATCTCGCGCTTCAGATCGCCGAGGGAGCGGCGCAGCACCAGACCGTTCGTGATGGCGCGGATTCCGTCGAGCACCACCGCCGGCGTCGACTGCAGAAAAACGCGCTTCTCGGGCTCGATGGCGTGGTCATCGTTGAACGCTGCGGTCCCTTCGTCGAGCGAGAAGAGCGGCACGAATTGCTGCGTCATCCACTCGCGCAGCAGCGTCTGGCGCGTCGACATATCGACTAGCCCCGCCTCATGAAACGCCGCCGCGGCGTCGGTGGGATCGACGCTGGCGAGCGCCAGGGCCCGGTCGCCGGGGATGACGCCGCGCCGCACGACGAACTCGGCCAGCGAATCCTCCGGCGACGCCGACGTGATCAGCGCCAGCTCGCCCTGCGACCAGTAAAGCGTCTTCCGCAGCGGTCCGTGTGCGATGGTCAGGGATCCGGTCCTTCGCCCCTGCAGTATGTCGCCCACGATCGCGGCAAAAGGGGTGACCTCGATCCTCTCTAAATTCACGCCTCTTCCTATGTTCCTTTGACGCTGCTTTTAGCACAAATGTGGCACGAAACGGGCTCCCACGATCCGCGTCTCACTATGAGAGAGACAAGAAGAAGACTTTCAGAATGCAGAGCCCGTCGATGGTGTTCCCCTCTGCCGAGTGATGACCATGAGACTTATGACGAAGTGTGCGTTACTGCTGCTGCTCCTCCTGCCATTCAGCGTCGCCGCCGGCGCGCAGGAGACGGGCGACGATCCCTACGAGTTCATTCTTGCCAAGCTGGCCGCCAATGACGGCCGCTTCGACGAGGCCATATCGCGCATCGACAAGATCGTGGCCAAAAATCCCGGCAACGCGATCATCCTCTACGAGCGGGCGATGATTCTCGTCGACGCGTCGAAGATCGACGCCGCCGAAGCCGAGCTGCGCAAGGTGGTCGCGCTGCAGCCGAACTTCTACGACGCCGAGCGCGTCCTCGGCCGGGTCCTTCTCGATCGCGCCGGAACCGACCGCGCCAAGGTCGACGAAGCGCTTGGACATCTCCAGAACGCCTTCCGCATCTATCCCGACGATCTCGCAACGGGCATGGCCATCTCGCAGATCTATCTCGCCAGCGGCCGTCCGGCCGAGGCCGAGAAAGCGCTAGCCTCGATGCTCGAGCGCGCGCCCGATCAGCGCGGACTCAACTACAGCTACGCGCAGGTCCTGACGAAGCTCGGCCGCGGCGCCGAAGCGGTCAAGTATCTGGAGCGGGCCGTCGAAGTCGATCCGACCTTCGGCCTGGCCATCCAGCAACTGGTCGAGGTTTATCAGAGCACCAACCAGTGGCAGAGAGCGGCCGAGATCCTCCAGCCGCTGATCAACGACGATCCCACCAACCTCGATTTTCAGCGCCAGCAGGCCTTCTTCTTCCTCCGCGCCGGCATGGCCGAGAAAGCGCGCGCGCGCTTCACCGAGCTGCTGACCATCGATCCGAAAGACACGCGCACGCAGTACTACCTCGCCGAATCGCTCAGCGATCTGGAGCGCTACGACGACGCCGATCGCATCTATCGCCAGCTCCTCGAGAAAACGCCTGACGATCCCGACGTCCTGGCCAGCTTCGGCCTGGCCCAGGTCGGCCGCAAGAAGTACGACGAGGCGGCCAAGACCTTCCACACGCTGCTCGCACTTTCCGATGCCGGGGAAGGGGTGCAGATGCTGGCAAAGACCCAGCTCGCGTTCATCGATCTGCAGAAGGGAAATTACCAGCAGGCCATCGACGGCGCGAAGCCGCTCTTCATCTTTCACGACAAGGTGAATCCGCAGGCCGTCAACATCGCCCTCGACGCCATGCGCAAGCAGAAGCGCTACGCCGATGCCGTGGCGATGATGCAGCCGCTGGCCGACAAATACGCCTCCGATCCCTTCGTCAACGCGCGCTACATCGAGATGCTCGCCCGCGCCGGCGACAAGGACCGCGCCCGCGTGGCCGCGTCCACGCAGTCAAAGTTCGGCGTGCGCAATACGATTTCGGCGGCCGAGGCCTATGTGCAGGCCGATCAGTACGACCAGGCCATCGGCGTCGTGCGCGACGCGCTGCGAACGAAACCGGACGACGTCGAGCTGCAGTTCGAGCTCGGCGCCGCGCAGGAACGCTCGGGCGACAAGGCCTCGGCCGAGGCGACGTTTCTGGCCATCCTCGACAAGCATCCCGAGAATGCCGGCACGCTCAATTACCTCGGATACATGTGGGCCGAGCAGGGCGTCAAGCTCGATCGCGCCGCGGAGATGCTCAACAAAGCGCTGACGCTCGAGCCGGGCAACGGCGCCTATCTCGATTCGCTCGGCTGGACCTACTTCCGCCAGGGCAAGCTCGATCTGGCCGAGAAGTATCTGAACAATGCCGCCCAGGTTCTCCCGCGCGACGCCACGGTTCACGAGCACCTCGGCGACGTGCTGGCCAAGCGCGGCGACACCAAACGCGCCCTCTCGCTCTATCGCGTGGCGCTGACCCTCGATCCGCAGTCGAAGGATGAGGCCAAGCTCCGCTCGAAGATCGCCGAGCTGGAGAAGCTGCAGCAGTCGGGTACCACCCCGCGTTGATGCGCCGCGCCATCGCAGCACTCGGATTTCTGGTGCTTCTGGCCGGCTGCCGGACGACTCGTCCCGCCGGCGAGGAGACGCCGGTCGTCCCGCTCACATCGACCTCGGCCGACGATGCCGCGCGGCAGTTATCCGCCCGCCGCGCGCAGCTGACGAGCGAACGAATCCTGCTGCACATCCGCGCCACGAACGGCGAACATGTCCAGTCCTTCCGCGCCCAACTGCATGTCGACGGTCGCAGCCGGATGCTGCTGACCGCCTACACGCCGCTCGGCACCACCGCCGTCCGCCTCTACGCCTCCGGCGACGACGTCATTTTCATCAACGATCTCGAAGACACCTGGTGGCACGGCAGCGCCGCCGAATTCGCCGGCAGCTTCGGTTTCTTCGGCAGCACGCCGCCCGCGGCCATGGCACTCCTCATCGCCGGTCTCCCCGCGGACGCGAAGACAATCACGTACGACTACGCCGCCGGCGGCATCAGCCGCGCCACCGTCGGAGACGTGCTGGTGACGTTCGATCCGCCGTCGTATCCGCCGAAGAAGGTCAACATCGTGCGCGGCAGATTGAAGCTCGAGATCGAGACCTACCAATCGGCGATGACCACGGCGGAGGTGGCGAAGCCGGAGGTTCCGGGCAGCTACCGCTGCTGCGTTGCGCCGCGGCTGTAGCCACACAACGGAGCGCTGGCGTCCTCGCCGCTTCCGTTAGACACCAAAATTTTGCCAGCCCACGGCGCTCACCTGCGCGCGAAGGCGCGCCAAACAACCTTAGCCCCGCGCTCGGCGCGGGGAAATGGATGCGGTTAGTTTTGCGGCCGCGGAGGCGGCCGCTACAAAATTCTCGTGATCGTTATGGTGGCCGCCTTCGCGGCCACAAACGTTCCGAACGCCCCGTTCCCCGCGCCAGGCGCGGGGCCAGGATTGCTTGGCGCGCCTTCGCGCGCGAGGAATGTCCTGGGCGCGGGGAACGCGCATTCGCTCGGGGAACGCGCGCGTTCGCTTTTGCTATGTCATCCTTCGACCATGCTCACCGTCCGCGCTCACGCAAAAATCAACTGGTCCCTGCGCATCACTGGCAAACGGGCGGACGGCTATCACGATCTGGAGACCCTCTTCCAGACCATCTCCCTGCACGACACGCTGACGTTCGCTGAATCCGATCACCTCTCGCTGACGTGCGACGATCCGATCGTCCCGGTCGATGAGCGCAATCTCGTTCTTCGCGCGGCACGGGCGCTCGGCTCGCCGCCGTTTGCGATCGCTCTTCACAAGGAGATCCCCTCGGGCGGCGGTCTCGGTGGCGGTTCCTCCGATGCCGCGGCCACGCTGACCGCCCTCGGACATCCTCCGCTGAACGAGATCGCCCTCGCCCTCGGCTCCGACGTTCCGTTTTTTCTCACCGGCGGCACTGCCTACGCTACCGGCCGCGGCGAGATCCTGACGCCGATGCCGCCTCTGGCCGGCATCCCGCTCCTGCTGCTGATGCCGAAGGAGCGCGTCAGCACCGCGCGCGCGTTCGGCAGGTTGCAGCGCTTCTCGCCGCCGCTCGGCGTCGATCGCTATCGCCAGATGATCGACGGCGACTTTCTCGCGCAGCCGGATCTCATCAATGATTTCGAAGAACCGATCTTCAGCATGCTGCCCGGCTTGCGGATGTTGAAGGACCGCTTGTACGAAACCGGCGCCGCATGGGCGGCGATGACCGGATCGGGATCGACGATCGTCGGTGCATTTCGTAGCGCGGCCGGGCGCGATGCGGCGCGGGGACGTTTCGAAGGGGTACGCGTCGTCTCCGCCGAAACGATCTAATCACCACATCGGCTTTTTCGGCGGTGGATCGAAATCGAACGATCCCAGCAACAGCCACCGTCGCGCTTCCGCCTCCCGCCCCTTCCGTCCGACCAGGGGCGTGGTGTAGTGCCAGAAGGGGAGGCGGTAGACGGCGATGCCGCTCCGGCCGCTGACTTCGTGGCTGGCGGAGAGGAAGCCGCGCTCCTCGTAGACCAGCTGCTGCGTCTTCACGGCGTCGTTGGAAAACATGATGTGCAGGTCGACGAAGCCGTTGCGGGAGCCGGGACTTTCGGGATGATGATCGTTGTGCGGCCCGCTGTAGTCGCCCTGTTCGTAGCAGATCACCTGCCGTCCCCACGTTCCCGGGTCGACCTTCATCCCGACGATGGCCTCGGCGAACTTGAGAAACGACTCCGAGCGCATCATCTGCGCCAGGCCGATCTCCTTCGCCGCATCGATCGCGCGCGACGTACGCGAGTTGAGGATGGCCGTCTTCACCCGCACCGTCTTCTTCAGCGTGTCCGAGTAGTTCTTCTTCATCGAGGAGATCCACTCGCGCGGGATCGGCGTCTCCATCCGGCGGATCACCGGGTACATGGCCTTGTCGAGCAACTCGATGCAGCGTTTGGCCACGCGGTCGTCGATCAGATCGTCGTAGACCACGATCGGTGTGGCCCGCTTCGTTCGAAAGACTTCAAGCTTCGGAGGATTGGCGATCAGGCGCTGCCCGCGCCTGTTGAGCAGGTCGGCGAACTCGGATGGAAAGCTGTCCATGACGGCAGCAATGTTAAATTACTTGACTAATCAACTAATGAATAGTAATGTACCGCCCGTGACTCGCGACATCGTTCATGAGCTGAAGCAGACCAAGCCCTTCCCCTCGAAGGCGCAGGAAGCGGCCGTGGCCCTGCTGCGGACCGCCGACGTCCTGCGCCGGCTCATCGGCGCCGTGGTCGAGCCGAACGGCATCACCACCCAGCAGTACAACGTGCTGCGCATCCTGCGCGGGGCGGGGGAGCGGGGCCTGCCGACGCTGGAGATCGCCGAGCGGATGATCGAGTCGACGCCCGGCATCACCCGCCTCGTCGACCGGCTCGAAACCAAGAAGCTGGTCGCCCGCGAGCGCTGCCTCACCGACCGGCGCCAGGTCTTCTGCCACATCACGCCGGCGGGTCTGACGCTATTGAAAGCTCTCGACACTCCGATCCTCCAGGCCGCGGACGCCGCCCTCGGCGTTCTGAAAAAAACCGAGCTCACCAGCCTCATCGACCTTCTCGACAGGACCCGTGAGCAAAGCAACCAGCAGTTCATCGAAAGGAGACGTACCCAATGAAGTTCCGCACCCTCGCAGTTGCAGCACTCCTCCTCGCCGCGTCATCGCTCTTCGCCGCGGACACCTTCACCGTCGACAAGGCGCATTCCGAGGCCACGTTCCAGGTGCGCCACATGATGAGCAAGGTCAGTGGCAAGTTCGAAGACTTCAGCGGCAAGATGAATCTCGATCGCGCCAAGCCGTCGGCGTCGTCGGTCGAGTTCAACATCAAAGCCGCTTCGGTCAACACCGGAACGCCCGATCGCGACCAGCATCTGCAGACCGCCGATTTCTTCGACGTGGCCCGCTGCCCCGAGATCACGTTCAAGAGCACCAGCATCGCGGCCACGAAGAAGAAGAACGTCTACGACGTCACCGGCGATCTGACGATCCGTTGCGTGACCAAGCACATCACCATCCCGGTCGAATTCGGCGGCTTCGGCAAGGATCCCTGGGGCAACGAGCGCGCCGGCTTCTCGCTGACCACCGTCGTCAATCGCAAGGACTACGGAATCAACTGGAACAAAGCCCTCGACAACGGCGGCTTCCTGCTGAGCGATGACGTGACCATCAACGTGAACATCGAGGCGCAGAAGGCGAAGTAAAAGGGTTGCCAGCGTAGCGCCGGCGGCCGCGCCGGCTGTATCGCCGCCGGCTCGGCGGCAGTCTGTGAAACCACCGGCGAGCCGCCGGTGGTCCAGCCGTCGAGCCGACGGCGCTACGCTTACTTCTTCACTACCCCCAACGCCCTCTCCGTCGCCGCCAGCAACGCCTCCGGCCCTACCGGCGCTCCGGTCGCGTTCTTCATCCAGAGATCGGGCGTCACGCTTCCCATCCGGGCCATGCGCTCGAATTCGCTGCCGATGGCGCCAGCTTTCTTCATCTGCTCTTCGATCTGGAAGGCGATCATGTGGCCGATCGGGTAGTCGGGGAGGTAGAGGAACGAATCGACCATGTGCGCGTAGATGCCGAGGAGCGTTTCGTCGCGTAAATGAAACACCGCTGCGTAGTAACGGTTCCAGACGTCCCTCGAAATCTGCACCACCGCATCCCTCAGCTGCTCCGGCGTCGCATTCGGATGGTCATACATCCAGTGCCACATCCCCATATCCACCAGCGCCACGCCGGCGATTTCATACGAGCCCCAGAAATCGTTCAGCGTCTTCAGCGCGTCGCTCTCCGCGGATGGTTTGGCCAGCCCGAGGAGCTCCAGGTCGCGGTTCTGAAAGACGAACGCCAGCGCCTCGGTGAACGCGGTGTTCGGAACGCCGGAGAGCAGCGTGTGATCGACCAGATTGAGCGAAAAGGTCTGCTCGACGTTGTGCCCCATCTCGTGCACGGCGATGTTGTAGCCCTTGTAGTCCATCCCCTCGGCGCCGACGCGCGTGCGCAGATGAGGATGATCGGCCCGCCGTCCGGCCGGCATGGCGTGTCCCGATCCGCGGGCCGGATCGACGATGATGTTGTCCGCCAGCATCCTGGCCCGCTCCTCGGAGAACCCAAGCTCGCGGAACAGACGCGGCATATCGGCGTGATACGCCTCCGCCGTCGGGTACTTTTTCCGGGTGATGGCGTCGAGCTGCGTGTCGGTGAATGTGCCGCGCGGCCGGAAGCCGTTGTACCAGATGTCGAACGGCTCCAGCGGCCGGCCGAGCCGTTTCGCGATCAGCGCGGCGACGCGCGGCACCAGCGGCGAGGCCACGATTTGCTCCAGCATCGCCTTCACGCGCGCTTCCGGCAGCTCGCGCTGCTCGTCGAACTTGCGCGCGATCAGCGTCGGCGCCGTCGGTGAGTAGGGATCGGCGAGCCGCGATGCGTGGAAGACTTTGAGGATCGTGGCGTAGCGCGAATTCGCTTCACGAATGGGAGCCTGAGGCGAATAGTTGTCCGCGTCTTTGACCACCGCTGGCTTGACCGCATTCGTCGACGGATTCCAATCGACGTTCGGGTTGTCGACCACGTCGTTCGGAATCGACTGATCGACGATCCGCTCCATCACTTTCTGGATCGTCCGCTGCTTGGCCAAACCCGCTTTGCCTTCGCTGTACTCGGCCTTGATCTCGTCGCGCAGGTTCCAGTGCTCGAGCAGGCGCATCTTCGCCGGAAAGAGCCGCGCGCCGGAGTCGTCGACCAGGTGGTGCATCCAGATGTTGTAGGTGGCCACGAACTGCGCCGCCTCGCCGCCGGCCTTGGCGATGGCCAGATTCACATCCGCCGGCACGCGCCGCGAGAAGCGCTGCGCCAGCCGCGCCTCGGCCCACTGCCGCCGCGACCACGAGTTGCCGTCCGTCAGCCGCTGCTCCAGCGTCGTCAGCGGAAAGTTAAGCAGGACGACAAAGGCCAGCTTGTTGGCGAAGAGGTCGTCGTTGAGATGCGCCGAGGGGTCGTAACCGGCCATGATCTCGTCGAAGGGATAGATCGGACCGATGTCGAGATCCGACTGCCGCCGCAACTCGCGCCCAATCTCGAGCATGTGCCCGTCGACCTGTTCGGAGACGAATTCCATCCGGTCGAAGAGGGCATCGAGCGTCTTCGCGTCGCCGGCGAAATTGGTCTTGGCAAACTCCGCGAACGCGGCCGCATCCCCATCCTCGGCGCGCCAGAAGCTGGCGATCTGTTTCACGCCGCGTGCGGCCCGCTCGCGCTGCGCGTCGCCGTACTTCGCGGCCAGATCGTTGGTGACGGAATCGACGGGAAGGGTCATTTGAGCCAGGGCACTGCCTGCGATCGCCAGCGCGAGCACGGCCAGGAAAACGGTTCGGGGCACGGAAGCTCCTTTCGCTGCATGAGGGCGGTAAGCATAGTAATTGATTGTTTTTGCAAGCAAAGACTTGTATAACGCCAGCGGAGGTTTTATCGATGCAACAATCCACCCGCCCCGAGGTGCTGGCGTTCCCCGCGGAGCACGCGGCTTCTGACGCGGTCACCACCATTCTCCGGTTCATCGGCGAGGACCCGTCGCGCGACGGTTTGATCGACACGCCGGCGCGCGTGCTCAAAGCGTGGCGCGAAATGACGTCCGGTTATGACGACGATCCCGCCGAAATCCTGTCGCGCACGTTCGACGAGACTAGCGACGAGATGGTCGTTCTCCGCGGCATCAGTTTTCACTCGACCTGCGAGCATCACCTGCTCCCGTTTTACGGCGAGGCCAGCGTCGGCTACCTGCCGGGCAAAGTCGTCGGCATCAGCAAACTGGCGCGCCTGGTCGATTGCTTCGGCCGGCGCCTGCAGATCCAGGAGCGGCTGACGCGGCAGATCGCCGAGTCGATCGAAGAGCATCTCGACGCCCGCGGCGTCGGTGTCATCATCCGCGCGCACCACTTGTGCATGGGCTGTCGCGGCGTGCGGCAGCAGACCACGGAGATGGTGACGTCGGCGATGCTCGGCACCTTGCGCAGCGACCCGATGGCGCGCGCCGAGTTCCTGCGGCTTACGGAGTGACCATGGATCTGAAATCAGGCATTGCGATCGAGGACGTCGCCGACGGCGGCATGCTGGCCGGCGAAGTCGAGGGCGAGAACGTCGTGCTCGTCCGGCATGGGAACGAAGTCTTCGCCGTCGGCGCCGAATGCACGCACTACCACGGCCCGCTGGCCGAGGGCATCGTCAGCGGCGAGTCGATCCGCTGTCCGTGGCATCACGCCTGTTTCGATCTGCGGACCGGCGCACCAAGCGCGCCAGCGCTGAATCCGATTCCGGTATGGAACGTGGAGCAGCGCGACGGGCGCATCTTCGTCACCACGAAGCGCGACATCCCGCCAGCCGCGCCGGCGAAGACAGCCGTCAATTCCGTCGGCATCGTCGGCGCCGGTCCTGCTGGCAACGCCGCCGCGGAGCTGCTGCGGCGCGAAGGATTTGCCGGATCGATCGCCATGATCGGCGCGGAAGAAACCGTTCCGATCGATCGCCCGAATCTCTCCAAGGACTACCTGGCCGGCAGCGCCCCCGAGGAGTGGATGCCGCTGCGCGATGAAGGTTTTTATCGCGACCAGAACATCGAGATCCTCACCGGCCGCAGGGCCATGCAGCTCGACGCGAAAACGAAAACGCTCACGCTCGACGACGGCTCGAAACGCGCCTTCGACGCGATCCTCATCGCCACCGGCTCCGAGCCGGTGCGTCTCTCCGTTCCCGGCGCCAACCGCGTGCACACGCTGCGAACGTTGCGCGACAGCCGCGCCATCATCGCCGAGGCGGAAAAAGGCAAGCGCGCCGTCGTCCTCGGCGCCAGCTTCATCGGGCTCGAAGTGGCCGCATCGCTGCGTGCCCGCGAAGTCGACGTCACCGTCGTCGCGCCCGACGAAGTTCCCCTCGGCAAAACGATGGGCGTCGAAGTCGGCGGTTTCATCCGCCGTCTCCACGAGCAACACGGCGTGCGCTTCCGCCTCGGCACCACCGCCGCGACGTTCGAAAGCGACCGCGTCATTCTCGCCACTGGCGAGCCGCTCCCCGCCGACTTCATCGTCGCCGGCGTCGGCGTCCGCCCGAACACGCAGCTCGCGCAATCGGCCGGGCTGACTATCGACAACGGCATCGTCGTCGACGAGTTCCTGCAAACCAGCGCCGACGGCATCTACGCCGCCGGAGACGTGGCCCACTATCCCGACCGTTTCACCGGCAACAAAATCCGCGTCGAGCACTGGGTCGCCGCCGGCCGCCAGGGCCAGACCGCCGCCCGCAACCTCCTTGGCAATCGCGCCCCGCACACCGCCCCGCCGTTTTTCTGGAGCGCGCACTACGACGTCACCATCGCCTACGTCGGCAACGGCGCCGGCTTCGATCATGTCGAAATCCACGGCTCGCTCGACGACCGCCGCGCCCTGGCCGCCTATCGAAAAGGCCCGGCTCTCCTGGCCATCGCCGCCATCGGCCTCGATCGCGAGTCGCTGCTGATCGAAAGCGCGATGGAGGAGGGTGATCGGGATGCGATCGAAGCGGTGATCGCAGGGATCTGAACTTTCATCTCTGCGAAACCAGCCCGACCGCGAAGCGTAGACGCGCGAAGGCGCGTCCAATAAACCTAGCCCCTGGCTCAGCCAGGGGACATCCGTTCGCGTTTTTTGTTTGCGGCCGCGAAGGCGGCCGCAATAACGCCACATCCAAACATTGCGGCGACCGCCTCCGCGGCCGCAAATTCACGATGCCCTTAATCCCCCGCGCAAAGCGCGGGACCATGGTTGTTTCGTGCGCCTTCGCGCACACGACCCAGCGGTTGGACACTGCATCGCAGCGTCCCGTACGGTAGCAACATGACGATCGAAATCGGACACGTCGAAGCCCTCTACCGCTATCCCGTGAAATCGATGGCCGGCGAACAACTGCAAACCGCCGGCGTCGGCTGGCACGGTCTCCACGGCGACCGGCGCCTGGCGCTCCGCCGCCTCGACGATCGCGGCGGCTTTCCCTGGCTGACCGCGGGCAAACTCCCCGAGCTGCTGCTCTTCACTCCCGTGTGGCGTGACGACGGCGACCTTCCCACGCACGTCCGCACGCCGGACGGTCGCGAGCTCGGCATCTTCGACGAGGAACTGGCCGCCGAGATCGAGCGCCGCCACCGCGCTCCCGTCCAGATGATGCACATGAAGCACGGCGTCTTCGACGAAGGGACAGTCTCGGTAATCACCTCCGACACCATCCGCGAAATCGGCACTCTCGCCGGCCGCCCCACCGACGTACGCCAATTCCGCCCGAACATCCTCATTCGCTCGCTGCAGCCAAGACTTTTCGAGGAAGACCAATGGGTCGGAGGCACCCTCGAATTCGGCGACGACGACGGCCTCGCCATCAGCGTCACGCTACGCGACGTCCGCTGCGGCATGCTGAACTTCGATCCCGACACCGCCCGCCCAATGCCCGAGATTCTGAAAACCGTCGTCCGCGAGAACGACAACAACGCCGGCGTCTACGGCACGGTCACGCGCAGTGGGCGGGTGGCGGTGGGGCAGACGATCCGGTTCCGGAAAGCGTAGCGCCAGCGGCCCGCTGGCTGTACCGCCGCCGGCCCGGCGGCGGTTCGCGTCGGCCGGCGAGCCGCCGGCGGTCCAGCCGTCGAGCCGACGGCGCTACGGCGCTACGCTTTGCGCTTCGCCCGATGCGTCGCTGGTGCCGTCCACGGATCCTCGGGCCAGGGATGTTTCGGATACCGCCCGCGCAGTTCCTTGCGCACCTCCTGGTACGCCCCGTTCCAGAAGCCGCGAAGATCCTGGGTGACTTGGACGGGACGGCCGGCGGGGGAGAGGAGGGCGAAGGTGATCGGTGTTCGTCGCGGTCCGATGCGCGGCGATTCGGCGAGGCCGAAGAGTTCCTGCAGCTTGGCCGAGGCGACGACGGAGCCGTCGTCGCGATATTCGAGTCGTGCGCTTCGGCCGCTCGGCAGCGGGATCGTCAGCGGCGCCAGCTCGTCGAGTTTTCGGCGGAGCGGGAACGGTAGCTCGATCGAAACCTGATCGAGACTTTGTTTGCCGGCGACGGCGATGGCGACCAACGCTGGCCAATCGACGTCGAGTTGCGCGAAGGCGACGCGCCGTAGGAGCAGGTCATCGGGTTTCGCGTGCGACGCCAGAATCCGCTCCGCCTCGGCGGGCTCCGGCGAGACGTTCTGTTCGTGAAGCAGAATGGCGCCGTACCAGCTTCGCTCGACGGCGCGGACGCGGTTGCCATCAAGTCGATGCAACACTTCGCGACGTGTGGGAACGAGCCACTCGCGCTCGATCACGCGGGCGCTGCGGACAAGATCGCCGGTGATGTCGAGGATGACCAGAAACTCTCCTTTGCCATCGTCGATCCCGCGCGCAAGGGTCGCTCCGGTGCCGGATGAGAGCAACAGCCGCGGCGATTTCGGTTCGCGGCGCTGGGCCACACGATCGGGATAACCGGCCAGCAACGCGCGTCGCAGCGTGGCGTCGTCGGCCTTCGCGCGGTAACTCCCGCCGAGGAGACGGCGGACGATGGACGACAACTGGCGTGCTTCGTCCTCCGCTCCGCCGCTGAGCTGTACCGCGATCGCAATCGCGTCATCGGCACCGCGCGCATCGAGAACGATTCGGGCCAGTCGCGGATGAAGCGGAAGCGCACGAAGCCGTTCCTGATCCTCAGCGGCTCCGAGCGAGGCCAATAGCGCAAGCCCCGCATCGATTCGCTCCTCCGGCGGGCGCTCGAACCAGGCGAACGTTCGCGGATTGCCGCCCCAGGCGATGATGTCGAGCAGCGGCGGGGCGAGATCGATGCGGCGAACGTCGGGCTCGCGATGCGGACGGAGGATGTCGCGCGCATCCCACAATCGCAGCGCGCGGCCGGGCCGCGTGCGTCCCGCGCGGCCGGCTCGCTGTTCCGCCGAATCGGCGGCAATCCGTTCGACGATCAGATGATCGACAGCCGTGCAGGGATGAAAGCGCAAGACCTTGTGCAGGCCCGAGTCGATGACGTCGGTGACCCCTTCCACCGTCAGCGAAGTCTCGGCGATGTTCGTCGCCAGGATCACCTTGCGACGCTCCGCCGGCGCCAGCGCGCGCTCCTGGGCATCGACATCGAGCGATCCGTAGAGCGGAAGCACGAGCGCATCGACATTCGCCAGCTCGCTGCGCGCCCGCTCGATCTCCCGCATCCCTGGCAGAAAGCAGAGGATGTCGCCCTCGGCATCGCGCAGTTGTTCGCGGACCGCGGCAGCCATCGATACGCCGGGCCGGTACCGCACGTCGACCGGAAAGCGACTGGCGCCGACGTCGAAGACGCGCGCGCCGTCGAGAAAACGCGAGACCTCGTCCGCGGCAATGGTGGCCGACATCACCACCACCGCCAGGTCGTCGCGCGACTCCATCGCCTGCTTCGCCAGCGCCAGCGCCACGTCGGCGTGGATGCTTCGCTCATGAAACTCGTCGAGGATGATCACGTCGAAATCGCTCAGCAGCGGATCGCTTTGCAGGCGCGCGGTCAGGATGCCTTCGGTGGCCACGAGCAGTCGCGTGCGGTCGGAGAACTTCCGTTCGAAGCGGATCTGCCAGCCGATCTCGTTGCCAATCGTCCAGCCGCATTCCGAGGCGATCCGCCGCGCCAGGGCTCGAGCGGCTACGCGCCGCGGCTGCAGCAGGATCGTGCGGCCGATCGACGCCAGCGCCGGCGGGATGCGCGTCGTTTTTCCCGATCCCGGCGGCGCCACGATCACGGCGCTGCGCTGCGCACGGACGTGGGCCACGATTTCATCGACGTGCGCATCGATCGGGAGCGGTGTTTGCAACACGAAGGGCATTATGGCCACCAAAAGCAACGACGATGACATCGACTACACCGCCGAGGGCTCGACCCCGCCGCACGAGAAAAACGACTCGACCGATGCCGGGTACGACGAGGCCGCGCATCGCGGCGGCGCGTACGGCGTGAAGGAAGGGGAGGGCGGCGTCTTCGGCACCACCGGCGGCGGTACGTACGGCGGCGGACTGCACAAAGAAGATCGGCCGGCGGTCGACACCGAGAAGTGAGGTGTCGCGCCGCGGGCGCATAATTCACGCACCGTGAAAGCGCGCCGCCGTTTCGTCGTCATGGTGCTGTGCATCGCCGCGGCACCCGTCGTCTGTGGTCAGAGTCCGGGAAAGAAAACGCTGCCCGGGCCGGCGTTCGACGATACGAAAATCATCAACACCGCCACCTCCTTTCCGGTAGCGACAGTCCCGCAGTTGTACGGGATGAATCGAACCGAAGCGGGACGGATCCTGGAGTCGCTGCGTCTCCGCGCGATTTTTTCCGGCGTCGAGAACGGCGTGGTCGTCGCGCAGAAGCCTCCTGCCGAAACGAGCGTCCGAACCGGCAGCGGGGTGGCGGTGATTCTCGGCGTCCTGCCGCGGGTCGTCTTGACCGGCCCGGCCGCGCCGTCGTACGCGGGGAGCGATCTGACGTTCACCGCGACGCTCGCTCCGCCAATCCCTGACGGAATCCAGGTCACCTACAACTTTCAGTGGAACGATGGAACGCCCGGCGTCCCGACGAAGAGCGCGGTGGTCACCCACAAGTTCGCCGACGCCGCCCGGCGCGTGGTCGGCGTCATCGTGACCATCAACGATCGCGTCAAGGTCGCCGGCAGGATTCCCGTGGACGTCGTCGCCGTGCCGCCGCCAACGGATACGACGCCCTCGGATACGAGCGCAACCACGACCACCGTGGCGCCGACGGAAACCCAACCCACCGAGACCACGCAGACGACGATCCCACCAACCGAGACGGCGCCTCCGGCCACGACCACGGCTCCCACGACGACCACCGCGCAAGCGACGACCATTCCCGAGACGCCGCCGGGAGCACCGGCGCAGACCGCACTCCTGCTCATCGGTGTGGTGGCGATCATTCTGCTGCTCACCGTCGTCGTTCTGCTCGTCCGCGTTCTTCGCAAGATGAATCGAACACCGTCCGCGCAGGCGGCATCGCCGCTCTCGATCAAGGGCGGCCCCGGTTCCGTCGAGGTTGAAATCGAACATCCGGAGCAGATCCGGAAGATGCCGGCGGTGCAGGTACGCGGTGGAATTCGCGCGGACGAAGGAGACGACGATGCCTGAGGCGACGCTTTCGGTAAAGGACTTGCTCGGCCTGCCCGAGGGCGGTTTCCCTGCCGAGGTTCTGCGCGCGGGGATCAGCGACGAGGAAGCGAAATCGTTCAAGACCAAAGTCACCGGCGCGCTGCATGGGATGCAGATGTCCGGCCTCGAGGCCGCCGTCAGCAGCAAGCTCGCCGAGGTCCTCGACATCGATCCGGTCACGCTGTTTGCCGGCGCGTGGGAGAGGTACCACCTCCTTGCGGACGCCGCGAAGAAGAGCAAATCGGGCGAGACCGTGCTCGTTCCGCTGGACGAGCATTCCGTCAAATCGACGCTGCATCCGTATGTCGAGATTCAACTGGGGCCGGACGTCCTCCGTCGCATCGAGCTCGTCGTCGCGCTGTCGCTGAAACTAAAAGGCATCGTCGTCCGCGTGCAATCGAGCGAGATTCGCGGCATCGAAGCCGGCAGTTGCCAGGGGAGCGCCGAGGTGAGCGTGGCGGAGAAGTCGATCTGGAAACACGAGATCAAGCCGATCGAACTGCCGGGAAGGATCGCGCTGAAGAAGGGGATCGCGATTACGTAGGTCGGACTCTCAGTCCGACACGCTGACCGCGATTTAAACTTCAGTGACGAGGTCAATTCACAAGGGGTCGGACTAAGAGTCCGACCTACGTTTGCCAACCTATGTTCCTCCCGCCATCTTCGCCTCCATCGCCGCAATCTGCGCCGTCAGTGCATCGAGGCGCTCCAGCAGTTCGGCGTGGCGCACGATTTCCGTCGGCGGCGATTTTGGTTTGATGATGAACGCGCCGCCCGGCTCCAGCACGCAGCTCTCCACGTCGTGAATGCCGTCGAAGCCCTGCCTGCGGATGACGCTCTGCAGCTCCGCCGTCGTGATCAGCTCGCGGGCCATCTCCTTCTTGCGGACGGTGCCGTCCTTGATGAGCGTGGACGGTTTGCCTTCCAGCACTTCGTCCAGCCGGCGGTGGCGGAAGAGGAAGCGGACCACGATGTAGTTCGTCACCAGCAGCGTGATCGCTCCCACCATCCCGCCGGCGACGGAGTTGTCGTCGCCGATGATGGCGTTCTGCACCGTGTTCGACAGCGACAGCAGCACGACGAGATCGAAGGGATTGAGCTGCGCCAGCTCGCGTTTTCCGAAGACGCGCAGCAGCACCACCAGGAAGGCGTAGACCAGGATCGGCCGGATGATTTTCTCCAGCAGCGGGATCGGAATGGTGAAGAGATGTGCGGTGATTTCGTGCATCGAACTATGATGCGCCATCCATGAGTCTTGATGATCCCTATGATCAGGTTGCCGAGTTCCACCGCCGTTTCGGCCATCCCGTGGCCGACCGTCCGCAGCTTCTGAAGTCGCCGCGCGCGGACGGCCGCGTAGCCTGGATGCGCGAGGAGATCGACGAGTTCGTGGAGGCGACGGACGTGGTCGATCAGGCCGACGCCATGATCGATCTGATCTACTTCGCCCTCGGCACGCTGGTGGAGATGGGCGTCCGTCCCGGCCCGCTCTTCGACATCGTCCACGGCGCCAACATGGCCAAGCTCTGGCCCGACGGCGCGCCGCGCGTGCGCGAGGACGGCAAGACCATCAAGCCGCCGGCGTGGCGCGATCCCGCCGAGGCGCTGCGCGCGGAGATCGAAAGACAGTCAGGCAAACGCGGCTAGCACCGCATCGTGCAGCAGGCCGTTGGTCGAGACGCCGCTGTTGCCATCCGCGCGCCGCTCGCCTTGCAGGTTCGTGAATCGCCCGCCGGCCTCTTCGACGATCACCTGCACCGCGGCCATATCCCAGTGTGCAACCTCCGGTTCGATGGCGATCTCCGCGGCCCCCTCGGCGACGAGCATGTGCGACCAGAAGTCGCCGAAGCCGCGCGTGCGCAGGCAGCGCCGCACGAGATGGAGAAACGGCTTGCCGATTCCGAAGCGCTCGAAGCCGGGGACGTCGTCGTAGCAGAGCTGCGCGTCGTTGATCGAATCGATGGCAGAGACGTGGATCGCCCGCCCGTTGCAGAACGCCCCCTCGCCGCGCGCCGCCCACCACCGCCGCCCGAGCGCCGGCGCGGAGACGACGCCGATCTCTCCATCGAGCGCGATCAGCGTGGCGAAGATGGGAATGCCGCGCACGTAGTTCTTGGTGGCATCGATCGGATCGATGATCCATCGCCGCCCGCTGCCGGCGCGGAGGCCGAACTCCTCGCCGACGATGCCGTCGTCCGGCCGCTCGCGCTCGAGCCGCCCCCGGATGGCCCTCTCCACCGCCTCATCGGCCTCGGAGACCGGCGTGCGATCGCTCTTGGTCCGCACGGAGAGCGTGTCGGACTGGAAGTACTGCATCGTGATCGCGTCCGCCGCATCCGCGAGCGAGAGCGCGAGGCGAAGGTCATCGTTCATGGGGGACAGAGCTCGTGAAAAATCGCCGCACAGACAGGAGTGTCTGTGCCACATTGACCCTGCCCATAAGGCAGAGATGCGCAAGAAGCAGGACCGATGTGGCACAGACACTCTTGTCTGTGCTGGTTGGCCTCGGGATCATCGAGATATCAAACGCCGCGCACACCCTCTCAGCGTAACGCACTCTAACCTGGCGCGTTGTGAGTCGTCTTAGTGGCATGCATGCGCTCGCCTTCCTCCTCCTCGCCGCCATCGCGCCACAGCAGGGATTCGACGAGTTGCGCGCGATGTGTGCCCGCGATGCCGGCCGCATGTGGGGCGTCGATCTTTGCGGGCCCACGATGGTCGTTGACCAGCAGACGCGCGCCGTGGCCGCCAATCAGCCGGCGCCGGCGATGCTGCCGAAGGAGATCGGCATCGCCAACACCGCGGTCGAATGGAACGGCGTGCATTGGACGATGATCGTCGGGCCGCTGCCGGAAGATCCGTTCGCCCGGCGCATGCTGATGGCGCACGAGTCGTTTCATCGCGTGCAGGAGGGACTCGGCTTTCCATCCACGCAGCCGGCGAATACGCATCTCGATTCGATCGAAGGCCGCTATCTGTTGCAGCTCGAATGGCGCGCGCTGGCGAAGGCGCTGATGGGCGATCGCCAGGCCGTTCGCGATGCGCTGACGTTTCGCGCGCGGCGGCGGGCGCTTTTCCCGAGCGCGGCGAAGGAGGAGCGCGAACTGGAGATGCATGAAGGGCTCGCCGAGTACACCGGCGCCGCATTCGCCGAGCCGGATGTGCACAAACGCGCGCCGCGGCTGGTTGAGAAGTTGCGCGGTGCCGAGACCACTCCGACGTTCGTCCGTTCGTTTGCCTACGCGTCAGGTCCTGCCTGGGGAACGCTGCTGGAGATGAAGCGCCCGCGCTGGACGCGCTCCGTGCATGCGACGGACGATTTCGGTCAACTCGCCGGCGATGCCTGGCACGTTCGCGGCGTTTCCGCCGAGGCCGACGATCGCGCGAGGCGTTACGACGACGGAACGCTGCTGGCCGCGGAGAAGGAGCGCAATGCCCGCAAGCAGGCCATGCTCCTCCAGTTCCGTGCCCGCTTCATCGACGGACCGCATCTGACCCTGCCGATGGCCAACGGCTCGTTCCAGTTCGACCCGAACGCATCGCAACCCTTCGAGCGCTTCGGCACCGTCTATCCGACGATGACCATGCGCGCCGGCTGGGGCTCTCTCGTCGTCCACCACGGCGGCGCGATGATCTCCTCGGACTGGACATCGCTGGTCGTCCCCGCGAATGCAGGCGACGACTACACGCTGACGTTGAATGAGGGCTGGAGCGCTGTTCCGGGGGCGCGAGCTGGCGACTTAATGCTTGCCAAGAAGTAAGAGCACAGATAGGAGTGTCTGTGCCACATCGGTCCTGCTTCTTGCGCGATTCCGCCGGCGAGCTCAGACACTGTGCCTACACGAACGGCGCGGCAAATCGAAAAACAAACGCGACCAGTACCGCGTGACGCCGGCGATTCATGATGTCCTCCGGGCTTGACGGTGATCGTAGTGCGTTTGCCCAGGGAAGCTGCCCTTGATTAACGCCGATTCGCGCGCGAAGGCGCGCCATGCAACCTTGGCCCCGCCCTCTGCGCGGGGTAATTGGGGCGAATCGGCCAGGAATGATCTACTTCGCAGCATGAAACCAATCCGTGGGTTGCTGATCGTCGTCGCCGCGATGGCGTTCCTTTCGCCTGCACGTGCGGACGACAAAGTCCTGCGCTGGGGTGGCGACGCCGAGGGGGGCGCGCCGTTCGTCGAGGCGGATCCGAATGATCCGTTGATCCTGCGCGGATTCGACGTCGAAGTCGCCGAGCAGATTGCCAGAGGCCTGGGGCGCCGGCCGGAGTTTCATCAGGTCGGATTCGCCGACATCGATCAGTCGGTGCAGCGCGGCGATTTCGACATCGGCATGAGCGGCGTCGAAGATACGCCTGCGCGGCGGCGCATGCTGGCGGCCACCATTCCCTATTTCGAGTTTCACGAAGTGCTGACCATGCGCGCCGAGGATCGCGGGAAGTTCTCGACCCTGGCCGCGTTGCGCGGGCGCCGCGTCGGCACCCTCGGCGGCACCATCGCCTACGAGCGTCTGCTGGCGGCGGAGAAGAGCGACGGCGTGATCGTGGTCTCGTATGACGACGACGTTCATCCCTACGCCGATCTGCGAGCCGGAAGGCTCGATGCCGTGCTGCTCGACAACATCATCGCCGTCCGTTCCATGCGGCGCGTGCCGGGACTCTGGACGGAGCCGCAGCCGGTGGCGACCGGGCATTACATCGGCGTCCTGGCCACGGCCAACACGAAGTTCCGCGATCAGATCAACGACGTTCTGCGCGCGCGGATGCGCGATGGGACGCTGGAGCGGATCTATCGCAAGTGGGGGATCTGGGATTCGTACCAGCCGTCGTTTTTCGCCAGTGTGCTGAATGCGGACGGCAACGCGAAAGCCGCTGAAAGCAAGGGCCCGGCGCAGAACCTCGACGTCGTCCTTCGCTACATCCCGGCGCTCTTGCGAGCCTCGTTGATTACCATCGCGTTGTCATGCGCGGCGATGGGATTGGCGGTTTTCGCCGGCGTTTTCATCGCCAGCGGCCGCGTCTACGGCAGCGCGCCGGTGCGGGCGCTGCTGACGATCTACGTTGAAGTCGTTCGCGGCACGCCGGTGCTGCTGCAGCTCTTCGTTCTCTACTACGGCCTTTCATCGGTGATCCGGTTGCCCGCGTTTCTGGCGGCGCTCCTCGGCCTCGGGCTGAACTACGCGGCCTACGAGAGCGAGATTTATCGCGGCGCACTCGAGGCGGTGCCGCGCGGCCAGCTCGAAGCGGCGCGGACGCTGGGCCTGAGCGAAGCGCAGGTGCTGCGGCTCGTGCGCGGACCGCAGGCGTTCCGGATCGCTCTGGCGCCGATGACGAATGACTTCGTGGCGCTGCTGAAGGATTCGTCGCTGGTCTCGGTCATCACCGTCATCGAACTGACGAAACAGACTTCGATTTTCGCCGCGAACATCGGCAGCTGGGTGATTCCGGGCATCCTCTGCGCGGCGCTTTATCTGGTGCTGTCGCTGCCGCTCTCGCGCCTGGCGGGGCGGCTGGAAGATCGCTGGAGGGCGGCTACCGAATGAGCATCCTTTCGATTACGAATCTCCGTCTCCGCCGCGGCGAGCGCGAGATCCTGCGCGGCGTGAACGCCTCGGTCGCTTCCGGCGAGTTGGTGGCGCTGATGGGACTCTCCGGCGGCGGCAAGACCACGGTGCTGCGCTGCGTGGCCGCGCTGGAGACGTTCGAAGACGGCGCCATCGACGTCGGCGGTGTCATGCTTCGTCCCGGCCCGCCCCCGTCGCGCCCGATCATGCGCGACCTGCGCACGCGCGTGGGGATGGTCTTCCAACTGCACTATCTCTTCGAGCACTTGTCGGTGATGAACAACGTGACCCTGGCGCCGGTGAATGTGGCCCACAAGCTCCGCGCCGACGCTGAGCGCCGCGCCGTCGAGCTTCTCGATGCCCTCGGCGTCGCCCATCGTCGCAACGCGCTTCCCCGCGAGCTCTCCGGCGGCGAAGCCCAACGCGTCGCCATCGCCCGGGCCATGGCCATGGAGCCACCGCTGCTGCTGATGGACGAGCCGACCGCATCGCTCGATCCCGCCCGCCGCAGCGAGCTTGGCGAGACCCTGGTCCAACTCACCTCGACCGGCCGCACCCTCGTCGTCACCACCCACGACGACGATTTCGCCCGCGACTTCGCCACCCGCGTGGTCATCCTGGCGGAAGGGGAGGTGGTGGAGCAGGGCGATCCGCGCGAAGTGCTGACCAATCCCCAGCACGAAGCGACGAAGCGATTGCTGCAATCGGCGAGGAAGGCGTCGCAAGCGTAGCGCCGTCGGCTCGACGGCTGTATCGCCATCGGCCCGATGGCGTTTTGGACTATTGCCGCCGAGCCGGCGGGCCGCTGGCGCTACGCGCAGCGCTCGCGCTGATAACAGCTTCCTCGGTTGTGATCCAAATCACCGTTTGAAGAAGAGCGCGATTCCCATCGCCAGGCCGATGAACACCACCGCCCGGCGCACGAAGGTGCGGCCGAGGCGCTTGGCTACGCGTGCGCCGAGGTAACCGCCGACGATGGCGGCTGCGGCCATGATGATGCCGTCTTTCCAGAGCACGGCGCCCGAGAACGCGAAGTAGACGGCGGCGATGCCGTTGATGCAGATCGCCAGCAGGTTCTTGAGGCCGTTCATCTCGTGCATGTCGGTCAGGCCGATCAGGCCGAGCGCGGCCAGCATCAGGATGCCGATGCCGCCGCCGAAATAGCCGCCGTAGATGCCGACCAGAAACTGAAAGACGAAAACGAACGTCACCCAGCCCGCCGTCGGATTCTCGTGGGCACGCGCCACGATGCCGAGGCGGCGCGTGATCACTTCCTGCACCGCCAGGAGCAGGGTCGCGCCGAGGATCAGGAACGGCACCAGGCGGGTGAACGTCTTCGTCGAAGTGTGCATCAGCAGCACCGCGCCCGCGCCGCCGCCGGCCAAGGCCGGAATGGTCAGAAGCAACAGCCAGCGCCGGATCTTCGCCAGATCGCGGCGGAAGCCGACCATGGCGGCGAACGAGCCCGGCCAGAGCGCGAAACTGTTGGTGGCGTTGGCCATGACCGGATTGACGCCGATCCAGACCAGCGCCGGAAACGAGATCAGCGTGCCGCCGCCGGCGATGGAGTTGATGGCGCCCGCGGCGAAGGCCGCCAGGGCAATGACGATGTCGTGGAGTAGTAAGTCACTCACGGGATCTCATTCGCCAGCACGTCTCGCAGCGACTCGGCGATGCGCGTGATGAGCGCCTCGTCCGGCCCCTCCACCATCACCCGCACTTTGTTCTCCGTCCCCGAGTAGCGCACCAGGATGCGGCCTTTCCCCTCGAGCTGCGACTGCGCCTCGGCCAGCGCGGCCTGAAACTTCGGCAGCGATTCCAGCGGCGGTTTGGAGCCGACCGGCTCGTTGATCAGGAGCTGCGGCATCGGCGTGAAGGTCTCCAGTTGCGAGAACGGCCGGCCGGCCTGCGCCAGCAGTTCGCCGAAGACGAGCGCGGTATGGATGCCGTCGCCGGTGGTGTGGACGGTGAGGTCGATGATGTGGCCGGATTGCTCGCCGCCGAGGCCGGCGCCGCATTCGATCATCAGTTCGAGGACGTATTTGTCGCCGACGTTGGCCCGGCGAAGCTCGATGCCATCCTCGCGCAGCTGGCGCTCGAAGCCGAAGTTGGACATGACCGTGGTGACCACGCAGCCGCCCTTTAACGCGCCATCGCGTTTCAGACGCTGCGCCCAGAGGTAGATGATCTCGTCGCCGTTTCGGATGTTGCCGATGTCGTCGACGAAGATGGCCCGGTCGGCGTCGCCATCGAAGGCCACCCCGAAATCGGCCTTCTCCCTCACCACCACCTCGGCCAGCCCCTCGGGGTGCATGGCGCCGCAGCCATCGTTGATGTTGCGTCCCGTTGGCTTGTCGTTGATGACCACGACCTCGGCGCCGGCACGCCGGAAAACTTCCGGCCCGATGCGAAAGGCGGCGCCGTTGCCGGTGTCGAGCACGACCTTGCGTCCGCGAAGAGCATCGGCAGCGACGCCGTCATCGAGGAAGCGCTCGTAGCGCTCGATCAGCTCCATGTCGTCGCCGAGCGCGAGGTCCGGCACGGTGACCTCGTCGCGGCGGATGGCGCGCAGCTCGTCTTCGATCTGTTCCTCGACCGCGTCGGGAATCTTCATCCCGTCATGCCCGAAGATCTTCACGCCGTTGTCTTCGAACGGATTGTGCGAGGCGGAGATGGAGATGCCGGCCGCGGCATCCGAGGTGCGGCAGAGATAGGCCACAGCCGGTGTGGGAACGATGCCGATGAAGACCGCTTTGCCGCCACCGTGCGCAATGCCGGCGATCAGCGCGCGGGCGATCTGCGGGCCGGATTCGCGGGTGTCCATGCCGATGAGGATCGAGGGCTTCCCTCGTCCCTGCCTCAACCGGTGCCCCAGCGCTTCCCCCAGCGCGAACATCGTGGCGTCGTCGAACGGGTATTGATGGGCCTTGCCGCGGATGCCGTCAGTGCCGAAGAGGGTTCGCATGCGCTCCTTTTTTCTTCTTCTTCTCCGGCGCCGGCTTTTCCGGCGGGGGCGCAGTCTCGGTAGCGGCCTCCGTGCCTGTCGACGTCGTTACCGGCGCCACCGGGCCGATCTCGGGGCTGACGGGAACGGTCGCCTGCGTCGTCAGAGGCTCGATGATGCGGATCAGCGAGGAATCGGAGACGACGCCCACCGTCTGCACGAAGGTGCCGGTGCGGCCGGTCATGATAATCCGTTCGGTGGCCACCTCCATGACGTTCCTGACCTGCGAGGCCGGGCCGGAGATGAGGGCGTGATCGGGAACCAGGGCCGGGTCGCCCCCCGAGTACCCGGGCGGCGGCTCGCCGACGAGGAACGGCCGGATGGGAACCACTTTCTGCCGCAGCGCCTCGACGTGAAAGCGCAGCTTGGTCGGCTCCATCGCCACCACGTCGATCTGTGGCGGGACGCTCATCGCCGCCGGGCTGAGCGTGATAACAGCGTCGCCCGGAGTGAGCCAGCTCACATCCAGAGTCACTTCCAGATTCTGCGAGGAGAGCGAGCGGAGATTGGAGACCCGCCCGCGAAGACGGACGCTGACGGTGTCCGGCACGGGCGTGGTGATGGTGAGATCACGCGGCATCCGCACGATCGACACCGGCGCCGCAAAGGCCCGCTCCGACACCGGCTCCCGCCGCGGCGCCGAGACCACGAACCACACCGTGAAGGCGAGGAAGACGCTGAGGAGCTTGAGGGGGAGGTTGTTCATGGGATTTGGGTTGCCGGGTTGCCGGGTTGCCGGGTTGGTTGTCGGGTTGCTGCGTTGCTGCGTTGCCGGGTTGCGCGGTCTCGCGGTTGCGGGCTCTCGCGGTGTGAAGGTATCAACGCCATCCGTTGAACGCTTCCCGCCGCGGGACCGCGAGACCGCGAGACCGCGCTACCTCTTCGGGCAACGCGGCAGAGCCGCAGACGACGCGCCGAAGGCGCAATCATCGCAACCTCTCATGCATCAACTGCAGCAGCTGTCCGCGATCGAGGTTTTCGTGCAGGACGCCTTCGCTGGCGGCGGCGATGGAGCCGTTTTCTTCCGAGATCACCACCACCAGGGCGTCGCTGTCTTCCGAGAGGCCGAGGGCGGCGCGGTGGCGGGTGCCGTGGGCGAGCTTCGGATCGGCGGAGGTGGTCAGCGGCAGGAAGGCGCCGGCGGCGACGATGCGGTTTCCGCGGATGATGGCCGCGCCGTCGTGCAGCGGGCCGCCCGGGACAAAGAGCGTGATCAGCAGCTCTTCGGAGACGACGGCGTCGACCGGCTTGGCCGATTCGGCGTACATGCGCAGGCTCTGCGCCCGTTCGATGGCGATGAGCGCGCCGATGCGATGCGCCGAGAGCACCGTCGTCGCGCCGGCGATCGCTTCGAACGGAACGGGCGAGGTGACGCTGGCCACGAACGACAGCAACGGATTCGACGCCATCCGCGCCAGCGCTCGCCGGATCTCGGCCTGGAAGAGAACGATCACCGCGAACGGCAGGTAGAAGAGGATCTGCCGCGAGATCGCCTCCAGCGCCGGCAGATCGAACGCCCGGGCCACGAAGAACGAGCTGCCGAGAACCACCAACCCGATCGAAACCTGCATCGCCCGCGTCCCGCGGATGAGCGCCAGGATGTTGTAGATGATGAAGGCCACGATGACGACGTCGACGGCATCGCGCCAGGTGAATTGAAGGGAGAGGAGGCGTTCGTACCAGTTCATGGTTTTGCGCCTTCGGGGCGTTGTCTGCGTTGCCGCGTTGTCTGCGCCTGCGGCGCGTTGTCTGCGTCGCGGCCGCGTGGGCGGGGGACTTGTAACCGGAATCCTTCGCGATCCGTTCGAACCTCTTGCAACACGCTCTCGTCGAGACCCGCGCGCGAAGGCGCGCTCGACAATCGTAGCCCCGCGCTCCGCGCGGGGGGTGCATCGTGTGGTGGCCGCCTTCGCGGCCACGAAATGGGGGTACCGTTCGTTTTCCCCGCGCAACGCGCGGGGCTAAGACTGTCGCGCGCGCCTTCGCGCGCTGCCGGGGCGTGCTGGAGCGTCGTCGCGCTTGAACATTGTTGTCCACGCGCCAAAGGCGCAGCGCCTCGCGCAGTCATCGCTTCCCCTCGATCGCCATCCATACCTTCAGAAAATCGACCGTCGCGCGCACGTCATGAACTCGTACGATCGACGCACCTGCCTGCTGCGCGGCGGCGACGGCGGCCAGCGATCCGAGGGCGCGGTCGGGGCCGGAAGGGCGTCCGGTGAGGTGGCCGATGAATGCTTTTCGCGACGCGCCGATCACCAGCGGGGCGAGCGATGTCAGCTCGTGCGCGCGCGCGAGCAGCTCGAGATTGTGATCGAAGGTCTTGGCGAAACCGATGCCGGGGTCGATCAGGATCTTCTCCCGCGCCACGCCGGCGGCCACGGCATCGTCGATCATCGACGACAACTCACGGCCGACGTCGGCGACCACATCGTCATACACGGCGAACTGCTGCATCGTCGACGGCTCACCGCGCATGTGCATCAGGATCACCGGTACGCCGGCCTTCGCTACCACCGCGGCCATCCCCGCCGAGTAACGCATCGCGCTCACATCATTGACGATGTCCGCCCCCGCGCCAATGGCCTCCTCCGCCACCGCCGCTTTGCGCGTGTCGATGGAGATCGTCACCGCGCTGCGCCGCCGGATCTGCTCGATGACCGGCAGCACGCGGTCGATCTCGATCTGTGCCGCCAGCGGCTCCGCGCCCGGACGCGTCGATTCGCCGCCGATGTCGATGATCGTCGCGCCGTCATCCTCCATCTGCAGAGCGGCATGGACCGCTTTCGATTGATCGAAGTGAACGCCGCCGTCGGAGAAGGAATCGGGCGTGATGTTGAGGATGCCCATCACGGCGGGGGGGCGGTTTTTTGACTGCTCAATGTTGACTGTTGACTGTTGAATGTCGAATGTTGAATGGACCACGGTAGCCCGCCTCTCTCATTCAACATTCAACATTGAACACTCAACATTCAACATTTACGAATCTCTCTCTCTCCGAATGTGAGCGCCAAGAGGATTCAAGCGCTCCTCGATCCGTTCATATCCCCGATCGATCTGATGAATGTTGTGAATCACGCTCTCGCCCTTCGCACACAGCGCCGCCAGCAGGAGGGCCATTCCGGCACGAATGTCGGGGCTGGAGATCTCGGCGCCGGTGAGGCGGTTGCCGCCGACGATGATGGCCCGGTGCGGGTCGCAAAGGATGATGCGCGCGCCCATCTGGATCAGTTTGTCGGTAAAGAAGAGGCGCGACTCGAACATCTTCTCGAAGATCATCACCGTCCCCTTGGCCTGCGTGGCGATGATGATCATGATCGACAGCAGGTCGGCGGGAAACAGCGGCCACGGGCCGTCGTCGATCTTCGGCACGGCCGCGCCGATGTCGTAGCGGACTTCGAGGTGCTGCTCGCCGGGAACGCGGATGTTCTGCCCTTCCACTTTGATCTCGAGGCCGAGCTTGGCCAGCATGTGGCGCACGGCGTACATGTGATGCGGTACGGCGTCCTCGATCACCAGCTCACCGCGCGTGACCGCGGCCAGGCCGATGTAGGAGCCGATCTCGATGTGATCGCTGGGGATATGAAACTCGCCGCCGTGCAGCGAATCGACGCCCCGGATGCGCAGCGAGTTCGTGGCGATGCCCTCGATCTTCGCGCCGAGGAGGTTGAGGAAGTGGCAAAGGTCCTGAACGTGCGGTTCCGCGGCGGCGTTGTAAATCACCGTCTCGCCCTCGGCCAGCACCGCGGCCATGATGGCGTTCTCGGTGGCGGTCACCGAGGCTTCGTCGAGGAACATGTTGGCGCCGCGCAGCTCGCGCACCGACATCCGGTACTCCTGCGCCGACACTTCGATCTGCGCGCCGAGCGCTTCGAGTGCGAGGAGATGCGTATCGACGCGCCGCCGCCCGATGGCATCGCCGCCCGGCTTGGCGATGTTGGCCGCGCCGCAGCGCGCCAGCAGCGGTCCCGCCAGCAGAATCGACGCCCGAATTTTTCGCGACAGATCGGGATCGGGATTCGACGAACATTCGCCTCTTGTATGGATGGTCACGACGTTCGGCTCGAGTTTCTCCACCGAGGCGCCGAGACCTTCCATGATCTGAAGCATCACCCGGACGTCCTGAATGTCCGGCAGATTGCGCAGCGTGATGGCGTCGTCGGTCAGCAGGCAAGCCGCCAGGATCGGCAGCGCCGCATTCTTGTTGCCGCCCGGGCGGATGCGTCCCTCGAGACGGCGCCCGCCTTCGACGATGAATCGTTCCATCATGAGGCGGGGATTGTACGTCGCCTGGGAGCGCGGGCGTCCTCGCCCGCCGTTCTTGGCGACATTCTGCCCGACAGCGGGCGGGATGCCCGCGCTCCCAGGAATCCGCGCTACCATAACCCCCGATGATCGTCGCCCCCCTCTCTTCCGGCAGTGCGGGTAACTCCTACTACTTCGAAAGCGACGGCACCTCCATCCTGGTCGATGCCGGACTCGGGCCGCGGGAGACGCGCAAACGGCTGGAGCAGGTGGGGAAGACCATCGAGACGGTGCAGGCTATCGTCATCACCCACGAGCACTACGACCACATCCGCGGCGCGAGCTCGATCGGCCGCAAGTACGGCATCCCGATCTATCTGACGCAGGGAACGCTGGACAACAGCAACATCGACCGCGAGAAGATCAAGACGGTGGTCTTTCCGAACGACTCGACGTTCGTCATCGGTGAGCTGAATATTCACGCCCGCCGGACGCTGCACGATGCTACCGATCCGGCCTGTTTCGTGATCGAGTCCCGCGACGGGACCCGCGTCGGCGTGGCCTCCGACCTGGGGCACGCCGATGCGCCGGTGATCCGCCACCTCTCCGACTGCGACGGCCTTTTCTTCGAGGCCAATCACGACCTGGACATGCTGCGCATGGGCAGCTATCCCTGGTCGCTCAAGCGCCGGATCATGTCCCGCTTCGGCCACCTGTCGAACGATGACTCGATGTCCGCCGTGCAACGGATGATCGGCGCGGACCTGAAGAATCTCTGCCTGATCCACCTCTCGGAGCGCAACAACCACGAATCGATCGTCCGCGATATGGCCGGCCGCCTCCTGACCCGCCTCGGCGTCACCAACCAGCTCGAGCTATCGATTGCCAAACAGTTCGAGGCCACCGGCGTCTACGAAATCTCCCGCCGCCGCCCCGCCCGCCCGAGACTGCCCGCGTTAAACACGCAGATGGCATTGTTTTAGATCCATGGACGTTTCGGAGAAGCTTTTCCTGCTCTGAAAAACACCGAAGACGATCTTTTATTGGATCAAGACGTACTCTTTTTGTCCATGGACATAAACGAAAGCAGACAAGACGCCAGTTTTATGTATATGGACGTATTCGCTACGCCAATTCCTGTTATTTAGGCCCCTTGATCGATTTAGAATTGTGAAATCACGCCTCGATTATGTCCATGCACTTTTTCGATATCTGAAAACATATCTTTAAAATACCCATGGATCTATAATCCCCAACATGCCACGCTACCGGCAGCCTCACCCCGACGCCGCGCTCTTCGGAGCCGCCCTTCGCCGCGCCCGGCTGGCCCGCGGATGGACCATCACCAAACTAGCCCAGCGCTCCGGCCTCAACCACCAATACCTCGGCGTCGTCGAAGCGGGTCGTAACGTCCCCACCCTCTACGTGATCCTGGAAGTCTGCGAAGTCCTCGGCATCGACGCGGGTGACTTGATCCGCGAAGTGGCCGTTGCGCGGAAGCAGCCGAAGGATGGTGCGCCGCCGGCGCCAGCGACGACGTAGCTTGAAGGATCTGGAATCCCTCGCGTCGCTCGAAGTGACCACAAACACAAACGCGCCCGCCGGTTGGCGGGCGCGTGCGATGGATCGGGGTCAATGATCAGCGCGTACGCAACTCGTTCGTTTCGGCGATCGTGTTGTTCTTCCGTGCCGTGGCGTCGCCGAAGGCGGAATCGCTCTCCGAGGCGCGGGTGACGCCGGGAGACATCCGGGTCTGGGCACGGTCGAAGGCGTCGCGTGTGGCCTGTTTCATCTCGGACCATTCGGAGCGGGTCGTTCCTTTGGCCTTATCCCATCCGCGGCCGAGGTCGTTTTCCACGTCTTCGAACTTGCGGCCGTGATACTCGGGGCGGGCAGCTGATTCCCATCCATAGGCATAGGCGGGACGGTAATCGTCGTAGGTGCGTCCGCTCTTGAAGTACGGCCGCGAGGTGTGGTGCTCGCGCCAGTAGGCGTCTTCCTCGGTGGGATTAACCGCTTCGCCCGCGGCCTTTCCTGCCAGCCCGCCTGCGACGGCGCCGACCGCTCCGCCAACGACTGCGCCGACAGGACCGCCGATGGCGCCAACGGCCGCGCCAGCAAGTGCGCCGCCGGTTGCGCCGCCCGCTACGCCGATCGGATGCGCGCCCGGCTCGCCGGTGATCGGATCAGGATTCGAATCGTGAGTTTTGTTTTTGTTGTCCATGATTTCTCCCTTGTCTTTTCGCACCTCCGCCGTCCCGCGCACCTGCGTGCATTTCAAGGACCGGCATCGAGAAGCGATCGATGACCGTAAGAGCAATCAACGGGCCGACTTGACGATGTACTAGTTGGGCTCGTCGCGATTTTCTTTTGATGACGATCGCCACGACCTGGCCGGTTGCTTAGTGCGGCATTGCAGGCTCGATCGTTACCGTCTCCCGCCATTGCAGCGCCTCGCGAGGAATCCCCGGCTGGCCCGCGCGACTAGTCAGCTGACGCGATCTTGTGGCGGGCGGTGGTAGTAACAGATTGGCCCTGACCGCCCACCCTCGTCCGTCGGCTCGAATGAATGCGTCGCGTCATCTGGGCCGGGGATTCCTCGCGTCGCTTCTAATGACACGTCCGAAGCAAACCTATCGAGAGTCCCTCTCCCCGCGGCGAGCGGGGAGAGGGAGACACGAAGCGAAGCGGAGTGCGGGTGAGGGGTGGTGCCCGACTGCGCAGTCTGC